>Ga0265797_10004402_pt1 | contig 21584 bp, 27 predicted proteins | sample P2T30metagenome_FD_192433 | JGI IMG/M metagenome (GOLD analysis project Ga0265797, IMG submission 192433) | Plant litter microbial communities from East Loma Ridge, Irvine, California - P2 T30 | ecosystem: Environmental > Terrestrial > Plant litter > Unclassified | place: USA: California...
GAAGCTCGGGGAATTTGTCAAACCTGCCGTAATCCGCGTAGAATGCGGTGATCGCGGGTGTAGCTCAATGGTAGAGCAGAAGCTTCCCAAGCTTACGACGAGGGTTCGATTCCCTTCACCCGCTCCATAGCAAAAAACAGTTTTTTCTTGCTACCAAACGCTCCACAAAATCCTCACCGCTCCACAAACCATCTGCTTGTCAGAGCACAAGAGTGCATTGATGACCCGAGAGGCATCTGATGAACGCGCTTAGCGAAGCCACCGACGAGCCCAGTGTCGCGGTCATACAGCGCATTGTTGCCTTCAACCTGGAGGTGGGCCTTTGATGCCTATGCTGGCCGTCAGGTTCACTGGCGTGATGACTCACGTCAGTCTGCTCTAGCTTGGTTAGAACTGTCGCTAGCTCCATCGTTGGGTCAGTCCATCAAAAAAAGCAAGACCAGGTGCTGATGTACTACATGCGTGATACACTTGCAGGATGAGCATCGAAAATTTATATCCCTTCGCCGGCACCCATGCTGTTCAGAGCGCAATTTTCGTTGTCGAGTGGACGGAGCCATTGAAGGCGGAGATTATTCAGGGCTTTTCTAAGCTCTCGGCCAAGTACAAAAATCAAGGGCTACCACACGTCCAGCATCAGCAACAATTCGAATTCAAAATCGATACTTTGCCTGGCAATGCCGGGCAGAGGGCTACTCAGGCCGGTATCCCGGCTGCAATTGTATTTGTACAATCTGATACCCAAGAGCAAGTCGTTAGAAGTGTGACTTTATCGAAAACGAGTTGCATGGTTGTCATTCCAGACTATACTCGATGGAATGATGTATATGCAGATGTCTTTAAATATCTCAGCATTGCTCTTGAGGAATTAAAGGGTGTGCGTGCGATTAGCACAGTCTCACTGCAGTACACTGATGTATTCTCGTGGAAAGATGATCCGGATAGCTTGAATTTGAGAGATGTGTTCTCAGATAATAATTATATACCAGCTACTATTTTTGAACGTAGAGGCTTATGGCATGTTCATCAAGGCAGTTTGGAGAATATAGCCGAACCGGTTAGTCACCGCCGCCTTGAAAATGTGAATGTGGACATGCTCGATACAGCTGGTGAGAGAGTGATTCAAATTGTAGGCGCTCACCGTGCGATGCTGTCCACACCGCTTTGGCAAGCTCATTTAAAGAATAAGGACACGCTAACTGGAATTTTTGAATCTTTACATGCTGCAAATAAGCGTGTTTTGACCAGACTCTTAACTCCAGCAGTGTGTGAAAAAATAAAATTAATTAATGTGGGGGAAGAAAATGCTAGCCGCTCATAAGTCGACCTTGTCCACTCATGCTCTTTCCACGATTCTGCTAGCTTCTGTTGTTGTGTGTTCGGGTGCGACTGCAAAGCCAGCGTGGACGCCGCCAAAGTTTGAGCCTCGGCAAAGTAATTTTAGCGAACCAACTAAAACAATGGCCGCTGAAACGAATATGCCTATTGTCAAGCCAATAGGTGATGTCGCGTTTCTTTCTCCCAAAAATCGTGCTATTCGTACATTGCAAAGTTATCATCCTGAAAACCCGTTGGGTGATATAAGTATTAACACTAATCCTGATCATATTGAAATAGCACAATCAATTATTCAGGCGCTTCCATCAGGGTTCCCGATCCCATGGGTTAATCGAAATGATGATGGTGAAGTTGGGCTCTATTGGGATGATGATAATGCATACGCCGACATAGATATTGATGGTGAAGGGGGCATTTCTTTTTATTCCAAGTTGAGATCTACTGGAGATGAGAATTTTGTGGATGAAATCGCACTAGAAGAATTTGATCAAAGGTGGATTTCCGATCATTTATCTTTGCTGCTGAAAAAATCTGCGGAGACCATAGCATAACTAAATGCAGCTTATCGAATTCTTTGAACAGAATACGGAAGGCAAAAAGTTTAAACTTCTAGCGACAAAGAGCGAAGCGGAATTGATCGCATTAGAGAAACTTACCGCTTCTCGTAATTCTCCTGGGCCGGTTGATGATGATGAGGTAGTATTTCACCAGATTCTTGATCCAACTAACCTTACGGAAAGCCGCGATGGCCTCAGTCCGAAATCTTTTGATACTGCAACAGGTATCGGAATGTCGGTAAATCGGCTTAAATATGCAACTCTAAATGAGATGAAGGTTTTGGGGGAGGCGCGAGCTGCAGCTTTTAATGCTAATTTTCCAGAAAACCCGCAGCCTCGATCTTTTTGGGGACTTGTTCCTATAGATGTTGCTGTGGTCAGATCTTTGGTTTCGAAAGTTACAAATACGCGCGGGTTGTTTGTTTTTGACACTGCACTTCCTAACGACATCTCGCATGCAGATATTGCTCAGTTGACCCGCGATGAAAGAAGATTTCGAGCAGTAAGGCTGGAACTCTACGACATTGTAAAAGGCTCAGCTTTTCGATGCGAGTAACATTATTTATTTATTTTGTTGGCGTCACTATCTTGCCTCTTCGCAGATAGTGGCGTTGTGTCGTTTTAATACTGTCATGACCGAGTAGGTCCCGTGCAGCCTCTTCACCTCGTCCATCCGCAGTATCGTCTGCAGCCTTTGCTCGCAGGTCATAGAAACGAAATTCCTTGATAGCCTTGGCTAGCCCTGGAGTCTTTACTGCAGCCGCCGTCCTAGCTTTATCGAACTGTGATCGTAGCGTCGGTGCTGTAAGTCGCTTCCCATGTTCATTAACCAGAAGAGCGGCAGTCACAACATTGTGGCCAGCCTTCCGCGCCTCAATGCGCTCGAGTAGCGTGGCTAGTTCGCCAACCAGTCTGATGCGTAACGGCTGCTTGGTCTTTTCTTGGGTAACGATGAGATGGCCGTCGACCATGTCATGCACCGTCATTTTCAGCGCATCCGCCGGCCGCTGGCCGGTCAGGTACGCCAGATCCATCGCGTCCTGCAGTGGCGCACTCGCGCTGGCCCAGACAGCCTTGTAGACCACATCGCTGATGTACACAGTCCGCTTTTTTAACGAGTAACCTTGGATACCTCCGCAAGGGTTTGGCAGATCTGTGTAGCCCCAGCCGCGCGCGTGGTTCCACATTGTCGAAAACACGCGCTTGCATCGGTTAGCGGTGGTCGGCTTGTCCGCGTGGTCTTCCAAAAAATTCTTAATGTGCATCGGTTTGATCTGACTGAGCGGCGCGTTTGAGAACGATTCGAGCAGATGCTTAATGTCTGACCTGTACATTCGTGCCGAGCTGGCCGCCAGCTTCGGAATGACATCGATCAGGTAGCGCTTTTCGAGATCTGCAAACGTCGCGCCTGCGGTCGGTGCCACGACAATGTTTAGCTCCGCGTACTTCTTCAAGGCCAGAATATAGTCATCACCGAGCGCGACTTCCTTTCGCTTCCCGTCGGGTCCCTTCTGGTACATGTAGAAGTAAGCCTTGCCACTGCGCTGCACACGGGGATGCATGTGCGGTGGCATGTTTAAATTACGCGTGTTTTTTCTGCCCATCATTCCGCCTTGGCATTACCCATTTATTCTCGAGAGGTGCTTCCCTACGGCCTTCTACAGCAGCGATAGTGACGACCGGCTCCCCAATTGCATTCACCCAAAACGGCAGGCCCATTGTTCGCAGTGCATCGATCTGCTTTGTCTTCCGCCGACGGCCCGTTAGTCTAACGACTGCGTCAGTTGTCAGGAACGTATCCATTTTGCGTGTCCTTATTTGCTGTCGCAGGATTGTTCCATCGCTTGCTTGACATCGATCGCGACGTTTCGTCCGAGTGGCTTACCACATTCGCACTTGACGGCAGCACCCGCCCGGATTTGCTCGTTGGTGACGACGCTGGCGGCGGTAAGGTGCATGTAGTTGTGTCGGAGCAGTGCAGCCCGATACTGCGCCACCGTCTGGAACCCTGCGACGTACGCGTCGTCTGCGATCAGGTCGCGCAGCGACCGCTGCGGCGGGGTGGTTGTTGGTTTCGTCATGCTGTCTTCCTTTCTTGGGCTGCGTGTTGAATTTGAATATGGCTGCTGTCGATGGCGCCCGGCTTGCCGGCTAGATAGACCGTCATCGAGATGCGCCCGCCGTCGCGGTTCGCGGTCAGGCACGTGATGAATTGGTTCAGGCCTTCGTAGACGACAGGCCGGCAGCAGTGCATCGACTTGAGCAGGAGGAGGTGATGTCGGTATGCATCGGCGTCGTTCGGCTCGTCCTGGTTGTTCGGTACCGGGCCGGTCACGCCGCCTCCTCAACCTGGTCGGTGGCCTTGCGCGCGCACGTCGCACACGCGCCGTACTGCGTCAGTTGCTTGGCCGTGACGACCTTGCCGCATGCGCACCGGCGACGGCGAAGCGAGACTGGTGGCGTCGCTGCAGTGCGCTCGCGGTAAAGGTCGGAGCTGATCCGGCTCGGGGTTCCCCAGCTGCTCATACGTTTATTTCTCATTCGTTGGTTGGGCGGTGGCCACGGTGAAGAACGTCTCCACCTCGGCCACCGCCTTGTTGAACCGCTGCACCGCCAGGCGATGCAGCGCCGCGTCGATATCGACGATGTTCTGGCGTAGCACCGTGGCTTCCTCAGACTCCACGGTGATGTGGCGCGACTGTTCATACCGGTCGCAGATGGTGTTCATAACGTTGGTGCCGCGATCGAGCAGGGCAGAGGCCATGCCGGCGCGGCTGAGCGAGGCCAGCATCTTCGACAGCGTGTTGTAGGCGTCGATGCTCGGGTGTTCGATCAGCGACTCACCCGCCATGCGGATCTGCAGGGCCAGCCGGTCGCGTGTCTCGGTGACCATCGGCACGTTGGCTTTGGGTTGGAAGACGACAGGGCGCTGGTGGCGGCGCATGGCGGTACGGGTCATGGCTGTAACAAATCCCGGTTGCCGTTCGATTGCATCGGCGACACGACGACTGCCATCTCCATCGCCTCGAGGAGGCGGGCTGCGCGGTTGTAGCCAACTCGCAGGTGACGTTGCACAAGCGAGATCGACGCACGCTGGTTCGCGCGCACGATCTGCACAGCACTCTCGTAGAGCGGGTCGTCGCCGTCGTCAGGGTGATGGTCAGCAACTGGCTGCACATCGATGGCTCGGGTGGCAGCGTCATCGCAAGCGGAGTCCAGTGCTTTGCTCGTCACGTCGGCCTCTCCGCCGAGTGCGTCTACGATTGCCGCCAGTAGCTGTGCCAGTTCGCCTGTCATCAACGTGACGTCGTTGTCGAAGCGCTCGTCATCATTGTGGGTAGCGTTGGAGCCTTCCGTGATCACCGCGAGCGGCTTGATGCCCCTGATCGCCAGCGATTCAGTTAGCACGAAGCTAATGCGGTCGTTCCATGTCATGGCCAGGCGCGTGCACTGCTTGCCGGCTGCGATGTGGCGCCCGGTATCGTCTGGGTCCAGCGTGTGATTAACGTAACGCACTGCGGCGCGGCTCTCACCGGTGGCGCGCAGCTCGGTGTCTTGGTCGATGGTGAAGCCGTGCGGCGCTTCGTCGGCTTCCAGCCAGCCGGTCATCACTGCCACCGGCGAACGCTGCACGCGCAGCGATTCCAGCGGCATCTTGTCGACTGCCTTGAGCAGCAGCTTCACGACATCGTCTGCCTTGGCCGGGCTGGCTGCATCGACCACGAGCCAGCCATTGACCGGGTCGATCCAAGTCCAGGCATTAGTGCGCAGCGTGAAGGCGCGCGGCAGTAGTTCGTCGGCAACGCGCTCTTTCAGTTCCTTCATGGCTTTTTTGCCTGGCGGGAAGCCCTGCGCTTCTTCCATCTCAGCCGCCTTGGCTTTGGTCACCTGGTTGATGACCGATGTCGGCAGCAGCTTCTTTTCAGTGCCAAGCATGATCAGCATCTGCTTGTTGACGATATGGACCAGGCCGCCGTTTGGGCGAGGCGCATCCCAGCCTTGGCGCAGTAGCTCGTTGCTGGCGGCAGGTACGAAGCTTTGTGGCTCAAGAGCGGCTGCAAGCTGTTCGGGCGTGAAGAACCATGGAGCAGGCAGACGATAGACCTGTAAGTTTTTGAACCACATTACGCGGCCTCCACGTGCTGTAGATCGTTGACTGGGACGCGCCATGGCGCGCTGTCGAGGGTGCCAGTGACGCGCACGAAGGCGATGCGGGCACCGTCGCCGATGTCAGTGAGAATCTCGGCGACGATGCCTTGCTGCGGGCCGGCTTCGCTGTCGAACTGGACAAACGAGCCGGGGCCAATGGTCTTGCGATTCATGGTGGTCCTTTAGGTAGTGGTGGAATGGGTTGCTGCGGCGGCGAGCACCGACAGAAGGTCGTTGCTGTGCTCTGCCATCGCGGGCACTTCGAAAATGATGGCGAAGCCTTGCGCTACGTCCGGCGGCTGGGCCCCTGGATAGGCAGTCATCGTGCTGTTGGCGACAAGCCAGGCCAGCATCTGTTTGTCTGTCACCTTGGCACTGCAGGCCAGCGCCTTCGGCGTGACCTTGTCCTTGCCTTCAGCCTTGGCTTGCTCGACCCGGTCGCGAATGACAGCTCCGGCGCGGGCGCCGTGCTTTTTGACCATCTTGAGAGCAGCGGTGCCCGAAAGCTGGCCAGCGTTCACCGCCTGATGCACGTCGCTGTCCGCCTCGGCCAACTGGATCATGTCTTTGACGTGCTGGACCGACTTGCCACGACGGTTCGCGATCTGCGGTTCGGTCCAGCCGAAGCCAAGCAGCTTTCGGTACTGGACGCCGAGCTGTAGCGGCGTGAGCGCCAGGCCGGATGCGCTGTTGAGCATGTGCGCGACGCGGTCGGCGTCATTGCCACGGAAGTGGCGACAGTCCAGCGCTTTGATCTCGAAGCCGTCGGCAATCGCTTTGAGCGCGGCGGCGTGGCGGTGGTGACCGTCAACAATCAGGATGTGACCGTCGTCCACGCGTACCTCGAGCGCCGGAAACGTGGCGCCGTTGCGCATGGCCAGCGACATCTCTGCCACGTGCTTCGGATTCAGTGGGCGCGCGTTGAAGCCTTCCTCGGTCTCCAGGAGGTGTGGCGCGACGGCAAACGAGGTCACCTTCGACACGTCGTCGCCGTGAATCTTCTTCTCGGCGGCGACCTTGAGCGAAACGAAGGCATTGTTCGGGGGCTGGCTGTTCGGTGTAGTCATTGGGTGGTCAATCGTGGTCGTTGGCCTGCAGCTTCTTCACATCGATCCGCGCGCGGCGCTGCATGTGCCGGCGGGCGAGAGCCTCCAAGATGATCTTGAGGGCCGGGTGTTCGAGCATCTCGTCCAGTCGGGCGTCCGTGAGAAGCCGGCGGTGCGCAATTTCAAGGGACGCTCGATCGGGCGAGATGCGTTGCATGGTCAGCTCACGTGCATCCGATGATGGCGCGCCAAGCGGATCGACTGAGCGAACGGCATGCCGATGAAGCGGTAGTAGCGGTAGAGGCACAGGAAGCCCATGACTACCCCCAAGACCGCGCTGGAGCGGGCATCGGAATCGGATTGAGCAGCGGTGCGGCGCACGGCCGGGTCGGGGGAGGCATGTCGAACAGGCCCCAAATCATCGCGTCGAGCTCGTGGTCGCCGAGCGACTCCATGCTGCCGGACAGGCGCGCGACGAATGCAGTGACACGCAGCTCGGCGTTGGTCGGCGCGTCTGCGCTTGCCTGGGCGACGCAGTTAGCAATGGCCGTGCGGATGGCGGCGACGGTAATCATCAGCCTGCCTTGGCCATGACGGTGATGCCGCAAGGGACGTCCGCAAACTTAGTTGCAGCGTCTTCGAAGGCGTCAGCTGACGATGCGGCAATCGCACTGAACACGTGCGCGGTGCCGGCGGTACGGACGGTGACTTGGTAGGTGTTCATGTGCGCTCCCTGTAAAAGAGAACGCATTATTACATACGTATTTTGATAGCTCAATACATTAGTAATAAATTCGGGCGAAAAAAAGCCGCATCGGTGCGGCTTGCCTTGGTCAGGTCAGAGAGTTGTCTCGTTTTACTTTGGCTTCCGTGCAAACATCATCGATCAGTGCACGGATGTGTTGTTTCTTCGGGAGCTGCCGAGCGAACACGACGCCCTGACGGTCCCTCATTTCAAGGTAGCGGACTTTGCAATTTACGACTGCTGTGTATGGTGTTCGATCTGCACCCTTCGGGCCACCTGTGAAGAGCGGAAATGATCGCAAGTCGGCATTCGCACGCAGTTCAGAGGGAAGATAGCAAAAATGCTTCCGGGTATTGGGCTCTTCGCGGCACGATAACGTTGCTGCGATGGCGGGGACTGTGACCGAGACAGCTATAAGAGATAGTGACTTGAGAAATAGTTTCATTAGATTTGGTCCGTCTCTCTGCGAACTACTTTCCCTACCACAATGCATTCCTTGCCACGGCAGAGGCGACGGGTGTATTTCGGCAACGGATTGTCAGAGCTAAGATACCACTGCCCACCTTCACGAATCAGCCTCTTTATTACTGGCTCTCCTTCGTAGTTGACCGCGTAGACCTCACCATTTACCAGTAAAGTGTCGGCTGTATTCACGATCACCAAGTCGCCAGCAACTAGGTTGGGTTCCATGCTCTCACCCTTGATTTCAATTGCCAAGAGGTTCCTCGGGTTAAGGCTCTTTTTCTCCAGCCAACGGGTGGGCACATCCCACATCCCTCCGTCCTGGTCATCCAGCTCAACTTGGAAGCCGGTAACTCCAGCGGACAACTTGATATTCGCTACCTTTGGAATCCTTGTGCGAGATGGATGATCCGGGCCATTCGCTGGGATGGGCAGTGCTCCAGGCAAAAGGGCGACTGACGCTGTGTCTGGCTGTTCATCATTGAACGGCGCGCCTCTCCCATCTGCAAGCCAATCTGGCGCCACCCCTAACGCCATGGCGAGCTTAGTGAGACTTCTTGAAGTCTTTGTCCGTCCCGACTCAAGGTGCGCAATGCTCCCTTGGGTTACACCCGTCTTGGTGGCCAAATCTTGTTGAGTGAAATCAGCCCCGTCGCGTGCGGCTTTTTGAGCACGAGCCCAAATTAGACGTTCTTGCAAAGTTTTCATATAACGATTGTAATGAACAACATCATTACAAAGGTATTGAAGATGCTCAATACGTATGTAATAATGGGGCATGGACATCCAAAAAATCACTGCCGATCTCATCGCGACTGGGTTGACTCAAGAGGCGCTGGCCGCGCTAGTCAAGTGCAGCCAGCCCACCATCAGCCACTTTCTAAAAGGAAGCCGAGGATCACGTCCTTCGCTTCTGATCGGAAATCGTTTGCTTGAACTTCATCACGAGCGAGTGGTGACGGTAGGCGGTACGGATCGCGTCCGGCGTAAGGATGACCAGCTTTCTGCGCCCAGCGTGACGTAACGGCAGTACCACAATCACCGATGAGCTAGTTTTCGCGCACCCTCGACGGGTCCGAGTTGGCTTTTTTGTGTTCAAAATATTGCACATGGGAAATAGTATTTTTGGAAATGGTTCTGAATACTAAGCCGCTTGCTCGAAAAGAAATACCCAAGAATCGGAAGGAAACACTATGGAACTCTTGCCGTCTTATCAAGAAATGATAAAGGTGCACGGCTGGAACGGCACCGCAGCGACCCTTGGCATGACCAGGTCGCAGCTGGAAGCGCGCGTGTACGAAGTCAAAGGCTCCGGCATGCGCGTCGACACTGCGTTGCTGATCCAGGCACATGCTGGCACAACGCACTTCGCACAGGCAATTGCAGCCGCGAGCGGCGGCGTGTTTGTTGAGCTTCCCAGCGGCGACGGTGCGACCGGCGAAGCGCTGCAAGATAAGTTCCACGAGTTATACACCGAGCTTGGCCGCTTGTCGGGCACCTATACCAAGGCGATCGAGGACAACGAGATTGACCGCCGCGAGCGGTCTGAGCTCGAGGACATCTCGCAACAGATGCACAAGACCATGAAAGAGCTGATGGGCTTGATGTTTCAAGTTTATTGCCGCCCGACCGTGGCCGGCGTCTCACCGAATCAATCTAATGACAGCTGATCAGCAACCGGCTGGGCCAGTCGCCCCGGCTCAATGGGATGCGTGCGACGACCAGCCGGTCGAGCGCACCCCGGAAGAAAAGGCGCGCATCCTCGCGCGCCTGCAATGCATGCTGGCCCAGCTTCGCGCATCGAACGGAGACGACCATGGCAACACTTGACCAGGTCATCGAACAGATGAAGGCAGAAGGCCTGCCGACGCTGCCTGACGGGCATCCTGTCCTCAATGGCAAGGTCAACCGCTTCGGCCCGAAGAAGAAGGCTTGGTACGTCCTGCGCGAGCTCGACTTGCGTTCGGGCCGCCGGGTCGTCACTGGCGCCTTCGGCGTGTGGCAGGGCCAGAGCCAAAATGCGATTTCGGTCACGATGGACTGGGCAGGCGTCACGGCCGAAGAGCGTGCGGAAGCCGAGCGCAAGCAGGCCGACATTGAGCGCGCCGAAGCTGAACGCAAGCAGCGTAAATCGGAAATGGCTGCCAGCCGCGCGCGCATGGCCTGGGCCGCAGCTGCCGAAAGCGATCAGCCCTCGGCCTACCTAGCGCGCAAACGCGTCGGCAGCGAGAAGACCCGCGTCGATGCCGATGGCGTGTTGCTCGTGCCGGTCTACAAATACAGCGAGGCGGGCGCCACGCTGGTCGGCCTGCAGCGCATCCAGCCGGATGGCGAGAAACGTTTCAGCGCCGGCATCGATATGGCTGCTGGCTGCTGCCTGCTGGGCAAGACGACGGAAGCTCCTGCTCTGATCGCGATCGGCGAGGGCTATGCCACTTGCGAAACCGTTCGGATGGCCACCGAGTTCGACATGCCCGTCATGGTGGCGTTCAACGCGGGCAACCTGCTGCCGGTCGCCAAGCGTCTGCGCGCCGACTTCCCCGCCGCCCATCTGCTGTTCCTGGCCGATGATGACATGCGGGTGGTGGCGCGCCTAGCCGAGTCCCTGCTGGCCGACTTCGATGTCGAGTGGACGCCCATCATTGACGGCGCGGATCACGAGCTCACGTCGACCAAGGGCGATATCGTGCGCGTGCGCGCGACCTGGCGTGAAGATGGCGCCGGCACACCCTACGTCGAGGCCGACTTGCGCGCGGGCCGCATGGTGCGCCTGCTCAAATTCGAGAACGCTGGCGTGTCGCGATCGCGTGCTGCAGCCCGCGTCGTCGGCAATGCCTCGGTGGTCGTGCCGACGTTCGTGGCACGTGCGGCCGACAGCAAGGATTCGGACTTCAACGACCTGTACCTGGCCGAATCGCTCGACGTGGTGCGCGACCAAGTGCAGGCCGCGCGCTCCCTCGCCCTCACGATGGCGCAGACCGCAACGCCAGGCCTCACAAACGACGAGCCGCCGGCTTACCTGGACGATGTGCCAATGCCCGACGCGCCCGCTGTCGAGACGCCCATCGACGTGGCCACCTCCATCCGCGTGCCAACGCTTGAAGTACTGCTCGCGCACATGCAGCTGATCTACCCGACGACGGACATCTGGGATGGCCTGCGCAAGCAGCGCCTCAAGAAGTCAGCATTCGCCGCATGGGTGGGCAAAGACCTCGCCAGCGCGTGGGAGAAAGATGTAACGCGCCGCACCATCCTTCGCGAATCCCTCCCCACCCTCGTTGGTGGCAAGGCAGTCGAAGGCGCAGGCGGCGGCAAGCTGGGCGAGATGCTCGACAACCTCACGCTCCTGCGCGGCACCGAGACGGTTTGGGATGGCATTGGCCAGCAGGTCATGTCACTGGGCGCCGTGCGCGCCGACTACACCGCTGAGCTCACCGGCAAATGGCAGGAGCATGCCCAGCGCAAGACGATCGAGGCACGCAACCTAGTGTTTGATCCGACGCAGCAGGCCGACCCGGTCAGTCACGTCAACATCTTCCTCGGCTGGCCGCTGACGCCCAAGCAGGACGACGCGCTCGTCGGCCCGATCCTCGCACTCCTGGCCTCGCTGTGCGATGCAGAGGACAGGGCCGACGAGGCCATGGAATGGATTCTGCGCTGGCTTGCGTACCCGCTGCAGCACCCGGGCGCCAAGATGCAGACCGCGTTGCTGATGTTCGGCGAGAAGCAAGGCACCGGCAAGTCGCTGTTCTTCCAAGACGTGATGCAGCCGATCTATGGCGACTACGGCACGGTGGCCAGTCAGCACCAGTTGGAGTCGAGCTTCACTGCCTGGCGCAGCCGCAAGCTGTTCGTGCTGTTCGAGGAGGTGCTGTCGCGCGACGACAAGTACTCCCACAACGGCACGCTCAAGTACATGATCACCGGCAAGACCACCTCGATCAACGAGAAGAACCTGCCGCTGCGCGACGAGCGCAACCACATGAATGCGACGTTTCTCTCGAACGAGCCGCAGCCGATCCCGATCGAGCTGGAAGACCGGCGCTTCATGGTCATCGAGGCGCGGCGCAAGCAGGACCCAGCGTTCTATGCCGACGTGCAGCGTTCCATAGCAGCCGGTGGCATCCAGGCGTTCTATCACTTCCTGCTGAACCTGCCGCTCGACGGCTTCAACGAGCACACCAAGCCGCCGATGACGCTGGCCAAGGAGCGCGTGATCGAGTTCGGCTTGGCCGGATGGATGTCGTTCCACCGTGCTTGGAAGGACGGCTACCTGGACGCACCGTACACGTCGTGCCTGTCTGAGGATCTGTACATCATCTACAAGCGGTGGTGCGACAAGAGCGGTGAGAAGCCCCTGACGCTGTGCAAGTTCGCCGGCCTGATCGGTAGTCGCGAGACGAAGTCGAAGAAGAGCGTCGCGGTCGACAGCAAGCACAAGAAGACCCGAATGGTGTTCGTGGTGGACAACCCCGATTTCCCGCACCCATTGGATGAGCAGATCGCCAAGTTTAGGAAGCTCGGCGACGTTCGTGCGGACCGGGCATTGCAGGGTTGATCAGGGTAGGGAACAAACCCTGCAAGCCGGAGAGCCAGTCTCCATGCGGGTTTCAGCAGGGTATGCAGGGTTTGCGGGGTTTAGCGCACGTGGGTGCGAAAAGATGTTGGTGTGCTGGTGTGTTTTTTTTGATGCTCACATCTAAAACAACCCTGCAACCCTACATACCCTGCCAAGAGTCAGTATCCATGCGGGTTCCAGACTTGCAGGGTTTGAATAACAGGCTGCAAAGCCAGAAAAAGGAGTGAAACGATGCGAATGAATCTGCGAACCGACTTCCCGGCTGTGGCCGCACGGATCGAGGAGCTGGGCCGACGCGGTCCGATCGTGGCTGCCATCGCGCTGACCCGCACGGCCAAGGATGTGCAGGCCGCGATCAAGGCCGAGATGCGCTCGGTATTCGATCGTCCAACGCCTTACGCGCTCAACGGCACGTTCCTCAAGCCTGCCACCACGACTAGCCTCGAGGCGCGCGTCTGGGTCAAGGACAACCCGTTCGGCAAGGGCACGCCGGCTGACCGATTCCTCGGCCCGCAAATCTTCGGCGGCAACCGTGGCCTCAAGGGCATGGAACGCCTGCTGCAGGCCAACGGCATGATGCCGCAGGGCTGGTTCGCCATGCCTGGTGACGGCGCCACGCTCGATGCGAACGGCAACGTGCGCCGCGCCCAGATCACCCAGATGCTGTCGCAGCTGAAGGTGCAGCGTGGAGCTGGCCACGAGTCGCGCGCATCGGGCAGCACGCGGTCGAATCGGACCATTGCGCGCCAGGGCGTGACGTACTTCGTACTGCCGAACGGTAACCGCGGCCTGCCACCAGGCGTCTACATCAAGCGCCGCTTCGCACATGGCACGGCGATCAAGCCGATGTTCGTGTTCGTGCAGCAGGCGCAGTATAAGACACGCCTGCGCTTCCACGAGATCGGCCAGGCCACCATCGAAGCCAAGTTCTCTGGGCACTTCGACGCTGAATTTAATCGCCCGCGCCCGGGCTCAACCTGACACCCCCCCCCCGGGGGTTAGGTTCTTTCTGGAGCAGGGCTAGCAAGGGTAATTCAGGCCACGTCATCGCACTAGCAGAACCCAAAAACATTTCCTGACAACTGACCTTACAACGAAAAAATATGACGCAAAACCTGACAACTGTCGCCGAGTGGGCAAAGCTGCAAGGCATCTCGCGCCAGTCCGCATACGACGCGGTGACCAGGTGCAGCATCCCGGTGGCCGATGGCAAGGTCGACCCGGAGTACGCGACGCACCTCTACAAAAAACACACCCGCCCGCGCGCGAACGGCCAACGCCCTGACTCTATGGCAAGTGGGGCGCAGCCCAACACCCCGGCGGGTACGGGAGGTCCGGAGTCTGTGACCAAGGTCCCGGGGTACGACAGCAGCCGTGCGCGCCGGGAGGCAGCGGAGGCAGCAGCTGCCGAGATCAAGCTGGCCGAGATGTCGGGTCGGTTCCTGCTCAAGGACGACGTGGATTCGGCTGTGTTCGAAGCGGCTCGCTCGCTGCGCGACGGTCTGCTGAACTGCGCCCGTCGCATCGCTGCTGACGTGGCGCCGTTGCGTACCGCCGAGGAGTGCGAGGAAGTGATCGAGCGCGAGCACCGCATCCTGCTCGAAAGCTTGGCGCACGCATTTAACGAGCGTCTCGACGTCCAGCTCGAGGAGCACGCCGGATGATTGGCCTCGCATCAGCTGCCATCATCGTGCGCCCGGCGATCGCGCGCGGGCTCCAGCCTGACCCGAACATGACGGTTGACGAATGGTCGGACCTGCACATGGTGATCCCGAAAGAGTCGGGCGCCAACGAGGCGGGTAAGTACCGCACTGACCGCACGCCGCACGCGCGCGAGGTGATGCGCGCGCTGTCTGACAATCGCCCGTGCAAGACCGTCGCCCTGATGGGTGCTTCACAGATGCTCAAGACGCAGGTCGGCCTGAACTGGTTCTGCTCGACGGTGCATCAGTCGCCAGCCAACTTCCTGTGGATCATGCCAACCGGCAAGCTGGCCAAGCGCACCAGCGCGCGGGTGAGCAAGACCATCGCCGCCGTGCCGCCGGTACGAGAGCGCGTGGCCGCGCCGCGTTCGCGTGATTCGGTCAACACGCTCGACACCAAGGAATACATCGGTGGCGCGCTGTACATCGTCACCGCCGGTGCGGCCGCCAACCTGTCCGAGATCCCGGCGCGCCGCGTGTTGTTCGATGAGGTCGACCGCGCCAACGCCAACGTGAACGGCGAGGGTGATCCGGTCCAGCTGGCGAAGGCGCGCCAGACGTCGTTCGAGCGCAATCGCAAGAGCTACTTCCCCAGCTCGCCGACGATCACCGGCCAGTCGATCATTGAGAACCTGTACCTGCAGGGCACCCGCCAGGAGGCGCTGGCCGACTGCGTGCACTGTGGCCACGAGCAGCCGCTGGTGTTCGAGCGCCTCGATGAGGACGATGCTGGCCAGGCGATCTATCCGTGCAGCGCGTGCGGCGCCTTTATGTATGAAACCGACAAGAACCGAATGTTCGCTCGCGGCGCTTGGTCGGTCGGCGTACCTGGTGATGGGGAGACGGTCAGCTTCACGATCAGCGCGATGTTCGCACCGTACGGCTGGCTTACCTGGATTGCCCTACTGCGCGAGTACCGTGCAGCCCGAGCCAAGCTGGACGAGGGCAGCGAAGAGCTGATGATCGTGTTCTACAACACGCGCCTGGCGCGGTGCTGGGAGCGAAAAAAGGAACAGACCAAGGCCACAGAACTCAAGGCCCGGGCCGGCGGCTATAAGCTGGGCACGGTGCCGATGAAGGGCCTAATCCTGACCGCCGCTGTCGACACGCAGCCTGACCGCCTCGAGCTCAAGGTCGTGGCTTGGGGCGAAGGCATGGAAGACTGGATCATCGACTACCAGGTGGTGTCAGGTTCGCCCACCGAGCAGGCGACATGGGACGCGCTCGACGCACTGTTGCTCGGTCGGTACCAGCACGCCGGTGGACGCATGCTCGGCATCGCCGCCACGTTCGTTGACTCAGGCGGTGCCAATACGCATGACGTCTACAACTTCACACGTACGCGCCAGCACCGCCATATCTACGCGATCAAGGGACATTCGACCTACAACAAGCCGATCCTCTCTGCCAAGCCAACGCTGGTAGACGTGAACTGGATGGGCAAGGTCATGCCGCACGGCGCAAAGCTGTGGCTTATCGGTACCGACACGGCCAAGGATTATCTCGCCGGCCGCTACAAGGTGGTCGAAGGCCCGGGCGCAACCCACTTCCCGGACGGCCTGCCAGATGATTACTACGACCAGCTGACCGCCGAGTACAGCATCACCGTCTACAAGCGTGGCCGCAAAGTCACCGTGTGGGAGAAGAAGAAGAGCGCCCGCAACGAGGCTGGTGACTTGATGGTCTACAACCTGGCCGCCGCGCAGTACCTCGGCCTGCACAAGAAAACTCCCCACCAGTGGCAGCTGGTGCGCGAGAAGGTCAACCCTGTCACGTCCGACCTGTTCCACGATGCCGACCCGGTCGACCAGCCAGCCCCGGATGGGGACCAGCCCGCTACTGCAATCACGCCACTACCAACTACAACAGCGCAACCAGCTCACGAACCATGGAAACCGAAACCGCCCTCGACCCCATCACCCCACCAGCGCCGGCCAGTCGGGAGGCAGTGGTGACCGCTGCGCTGCTTGACAACGCAGACCTGATCGACACCATCTTCGATTTCATCGAGCGAGAATTCCCAGAGATGCGCCAGCGTGCGCCTGCGCTCAAGCAGCTCGCGCGTCGTGAGTTCGCTGGCATCCTGACCTACATCCCTCGACGATCACAGTACGAACGTGAGCGCATCGCCGCAGAGGTTGCTGTGCTTTTCACCGGGCGCAACGTGGCGGAGGTTGCGCGCAAGCTCGGCATCAGCACGGCGTCGGTGTACCGAATCATTAAGAAGCCGGGCAGCAAAAAATAATTCTCAAGTTTTAAAGAATCAAAACAGCTATGCCGCTACCGTGGGCGGCATGGCTATCTCCCAATCAGACATTGACGCACTCGACGCCGCGATCGTATCCGGCGCGCTCTCGGTCGAATTCGACGGGCGGCGCATTACCTACCAGAACACGGCGCAGCTAATCGCTGCCCGGGCGCATGCGGTGCAGGTCCTCAGCGGTAGCCTCCGGCGCACCGTTCCTTACATCTTTGGCTACCGCTTCACAACGAGCCGGGGCGACTGATGGAGAACTTCATCGATCGCGTCATCGGCTTCGTCAGCCCGCAGGCCGGCATCGCGCGACACTTTGCGCGCCGCCAACTGCAGCGCGCGTACGAAGCTGCCAGCCCACGCGACACCTGGCGCCCACGCCGGGCTGGCGCGAGCGCGAACGCCGATCACCAGGCCGATGCCAAAGCGCTGCGCAGCAAAGCGCGCGCTTTGGTGCAAAACGTTCCGTACATTTGGGCTGGCATGGATGGCCTGGCAGTGGCGACAGTCGGCGCGGGCATCATCCCGCGTGCGACTGGACTCGAGAAAGAAAAGATCAACGAGCTGCTCACTGCCTGGTTCAAGGTGTGCGATGCCGATGGGCGCTTTGACTTCTTTGGATTCGTGAAAGCCGCCTACGTGGCCATGGAGCAGGATGGTGAAGTGCTGGTGCGCATGCGCACGCGCAGCGCTAGTTCGCGCATGGCTGTGCCGCTCCAACTACAGCTGCTTGAAATCGACTGGCTCGACAGTGCCCGGGCGGGCACACTCAACGGCAATTCGATTATCAACGGCATCGAGTACGACTTGCTCGGGGCAGTGGCCGCGTACTACCTGTGGGACCAGCACCCCGGCGATGTCGCCGCTGTACGTGGTCGGTCGCAGAGTCAGCGCGTTCCGGCGAACCAGATCATCCACCTTTTCAATCCGGACCGCCCGGGGCAGGGTAGGGGCTTCACGAGGCTGGCACCAGTGATCGCACGCGTGCGCGACCTGCAGCTGTATGAAGACGCCGAGATGTCGCGTAAGAATCTGGAATCTCGGTTGTCGGTGCTGGCCAGTGGCGATATCAGCGGCGCGGAGAACCCGGCCAGCATGGGCAACGCAGGCGAGGGCCAGTCAAGCAACCATCACGACCTGGGCGAGCTGGGCGGCGGCAACATCGTCGGCATGCCGCCAGGGATGAACTTCACGGTCATTGAACCGAAGGCCGCGCCAGGCTACGTCGAGTACGTCAAGTTTCAGCTACACCTGATCGCCGCCGGCATCGGTGTGCCGTATCACTTGCTTACCGGTGATATGAACGAGGTTAACTTCAGCAGCGCCCGGGTGCGGCTGTTGGACTTCCGGCGCGCTGTTACCCAGATGCAGTGGCTGACCCTGATTCCAAAGCTGCTGGTGCCCATCCATGATGCATTCGTTGAGCATGCGTACTTGGCTGGCCAGATCAAGTCGCGCGACAAGGCGGTCGACTTTAGCCCACCGAAGTGGGATTACGTGAACCCTGAGGCGGACGTGAAAGCCGACCTTGCCGAGATCAGTGGTGGCCTGTCGAGCTTCAGCGAAAAGCTGCGGCAGCGCGGCTACGACCCGGAGGTCGTGTACACCGAGCTCGCGAAGGACATCGCCAGGCTGAAGGAATTGGGCATTCTCGAAACGATGCTGTTCATGCAGCGTGGGAATATGCCGACGCCGCCCGCCGAAAGTGCTGCCAAATGACGCACCTGCATATGACCACGGCCGTCTCTAACATTCGCGTATATGACGCGCCGGGCGGCTACGAGGCGCGTCGAGCGTACCTAGGAATCATCACGGTGAGCCACCTAACCGACACCACCGTGTACGTGCACGGTGCCGTCGGACAGATCGATCGTGTGACATACGAGTGCGCACTGAACATGCTCAGCGACCTCGGCGTCACCAAGGTGATGTACGAACGCCGCGGGCAAATTAAAACCATCAAGCTATAAGGCACGGAATGAATTTTGCAGGCCGTTTGAAATTAACCGCTGCCGGTACGGGCGCCGCAATTTATAGTCAGGTGTCGTGATGGGTACTGACGTCGTTAATCCCACAATTACAATCGCGCCATCCAAGATGGCAGTCAGCACCGGTTCGCCATATACCGCCAACGACGTCGATGGGGTGGCCACCTACGCCTTCCCGAACGCGCAGGGGCAAATCCATTTCACCGCAGATGCTGCGGTCGTGGGGCAGAAGTATGACGTCTATGTGCTGTGGTCGATGGCCGGCACACCGGGCCAACCATCGCCTGCATCGGTTAGATTCTACGGTGCCTATGAGCCGTGGACTGAGTCTTCAAAACCTGTCTATGCGAACAAGGTGATTAACCTGGTTCCGCCGCAAGGGTCTGGCATTGTTGAGCGGTCGCAGCTACCATTTTCTTTTACTCGCGAAGATGCGGGCCGGATTTCGCACTTCAAGATTGGCCGCCAGCAGGACTCCGTGGGCGGCACGATGCGCATCCGAGGATTCGAGCTTGTTCCGACGCCTGCGCTGGTTGAAGCGAGCGTCTCGCCTGCCGGCAGCCTGTCGCCGACGAGCTTCAACACGCCTTACTCAGGCACCAAGGTAATCTCGCTGTTGTCGCTGTACACGCCGATCTGGACTACGGCCAACGCGGTCTATGTCGTTGCCCCTGTGACCGTTGGCGGCGTGCAGCAATCGCGTCTGGCGAAGCTGAACAAGAATACGTACGAGATGATCCAGGACGTTCAGCTGACCACCGGCACGCACGATACGACTATCGGGCACCGGGACGGCAGCGTGTGCGTGACGGATGACGGCAAGGTCATCGCTTACGGCGAGGCACACCACACATCCTGGAGGGGCGTGGCATCTTCCACTGAAGACATTTCGGCGCTCGCTGCAACAACCGCGCCTACCGGGCTCGACACGAATTGTTCGTACCGCCGCTTCTTTCGCAACCAGTTCGACGGCAGTATGTGGATGGGCGCGCGCGGCAATGGCTACCTGGCCGGCATCTACAAATGGAACGGCGCCACGTTCGAACGCAAAGGTGCTGATTTCCTCGCTGGTAACGCGGCCTCGTATCTTGGCTCGTATGGTATGGAGATCGCCTTTACGAGCGTCGACACGCTGTACGTCACGACGGAGTTCCTGCAGGGCGACGGACCATTCACGATGTCGGGCTACCCGCGCCAGAACATCAATCTGATCAAGTCGACGGATGGCGGGGCTACGTTCACGACCATGCGCGGCAAGGCGCTGAATCTACCCCTGGTCAGTGGCACCGACGACAGCGACATCGCGTTCCCGAATAACAACTACAACCACAATTCGAGTGTAGCGCGCATCGGCATTGGCGCCGATGGCCAGCCGCTGCTGGTCGCAAGCTGGCAGCACCCGGACGAAGCTTTCCGCAGCCTGTGGGTAGCCAAGTACAACACCATAACCAACAAGTGGGTGCGCACACGTCTGATGGCGCACAACGGCCTGCAGGACGCGGGCACGCCGCATGTTGCGTATCACAACGGGAAGATCATCGTCACCGCTGCGACGACTGACGACAACGTACCGGCCACGCTGGGCACTGCAAACCAGCTGTACCTTTTCACCACCACCGACTCTGGTGCGACGTGGAAAAAGTACGTGATCACGCACCCGGCGGGCGCGTACAGCGGCGCGTACATAGACCAGGCCGCGCTCCGGCTGGATAATAAACTGCGCTTGCTGCCTGATTTTGAGGCGCAGCCCAATTCGGTTATTTGGGAGATGCCGGTTCCAGGGGGCGACACCACGGCGCCAGCGATGGTCGGCAAGATTACGGTGTCCGCTGTTACCACGTCGGGCGCTACGCTGTCGTGCCCAGCGGCTACAGATGCAGTTGGCGTCGCAGGCTATGAATTCAGCATCGACGGCGGCAAAAGCTACAGCCTGATCGCCAATGCTGCCCGGTCGGTGGTGGTTTCTGAACGGCCTGCAAACACCGCGCACTCGGTGCGGATGCGCGCCTTCGACGCCGCTGGCAACCGCGCCACGCCGCTGGAGGAGAGCTTCACCACGTTGGCCGAGCCGCCTGCGCAGAATGCGGTCGTCGCGGCGACCGTTGCTGAGTCCCGCCGGGTCGCGTTCCCGGGCGGAACCCGCGTGGTAGCGTTTGGCACTGTGCCGGGTGCGGCCACGCCGAATGCCCCGTACTTGGAAGCAGGGCGGTGGTGGAGCGAAAAACACCCGCTTGATGAGCGTTATTGGGTGGCCGACATCACGATAGACCTGGACGAGCGCGCCACCACCGCTACGTCGGTGGAACGGATCGTGGCCGGCGTCACAGTGCTCGAGGAGCCCGTCATCCAGGGCAAGCTAATCGCGGTGAAACTGGGCGGGTTTAATGCCGCGACCGGTGCGATTAACTACTGTACCTTCCGCGTTACGTGCGCGAACGGCGAGCGGTTCGACCGCACGGTCTGGTTCAAGCAACCGGTCGGGGCATGGTGGATCAATAAAGATGCCGACGACCAAAGCTATTACGTGGCCGACATCGGTAATGACCTGATCGACAGCGATACAACTGCTACAGCGGTGAAAGCATTTCCGGTCGGTGTAGTTGAACTTGTGCCGGCCGAGATTCAGGGTCCTTTGATACTGGTGAAACTGGGCGGGATGGACACGCTTCCGGCTGGAGTCAATTACTGCGATTTCCGCATCGACTGCGCCAACGGCGAACGCTTCTACCGAAGCATGCAATTTAATAGGGTTGATAACTGATG
>Ga0265797_10004404_pt1 | contig 21577 bp, 20 predicted proteins | sample P2T30metagenome_FD_192433 | JGI IMG/M metagenome (GOLD analysis project Ga0265797, IMG submission 192433) | Plant litter microbial communities from East Loma Ridge, Irvine, California - P2 T30 | ecosystem: Environmental > Terrestrial > Plant litter > Unclassified | place: USA: California...
ACCGGCTCAGCACCCTGCAAGTATGGAGATCTGTTACCAGAGCGCCGTTGGAGGTTTGAACTACCGTCGAGCTTCTGTCAGACTGTTTGACAGGCACGTGGTGCCTTGGTTTACACTTTTTCGTCCGTTGGTCACCGCAGTCGGGTTCCCTTCGAAGATGTATATGTCTGTATTGAGTACGGCACGGCGCGGTCGCTATGTCGATGGCAAGATCACAGAAGTTATCTACGCTACCGGTCTAGTGTTGGGATGGGTCGAAGTGTTGTTCAAAGCTTCGAACGACAGGGATCGCAGAACACTCAGGGGACTAGGGCAGACAAGTTCCTGTCATCCTTATGCTGATATATCTCTAGTGGAACGGTAATCATGGTTAAGAATGCAGAATCTGATGTTGCAGCATCCACCGTGCTTGAATTGTTTGCAAGTACATATTGATAAGAAGGCGCAAGTAGAATCCCAAACCTATCATCAACCTCTTTTCTTTAACATATCACATTCGTCCAACAGTCGGCGACACTACGATGGTTTCCCAAGTCCTCGCATTGGCCGGTCTCGTGGCTGCCGTGGCATCGCCCACCCTCGCCCATCCAACCGCTTTGCAGAAGTCGACAAATCGATACGACTACATCATCGTCGGTGGTGGCACATCCGGTCTGGTCATCGCAAACCGCTTGTCCGAGGACCCTTCCGTGTCGGTTGCTATTATCGAAGCTGGTGGCTCCGTCTTCGACAACGTCAACGTGACGAGTGCTGGCGGCTACGGCAAAGCCTTTGGAACCGATATCGACTGGGCGTACAAAAGCAGCCCCCAAGCCCACGCCACGAACGAGACTCAGACCCTCCGCGCCGGAAAGGCACTTGGTGGAACCAGCACCATCAATGGTATGTATTGGTTTCCAGACTTGTCGTTCGCGCCTGATCAACCCTTTTAGGAATGACATACATGCGTGCCGAATCGAGCCAGATCGATGCATGGAAACTCTTGGGCAACAACATCACCTGGGACTCTCTTCTGCCGTACTACAAGCGCAGCGAGGCCTTCCAGACTCCGACCACCGCTCAGCGTGCTATGGGAGCGTCTTACGACCCCGAGTACCACGGCTACACTGGACCTCTGTCTGTCAGCTGGCCCAATGAGATGGTCGGCGACAACTTCTCTTCCATCCTCAACGAGACTTTCAGATCGATAGACTTGCCATGGAACGGCGATGCCAACAACGGTCAGATGCGTGGCTACAACATCTTCCCCAAGACTTTCGACCGCTTCGAAGACAAGAGAGAGGATTCGGCCAGAGCTTACTACTACCCTGTCAGCCGGCGCCCGAACTTGGACGTGTTCTTGAACGCTACCGCGCAGAGGATGACCTGGGAGCCCGAGTCGCACACCTCCAAGCCTTTTGCCAACGGTGTCACTTTCCAAACTGCCAATGGCACCGAGATGAGCATCTTGGCCGACCGCGAGATTGTTTTGTCTGCCGGTGCCCTGATGTCACCGCTTCTTCTCGAGCTTTCTGGCGTTGGTAATAAGGAGTGAGTTCGATGCCCTGAACGCCGCATTGCAGTATTGGACTGTGAGTTAACATGCACCAGAATCCTTTCCAAGCACGGGATCAACGTCACCGTCCATAACCCCTTCGTCGGCGAGCACCTCAACGATCAGACCACCGTCGACACCACCTACGACGCCAACCAGAACTTCACCGGAGCTGGCGGTTTCATCGGTTACTTCAACGCCGACGACGTCTGGGGCGACAACATCGCCAACTACAGCCAGTCGGTCAAGGCCTCCTTCCCTGATTGGGCCAAGAAGACATCCGCAGCCAGTGGCGGCATCGTTAGCGAAAGGACTCTCACGAAGCTCTTCGAGATCCAACACGAGCTGGTGTTCCAGAACAAGGTCGCAATCGCAGAAGTCATTGTCAACGCACCCACAAGCAGTTCCTCCACCGTCGAGTACTGGGGCCTCATGCCCTTCTCCCGCGGCAGCATCCACATCTCGGCCGCCAACGTCTCGCGAGGAGCCGTCATCAACCCGAACTTCTTCATGCTCGACTACGACGTCCAGCAGCAGATCGGCACCGCCAGGATGGCGAGGAAGACCGCCAACGCCGCTCCCCTGAGCGACCTGCTCACTAGCGAGTCTCTGCCCGGCCTGGACATTGTTCCAGAAGCTGCCACCGACGCCGAGTGGGCCAGGTGGCTCAAGTCCGCCTACCGCTCCAACTTCCACTACATCGCGACCGCGGCCATGATGTCCGAGGAGATGGGCGGCGTGGTGGACAGCAATCACTTGGTCTACGGCACCGCCAACGTTCGCGTTGTCGATGCCTCGGTCCTGCCGTTCCAGGTTAGCGGTCATTTGACTAGTACCCTGTATGCTCTCGCTGAGCGTGTGGCCGATATCATGAAGGAAGACGCTTGCTGTTAGGTTGGCTTGCAAACGCTGTCATAGCGAGTTTCCGGCGCGTGAGTCACCCATGTCATACTCGAGTGCATCATCTGCACGGATGCAAGGAGTCGCGGCGATCCGCTTTCTTTTCGCGATGCGTTGGACGATCGGGGTGCTTGTACCACTAGGTGTTGTGTCATCATCTAAAGAAAAGACTTGAAATAATCCTCTTCTTATAGGGATCCTCATTTGCTCAAATCTCCCTTTAGAAAACTGTGCATCATTTTCTCAACAGACGCAAGGTTTCCCCCTTCCCTAAGTCATCCCGAAACAAAGACCATCGACCACTCAACTCCCACCATCTCCCCCTCCTCCACCGCCGCCACCTCCTCCTCCATCTCCACCACAACCTCCTCCTCCACCGTCCCCACCGCCGCTTCCACCATCCCCACCGCAACCGCCATCGAAAATCATCACAATCCCTCCAGCCCCCTCAAGCGTGCTTCCATACTTACACCAGTTCCTCACATGCTGCGCAAGCCCGATAGCAGTCATCACGATCTCCAGCCACGAGTCCGCAGTAATGCTGTCCAGACTGGGGAAACTCAGGAGATTCACCGAGATTCGAGCCAATACCCTGCGGGCGGCTAAGGTGTGGGTCTTCTGTTCCTTATCTTCGATCAGGATGACGGATGGTGAGGTCCCGCCGGTGGTGTCTCTTTGCCAGATCCAGACGGGTTGTTTGGTGGTGGTGGTGGTGGTGGTGCTGATGCTACTGCTGCTGCTTACGGCTTTGGGATCTGTTGTTGTTGTTGCTGTTGATGCCGCTGTCGTCGCTGTTGCGGGATTTGTGGGTGTAAACGCCCATCTGCGCCTCGTGTTCGATATCTTGACCTCTCTCCGATCCGGGAGGGCTGTTATCCGGAACGAAGACGTCTTTCGCGTGCCGAAGCGGATTGTGCAGATTTGCTCGTTCGTCGCGGCGGTAGCCACTACGATGCCCGGGCGCAAAAAGATGTGGCGAGTTTGGCGAGGAGCGCTTGAGATGGTGAAGAGGACTTCGTCGGTCCGGGCATTGGTCACGCGGTCTTCCCATAGGTGTAGGAGGCGGACGGGTTTTATTGCGGTTTGAGAGATTGACAGCTCCGCCGTATGCCGGGAAGCGGAAGACAAGGTTTTGGCTGCGGCCAGTCGGGCTCGGATTCTTTCTTCGAGAGGTGGGATGGCGTTATTGGTCGACATGATGAGCCTGAGTTTGTTCTGCGGGTTGAATTGGCGATCAAATGCTAGCACACAAACGGAGTCCCTGTTTCATTTTGTATCGATTCATCTCTCGGCCAGTGTGGCTGTTCTAATCAGCTGTGAGCGCTATCCTGATGGGGGATACTATTTTCGAATATGGGAAGCGTGATGTGTCGATGCGGATGTTGAAATAGCAAAGCACTGTGGCGGTGCCAGGCGGAGTCATGCAAGCCAAGCCTTCAAGAGGAACAAGGGTAGATGGCTCGCTATACGATCGATGTTGTGCACAGAATCATCACCAGTCAAAGTTGTGACCACTTAATAGAACACTCCTAACATCATTTGAAGTAAAGAGCCTTAAGAGCCCGAGTGTCGTCCTTTCCTGGAAAAAGGTGATGTCAATTCGGAACTTCGTTGTGCCAAGTCGGAATACGAGGTCTTAGCGAGATGTCAAGTCAAGTCAAGATAAACGATGAGGTTTGCTTGCCCTGCCACCACTGGCTTCAAGATTCGATGTCAATCAAGCGAGCACACAGGGCTGTGACAAAGTGTCTCCTCACAGTAGCCTTGTGAGCCCGCTACATACTTTGAACTCCGACCATCTGACAGGAACTTTCTACTCGGCAGTGTTTGCCATAAACTGAGCATCCATTCTTGCAGAATTCACATGGCGACTTCTGATGAAGGGTCGCGCGGTGAAGTTTTCCATTCCTCTCATAGCGTGTACCTGTATAACGGAGAGTATTCCTCCAGACTGCTCAGCTGCTCTGGCGTGTGCGCAATTGTCGCCTCTTCCTGAGTGATCGCGTCCCGTTTCTTGTTCGCTTTCTTCATCAACCACCAATGCACAGTCGCTGGAACCATAGCCCCAATAACGGTCGCTCCGACGGAAAAGCCAAAGCCGAGCGGGTAGACAGGTGCCTGCTCTTCAAGATAGATGTTGGACCCGATGGAGCCACCTCCAACTGACCCGAACAACATGAACAGACCAATGGACGCCGCGCGTTTCGAGGGATTTGGGATGTTGTTGGATGCCCACGCCCCGAGGATGGGTGCTTGAGCGCTGTATCCTGCTGCTGCGATGAAGATCGCAAAGTACGACAGCCCAGTCAAGCCCGGGAAGTGCACGCTGATCCAGAGGATGACGATTCCAGCGAGGCCGGTGCTGTAGCATGTCATGATCGAAGCGTAACGCTTTTGGAATCGGTCGCTCATCCAGCCGTTGAAGACACAGACGATGGTGGCGAAGATGTAGGGCGGAGTCGTTAGCGCTTGCGCGCGTATGGCACTGTACCCGAGATTGCGGACCATTGTGGGTAAGGTGTAGGCCAGCGAGTATGTTGGGATAGAACCTCCCCACCAGAACATCATCCCGACTAGCCAGGTCTTACGGTCCCGAGCTGCGTTGATGATGTCGTCCCACCTGAACTCGTATGTCGGCGCATCTGGTCCCGCAACGTACTTGACACGGAGTTGCGCATACTCGAGCTCGTCTGCAGTCAGCCATTTGGTCTTGCGCTTGTCGTTGTATTGATGCGGGTAATGCCTTGACGAGTTCTCAGCGTCAATCCTTTCCTAATGGTTTGTTCAGCCAACAGAGATCGAAGACTTACGGAAGAAGTTTGAATGTGCAAGCTCCGACGAATACTGTAATGACACCCTCAATGATGAACAACCATTGCCAGGCCCTGTAGCCCAGAGCTCCTTCCAAGTGGCCTACTCCGTATGCTATCACTCCCGAGAAAGCCCCAGCAGCGGTGTTGGCACCGTAGAAGATAGCCATGCGGGTAGCGAGCTCATGAGGCGTATACCACATGCTCAAGATGAAGTAAGAGCCGGGATACAGGCCTGCCTCGCAGATTCCCAGAGCAAGACGGACAGCAATGAAGGCGCCGAAGCTCTGGACTTGGCTCATCAAAGTTGTAACAGTGCCCCATCCAATAACAATGATGGGAAACCAGTACTTCGCTCCCACGCGCCTCAGAATCGTGTTCGACACAGGTTCCATGAGACCATAGCTGAAGAAGAAAACCATGAGGCCTAGGTTGAATTGGGTCGCAGTCATGTTTGCATCAGCCGGGAAGCCGAAGATCTTCGCGTTGCCCGCGTTGTTCCTGTCGAGCGTACACAAGAGGTACAGCAAGGATAGCGTTGGAAGGAGACGCCAATCCACTATTTGTGACATTAAATCAGTGAACAGCTCCTTGATGTCAAGTCTTGCGAAGAAAACGTACGCTTCTTCAACAGCTTCCGTCTACCTTCACCTTCAAATTGTGCGTGCAGATCGAGGTATCTGCTGTACTCGGGATTGACCGTAGTATGCCGAACATCTGTACCTCCATTCTTCTGGACAGAATTCGTACTTCCTTTCTCAAGTTCCTCTGAGGTGTGTACGCTTGCGTCTGTCATCGTAGCAGCCCTGGGAAAAGTTGAAGATACCCTATGTGAACGAGAACTCGGCGAACGACAGTGGGTGGCTTCGGCCCCATTCATGTACTCTTCAGTCTCGACTGTCTGCCAGCGAACTTACCTTGTAAGGTAGTCAATGTCCTACATGTCGTCCACAAGCACAGAGCCCAAGATACGGTATCTTGGACGATTGACGCGGCATCCGGTTATCTCAATAGATCTGATAGATTTCGCCGAGCCTGATGAACTGCATGTCAACTCTTTAGTGGGGTGTCGTGTTCCAGATCGTTGATAAGGAGGCTGGTATCTTATCCCCTTGGATCTTCGGCGAACGGCTGGTCTGGTCCGACACTCCCGAAGCCAAGACCTCGGCGAATTCCTGTCGTGCTTGTCTCGTATGGGGGATCTCTCCGATACCATCTCTTCACGCTCATGAAGAATATCGATCGATAATGATTGATGCTGCTCGGTTAGAGGTAGGCTCTGATCAGCGATCAGCCGTTCACTTTTTGTCTGTGGAAAGGTATAATTGACACGTCTACATGCCGGGCGTGTGCACTTCTCTTCGCCACCTTTCTGTCCCTTACAATCACAACATGGCCATCACTAAGCTCGCCACCCGCGCAAAGGCTGCGGATGGTAGTGCTCTTTATCCCGACTACCTCCCTTTTTATGATCCACTCGAGAAGGTGGAAGATTTAGGATCTTTCGAGCACGACGACCCAGGCCATCGGGCGGACCCCGAGCTGGCCAACTTGCTCAAGAATGCCGAGAAAGTGGTCGACCTGTCTCCACACGTTGGAACAGAGATTGAAGGCGTCCAGCTTTCCCAATTATCGTCCGCTGGCTTGGATGAGTTGGCCCTTATGGCCGCCAGGCGTGGTGCTGTCGTCCTGCGAGGCCAGGACTTTGGTGACATCGGCCTTGAGAAGCAGAAATCGATAGCACGACACTTCGGGCCGCTTCATATCCATGGTTGGGCCCCTCACCCAGCTGCAGGTTCGGAGGAGCACATGGTCATATATGACCACAAAGAAGGTGAAATTTTACTGCGGGCAGTGTTGAGCTCTGCATCTCCGCCTCTCTGCCGACAATGACTGACGTCGAAGTATCAAAACAGATCAGAGAGTGAGAAAGAGCTGGGCAGGCAGATCTCCCGTGCAGTGGCATACTGATCAGTCGCCCGAAGCTCAAACGCCCGGTTGTTCCTTCATCTGCATGCTCGAAAGTCCAGCAAAGGCTGGAGGCGACACACTCATCAGTTCGAGTGTGCAGGCCTTTAATGCTCTCTCTCCCAGGTTCAGGAAGCGGCTGGAAGGTTTGACCGCAATGCACTCCAACAACGATGGTGTCTCTCAAGAGATGAAGCACGGCGACGGCGCAGTGATGAGAAGAGCCGAGTTGCGCCAGGAACACCCCGTTGTCATTGTGCACCCAGTCACAAAGAAGAAGGCGTTGTATGTGAATCCGGTCTACACCAAATACATCGTTGGATTTGATCGGGAGGAGTCGGACTATCTTCTTGGCTTCCTTTTCGATCACATTGCGAAGCGCCAGGATTTCCAGTGCCGTGTGCGGTACGAGACTGGCACCGTCCTCGTCTGGGATCAAAGAATCACCAACCACTCTCAGACGCTGGACTACCCTGCCGGTGATCGACGCCATGCTTTCAGGCTCACGCCGCTCGCAAACAAACCAATACCTGCTAAGATTGAGGAAGATGACGGCGAGTGCGAAAAGGATTATGCGAGGTTTTCCCTGGGTCTGTGTTGATCGATCAATGTGGAAGGATGAACGCTACCTTTGATCGCATGAGCTTTGATAGGCATAGACTTCTCCAGTTACCTTTGCTTGTACAATGTGTTTGATCGTCGATTGACTCGTTGTGGCTCAATTTCGCTTTCCTTTCTTTCGAGTCGATAGACTGACTAAAACGTCATCCAACGAGCGATCATTTCAGAGTGTGCATAGTCGATGAACTCCAATGTGTTCCTTTGTTTACTTCTAGGGCTGATGAAACAATGCTTCCAAAAAACCTTGTCGCTGGTGATTGATACAGAAAATCATGTCGTGATGTAGAAACCACAACCCTGACCCTCATGACGTCTACCAATAAGAGACTGCACTCGCCGCAGCTCACTCCCGAGGCCGACGACTTTCGCGCGTTTCGCAGACGTGTCCATGGTATCATCACATACACGTTTTCACGTCTACCGCGAAATAGCTCCAAGGGCGTGCTCAGGGCAAGGTCGAATTCGCTTGTCAAGCCGGTTCAACGCGTCGAGGAACTCATACCAAAGCTACTACTCTAGGAATCTCGTCACCATTTGCCACGTCACAACATCTCTGACATCTTCTGAACCCTCGACGCGATCCCTGCTTTCGACACGTTGAAAGGGTCGAGTAAGAAGTCATTCCAAGCACTATTGAAGGTCTACCCAGTCTTTGTCTCCTCCGCGAGTACATTCACAATATGCTCGTTCGCAAATAGGGCGTCTACAGTTCCATCCGGCAATACAAGCAAAGGTCTTCTAGGCATCTTGCCGTATCCGAACATGCGATGCAGAATTTGCTTCATTCCCCCAACCTTGACGTTTGTCAGTGCGAACGTGAGAGAGTGTTCGACGTTGGTGTAGACTTACTCCGACTGATATCAGCACGCTGTCAGCAAGAGCGATAAGACCTTGCAGTCTCTTTGCTTCCTGGATCGCATCGACGTCCACTGACGCCAGGCAAAGCTCCCACAAGCGAACGCATATTTTCTGCAGCCCTGTCAGTCTGTTATCTCTTGCTGTAAGGCTCTCGAGAAATCTTACAGGTGCCAAATTCGGCAGTCCGGAGATCGCCCCAGCGCTTCCAACAGAGACTGATGGAAACAGTATATCGATCAGGCCATCGATTACCTCGAAACGCTCTGCGGACACCTTGCGAGGATATCTTGTCATGAACTCCGCTGTGTGAGCCACGGCAGTTATGCGAGTGATCTTCCCGACGGAGACGCATCTGGTGGAGTTCATCAGTGATGTCTGATGCGAGAACAAGTTTCGGTACACCTCACGTGAGTTTTGCGCCACAAAGGTTTGGGCTGGCTTTGATGAGATCGATGATGAAGTCACTATCCAGATCTATCCCCCCGGAGACAGCAGGCTGTGAGAATGGTCACTGTCAGCACTATCGCCGCGCGTTCATGATGATGATCGACTGAACTCACAAAATTGTAAAGAATGACAGGCAGCTTGGATGCCTCCGCCACATCGATGAAAAATCGCTTGAGCGCCTTTTTGTTCTCAGCGCAGAGTGCGCCGGCATAATAGCCAGGTGGAATCACCATGACGAAGTCCGCGCCAGCCTCAGCCGCTTTTTCGGCAAGCTGTATTGTTTCTCTGGTACTCGCAGCTCCAATACCAGTCACCACAGGCATGTTCGTCAATCCATTCTCGTCGAGTGTAGAGCGACAAGTGCGGATCAATTGACTGCGCTCCTGGTGCGTCAAGTGGATCGCTTCGCCCATCGAACCGGCAATCACAGGGACTGTGCCTGCGGATGCAACGAACTTGACATGCTTGCTGAATGCGGCCAGATCGAGTTCCTCTTCATTGTCGAAGAATGTCGGGAGGGGAGTGTAGATCCCTTTTGGCAGCGAAGTCCTCGAAAATGTTGACATTGTGATTCACGGCCTTACGAGAGAAATGAGATTACTCAAAAGTGTAGGGGAACCCCGAATCTATGGTGTCTACGCCCTGGCTCTGAAGGAAATAGCGTTCCGTTCAAGACTGGAGACAATGGAGTTCCAAAGATCCCACCCTCGATCGCCAGACCGCAGTGCCGGAGTACTGGATACATCTCGCCGAGATGGTGAGCGGGTGAGATAAGGGAATGCTTAGGAGGCCTGCCTCCGACCCCACAGATAGCTGCTACGAACCGTGGGGACTGACCCACATACGCTATCTATCAGTCCGCCCCTTGTACACCAAGACGCTAGGGGGATCGGCCCATGTTCTCCACCTCAGATACTGGAAGTAGCTTGGTTCTTCGATAACAGATATCGCCATCCTCAACAATCTGCCATCGACTTGCTATCAACTTCTGTTTCGGCGGGTTGAAGAGGCTGCATCTGTTCAACAAACTGATTATCTAGTTTCCTCCCGCTCTCAATAGTTATGGAGCGACGAGACAGCCTCCGACCCGCGAAATCTCGGAGAAACAGGCCTTGCGACTTGTGCAGGCAGAAGAAGCTGTTATGCGACCTGTCTTGTGGTCCGCCATGCACAAGATGCCAGAAGGCCGCACAACCGTGTGTCTTCGTCCAGCGGCGAGCTAAGCGAGCTTGTCAGAAGTCATCTGAGTGCCAACCTTCCACGCCGATGGCGGATCTGATCACGGACGAAGAAAACCAGCTTGAGTTGTCACCAAGTGGATCTGGATCGTTGTGCGTGAATGCTTCCCGGGGAAACGATATCCGAGGCTCTTTCCACACAGAGCAGCGGCCAATCTCGTATGGGCAGCACCTAACGTTGTGCTCTGAGAACAACAATGGCCGCGTGAGTCCTCGAGGGAGCATGTCTTTAGTAGAAGACGATGTCAATCGCAGCAGCCGTCCTGATCACGTGTCCGAAGGTCAAACCCCGGTCTTCGGAAACGCTTTGAAAGACGGGACTACGAACCGGACAAGTCTAGAGAACATCCCAGGAGCTTTCTCTTTCTACATTGGCCCAACAGGCGTTTCGGATGTCCACCTTCTTCTTCGTCAGCTCGATGGCGTTGGTGATGTCTCTCTGGACATCGCGACAGGTCTCAATATCCGTACTGTTGACCGGGTGCAAGGACAATCACAAGAATCGCTGTCTGCACCTGTCATCTTTGGCGTCACTCATGAGACTCTTGTCGAGACGACGGAGCCAAGAGCAGCTAGATCAGAGTTGGAGAGAATGGTGGCTGAGCTTTGGAGTCTAATAAGTCGCAAGTCTGCATATTACCTCGTGCGTCTATACACTCGCTTTATCGAGCCGTGCTTCTCCGTACTTTCACCGGATCAGCTCTCGAGCACCATCGAAGAAATTGACAGACTCTCACTTGCTTTGCTGGCGAGCATCTGCGCAGCCTCACTACCTTTCGCGCTGCACGAGCCCGCGCTGTATCCGATTCTACCATCTCTGCCCAAAAGCGAGCGACTCTACCGGATCAGCTGGTCTTTGTACTGTCAACAACTACATTCGCCAAACTTGGAGACCCTCCAAACCTGCCTGGTTCTGCAACACAGTCTGCCAACCAATCCTGTGCTCTCAGACACAGCCTTCAAATGGTCACATATGGCTTCGGCCGTCGCAATTGCCCAAACGATAGGACTTCACCGGGATCCTTCTAGCTGGTTGCAAGTGCCTGAACGAGAGATCAAGCTCAGACGGAAGCTGTGGTGGGCAATGTGGTCCATGGAGAAATGGTTCTCCCTCGCGCGAGGGATGCCGAGCCATCTTCACACTGATCACTTCGACGTTGAAGCTTTGAGATCCGGCGATCTTTGTGTCGAGATTGGCAGTAGGCAGGAACGACATCTGCATTTCAAGGCTCTTGTGTCTCTCACAACGATACTTTCGGACATTCAAAATGAGTTTTACACTGTCAAAGCCGTTGCGATCACTTCTCAAAACCTAGAGCTCAGTCTCGAAAAGGCTCGACCCCTCAGAGTCCGTCTACAACAGTGGCGAGATGAGCTTCCCGAGGAGCTCAAATTACACCGCCGGGAGATCATTCGCGAAACAGACAACGAGGAACTTGACGCTAACGCTTCACTTCACTTGTGCTACATAACCACACTCATGACGATGTTTCGAGCCCTGCTTCGGCCGCTCGCACCTGAAGCTGGCACCTCCGATCAGACCCAATCGACCTTCACCTGTAACAATCATCCCTCTCGCGCTGTGTTGAAGGGTGGACTGAACTGCGCCCAAGAATTTGTCAATCTTCTGGACATAATCACCGACTCACAATGGAATGCATTCTGGCACAGCTGTGAGCATCCAATACATCAACAGCACATTGCGCGAGCTCTCACTGATCTAAGTAGGGAGTCGATCGAACTTTGCGATAGCGGGATCTTTCCTGATCTATCTGCTTCTCGTGATGGGATCCTGCAGTCGGGTACACCGCACCTCCGATAACGACGAGCAAAACGATTCGCATTGTAAAGATCTACGCTGTGTCGACCGCCTAGAGCTCATCCGCCTCATCCATAGATGGCGTACGGCAGGCCGCAAAGCTGCAGGCAGTGCGTCTGGTGCCAAAAGTCTGGCTGTACTCGGACTGTTCAAGGTGGAAACGATGCTTCAGTCATTTGCAGGTCGCCTGATGGCTTGATCGCAATCCATCCGTCTCAATGGTTCAACAAAGGTTCAGCATCACCCTTCCTAGATCCTTGGCGCATCCGCCGTCGTCTTCCTCCACTTTACTAGGGATCGGCTTGTTCGCGAGGGGAGTCAACCTGAACGCGTGGCGGCGCTCGCCAGCCTCGTAATCAAGCGTCTGCGAATGTTGTGTCACCCTCTGATCCCACAGGACGATTGTGCCAGGCTCGTAGCGGACACGACATGCGAAATCCTGGCCGCGGTTGACAAAGTCGAACAGGAACTTAAGCATGTAGTCTTTCGCTAGCAGTCAGTATAGCTTGGTGACAGCCTTCTTATGACCTCGGGATGAAACTGACCTGATTCTTCGTCATCCCAGCCAACGATGCTCTGAGTGTACGACGAGTTCACGAATAACGCTTTCTGCTTTGTTACAGGGTGGACTGTGACAACTGGATGGATCGATTTGCTGATGGGTCGACGCAGCACCGCCAGGTTGCCATTGTCACGGATCTCTCGCATGATCGGGTTTGTTGTTGTGTGAATTGCATTGAGACCCTCAAGACGTTTCCTGAATGAAGGGGAAAGGCGTTCGAAAGCGCGACCCATCTTGGTCGTGATGTCAGCTACGAGTAAAGAGATACAAGGCAATGGCTTCGGACTCACATGAGAAATGATGGTGTCACCTCCAGCTCCTGGTGGGGACTCCAGCATGCAGAAGAAGGTGAGACCAGGAGGCTGGCTCTCGGGCGATTGGTCGACATGGAACTGGATTGGGCTTTTCCGTGCCCATGACTTTCGAATGCGGAGGTCTTTGTCCGAGTCATAGACGATGACAAACTCCACGGGGCCGTTCTTCGGATGTGGCATCCAGCCGTGTTTGTGAAGTGGACCGAAGTAGGACGCGATACGCTTTTGCTCTTCGAAACCAACGTCCATGTACTTTTGTTCCCGAAGAACCACGCAGCCACGTTGGGCTACCAGGAGTGCCAACTCATCTAGGCACTGGTCTGACATTTCGGACTGGAAGTTGATGAGTTACTGGTCGCAAAGCGAATGAGGACCACTCTACTCACTAACTGAACACCGTGAATTTCTGTGCCACAATGAGGACTCAGTTCGAAGGCCTTCGTCGCTCCTGTGAGCAAAGCACGCATCTCCGGATCCGCCCGAAAGCCTGGATCATCGTGCTCGAACTCGCCAACGGTCTCGACATTTTCGAGTGGATCGTAATGGGCTGGGAATTCTGTTAGTTCCTAATTGGCTCGATCATGTCAAGTCCCTTACGAAGGTAGTCTTGGTACAATGCGTCCTGTGGACCATCGCCCGACGAAGTCTTCATGTCAGCTTGTTCCTCTCGAGATCGGAGTAGAATTGGGATATATGGGACAAGCGATGCGAAGAGAATACTCGATGTCTGATCAGAGTTTGATGTGTCACTCGATCAGCAGTTGTATAAATCATACGGATGGAAGATGTTACATCGGCCTACGTACAGCACAGTCGACAGCAGACCAGGCGTGTCATCCGAAGCGATGAGGTGTAAAGCCGAAGACCTTATCACTAGCCTGCGATACAGCACGTTGCCCGAAAGCGGCCCTTATCTTCAGCTATCAAGGCTCGGCTAAACGTATCGCCTGACAGTTGGCCGGATCCTGCATAGAGCTGGGCGACTTTTCGGCGAAGACCAATCTCGGAGCTTCGATCCAGTGCTATCTTCGGTCTCAATGCTTATAGAGTATCTATCTTGGCTCACACCGCATGTGGCTTCGCGGTAGTCTTCCTCAAGGTCGGGAGACATCATTGGAGCGGTCCCGTCGGATAAAGTACTCGGTAGGGACACTGGTCGACCGCGCAACACACTTGTGCCCCGAGTTACCCATTGTTCCGTTCACACGATTGTCTTTGATCTAGACATGTCAGCCAGAGTGCCAAGTACAGAAGGCAAGCATGGAGACATGACCATCGAGCCTACTGCCGTCGAACCCAGAAGCGAAGGGTCACTTGAACTTACCGCCGAGCTTGCCGTGAAAGCAGTCAAAGCAGGCAATGCGAAAGACATCGACATCGCTGCACAGATCATTGCGGAACACGGCCATGAGATTGGAAGTAATGGATGGTCGCCGGAGGAAGAGAAGAAGCTGATGAGGAAAGTCGATTGGCGTTTGGTTCCAATTGTAAGGACATCCACTTTGCGTTCGCGACAGTTGACTGACGGTGTGGCACAGCTATTCGTGTGTGCGACTTTGTCCGGGCTTGACAAGACTGCGATCTCTGCCGCTGCTATCTACGGACTTCGTGAAGACTTGAACGTCACAGGCAGTCAGTACAGCTGGTGTGGAAGTGCGCCATTCTTTGGAGGACTTGTCTTCATGGGACCAGCGGCGTATTGCCTGCAGAGGTCAGTGAATCCTCGGAATGATAGATACCCAAACATCACACTGACCTATTCAGATTTCCCGCAGTCGACTTCTTCGCCGTCAATGTCTTCTTTTGGGGCGTTGCAGCACTGTGTATGGCTACCTGCACAAGTTTCGGAGGTTTCTTTGTCTGTCGTTTCCTGCTAGGCGGATTTGAAGCACTCCTCATACCGGCGATCACCATGTTGATCTCAATGTGGTATAGACCCGAAGAGCAACCTAAAAGAAACAGGTGAGATCGATCGAGTGTTGCTTGAGTCTCGAGCTGACAAGTGGCACAGCATTATTCTCAATGTGATTGCACCAATCCTGAATGGTTTCATCGCTTGGCTAGTGGGCTACTATGATGGCCCGTTTGCTCCCTGGAAGATCATCTTCTTGACTCTTGGTGCATTTACTTTGCTCTGGTCCTTTGTCGTGTACTTCTTCCTGTAAGTCATTCGTCGACCGGTGATCGATTATTCGATTTTCTCTGACGTGTCTCAGCCCTAACAATCCACTGGAGGCGAAATGGTTGACTGGTCGAGAGAAGATGATACTCATTCAGCGCAAAGCGTCGGATAACACAGGTGTTGAAACCAAGGTGTTCAAGAAGGAACAAATCCTTGAGGCTCTATACGATCCCAAGACCTGGTTACTGTTCTTCGCAATCGTGGCTCTTCAAGTACCCAACGGTGGTCTGACGACGTTCAACACTCTGATCATCTCAGGCCTGGGCTTCAAGCCGCTTGAGACGTCCCTGCTGGCTATGCCTCCCGGAGCCATGTCGACGATCTCAGGAATAACTTTGTCCTTCCTGGCTGCAACGACGAGGAAGTATCGCCTCACCATGGTCGTGACCGCTATTCTCCTTCCGCTGCTTGGAGCAGTGCTCTGCTATTCTCTTGACAGGTCAAACCTTGCCGGCCAATTAATAGGCTTGTAGTAAGTCTCCCATATCTGTATGTACGAGCAGTTGTTGACTTCTCTCAGCATCCTCTACACGTACTGGGCACCCTACGTCACCCTAGTCTCAGTCTACCAAGCCAACATAGCCGGACACACGAAGAAGTAAGTCGACAAACCCCTCCCCAGCCCCTCATCACACTGACAGCGAGGCAGGAACTTCCTATTCGCTCTCTACTTCGTAGCTTGGGCGACAGGCAACATCATCGGACCCCAAACCTTCCGTGCAGACCAAGCACCAGCATACACCGGCGGTACCATCGCGATGATCGTGTGCTATCTTGTAGCCATATGCTGCATCTCCGCGTACGGGTACGTCTGCCGCCGAAGCAATACCAGTCGCGAGCCGGACATCGCCGCTTCTGCTGGTACTGAAGATTGGTTGGATAGAACTGATAGGCAGATGCTGGGGTTCAAGTACACCACATGAGACAACTGGTAAAACCGCTGCTGAGGATAGCTTTTTCGAAGAGACTTCGAGAACATATGAAAGAGAGATGCAGCTATATTATAGATCTTCCAATCGCTCAAACGCTATCAAAAATGAGGAACAGAGTTCGGCAAACATCAGTCATGAAGAAAGAGGATCCTCACTTGCCATCCAACCCCAAAATCAGCTCACTCGCCCTCTCAGCCACAGCCACAATCCCAAACATCGGGTTCGTCGTGAACGCCTCCGTGATGCTCGAGTCCACGACGTGCAAGTTCTCCATCCCCTTGACCCTCGTGTGCAAATCCACACAAGCGCCGATCTTGCAGCTCCCGCTCCAGTGGTTCACGTACCCCCGGGTGTACTGCGAAGGCGTGGTGATGTATTTCAGAATCTCCGCTTTCGAAGACGTGGAAGGCAGGTTGAGGGACTTCAGTCCACTAGCAGGCAGGGCTTTGAACATCTTCGCGATAACGGTGGCGATGGCGTCGGCGTCGGCGGGGTCGGAGTAGAGGAAGTCGGAGGCTGGGCCGGGGAGGCCGGCTTTGTTGAGGATGATGCGGGACTTGGATTTGGCGCCGGAGGTGGCGTAGACGTTGAGCGTGATGGTGTCGTCTTGGATGTAGTCGAAGGAGCCGGCGACGTTCAGGGTGCCTTGGACGGCGATGCTGGAGTTGTCGGATTGCTTGACCAGGTCCCAGAGGAGGGCGGTGGGGCCGGCGCTGGCGTAGGGGCCGCTGCGGGAGTTGAGGTAGAGGTCCTTGTCTGCTGCGATTGGGGAGTTGTAGTTGAAGTTGTAGGCCTTGACGCCAGGACCAGAGAGGACGATGAAGGTGTTTGGGTTGTCGTAAAGGTGATCGCCCACAGCGGTGTTGTTGATCCACTTCGATGGGGCGAGGTCGAGCAGCTTGTTCGCGGACAGATCGGCCAAAGAGGCAGGGTCACCGATGCCAGACATCATCAGCAGCTGTGGGCTGAAGAAAGAGCCGCCGCTGATGATGACTCGTCCCTTCTGAGACAACTTGAAGACGGTAGTCTTACCATTGACGACTGCCTCGACAGCAGTTGCTTTTCCACCAACGCGCTGCACGCGCTTGACCTGGACGCCGCTCTTGAGAGAGAAGTTGGAGCGGGTGAGAGCAGATGTGAGGTAGGTCTTTGCAGGGCCGCTTCGTTGACCTCCCACGTAAGCGTAATTGGTCCTGCCGAAGACGCCATCCTTCTCGTCTGGGCTGCCGTTGACAGCGACGCTCTTGAACCCAGCACCGTTCACCAACCACTTCTTGGCAGCGTCGAAACCAGATTGCATGTAACGCTTCCCGTTCGCAGAGGGAGTGTTGGTAAAAGGCTGCTTGGCCTTCACTTTCTGGATGGCGCCTTGCATATCCTTTGACTTCCAGTTCGTCGGGTAGTATGTGTCAAAGTCGGACGCAGGAGGCTCAACGAACAGTTCCGCGTTGATGGCAGAATTGCCGCCGATAGTGCAACCTCCGAATCCACCGTTCTGCTTGCTACCGCAGAGGAGATCCGAGTTGCCGCTGAAGATTGAGCTGTAGAGACCGGGCGTGTCCACGCGGGACAAGTTTGTGTTGGAGAGCCAGTCGGGTCGTTCACGGCCGCCAGTGCTGTAGTAGGAACCACCGCCCTGCTCGAGAAGAAGTGTTCGCTTGCCGGCCTCACTCATCCGGTCGGCTGTGACAATCCCTGCCGGACCTGCACCAACAATGATCGCATCCCATTCGATGGTCTGTTGCACGTCCAGGCTGGCTTCGAGGGGTCTTGCAGAAGTGATGTCCAAGAGGACAGTCAGGGCCACAAGGGCCTTTGATGTGAAAGACATTGCGATGGCGTCGATGTGGTTGGATTGATGATCCTCCCGACTGTTGCTGGGTACCAACGAGTCTTATACCTCATTGTCCAAGCGTGCGTACTCGAACTCATTACCGGAAAATGACCAGGGTCTACCTCGCAAAGTCATGGTCAGTCGGTGAATTGGCTTTGCGTAGCGTGGAAAGACCCAAGGTAAGCTTTAGCGTTGTGCTAATTTTAAATTAGATGGCACCGTGCGGACGATGCCATGCTTTTGCCATGCTTTTTGCTTATACACACTTTTCGCGTCTTGCCACTAAGATATGACCTTCGTATTGCCACTGACATCACCGGTCGTGTTTCGGCGCAGTCATCATCACTGCTCCCAAGCCGGAGGGTCCGATTGAGGTAGCATCTTTCTGTGTGTTGGGGCTGTTCCGCTCCACGCTGCTGTTCTATTCCCGTACAAGGTTTCTTTGCCATGAGGCAGTCCCGGCAACGGCACCTAAACCGCAATCCGGCGGTGTCGTCACACGATCCAGGAGGAGGGATGCAAATGAAGAGAAGGACCCTTGTGCAGCCCATCAGCCTTATCGAGCCAGGGCTGTTGACACATTCCTTACGCTATCCCCGGACGTCTCTAAAATTGAAATGCCAAAGTGGAGACCATTTCCAGTGCCGATTTCCATCTTTACGAGGACAACAACTCGATTTGGGCCACAGCCTTGCCCCGACTCTAATGTCGGCAGAAATACGCAAATGGCGATCGCCTTTGGACATTTGAGGAGAACAGAAAGCCTGGTGCAACGAACTCGAATTTGCAAAATGGTTGCTGCGGCTGCGTGACAAGCGGTCCGGGCATTGTTGAGTTCAATACGCATGTCTACAAAACGTTAGGCGGGCGCAACAGCGCGATCATTGACCACTGAATCCGCGACAAGGCGTATACTTCAGGGTCTGATCTCTCGCATACGGCGCAAAGGTACAGCTGTTGACAGCATTTCGAGCAACAGTCGGGGATAGTCCCAGCCCAATTGCGCCGCCGCAATAGCTGTAAGGCTCGCCTGCTCATCGCGCCCCGGTCTCCCAGGCCCGGTCATGTTCTGCGCAAGATCAGCTTCAACAGTACAATGCAGACATCCAACACGGAGAGAACCTCACCGGCTTCATGTTCACGTCGAAGATGACAAAGGGAGACAACGGGCTGCTGTCACGGCGACGGACATCTATGCGGACCGGCGCAGTCGCCTTGAGCAACCTGGCGACGCCCTCGCACTGCCTTGCCACTTCTGCGTACGTATTGCTGGTTGCGTACATTTCTGGAGTCGCAGCCCGGGAGTTGAAGGCTACAGCTAAGGTCCCGTTGTAGGGCGCTATCCCCTCCTCGTGGTTGAAGCGGATGACAAGTGGCATCGCCCAGTAATCGCTTCGTGAGCTCGAAGGCGGCATGACAGTGACGGTAGCCTCTTCTCCCGCAAGAAACTCCTCGAGCATGACGACGCTCGAGTCCACGTACAGACTTTCGACGTGGTGGGAGAGCTCGGCTGCTGTCTGGCAAAGTTTGACGCCAGCGCTGCCTCTTCCCCGGCAAGGCTTTGCGACGATCGGGAACTCCAGGTTCAAGTTGGCTACTTGCGTCGCTGCGTCAGAGGAGACTTCCAAAGTCAAAGTCCATGCTCGCGGCATCGTGAAGTCCCCAATCTCGCGAAGCCAGTCATTGACGAAGCGCTTGTCGTCGTAGAGCTGGACAAGACAAGGAGGTTGACCCACCACTTTGACACCATCGCATCGCTCGCCGACTCTGGCGGATGACTGCAAGGCATGCGTATCGTAGACAATGGTATTAGCCCAGAGGTGTGCCGCGCCTCTATCGAGCGCGGCAAGTATGCCAGCCTCAGTATCCGGGAAAGACCAGTGCGTTTGATCGCATGGGTTTGGTGATGGGTGAGGCGTTACAACTTGTACACCGCATGACTGGCTCAAGGTGTAAGCGATATCCGCTCCAGAGTCCTGGTAGCCTGTCCTTGCCCATCAGCGGTTGGCAGCACCGAGTGTTGAGCTCAGCAGAATCTGACCTCCTGGCTTCATGGGCTTCCGCATGTTGTCCACCGCTGGCGGTGGTGCAGCTTGATGTAGCACGGCGACTCGGGTGAGGTTGGACGGCGGCGACATGACACGCGACGGGATGTCTCGAGTGGAGAAGACGGTCGTGGCTGTGGTTGTGGAAAGTCTCTTGTTCCACATGACTGTATGCAAACGAACTGTTACATGCGGATTAGTGTGAGGAATGCGTCGGGAACAAAAGGCAAAAACAAGGTGTTGGTGTTAGAGAGCATCGGGTCTAAGGCTGCATGACGGCATGGGTTCGGAACGCCCTGCCGATCAGGCGAATCCTTGTGGCTACAGGACGACGGGATCTTCAGTAGTGCGGAGTCAAGGCTGCGTGCTCGGATAAACATATGGTAAACGGAAAACCAAGGACTCCCGGAGCCTTTGACCAACCAACCATTCGACCTCTAAATGAGTCCATCTTCATACCAGCCGTAGGGACATGGTTTCGTCAGCCAAGAGAATCAATGAGTCAGCTCGAGGCACATGCCAGACATCGGTCTTGTTGAAGCCATCGCACTGTCTGTAGGTAGAACACATGCAGCTTGACGAGGTGAAACCACGGATCACATAAGTACGAGTAAGTGGGCGCTGATTTCAGCAAAAAATGAGGAGAACGGTGGTTGTACAAGACTTCAGCTGTCCTGCAGGAATTTCAATACATACCGTATGTCAGCTCTGTCGCGTCGACTTTTTTGGCTGGACCTCGTACGGACGTTGGATGCGTGAGCAACGATCAGTATAAGAGACTGGAGTTTTGCGGGCCATGCAGTTCGAACAATCATCACCAGCCCACCATTCCAAAGCGACATAGCATCCCAGACCCTTCGACTCTACTCCTCCGCAGTTCGGTCCATCAACGCGAATACCATCAGAATGTTCCATTACACTACTGCGGCGGTGGCCATTCTCTATGCCGTCTTTGCAACAGGGGCGCCCACCAAATCTGCGCCTCCAGCGTGGCCAAATTCAGCCAACAACCTCGATCTCATCCAAAAGCTCGAGCTAGCGCCCACAGCCGTAGACCGCATGGCCCTGCTCAGCGACTCAGACTTCATCTACGACTTCCTCCACCCGCCAGCGAGCGCCATCACGACCGGCAAAGGCGGCCACACCGTCAAAGCCGACCGCAAAGACTTCCCAGCCCTCATCGGCACCCTCATCGGCACCGGGGTCAGCATGACCCTTGGCTTCCTCGGGCCCTGCGGCTTCAACACGCCGCACATCCACCCGCGCTCGTCGCAGATCAACGCCATCGTGCAAGGCAAGCTGGGCACCGAGTTCATCGCCGAGAACGGCGCTTAAGCCATTTCCAGCACGCTGGACAGGTTCCAGATGACCGTGTCCCCTACGGGCGCCACGCACACCGAGTTCAACCCGGACTGCGACGACGCCGTCTTTGTCGCCGGGTTCGCGAGCGAAGACCCGGGCGTCGAGCAGCTGGCGCAGACTTTGTTTTCGCTGGATCCGAAGCTCGTGCAGG
>Ga0265797_10004405_pt1 | contig 21575 bp, 23 predicted proteins | sample P2T30metagenome_FD_192433 | JGI IMG/M metagenome (GOLD analysis project Ga0265797, IMG submission 192433) | Plant litter microbial communities from East Loma Ridge, Irvine, California - P2 T30 | ecosystem: Environmental > Terrestrial > Plant litter > Unclassified | place: USA: California...
ATGAGGAGGATGGGAGGATGAGGAAGATGGGAGGATGAGGAAGATGGGAGAATGAGGAAGATGGGAGGTTAGATTGGTTTTTGTGGTGAGGTAGATTGGGAAAGATTGGCAGACTTGTGATGTAAAGACACGATTGGCGATGGCGCAAGGTCAGATCTCCGCCTAGAAGGGAGCACAGCAGCAAAGTAGAACAACATCGAAGTATGTAACAGCAATGTATCAAGCAGAGCAAATGAAAAGTCATCATAATCAGGACATAAGTGTGAAAGTGCCCATGGTGTTCATGCTAAATCCGTCCAACTATCTACCCAACCATCCACATCCGAATCCAAATCCAACCGCCGCCGTCGCTGCAGGTCCTGGGTGTACGGGTTGATCAGCGGACCTTGGCCTTCTCTTCTTTCTTGCGCCACCCGCACCATTGGCGGGGATCTCGGTGGGCTGGATCTCCCCCGGTTGTGTATAGCGCTGCGCTGTGGGAAATGGGGTTCTGATGTGGGTACGCGGAGACGTTGACGGCGAGGAGTCATCGGGGACTGATAGTCGTTTCCTGGTGCCATCGAGGACTGGAAGCCGTTGCTGCATGCATCGGAGACGTGAACGAAGAGGAGACGTTGCCTTGGTTGAACGGCATGCCCGCCGGCGGCTGGGTCATGGTTGCTTGGGTAGCCGCCGGCGGGAACATATAGTCGCGGCTCTCATGTTTTTGGAGTGCGTGTAGTTGCGACTCTCATGGTTTTGGTTACTCTGTGAAGGTTAGTTAAGGTTTCATGAGGCAGATGAAGTGCGCACTTACCACAGAAATTAATGCGATGATGTACTGGTACTGGTTGAGAGCTGACCTTCGCAATGGCCTGCGCAGCCCTCACACCTCAATTAATGAAGGCGGAGGGCGCGCCAACTATGCACAGGCTGGAAGTGCCCTTCCCAGCCATCTGGGGGCTAGGAAGGGGCTTTTCCACCCATGGGTGGGCTAGGCAGAGGCTTTCCCACCCGTGGGTAAGTGTGCTGAGGATGCCCAGATCATCCTTTTCAACGTCAGTCCAGCTCCAAAAGCTCAATGGGGTGCGAAGATGAGTACTTACTGTGACGGATTTCGGCCATGTCGACCCGCCCGCCCCATGGGCGGGGTAGTGGGTCGGAAACTAATAAGTCTCAAAAGAGACGTTCCCAGCGTCTTGTTTACTCCCCAAAAAGCGTTGTGAGGAAGAGGAAAAGGTTGCGAGGGTAGGTGGGGTTTTATGTCTGCTGGCGAAACGGCGCTAAGTCCCAACGCAATAGCAATACGCCACGTGGGATCTACCTTCACGTTCGGTGCAAATATGCTCTGAGTCAGAATCACCACGTGTGTTGGGCGGCTAAGGGGCGGTGAAGCGGAGAGCGGGGCCCGAGTGGCTTTGCAGTGTGTTTGCATGGATGGAAAGGGAATTGTGTGACGTAGGAAGGAGCGCGTGGGGCTGATTGGTGATTACGCAGGTGCATTTGAGTGTTCTCAAAGTGGGGGACAAGGACATGGACAGTGCATGTGCGTCGGTGGGCTGACTTCGCTGGTGCTTTGACAATGCAATGCATGATGAGATTGAGATAGCGGTCAAGACATCGCAGGTAAGAAAGCAAGCTCCTGCGTGTGATCAGGTAAGAGAGAGTTGAGTGAGGGGTTCAAAGTCAGGGAAGTTCACGTAGGACGGGAAAAGCACAGATGTGGCCGCGACGAACAGACTAAAAGGTCATGATTGGAAGGAGGTGAGGACGCGCGAGTAGCTTTAGTACATATCTATCGATCTCACGATTCCGACGCTGTGAGGTCAAAAGGCTCGATTTATCTAGACGAATTACACATGTTGAAGCGTTCCAAGGATGAGTTACACGACGGTAAATGGCATTTCGTCCAGTTGTGCCACCTCATCTAACCTGCCACGTCAATCTCAAATCCATCTAGTCTTCTCGCAGTCTGATCTGTCTCGTTGGCTATTTTGCTCCTTTCTTGTTTGTTTACTCCACCAAGCGTGTGGTTGGATTGCGGGCGCCGTCTCTGGTGAATGTACTAATCGGGCGAGCCCCAGTCGAAAACTCTGGACTGGCTGGACGCCTGGGGTTCTTCATTGGTATGCCGGGACTTGCAATGTGCGACTGCTCTGTCCGGTTGCTCGTGATCGTCGGATGATCGACCGTTTGTTGTGCTTCGCTGCTCTTGTACACAGTGTCGATGGAGGCGAAATTGACTTGAGGATATTGCATGGCCTCTCTCTTGCTCTCGGACGGGAAGTGGTTCTGAGGTTGTTTGGAGACTGAAGGTGTCTCCTGATGCTGGGTCGTGGTCACTTGAGAAGAGGATGCATTGCTTGGTGGTTCGAAAGAGTGATCCAATTGAGACGTGCAGGCTGGCAGACTGCCGTCCGGCGGAGCCTGGGCATAAGATGTTGGGGAATGTACCGGCCCCTCACAGACCAAGTGCTGCTTGTTAGCATCGAGCATGCTGGATAGTGCTGCACGTATCGGTTTGGGGCGAATGGCGAGCGGCGCGGGTAAGCTTTGGCTAAAGGGCTGCTTGTGTTCGGGAGTGAAGCTTTCAGCGCTGTCATGTCGCTCATAGCCCCTCTGTAATCGCTCACCACGCTCGCCTTCATTTTCCTCTTCGATCATGAGGGGCAGGGCAGTCCTTGGGCGTAGGGGCATGTTGCCGGGCTTTCGCAACAAAGACCATTGACCCCTACTCGCTGGTCCAGTGGGCTTGTAAGAAGCAACTGTGGAGGGTCCAGCACGAGTCTGCCCATTCGGCTGCATGGAAGGGGAGTGACTGTTTTCTGATGGTTGAGCATAGGATGGAAAGGCAGAAGTTTTTTGAAGATTGTGTCTCTGCAGTCCGCGAGCGGCGACCTTATTGCGGTATCTGTCTTGAGAATTTCTGTAGGTGCTTGGTGAACCTGGCTGCCGTTCTGAACCTGCCAGTACTTTCTGTCCCACTTGCTGCTCAGCGGTCGATAAATGTGCCGATGCGGAACCGATCAAATCTGATTCGGAGCGACGATCACGGGGAGGCATTCTACCCACAGACTTCCCGGCTTCCTTCGCTGACTCAGGGGACGTCTTGGCTGTGCTGTCGGTAAAGTTGGTGGATCTGCTGCCGCGCAGAGACGAATGACCCAGTGAGGAAGACAAGTTGTTTGCAGTCAGTCGAGGTCGTAAGTCGGGGCGCGATGAAGGACGTCCAGGATTTTGTGCTGCCGGCGGATTGAAGCTGTATATGCTTTGTGAACCAATGCTAGGTGCCGGCGACCACGCATTCTGGAAAGAGCCTCGCGAGGGCTGAGGTGAAATGTATCCTCGCGGTACGTGCCAGACATCAACAGGCGGGACCGGTCCTGAGACTAAAGATGGGAGACTCAACGTGGACTGAGCGTAGCCTGCGTGCGACGTGAAGGTCAACGCCTCAGCATTGCGATTGCGCTCTTGCCGCAGGCCGCGATGAACTGTCGTAGCTTGCTGTTCCCTTGCCCGCCGATCGGCAACGAATTGGGCAATGACACAGCCAATGTTGGCTCTGGCTTTCGGAGGAACGAAGCTCCCACGCTTGTGCGTTCTTGACTGAATGCCAGCTTGGACCGCAGTGATCGGACACAGCGCCAAAAGTTGTTGTTCGGTGAGTTGGCGCAAATCGTTACCATTGCCATTGAAGCCCATACATGTTTCCAGAACCCATTCCGGGTACTCTTTCGCGCAGTCGTGTCTCTTGTCCGTGAGCAAGTTGTAAAGGAAGTATCGAACCTCCTTTACTGGAGCTCCGTCCTCTGGAAGGTGTCGAGGAGTTACACTGTGCCTAGCCTTCCGGACATGCTTTGGGTTCAACGGGAAAGGCCACTGGTCTGGCGCGGGAATGTGCAGGGCGGGAGCCGATGATGCGAATGAGCTGATGCTAAGACTCAATTCTGAGTAAACCGAAGCTGGTGACTTGAACAAGTCTTTCAGTCTTGATGGCATGTTTCTCTGCTAGACGAGTTCCTGCGAGGAATCCTTCTGAGGTCTCTGTCAGAGAGGTTAGTAAATATACGTCGTGGGTGCAGGACAAATTCGAACCATTAGAACAATCCGAGCCGAGAAAGCAACAGAATCCAAATGAGAAAGGGCGAAGCGACAGAAGATTGGACAAAGTGCTTCCAACCGCAGAAGTCAAGTGAGAAACAGACAAATGGAACATAGACAACAAGCCACAGGCAATGTAAACAAATGAGGTGGCAGGTGCAGAGCGATGTCGCCGCGCTGCATGTTCTACTGCGACCTTATGCATGTTTCGTATCTCCGATCGGTCCAGAGGGCGCAGATCCCCCAGATTTCGTGGTTGAGTACCGTTGTTAAGACAGTGCGGGATGCGGGGCTTTGGAAGCGCTAAGGGAATCGCGCAACTTCATCGATTTCATGTCCTCCTGTCTATCTACGAAGCCCGTACGACTCGTCAACCATCATCTCTCGTGTGCTCCAGGAGCCTCACAATTGCTTTTCCGCCGTGAATCATGGTGGCCTTGACCACCTGACACCATCCAGGTCCTCTCACTCCCTGCTCATGTGTATGGCAATTTCTGCTTGAGCTGCTCCCACGGCAGCCACACTCTCCGCCCTCCTCTGAGCCATTTCGCGTGCATCTTCGGCATACCACCTCAGATGAGCTGGGAAGTCGTATGTACGGGTTCTAGGGCTGCGAGGACGAAGAGGTGCCGTGCTTTCACCAGACCTAGGGCGAGGGCGGCAGAGGTATCGAAGCGGGATTCACCGCACATGCTGGGCTCTGTTGGCAGATTTCCTGCGCTTGCGAAAGAAAAATGTGAGGCCGAAGATGGTGCAGAAAGTGACTAGGATGAGGGCGCCGGCGACCACGAGGTACCCTTAGTTGCCATGGATCCGTGCCCCTTTGTCGTCGAGTGTCATTTCCGCGCCCTTTGAAGCGGAGGGAGAGGGCGCGATGGGAGCAAGAGAGGAAGGCGGTGCGGTCGTGCTTGCCGCAGATGAGCTTGACAGTGTTTGCGTGATCAGCCCAGGCTGTGTGGGCTTGGGTTTCGAGAGGCCGCAGGTGTCGCTGAACCAATTCATGTTCGATCCTCGAGCACGGATGTCGCAGTAGTCCTTGCAGAGGGTGCCGTTTCGATAGACCTTGAGGAAGACCTCGGAGTCTCACATGCAAAGAACGTAGGCTGCAAGAGTGCAGCCGGACCCGGGAATCATCGAGTAGAAGCAGCTCGAGCTGCAAGGATGCATCGACGGGCTGTCCCAGGGTATGGTGTTTGGGTTCCAGGCGAGGACGAGCGATGCGGCGGCAAGGACGAGGGAGAGAAATAGTGAACGTATCGTTGCGGCAGCTGCTGGGTAGTCGACTTGTGGTATCTTCGCGATCTTGATGAGTTGGAGGTGGTGAGGCGAAAATCTGAAAGTGCGCAGTCACTAAGCAGCGTGGAACACCCGTTTGCTCACTCCCACCGCAGAGGCGGGGTTTGTACGGCCAATGAGAAGACAGCGAAAATCCTTCAGACGTTCTGCATGGCGGATTCTGTCGCTGGTGGCACTGAGATGCCCATCCAATGATCAATTCTACATGTTGGAGTGCATGTCGCTGGTCCTATTCCATGAAGACGGAGTGACTGCAACGTTGAGCGAGTGGAGACACGAACGTGTGCATCCATATTCACGCCATAGATCTTTCAGAAGGTGAATAGCTGTTCTTGCTGCGTCAATTCTGCATCCTAGTCTTGAGCCTTACGCATCGTTCAAAGTGTCATTCGCTGTACTCATGTATGCTGAAATTCTATCACATGTGCCTTCTCACTCAATCTTCCTATGCGGTTCAGGCAATCTTCCCACATCTTGAGGTGTATCAAGCGGAGATGATCTGGCCGGAGCAATTCGAGAATGTAGATTGTAGGCTACTGGATACCACATAGTGATATCATACTCCTTATTGGAAGGCTCACTAGTGAAAGGAAATAACGATAGCTATGAATGCATTCTGTACGATGTTGGCTGACTTGTTCTGATTGCTACGTGAGGGTACTACGGAGGTGTACATGACCTGAGACGAGTAGAGCCGAAGTAGGATCGAGTTGGCTCGTTGGGCAGCGTTGAGTTGCTGACGTCCCTACTGATACTCATGATCCGACACTCCTACTCAATCAATTTTGAAGTCAGACGCGCACTATCTTTATGTTACATGAAGAAGCACATGCTCGGTTGATCTGCGTTTTGACAGTCTTTCCTGCACCGTAATTTGCCCTCGAAGTTTCTGTAGCCTTCACTTCGCCTCGTACCCTCGCACGTCGCCCACCACAACAACACTGCCTCACGCCCAAACATTTACCTTTCCCATCAATTTCTTATCCTCTATACATCAGCTAGCAGCTCCTCATTTCATCAAATCAAAAGTCCATTACCGGTCGAACGGCGGAGTGGGGAACGTCAAGGTCTTCGGACCTGGTTGCTCTCCAAGTACCAAAAATTCCCCTGCACAATACGACATGGCATCGTTGGCTTTGACACACCTCAAATCGCAATCCAAGGCGCTCGGAGTTCAAGTAGGGTTGTAGGCCCTAAAGGTAAGTGCTCCTCTCCCAGAAATGACTTCCGCTAATTTATGATAGTTTTTTTGCTTTTTGTCTTCACTTTTGCTGGCCCGCACACAAGTACTACGTATGCACACCTATCTTTTTGCTTTCGCATTTGCTTTCAGATAGCTCATATAGCTGCAATAGTACTTGTGCATCCTTTTGTCTCGCACTGTCATGTTGCACTGTGATGAATGATATTCTGTCAATGCTATGCTAGCTCATGTTTTTGCCAATGACAACGATGAGCCTGGCTATCCTCAAAGTACTTACGGTCGTTGCAGACGACAACAATGTATCTCCGAGCAATATCCCAACTTGTCATGGTGTAGTCATGCAGCGCACTTCAAGGTGTCGCAACAATCCGGGAACAGCTATGCGACGCTTCTCGACGCCGAAAATAGGCTTGACGTACTTCTTGAGGCTGGACAAATTGTGGGAAGACGTTGGTATTAGCTCGACATTTGCGCGAGTCAGATCTGAGGATGTGGCGCTCTTGGTGTTTCACCAGCATGTTCACCACCACCTTGCGAAACTGCACTCGCCTCAGTAAACGCTGCAGCAATCGATGGGTACTTCCCATACTTGCTGTTTTGAGAAGTTTGATGGGGAGGTATAGATGGCAATGCACCGAGCGTGCGATGCGATGAATTACTGCGATGAGACAGGTACAAAGGAGATATGACAAGCATCGCGAGCGCGAGCGGGTAATTATGTACAGATCATCAAGATGCAAACTTCACGGCCCTCGTAGCCTTCCCAGCTCCTTTCCCAGTAGCCTTGCCTGCACCGGCAGCCGCAGCACCAGCCCCAGCAGCACCCGCAGCCTTCATATTGCCCATAACAAATCGTGCAGCCGAAGCACCATCAGCTCCGTACGTCAAGTGTGGCGCCAGAATGACCGCTTGACCAGCGCAGATTAAGTCGCCAGTATGGCACACGACCATCGTATCTGCAGCAGCGACTTTGCCAACTGGATCGCCATTGTTTGGGTCACCGAAGATGACTGCGCTGTTCACAAACGCTGAGTCCTGCGGTGAGAGCATGTCTGCTGCATTGTGAACGAGCTGACCGCCCTGCCTACACATCCATTAGTCTCAGTTCTGGACGTAGAAACGATGAAGACGTACGAGTAACCCGCCATGACCAGATTTGTGTCAGGACACTGAGCCCTGACCTGCCCGACCATCTTCGCCATCAACGCACTCCCCGCCTTACTCCCCCCAGCCAAGAAGCCAGGGATGTCTGCTGGGTACTCGATACCCTGTACCGCGATGTTCGCAGCGCCACCCATCATGGCGCCAAGAGCAGTGACAAATGGTGGGCCAGCCACCGAACCCATGTTGCCCAGCTCCGTGGTACCTCGAGCGAAGAGGACGGTCATGGGCTTGCATGCGCCACCGCCGGTGACGTCGTTTTGGGAGATGGATGACAGAGCTGCCATGCTCAGCGAAGGAGCGAGTGCAAGCAAGAGGGACTTCATGGTCTGTTAGGCGTGGTAACGTGAAGTGAGTGTATTAGAATGGTTGTACAAGGTATGGTTATCTGGATCGGCCGAGGGGAAGAAGATGGAAAGCTGGAAAGACTTGGGGCCCCGCGAAGGCATCGTTCTCTTATACAAACATGCGACCATGTTTGGCGCTGCGAGCTATCTCCATTGCAGTGCAATGACGCAGAGCGTCAGTAGACACCTGGAACGTCAAGTCTTCTATGGACCTCCCAAAAATGCCATCAAACATTATGCGATTGTAAGAATGGCTCCTGTGAAGTCGGAGAATTAAGGCCAATCAGTGTTCGATCTCAGGCTGTCGCTGCATATGACCTCGATCCCTTGTCGGATTAAGCTCATAGTTACCGGGAATTAGGGCAATCGTAGACCATAGGGCTACGCGCGCCGATGGTTCGAAGGATGTTCCTGGACGATCTGCGATATGGAGTCAGGCAGTGAACGGAGACTTTTCCTAAAGCGAGACCTGGGGCCGAACAAGGCGGCATGCACGGCATTGTGAGGCTGTTCTGAAGAGCTTGGCTGGTGCTCATCGTGTCTTTTGTATCAGAAATGTTGCGGAAGGACATGACGGTGAGTGTTGCGGAGAACGGAAAGGATTGAACCAATTTATCATGCTGCTGAGGCCAGCTATGGGTTGCTCGAGGCGATGTTGTGTAGACGGCTGTCACTAATTGATTTCAGGGCCGATAGCGAGGCTGTCATGGGGACAATGTGAAGTGCTGTTTAGATGTTCTACGGTGTCTTGATCGGGTGTTTCAGCAGATTGTTTGGCTCATCCACGACTACGTGATGTTTCATGCTCGATTATTGACTCGCACATGACTGCGGCATCTCCCTATCCGGTGCTGAGAATCGTTTCAATGTGTGGAGCGTTCATGCGTGGAGAACCTGAGGCTTGGTGAGCTTGTCCGAACAACTCACGATCTTCAAACTCCCGTTCAAGGTCGCGCATACATGCCAACGTTCATCTCTTTCCAGCTTCTATCCATCCTGCAGATGTCTTGACATCTCTTTTCAGCTTCTATCCATCCTGGAACTGTCTTCAATTTCGTGCGCAAGCCAGTCAGCATCGATCGCGTGCCATTTCCTGTCTGTCAGCGTCCAGCTTCGTGACCGCTCATGATTCGGGCTGCAATCCCAGTCCTCTTGAGTCATCGCTGCATTTGAGGAGCAATATTATTCTCTGTTCGCAGTATGCCACCATATAAAATGATAATAAAGGGCGTTGTTGAAGGAGCTGAAGAGGGCGCAGCTGAACAATTCGGGACGCTGAGATGACGAGTCACCGACCCCACCAAGCTGAGAAAGGAAGGTACACCAGCACTACCAGAGCAACTCCATCGCGGCGCAGCATCGTTGAGCCTTATAAGGCTGCAGCTCTGCCATAGAAATTAACCATTACAGAAAGCTTTCAATCAAAGAACATATCAAACCACAGTCACAGAAAGCTTTCAGTCAAAGAACATATTCAAACCTTAGCCATCAAATCACAATGCCCCTCGACCCCTTCGAACTCAAGCCCTGCGAAGAATCCGACTTCGCAGACTTCGTCCGCATCCAACTCGCAGCCTTCGGTATTCCCTACGCACACCCCCATCCTCCCAATCCACATGCTAATTCTCACGCAGCAAATAGCGGCATGGTAACCCTCCTCTACCCCCAGCCCATCACGAACACATACGTCGACAACGCCATCCAAAAGCACATCAAATCCCACCGCACCGAGCCAGATGTAATGTACCTCAAAGTCATCGACACGTCTCTAGGCGGCAAAATGATCGCCTGCGCAAAGTGGCGCATAAACAAGCACGAGCGCACGGAAGAGCAACTAAAAGGCCAATTGCCGCAGCCGGGTCCGGATGAAGAAGGTCGACCGGCGGCGCAAGATTTCATGAAATACTTGAGTAGCGTGCGGATGAAATATATGGGCACGAAGCCATTCGCATGTCCGCCATCATATCATCCCTTGGACATCGCATTCATGGCTAACGAAATCCAGTCTTACACATCTTAGTCACAGACCCAGAGCATCACCGACGAGGTGCAGGCGCAAAGCTAATTGAATGGGGCACCGAGAGGGCAGATGCAGCGCATTTACCTAGTTTCCTAGAAGCTACGGCTGTGGGCAGGCCGTTGTATGAGAAGATGGGGTTCGTGGCGCAGAGCGAGCATGTGTTTGATTTGACGAAGTATGGGCTGCAAGGGTCGGATACGAGCACGGCTATGATTAGGGAGCCGCATACTTATGTAATGTGAGGAGCTGGATTGATGATGGATTGCGGAAACATAGGCGTGAGAGATCTTTGTGTTGTGTATTGAAGACATACAAAGCGCTCTCACCGCATACTCCCACTTATCAAACTAGCCACATATAGTAACGCGCCACCTACACCAGACACCTCCTCACACCCACCATAACCACACCCCAACCACCAAAATGCGCACCATCCTCCCAACCGCCGCACACACCATCCCAGACGCACCGCGCATCCGCAAAAAGCCCTTGCGCTGGACATGGCTCACGCCCGCAGAGCACAACACCACCAACGCCCCCATCCTGCGTCTCCCCGGCGAAATCCGTAACGCACTCTACACCCTCACCATCTACCCTTCCTTATCTTACCTCACGTTCGTCCACAGCAACCTCCTGCACCTCCCCAGTATCTTCCGCGTGTGCGCGCAACTTCGCGCCGAGGCGCTGAGCTACCTGTGCGCAAGCAAAGAGCTACGAATCCTAGGAATCGATGTAGCGTGCAAGATATTCCAAAGCGTGGGAAATGCGGTGCGAGATGCTAAGCGCATTGTACTTTCGCAGCCGCTGGCGGTGCTTGGGAATGAGGAAATGAATGCGTTCTTTGATTTTCTGGATCGAGCGGAGGGATTGAGGTATTTGAGGCTTGAGATTGGGATGGTGGAGTGGAGGGCTGAGATGGGTGGGCTGGATGTGCTGTTTTTGGAGCGGGTTCGGGGGTTTGTGGAGGAGAGGGAGAAGAAGGGGGTGGGGATGGTGTTTGAGTGGTGTGCTGGGGCGTATGATTCGAGGGCTGGGGCGGATGGAAGGGCGGGTGAGAGGGCGGTAGGTGTGCGGAGGATTCTGGGTGAGGAGAATGAGGTGTCGGTGTCGACTGTTGGTGGGAGGGGTGGTGGGCCGATGATGTGGTAGGTTGGGAGAAGTCAGCGTGGGCAAGCACGGCGGTCAGATGTCTCACAGGCTCTTGTACAATGCCTAGCATATGCAAGACCCATCTCTTGTAGCATGCAGCACTTTACACAATCTATTCGACATTCTTTGTTGCGAGACTTACCGTGTTGCCTACATCCTGATTTGACCCTCTTCCTGCTCGACCCACCTTTATGCTCTATACTTGCTCTGCCTGTGGATCATCCTTGCCAGTCCGTATGAGGTTCATCAATCTTCGTTTGCCAAACTCACTGTATTGCCTACATCATGAACCGCGCTCGCAACTACCAATCCACCTTTATCCTTGTCTGGTGTTCATCTTCGCTATCGCCAATTCGCGTCTGCATTGCTTGTCTGGTAGTTCTTCCGTCTCTCAAGTCGCCATCTCGCTGAGCTGCAACCACGATGTTCATGTCTTGTTCAGTGGTTGTCCAATGTATCAAACCAGATCTCCGTATTGCTGTTGATGTGGCCACCTCCCGAGTCGATTCCCGCGGTTGTCTGAACATGTGACACTTCTATTCGCTGTCTTCTTCGTGCACCGCTTCCTCCTCGCCGAGAACGTGGTTCTGACTGGGTCGGTGGGTCAGGTTCCTTCGCGGTGCTCCTGCTGAGCTCTGGAGGTTTCGGAAATAGTCATCGCGCTCGTTATTGATGTAGCTCCGATTCGTGATGTTGTGCCTAGCTCAATGCTCGTGTCTGTGGGGTTGCGCGACGTCTCGCGGCTTGTGAAGGAGCTCGTTTCTCGGGTGGCTGGGGATCTGGTGGCCATGCGGCAGCCTCTGCGGGAAAGGCTGTTGCTCGTAGAAGCTCGCCATGTCGTCGCTGAGGGAGTCCCAAGTGTGCTGAGGAAACTGAGACATCACCCGAGAGCCGCAAACTTTGGTGATGGTGGGGCTACTCGCTGGAGCTTGGAGCTTGCGGCGGAGCTGTGAGACACTCCTGAGTCATGTCCGGAAGACACCACTATCCCCACCACGTCCTGCACATACTGTACCGCTGCCCCGGGGATAATTGAGGCCGTAGAAATCGATACCGCATGCTCCGAAGTCAATCGGAGCTGTGGTCGTGAAGCTGTGGTGGTGTAGGCACACTCATCCCATCTCCTCCTCCCCTCAACACCAACCAACTTCTATCGTGAGTTTGAAGACGCTGCCCCTCACTCTTCCGCCCACCCACCACACCACATCGTAGCCACCTCCCACGGCTTTGAAAATATGCGCATCTTGTAGAGCGCAACGAGTATATCTACGGCCGAATTTTCGTATTGTTGCTCAGCACGAGGCGGCGCCGCAATCCGCCCGGCGAAGACATGGGCACATTCTCGACCCATGGAACCACTACCTTTGGCGCTCACAACCACTTTGAAAGGTGAAGTAGGAGCGTCGCATACCTCAAAGTAAGGAGCCCAAGCATTTTGAGACCCATTGGCCTGATGGCGGGCGAGCGCTGACATGGTGACTTTAGGCGTCTTCAGAAAAGTGCCGGTGCGGCGGCTACACCAATGCTTGCGAGTCGGCAAGGACAGTGCGACAACTTCTGAGCAGTACGAGACACCTCCCGCCCTGCGACCAGAAGAAGCATCGCTGTCACGCTCGATTTCGAAAGTCGCGCCCCTTCCTCCTCCGCCCCCCGAACCCCATCGCGAGCAACAATGTCCTATCAAGTTCAGACACCGCCACTGGCCTCAGTCGCCGTCTCAAACGCATGCCCACATGTCGCCACGGTATCAAGCTCCTTGGAGGACAGCAAGAAATTCGCACTGCCGACAAGCTCCTAGCTTCTTAGAGCCGTGTCTCTTCAACAAGACGACATTGCACTGATCCAACCCGTGCGTGACTTCCGGATCGAAGGAGAGCTCATGGCCGTGAGTCGATCAGTCGCCGTCGCTATCAAGAACCAGAGAGATGAGCACACGAACAACGCAATGCTTGCGTAAGTGTGGCTAAGTTTCATCTCAGCACTTGCAGTGCAAACGCTCGTTCAGAGCGACCGCATCGTACGCTGGCACCTCTTCCCGTGCATCGTGTTCGCGGATGGTCCCTCGGATGGTTCGCACTCGGAATCCTTCCAAGGCTCGGTACTCCTGTTCACATGCGCACACGCCACAGACACCGCACCCATGTGCAGAGGGAAGTACAGCAGCGTACACTCCCTCACATCCTTCGAGGCAAGCGATCAACAAGCGGTCCTCATGTTCTCAGAGCCTGCAGCCCTCATATTTTCAGCGCCAGCGGTTTGCAAGACAGCTTCGTGCGTGTAACAGTCCAAGGCAACAACGCACGTCCGCCTCGAAATACAATCTCTGAGCTGATAGTAGGGGGCAGCAGCGGACCACCACGACAAGAACCCAGGCGATATAAGACATCGGAATGGCGTTTTGCTGATCTTGGAAGCGACAGCGATCCGCAACTCATGCTGTTCCTGAAGAAGCGACGAGCGAAATGTAGATGTGTCGACCTCAAAAAAATACTCCAGAAGCCTGCTGCACAATGTACGCTGCGTGGTACCGAGACCCAACTCATTCGACGCCAAAGTACCGCCCCAATTTTCGTGCTTTGATCGCAGGACTCTCCCCTTCGCAACCGGGAAAGCAACAACTCGTAGTTCATTCCAGGTTCGGAAGGCCGCCTCGCATGAGACAGTTCACCGCCTGTCCAAGCAAGTACACACACTGCGTCCGAACCCAGCAATAAATGCGAGTGGCAAACAGAATCGTCGATCAAGGAGCCCTTTTTCGCCACAGATTTCGGAAGACCTCCTGGGCGCAGTTGCATGGCACATCCAGAACACGGTCATCTTGACTATTCGGACTCAGCAGGGCTTCAAGACTGCGTATGGTGTATGTGCCTGATCCGCTACAGACTCGGAGGTACATTTGTCTCGCATACAGCACTCGTCTCACGTAGCATGCGGTGTACTGCATGAACTCCACAATCCGGACCACCCCTTCCTTGAACCGGCCAGTTCAAGCACCGACATCGAATGCCTCAAACTCCGAGCCGATGAGTGTCCGCGCCGATTGTAGCGAGAAGACATGTCGAGCTTGCTGTACCGCGATGTCGAAATAGTTGCTCGACGCTTCATCGTGGATACACAAAGAGTAACTCGCGCGGCTCGGTTGTGGAAGAAGCCTCCTGGATCTGCGGCATACATGGAGATCCAGCTGCATCGCACAGTGCTTGCACGGTCTGCAACTGCAAGATCACACCGAGAAATGTTCGGACCACTGACTTCTGGACTAAAGATGTCGCAACCCCCGGTTTCCACGATCTGATTGCGCATGCTGCGTGGAGTGAAAGCATAGCTTGCCGGAGCTAATGTAGAGTAGTACTGAAGATGTCGACATGCTCGACATAAGCGCCGCTTCACAACTGCGTCCTCTCAAGACGTCCTTTTGGAGCAACATTGCCGCGAGCCACCAAAGCCAGGTTTGGAAAGTGCGCAACTATTGGTCAAGAAGCTGGCGTGAAGATAGTGGCCTGGAGCAATCATCAGGAGGCGCGACATGTTCGACGGCAGAGCTGAACTTTGTTCCACGTGTCGCATCTTGCGTCTTCATGGAGTTCGACATCCAAAGCTGGGCTCGAAGACAACGAAGAAGGAGTTTGCCTACCTCCATTGGGGTTGGCCTAAGAGACGGGATGATGCAGCGAGAAAGGAGACAGCGAGGAAAGAGATGAATACGCGTATCTCCATCAGAGTTGGCCGAAAAAGAGGGATAGTGCATCGAAAGAAGGGATGAATATAGACTAAGGTATAATGCAGCGGAAAGCCAAAAGAACAGCATAGCCTCAAGACTTGAAGCAAACAATCGCGCTGGGCCGCAAGAAAATAAGGAACTCAACATAGGGGCTCCATAGGAGTTGCCCAAAGAGCATGCGTGTAGACGAGAAAGAGAGTAGAGAAAGCAAACTCGAGTCGAAGATGGGTCGTTGGCGAGTGAGAAAGAAAGAGCAAGGAAAGTAACCAAGTCAACCGGACGCCGAGACACCTAATCGAGACGCCGAGAAATGTGGATGATAACTTTCACCAAGTGGTTCGTAATGAGGTGTGCTCGAGCTTTGGGCGTGATTGGATTGGGAAGGAGGGCTGGAGGAAGGTTATGAGACTGTTGGTATGTGGGATGCCGTCCTACTTGCATGAGTGTTTTGAGTCACTGGCATCGAGCATTCGAGTCAGCAGATCGATTCCGTCAGGCGCAAATTTCGAGTCCGTCGCCTCGACTTCCTTCGACATTCCTGTGTGTCAGTGCTACCTTCCAAAGCCGCATTGCGACCAGGCATTAGTCGAACATTAAACAACGCCGCCGACACCATCAGTGCGACATGATCAAAAGCTCAGAGCTCTCGCCCCTGTAAGCTGTGTGCAATCACATGGCTCGCATAAGAAGAATGCGAAAATTTCGCAAAGTCCGATCTGCTCCCATCGGAACTGACATCGGACGGTTTTTCGGTTCGCTAGTCGGTTAGGGGCAGGAAGAACCGGCGCCTGATCCAGGACGACCGGGACTCCCCGGAGTGCTACTAGAGGGGCATCCAGGTGTGTAGGATGCCCCCTGGGCACTGGCAAAGATGCTGTGGTTAGTGTGCGAAAGCCCCCAGTACCGCTCATATCAGCCCCAGAGCCACATCGCATACCGCGTATGCATCGAAATCCCCAGTACCACAAAGAGCCCCCAGATCCCACATCGCCGGCCTGAATAGCGCCAACATAACCACCCACCAACCCCCCATCTATCTCTCCCCACAAGCCACACACCAGACCCTCATCAACAATCGTGTCAATGGGCCGTCCTCCCAACACACCAGCAGTCTACTCGGGGAGCGCCAGCCACGAATCCGAAGCTTGGAGCTCATCTAGCGACGTCTGTACACCTTGTGCATTTAAACAAGGATTGTAGGATGAAGGTAGAAGGTATTGCCCGTTTGCTTTCGGCGGAACGAGCAGGAACCACGTTTTGTAAATGTGTGTACTCGTTTTGGTCCGCTTAATTCCCTATGGCGACTCACTTTTCTACTGCTGGGTGGGGCGGTGCGCGCAAGTGTTGTCCTTGTGATACGTGAAGATTCAGTGCGGGTGTAGGAAGACAAGATGGGGTTTGGAGGGGGGAATGAGGGCTGGAAGTATGGATGTTGGTGTTTGTTTGAGTTGAGTTGTTGGACTTGACTTGACTTGGTGTGTTGAGCTGGGAGCAGGAGATCGAAAGAGCTGGGATGGTGTGTCGGAGAGAGTTGAAGTGCTCGTGTCGAAAGAGATGGAGTGCTCAGGTCGTAAAGAGATGGAGTGCTCAGGTCGTAAAGAGATGGAGTGCTCAGGTCGTAAAGAGATGGAGTGCTCAGGTCGTAAAGAGATGGAGTGCTCATGTCGAAAGAGGATTGGAGTGGTCGTGTCGAAAGGTCGAACTCAAAGAAACGGTAAGATTCATACTTCCCATCTGACAGCCTCGCACAGCAGCCCCAGTGCTCCGCCGCGCCGTTATCGTATGCCATACGGTTCCGGAGGTACAACGCAGAGAGACCCGAACAGGAGCAGCAGACTATGGGACCACAGACGGCGAGGCGTGAGGCACCGGGTATTGGCTTGCACCCGGTTGGCAAGGCATGTCGCAATCATGTTGGTCGACTTTCACCAGCACTCAGAAGCCGTCCCTTTATCGTTTGACATGTGGCTCCGGAGCTTTCTCCTCGACCACCGGACTCTGGTTGAGACTTCAACCTTGCGACAACGCACCACGTTTGCCCCATAGCTAGAGAACTATGCCGTGGAATACGGGAGAGATGCAGTCGCATTGTCGCAAAGCTTACTGTGTCCGGTACGCCGATCCAGATCCTGCGATCCGTGCTTGAGCAATGCGCGACGTCGGCATTGGTTCTGGGAAGTCTTTCTCGGAGCATTGCGACGTGGTCCAGTGGTATGGACGATTCATGACAAGCCTCCTGCTCAGGATGAATTGTATGAAGCGATGTCTTGCCCAGGCCCAATGGAATACCCATACCTTGCCTCGAGCTGCTTGGCGCCCATTGAGAAAGGCCTGCCCGCACGGGATGCTGGCATATGCATGTTCGTGTTGGCCTTCATCGCCACGGGTTTGGGATCTCAATCCGCTGCTGCAGCAGACCGATCTTGCTGTGCAGCTGCTAAGCGGTGTCGCGCGACAGGTGTCAAGGGAGAACTCTTGAGAAAGATCTCCATTGTTGACGAGGTCGCAGTGCCATGCACCAAGTCGGACCAGAGAATGCACGACTAGAAATCTACGAAGTGGAGCTGCAGACCTTGAGCGTCTTCCTGAATCGGTATGGAACGCAAGCGGATCGCATTGAGAGGCCTGGGCATGTTCGCTTGCGCAAAAGCTCTTCAGTCCAGACGTCCAGACCAGCGAGTTGTGCTTTGTTCGGGGTTGGGAGATCCGCGAATGCTTTCATCGGGATGTTGTGACGTCCGCGCGAACGAGACACCAAAGCAGGGAGACGCCTCGCTGCATATGTGGAACAAACATTGTCATCTTCAACTGTCCTGGACATGTTGCGATCGAAGAAGTGCTCAGAAACCGCGAGTTGTGGAGCGACAACATTGAGCCAAGTCGAATGAGTGGAAGAAGTGTCAAGATCTTGAACATGTCGAGTGGTTCCGCAGACCAACGGAGCTGTGTTGGATGATGTACGAGGGTACTGTCGCATGAAGCGTGCGAGATGAGCGCGACCAGAATCGGCCAAGGTCGCTCGACGCATAGCCCAAACAGCTTAAGCCAGCACATTCATGATCTTGGTTGTGGATGATGAGTCGGGAAGCCAGTTCTGAGCAGTGCAGCACCCGGCACAAAGAGCCGTTGCACAAGTCTGAGCTTTCGCTGTGTCTGCCTTGAAGATGTCGTATTGCGAGTCTCTCAGTACTTGGTTCTCGATGTCTTCCCAGAACGGTGAGACGCCAAACATCCTGAGCCCATGTCTCAAGCTCTTTCGGTGTGTGCACAAAGCTGCTGCTCAGTGGGTTCGTACCGAGTTTGAGGTTCCAGTCTCCCCAGAGTAGCTCGTTGCGGAATAATTGCTGCATGGAATGCTAGCATTCCAAGCCGGGATGAGGATGCTGTCGAGAGTGTTCGACTAAGTTGGCGGCTCGCAAGCCCAGCGATGCGAGGCGACCCCAAACTTGAGCAGTACATACGGTTCGCACGAAGCTTTGATACACCAAAGATGCGTCTTGATAGATGTCCACATCTCGACCGGATTCCAGTCCACTCCAATGCGCAGGACCTTTAGACCCGAATCGATCAGTAAGGCACATCGCCTGGAAAGCTCGATCGTCGCCGCGACTGGTGAGCCCTGAGGGTGCTGTTTCGTACAAACATTGCGCGCATGTCGAACAAGTCGAGAGGGACCTTATCCATACACAAGGACTGTCTGCGCTGAGCTTGCAGCAGATGGTGTCTCTCCGAGAGTAGGAGACATGGCAGAAGAAGTCCTTGACGCTAGCGTCTTGTCTTGAACAGTTGATCGCTCGAGATGGAATTGCGTTGCAAAGCACCCCAGTCGTCTCTTTCCTTCTCTTTGGTGTTCCGATCGCTTCGAGATAGTCCGTCGGGATGGAAGTGCTGCATAGCATATGGGCGCCGCTCAGTTGCGAATGGACATCTGGTCTGAGACCTTATCCGCAGCATGCCACATGCATCAGGACTATGTTGGTGGTGTATTACATGTCCGGAGTCGATGGTACAATGTGGTCCCGTGTCGATATCTGGATCTCGATCTCGATGTTGTGTGTCTGAGATGCTGTCGGCAGGTAAGCGCTGTGTTACGGTGCGCCTACTCCTTGCTTCTTTGGTGCAACAAAGACCTTGCGACTACCGATTGAGCTGGTATTGCTGTCTTCTTCCCTCTCTTCCGTGTACCTTTGAATGCAGCCGCTGTTCAGCAAATTGTCCTTCTCCAACCAGCACCAGCGTTGTCAATAACTTCAGACCATCGTTGCCAGCAGCCCAGGTTCACGCCTTGCTCGGTATGTATCTTCAGCATGCGCGGTCGTTTGAGGTACGCGAAATATGAGGTGGGGCATGGAAAGGAGAAGGCGTCCTGGTGAAGGGCTTTAATTGCGATTTGCTGTCATCGACAATCGGCACTGCCTTGCTGAACTTGTTATCTCTTGTTCCTCACTCCCCTCTGCTGTCGAAGCCCAGCCGTCGTGCTCATCCAGCATACAGCATACGAAGTCCATGCCCGTCGTCGACTTTGTGCGCATCTCCTACACCTCATGGAGCTCGGTTGGTACATGCAGCATGTTTCTGGAGAGTATCCGTTGGACGCGCGCGTTGCTCGAGGCAGAAAGGAGCATGAATAACGGGACTGCACCAAACTGCTGGGTGACGAAGTCAGCGGCTGTCCGAAGCGTGAGGGAAAGACAGAGCTCTCAACATACATTTGAGTAGGTCGGGTGTGGGGGGAGACCCGCCCCCAGCGAAGGCGTCGCTGACTAGATTGACCTTGGTGCAGAATACGCGTACCGCTTGCGAAAACTCGTTGTCTCCTCATGGCTTTGAGGCAGCTTTGACGTAAGGATCCTAGACTGTGGTCCTGGAAGCTGTTGACTTTGCGGTTCAGATCCGGCAAGTCGGTGTCATCCCGGCGTACGTCTCCTTCTCTCTGTCTTTTGTTGAGCATGTCCGAGCGATGCGTCGGGTTGGAAAGCGACGGCCTTGCCCTGAGATGTGAGAGGCTGGTCAAAGATTTGGATTTGGTCGTGTCGGAGCACCTGCACCTCGAGCCGTGCTTGTCGCATTGCTGCCGCATCCAGATGCTGTGTGTCTCAGATGTCAAGAGCAGGATGTCGATTGGCCGTTGTCGCTTTACTTCCACCAAGTCAAGTGTGCAGTGTAGGCTCGTTCCGATTGAGTACTGATAATGTCGCCTGCTGACGACGTGTTGCAAGCGGAAGAGGACGTCGGCACGCGTTGTGTCTGCCAGTATGAGGCTTCTTGTCGCTGTCTCGGAGTATGCGTGCCACTTGGCTCTCGATACATGGCTGCCCATGCCCTTTACCGCTTGAATCTTCAAGTCCTCGAGGTCGTCGCAGTCGTCAAGTATCCGCGCAAGTCCCTAGTGTCTCGGGACCAGACAGTCTAAAGCTGCCCATTCCACGGTGAGTGAGAGGCATCGAAGCGCATCATTTCGATCTTGTCTTATGGGTTCTTTCTACTCCGTGTCAGTGCATGTGTCCTTCCTTCCGTGTTACTTGTTGTTTACCCGCATCGTCGAGGCAGACTGGGCTTGCGTCTGCCCCTGTGATCATTGCGCTGGACTTACTACCGGGCGAGGACGTCGAAGTGGCGCAATGGGAGGAGAGTGATAGTTGACCGCGTCGCTTCTCAGACTATCTGCGGTGAATTGAGGCGTCTGCCGCTTCTGACTTGGTATGCTTGCCCGCTACGAAGGTCGAGGTAGTGATTGTAATAGTGTCAGAGGTCGAGGTATCTTCTGTACTCACTTTTCAGTCCTGCTCATGTGCTGCGAATGTTCAAGGGACGTACAGCTTCCTGTGCAGGCCGCCTGCAGAGGAGGGGGCTGTCACTCGGGCTGGAACTGGGACGAATGCTCTCAATTTACTCGGTGACGTCTTATTCGATTGGTCTCTTTGTTGTCGCCCTGTCCGTAGGTGCCCTTGGTGCACCGGTTTCTGGTAGTTCAAGTCGTCGAGGAGCTCAGGCGGCGTTGCTGTAGTGAGGACGAGAGCAAAGGTGGCCGGAGCGAAGACGTCGTTTTGCGCAAAGGTCGACATCGCCGTCAGAAAAAGACGCTGGGTGTTCGCTTGGCTATAGCGATCGCTTTGGTGGTGTTGCTGTGCTTGTGGTGGCGGTTCGGGTGAGATCATTGTGCACTCCCGCGGCGTGAATCTGGGCACTGAGAACTGTAGTGAGTCAAGTTCCAGGCACTGCGCATTGACATAACTGTCACTCTCGGTCTTGCACATCTAATTGTCAGTAGCTGGTGTAGAGAAGAGCGCATAGCTGATGGTCGCGGCCAAGCGCTGAGCTTGCCGCCGCCCACCACGCCGGTGCCCGGCTGATGAAGCTTCCGAGTCCGATGCGGTAAACGATCTCTTCACGCGGTGAGGGAGGGAAGGAAGGAGAGAGGATGTCCAGTGGCTAAGAGATGCAGCGGTCTGCGCGGCGAAGGAGGGCGAGGCGTTCGGCGACCAATTCCTCCACCACAGTCTGATCCAGCGCCCAAGATCGCTGACCTCCTTCTTTATCATTGCTATGGTCCTCCACTTCGTTCCTGTCAGTCGCTCCCAGTCTGCTTGCGCAGAC
>Ga0265797_10004406_pt1 | contig 21572 bp, 15 predicted proteins | sample P2T30metagenome_FD_192433 | JGI IMG/M metagenome (GOLD analysis project Ga0265797, IMG submission 192433) | Plant litter microbial communities from East Loma Ridge, Irvine, California - P2 T30 | ecosystem: Environmental > Terrestrial > Plant litter > Unclassified | place: USA: California...
ACCACTCAGCACCAACCCTTCGCTTCGACCGTCCGTCAAGAGCTCGAGTGGCCGTCGTGCTGAGCCCATCATTCTGCTATCCCCATCTGCTTCGAGTTTGATTCGCATGCCGAACGTCAAGTCTTTCTTGCAGGACGGTCAGTACCAAGCACCCGAGACGGCGTCTTCCACAGCACCCAATATCCTCCACCTTACACGCTTGCTTCCGTCCATCGACAACCAAAGACCCATGCGCTTTATCCTTGTCGATTCGCCAGATCAGTTCAGACCCGATTACTGGAACCGTGTTGTCGCTGTGTTCACTACCGGACAAGCGTGGCAGTTCAAGAACTACAAGTGGCAAGCACCCGCAGACTTGTTCAGTCACGTGCTCGGCGTCTACGTTGGCTGGAAGGGTGAAGTCACACCAGACACTGTCAAGGGCTGGGGCAGAGGTGTGCTAAGCGTAGGCCTGGACAAGGGCAACGCAAGATGGCGGGACCGCGAAGTCGTGGAAGAGGTATGGAGCGGCATTGAGACAAGGATGAGGGCTATGGGTTGGTCGCGGGATGGGCCCCGGTAAGCTGTGGCGTTGATCATGGCTGGCGGACTGGTTACCAGAGATGATCCGGCTTACGTTTGCGGGTGGGTTACTGTATTTGATATTCAATTGGGCATGCGTTCGAGCGGGCGTTATTACTGTAAGTGGTTAGTGAAGTCATCCTACGCTAGTTTCTCAGCTCGCTTACTCGATAAGGTTGGCGCGCTGGAATATAGCATAGCTGAATGGAATACGGTCACAACAAGCCCTACCACTCGCCGACGGAGTGGCCGTGTAACAAACACAGCCCTGGAGTCCCTTGCTCTGGCTACACAGCTGATATAATGTGGTAGGTCTCGCACATAAGCCCCAAGCTCACTTCCCATACATTTCCACTTACTACACAAATTCGTCCCGCGTCACTCTCTACTAATTCTCATTGTTGAAACCGCTTGATCGATCGATTTAAAATCCAACAAACTCAATCGATATCAACGCCAACGACGATGGCGACCGAAACTATCCTCCATGACATGCGCAACACCAAAAACCCAGAAGTCCTCAGCCTCTCTCCCCATCCCGTCACTGGCCGGCTTATAGACTCTCACCCTGGCGTACGCACCCGACCAATGCAGGTCCTCGTTCTCGGAGCTAGTCGTACCGGGACTGTCTCAATCATGGCCGCTCTGGAGCAGCTGGGCTACAACCCATACCACATGGCCAAAGGTAAGATCTTCTAACCAAGCGCAACACCCAACAACATCGTCTGCGACCACTTACTGACCACCATCTTCCTCTCCACAGCCGTCAAATCCCCCAAACTAAGCTTCGCCCTCTGGATCGAAGCCCTACGCGCCAAATTCCACGGCCAAGGCAAGCCCTGGGGCCGCGAAGAATTCGACCGCATCCTAGGCGACTACGACGGCGTCGAAGACGTCCCCACCATCTGCTTCGCCGAAGAGCTCATCGCCGCGTACCCCGAAGCCAAAATCGTGCTCAACAACCGCGACGTCGACCAGTGGCTGCACAGCATGGACAGCACCGCCGGCCGCGTCCTGCGCTGGAGAGGCTGGGAGACATTGTCCAAGTGGGATCCCGCGCTCGTGGGGCCCTGGTGGGAGCACGGCAAGATCGTGTGTCCGGCGGCGTATGGGACTTTGACGGATTACTCGCCGAATGGGCCGGCGAGGCAGGCTTTCCACGATCATTATGCGAGGATTAGAGCTGTTGCGCCGAAGGAGCGGTTGCTTGAGTATCATGTGAAGGAGGGTTGGGGGCCGCTTTGCGAGTTTTTGGGCAAGCCTGTGCCTGAGGGGGAGTTTCCGAGAGCGAACGATGCGAAGGCTTTCGTACAAATCCATGGGTTCATGTGGTATCTGGCGTTGTCGAGGATGGTTGGGACGATTGCTGTTATGAGTGCGCCTGTTGTTGGGGCTGCGGCGGCGTTTTGGTGGAGGGATGAGTTGGCTGGGGTTGTGAGTAGGTGGTTGGCTTGAAGTGGAGGTGATGCTGCTGAGTCGATCTGTGTCGAGGCGTTGTGTACGATGTGACACATGGTAGATGTAATCCGATTTTACTTCAAAAGCAGGTTCGTTGGTAACACTTCCGCGAACTCATTTCTTTCCCGATCACAATTTGTTCTAACTGCTTTCTGGTTACAACTTTACAAAGTATACGTTGGCTTAGGTCAAAATTTAACATCGCAAAAGCGTATAACTTTTGTGTTGCTCGTACTATCTACGGCTCCTATCGTCGTTGCCTACGACTACTCATTGGTCCAATGGTAAAGTCCCACCACCAGAACTCTCTACAAGTTCTCCTCCTTAATCTGTTGTGCCGTCTTCTGGCCAGGAGCCGTAAGCGTCGGCAAATTCCTGTCAAGATCGTACATCTTCTCTTCCTGCGCATCATAGTGGTGGAACAAGAACCAGAACACCACAGCCGTGCAAGCAGTAAAGATCGAGATCCCAACATACATCCAAAGAATCTTCGGGTCGACAAGCACCGGAATCAAAGCCTCGTTGAGCGCAGAGCCAAGAGCGTTCGTGAACAGGTAGATACTCTGCACGAAAGACTTCATCGAAGGCGGGGCTTTGGTGTACGCGTACTCGAGGCCGGTGACGGAGATGAAGATCTCGGCTAAGCCGATGAAGACGTATGCTGGTGTTTGGACGGCGATGTGGACGTTGTTCGGCAGCTTGGTCTCGCCGTCCATGCCGGCAGGGCATGCTCCGGGGGCGTCGTAACACGGGCCTGCGGAGTAGACGAGGTGCTGGACAATGGCAGCGTAGGCCATGCAGATGGCTGCGAAGCCGAATCCTATGCAGATACGCATGATAGGGCGAAGCTCGATTCCCCTGCGGCGAAGGATCGGGTAGAGAACGCGGTCCAGAAGTGGAGTGAAGACCAAGATGGAGATCTTCGAGAACGTCAGTGACAGTCTTTTTCGAAGTGTGCAAGACGGGTACTTACCGGATCAAAGTTTTGCATGAAATCATTGGGCATGCCGTAACCCTTCATCTGACCAGCTTGGGAGACGAAGTTAGAGGAGAACTGCCCGTAGCAAACCCAGAAGACGGGGTCTATGCGTAGCGTTGTCAGTGAGTGATACTGTGCCCATTACACCACGAATTCACTTACAGAAAATGAAGACCTTGCATGCCTTCAGAGCACGTTGAAGCTCGTCGATGAAGTGATCATTCCAAGGAACTGGCTTAGCGACACCGTTTGCTGCGCGCCACGTCGGCTTCGGCGCGTTGGTGTTCCGCGACTTGATCATGATGCCAATGGCCTTGAAAGCATCGGTAATGACCTGGCCCTGCGGAGGACGAACAACGTATGACTTGCGCCTTAGAATCAACACTAGCACACCTACATTGAAGGCACAGAAGCACATCAAGAAAGCAGTCCAGAAGCCCTTCTCCTTCTCCATAAAGGGTGTGGCAATCAAGGAGAGGGAACCAAGGTTGATGCACCAGTAGAAGACCATGTAGATCCGCTGATATGTGATGGCCGGATCGATGATAGTACGTTCTCCTGACTTCTGGATCTTGATAGCCATCGTGCGGCGCTGGTATTGATCGGCGATCAAGGGTGCGATGTTGGACTTGATGCCGCCAGTACCGAAGCCAATAATGATGATAGCAGCAATGTAGCCACCGAGAGCGTGCCCACCTGCGATCGACGCGGGAAGAGCACTTGCCCACAGGATCAGCAAGCCGACCCAGTAGACACCAGCGAATATCAAGATCGTGTTGTATTTGCCAAGATATTGATCAGCAATAATGGCACCAAGAATGGGTGTGACTGTTGAGAAAATGTTAGCAAGACTTAACGCGAGTAGTGTGGCGTTGGCTCATACCATAGCAGAACCACTGGAAGAAGAGGTTGAGGCCGGTAGCGCCTTGGTGGCCTAAGCCAAGCCCAGGCGCTCCATCAGCACCATTGGGACGGTTGCTGATGTAGTTTTGGAACAATCCTTGACAGCCATAGTAGCTATATCTGATCAGTCACGTGTGTGGTTGGGCGATGGATGATTCAAACTCACGTGAAACGCTCCGTCAATTCGACAATGGCGATCAGGTAGGCTGGCGCAGGTAGGTTCTCACCTACTCTGCGAAGGGTGGCCTTTTCTTGTTCATTTGGCTCTCCACCTTCTGGAGTAGGGTCCATCTCGACATCTGTGGGCGTGACGTCGGCGTGCTTCTCTTTGGTGTCGGCCGGGCCAATGTAACCACCCGCGAGGTCACGTTGCTCGTTGGGAACACGCTCGGCGAACTCCTGGTGGAGTCTGAATCATGTGTGAGCTTCTGGTTCAGCATGGGTTGATTTGATGATACTCACTCTGCAGCCGTGTCTTCGTGATTCTGCGCCATGATGGTGTTGCGACTTCCTCACAGAGTGCAGACAAAGTGGTCGTGTTGAGGCGTGTGATCGCTTGAGTCGAACGCAAGGGACATGAGCTGGCTTTAAGAGGCTCATGCCCCTCGGTCCATTGACTGAATGGGTGCACATGGTACTGTACCGTCGTACTGCATGACCTGGATCAGCAGAGTGCATCCGACAAACGAATTAACTTCGTCGGCTGCGCCGTGGGGTTGCAACGTTATCGTTAGCGAGAGCTTGCTGTCGAATGATACTGGGCGCCTGCATAGAGGTACCGTAGATGATAGGGTGGCGTCCAGGAGGGGTGAATACGATGCTTCCTCAAGGTCATCTTGATTCGATTGGCTGAAGTCATACCGTTATCTACAAGAATGCATACCAAACAGCCCGATCACACGCGCAAGAACACATTCATGTCAGACTCATCAGTCTGGACGGCGCGCTGCGAGCGATTTCTCGCGAACATTGCAGTCTTCAGCTCCGTTAGCCCATGGTACGCCAAGAATGTTTGCATGAAGCTAGTAGATGTGGCGCATTCTTGACAAAGCTAAGGTTGCGCTTGGAAGTCGTTAAGATTTGTCCAAGAGCTGCCACGCTCTATTAGCATAGGCTTGTCGCAGCGCCAGCCGCAGCTCGCCGAGATGCATGTCTGTACAACATCTGTAAATCGTTTCCAATACACAGATTGTGTTCGATCGTGCTGATGTTGCCCGCCCAAATTGTTGAAGGACAGCAACATGCTGCCTCGGCTAGAGACTCAACCTTCGTCGCGCGAAAAGGTTGATACCTTACTATTGCAGCATAGCGTATATTGTCCCGACAGGGCCAAAATCCTTCGTTCGGTGGTCAGCTGGGCGTGCTCGTTTCAATCGTTGCCGAAGGCCGAAGCGCCAATACTGGAGCTGGACTTGAGCTGGGCTGTCGGAGTAGGAGCAGAGTCGGAGTTCAATTTTAGCGCTGCGGCTGCTCTCGGCTTTGTACCAAAGCAGCAAGAAGACTTGAAGATTACCTTTCGCACTTCAAAATTTCATGTAATAGACATGGAGAAAGGGCGTGTATCGCATGTCGTGTGTCAAAGGTTTCCCCATGGGGAGATCAAAGTTGTGGAGAGGCGAACCGTTGGCATAGCTTTTGTTGTTTTGCAGCGAAGGAGGCACTATCATGCCAGTCCGTGGAGACATTTGCTCCACAAGAATTGTGGTGCCAGGTTCGAACGGACCGACAGGTGTTGTACCTTCCAGAGCCTCGGTGTGACTAGACTGGGTGCTGATGGAGTCTATTCTTCGTGTCGTATGTTCTGCGCGGAACCCTTTAACACACTCGAAGACTTTCAGCTATCGCCACACCTCTAACCGCGCAGCACTCTGAGTGGAAGCCTGTCATGCCCAGCGTTAATCTTGGAGGCGCCTCCAAAGAACGAGATACAACCGTTCTGACCAAATGGTGTGGTAGGCAGGGTCGCATCATCGAAAATGACCTTTAATCGACTCGCGCAACTGCATGAATATGCAAGAGCTCATAATTGCTGTTCTTTAAATATCTCACAGCGAGCTCTCTTGAGTGCTATGTTGTGGGTTTATACCTTCTCGTCATAAGCCGTCAGCACGTTTGACGTTCGTGCATACGGGTCCTAAGGCGGCGATAGAAAGATCTGACGAAGAGGAAGGTGCGATGGCGCAAATGAAGCTTATCTAAACCTCACTCTCTAGGAGTGAGCCATTTTCCGAGCAAGCGTGCTTCGGTCATAAGACTGCTCGCCATACACGATGAACTTGGAGACATCCGTGTTGCACAGAGGTTTCCAGTTCTACAGCGCAGTCAGTGGACTGTTAGATTCGCAGCTCATGTCGTTGACGGATACGTGCATGCAGCAGCGAATCTAAAAGCACAGCCGTACACAATTACGAATATCTCATCTGGAGAAGTCGACTGCAATGTATGAATGAGAGAAATTGCCCGCCGTCCGGTGACAGAGCCGAGCCTGCTATAGCTGTTCAAAGCAAGACTGATAATGTACAGTAGATTTGCCTGAAGTTGCGTGAGTTTGCAAAGACGAAAGACATCTCATCAATAGCAATACCGGTCCTTCCAATACCTACATATAGCAGTGTTAGCATCCTAGCCACCAGAATACGCACTTCTTCCAAACATCGCACTATTCGACCTGCTTGGTGATATCGAGCTTCTTCTAAAGCATCTCTCAGTGGGAGCTTGGAGATTTAGCACCCATCTTTGAAGATGGTAGCCTGCCCAAACAATCGTGCGTGCGTTAGCTCGTGCGCACAATGCACTGTGCAGTGCAGGTTCTGTATCGTGGCCCGGATCGAGGACGAATGCCGCCATGAACTAATACCTCACCCAGAGGTACCAAGTTGATGGGTGTACATAGTGCGTCTCGAAATGCAGTCTCGCAGGTCAGCCTAAGGATAAAGTGGGAGATCTCTCTTGTGATTGATCGAAGGGTGGAAGGATGGATTTCGGGAAGGGCGTGGCGGCCCAAGTGTGGATCCGCGCCATGGTTAGACAAGCCGACAAGGCTGATCAGAATACCACAGACACTAAGAAACAGCACGCATATTCCCTCTGATGCCATCACGGCACTACATAGCCACACTGTGATTGCGGCCTGATACCACCACGCCTCGCATGCTCATATCGTCCAATTTGTTACATCCCAACAGCAGCCAGGGGAGCCTTGCGACCACCCCGCCAACTGCGCGCTATCTGCCAGGAAAGCCGTGAGCGTGACGTATGTGTCCATGTGCATCGTCCCTCCCAGCCACTACGACGACTCTTCCTGCACGCTGCACGCACCTCGACGACATCGCCATTTCGTACGCCGGCTCCTCTGATATCATTTGCTGCACGTCAGTGTGCGCTCTGTCAATACCGACGGCTGCCTCTTGCCTTCAACACTGTCTCCCTGAACACCACCCACCGCCCTCACCCCGCACCTGACCAACTCGAACCTGCTTGTACAGCGACAACCAGCGACCAGCGACCATGTCTCGCTTCAACGGTGGCTACCGGCAGTCGGCCGACGACCTGGCCTACGGCGACTATCCTCCCTCCCAGGCTCCCCAGCGATGGGACAGAGACCGCTTCGACAACTTCGCCCGTGGCCCACCAGAGCCTCCAAGGGGCCGCTTCGAGGAGGACTATCGCTATGCTGAGCAGCAGCGTCCTCCTCCTGGAGTTGCGGTGCAAGACCGTCCGTATAGCCGTGGACCTCCACAACGCCAGGTCGACGAGCGTGAGCGCATTTTTCAGGACACCTTCGTTGAACGCGGCCCGCGACGCAGGACAGACAAGGAGCTCTTCGGCGAGGTCGACCCACGTGAGCTTGCGCAAATGGCTCTTGCGCCCTACAAGCCACGTGAGCCTGAATATGATCCGTATGCCGCTCCACCCCGACCTGGCCTGCTCAGGCGCCAGAGCAGTTTGAACACCTTCGACCGTCGCCCAGCCGGACCTCGTTACGACAGAGAAGAGTACCGCATGGCCCCTAACGTTCCGATTCCGTTGCCGATCAGGCGCCCAGACCATAATCATGAAGACTACCATTACCTTGACCACCATCACCCCGACGAGAACTACCGTGAGGTGGAGATCAAGCGTGAGCGATCGGTGCATCGCCGTAGCGGCCGCGCCAAGAGCCACAAGAGCTCCAAAGCACCATCTACAAAAGCGCCTTCCACGAAAGCGCCTTCAACTGTCAGGTCCTCAAGCTCATCTAGTAGCAGCAGTTCTAGCTACGAAGAATCGACAGTGAGCGCTGAGCCGCCGCGGATTGGCAAGAAGGGCAAGACACGCATGCCCAAGCGCCTGGTGCACAGGGATGCCCTGCACGACCTGGCGTACCCATACGACGAGGAGGAAGACTTCTTCATGCTTCGCATTGCCCTGGAGAAAGACCAGATCGATGAGGTGATCAAGATCAGTGAAATGTACAAAGCAGGAGGTTCGTGTCATGATTATCTGTGTGGAGTCAACTTGTACTAACAGTTAACTAGACAAGAAAACCGTCTACCGCTATGAAGAGAAAATCGACGAGGCACCAGCTCCGCCTCAGGAGATGGGACACGAAGAGCTCATTCGCAAGGAGTACATCAACCCACCTTCAGATTTCGCTCCGTCGACGATCAAGTCCCATCACTCCCACCACTCTCATCACTCTCGCCACTCATCACACCACTCCAAATCTCGCCGTGCGCCATCGCCCAGCGTCGCTCCATCTGCCAGCCGGCACTTGTCACCCCCACGCAGCGAGCGCAGTCACCGCACCCGCGGTCGCAGCGCATCAGAAGCGATATTCTCAGAGCGCAAGACAGTGGTTGAAGAACAGATACCAGCGCCACCGGCGCCACCCCAAGCGCCAGAGTTCTATGAGGAGCGCAAGACGATCATCGAGGAGCGTGTACCTCCGCCATCACACGCTGGAACACTTGTAGTTCAAGATCGTGAATATCGCAGCCAGCGCGATATTGAGGCTGAGATCCGCGCCCTTGAGAGCGAACGCCGTGCTTTGCGCCTGGAGCGCGAAGACCAGGACAGGATGGCACTACGTGTGCGCGACAGGACTGACGAGGATTATCAACTTGTTGAGTACCGTGATCGTCGCGACAGAGAGATCATCCCCATCGTAGAGAGGAACCCTAGCCCTCCCAGGAACGTCATCCGCGTGGAAAAGGACCGAAAAGGTAGGATGGCCTTGGTTCGGTCTGCTCATTGATTCTACCTCTGTCCGGTGGGTGAAGCCATGTCGGATTCCTGCTTCTGCTTGAACGCTATAACAGGACATTCACTGATCGCAATTTTCCACTAGCTCGCCAGAAGGAGAAGCAGGCGAAGAAGATCGCCATCGCAATGGCCACACTTACCTAGCGGTATGCTGTGAACTCACGACTCTACTTGGGCCGAGTCAGTTCGATTACCATTTTCGGATACGTGACGAATCGAATTTACGACCGCGAAGGATCGGATATTTATGGACTTCCACCAAGCTGGCTTGGTGGTTGGCCGTAGTTGCATAAACTTGCTGCAGGGTGGCTCGGATCCGAGGTATCAGGGCCTTAGGAAGGATGTGCATGTCATTTGTTTGATATAGACGGACGGCCAAGCAAGCAATCGCAGATGAGGATTCCCCACGGCCTTAACGAACAATAACGGTATAGCTAGATGTTTGCAAGTATGTTTGGCGTTTGCTCCCTCTCAATTGCGCACGCTGTCTCTTGTGTCAGCTCACTGCTGGTCTCTTAAATTCCTATTGACCTTCCCCAGGCCCGGGTGGTTGGCCTACTCCACGAAGGGACACAACATCCGGACGAAAGCGCACACGGCATGCTCGCATCGCCCCGTCTTTCGGCCAACAATAATTATTGCCATCGCTATATGCATTGTGTTGCTCGCTTTGCTGCGCACTATTATTCAGACTCCTAGGATGGTGGAGTCGCCACAGTCATTTTCGGAATCCAAACTAGGAGAGTCACGTGACATCGACCATCTCGTCGTCACAGGTGCTCCACTACGCAGCTACCAGCAGGCATCACCACATTATGCTTACAGAGAGACATCGAGAGGCAGCCGTACTTTGACTGACGAGCTTGAGGTAAGACGTCTAATATGTCTCGTCCTTGGTCTTAGCGTGGAGGACAACGCTTTGACGTTAAGTGAAAATGAGGACAATGGACGAGCAATTGAGTTTTGGAACAATTTTTTTGCAGCTGCAATATGCTTTTCAAATCTCGTGAATCTTCTGATCACTCTCATCGCTTCTATGTGCTAATATCTTCGGCTCCGAGAACATTTTCGCATCTCTTTCTGCAGGAGATAAATTCACACCTTATTCACTCACGATCTTCGACGAAATGGCCGATTCAGCTCAAGGTGCTACCAAACTTCCTGCCTATGAGCAGGTAATCGACAATACTGCAAGAGACGAGACTACCATTGAAGAGCGTGGTGCCTACGGAGATGTCGCTCGCGCTGTCCACAACGTGGATGCTCACGTCCATCGAGACGCTGCTCCAACTCGTGGCCCGGCTGCCTATCCCAGCATGGCAACTTCCGAAGTAGCTCCCGGCGCCCATGATGCCAACAATAGTGACCACATCACTGAGAACACCGAACCTTCGCCGCGCACACAGCCAGCATCGCCGGCGCCCGACCATCACATCCCGCCCCAAGCGCCGCAGCTGTCGGTCGAGAGGCGTTTGCGCCAAGAACATCTCGAGGAACTGACCCAGTACCTGCCCGCCAACTCTCCAAGAGTAGAGCGCTGGGATAAAAACCTGCAAAGGTATCGTCACCACGACGAACTCCCTCCTATCCCCCCACGACAAACGGCGGATGCTGCGCGAGCGACGGTCCTTCCTCCGATCCTTCCTCGGATTACACCACTGCTCGACTTGTACGATGCGCAAGCGCAGCACCGCACGCTCCCTGCTGGCCACCGGAGAGAGATATCGGACACCTGGGTGGCTGAGCGAGATTTATCGTACGGGCATCGAATGGCGCGCCTACATTCCCTCGAGTTCGAATTCACACTTCACGAGCTTGATCATAGCATTCGTGCGAACCGACACAAGCTCCGGAGGTGTCTGCATGAGTGCTGGCGGAATGATGTGATGCGTGGCGAATACCCTTGATCGACCTAGTCGACGCAAGGCATATATGGCTTGGGAGGATTTGGCAGCAGCACGTCGAAAGCTAGATTCCGGTGAGACGTCGAACAGTAGCTCTCGATGGCACGCATATCTCAAGCGACCACGAGTGCCGTGTGACAGTGATTAGAGTGACAGAGCGACCGACGAAGCTATGGTTTCCACCTCTTCTCCGTCCGCGCCGCCATTTATGGCTTGGGAAAATCTGGCTGCAGCACATCGAAACCAGCCTCCAGTAAGACGTCGACCAGCAACTCTCAATGGCATGGACGTTTTAAGTAACCACGAACGTCGCGTGACGAAGGTCAAAAAACAACCTTGCCATTGTAGTGCTCAACGGTGGACACCTGCGTAACGACCATGGACAATAATGCTTCTCGGAGTTTTGTCTGCGCGTATGTGAGATCACAACTTTGTTTAAGCCGAAGGCGCATGTGGGCGCTGGGCGAGATCAAAAGGAACTTCACTTGCTTGCATGAACGAAACATCTGGGTCTGTTATGGCATTAGAATTTCGTGATACGCTAAAAAGAGGCATTAAGTAGAAGTAGAAGTGAATCAAGCTTTGCATGTCCCGTCACAATCTTGGTAGTGCCATCCGTCTCACTAGTCGTGAAATGCCTGTGACCTGCACAGACAACCCGCGACCGCAGCACTGCATCCCAAATGCCAAAATCCCGCACATGTCGTAGGTCTTCGAACAACGCCTCATGCGGCGATCATCGCTAGGCTGTCCAAGTCTAGCACGCCCACTCACCACTTCATCATCCTCTCGTGACCTCCTTCAACATTACCACTAGAGGTCTCCGCACCAGGAGGCGGGTTGGGGTAATACCACGCACTGACCGCGATGAGCACATACACAAAGACGCTCAGCGCGCCTTCGAGGTAGTCGCTCTTCTCGTCTCTGAGGAAGTTTCCGACCACGATGATAGCGAGAATCAGCACGATGGCGTCGAACATTTCGAAGTTGAGGCTCATGTCCTTGTCCAAGCCCCAGCCGACCAGGACGACGAGAGGAGTGTTGAGCAGCGCAGTCTGGATGGATGCACCTAGGACGTGGGACAGGGCGAAGTTCATCTGGTTGTCGTAAGCCTCGTCCATGGCGGTGATGTGCTCGGAGAATTTCTCAACGACCGGCACCAAGATCAGTCCCATAAAGCTGTCGCTGATGCCTCGGTTGTGCACGATCCACTGGAACATGTTAGAAGTCTGTCTTCTGCGGATAAATGGAAGGGATGAGACTTACTTCGATTTGCTGTACTAGGAATACGGCCATGAAGGACACAAAAGTGACACCAATGACCACTCCAACGACAGCCTCGGTGAACGTGAGTTTCGCTTTGAGCAGATCCTTGTGCCTATCATGGTCTTGCTTCTCATCGGCTTCCAGAATGTCCTCGTATAAGCCGTGGTGAGATCGTATCTGGAACCACAAGTATACGCAGAAAGCAATCAGCAGCACAATCGCCGTGATACGTGAGATGTGTAGTGCTTGCGCTTCCAGGAATATCGTGTCGTAATTGGACGAGAGCGAGTTGTAGAAGATGGATGGGATAACAAGTCCCATACCAGCGACCAGCATGAGGTTACTGCCGACTTCGCTAATGGCTTCGTGGAACGTCTGGTTGGGGTGGAAGATGCCGCCAATGAAGAAGCACAAGCCCAGGCAGAGCAGCAGATTGGCAAGAAGGGAACCAAGGATAGCAGCGCGAATGATAGTCACGCCTTGTGTACCAGGTTGCTTGATCAAGACCATGAACAATACAATCTCGACAAGTGAGCCAAAAGTCGTTTCGAGCACTACGCCGAGCACCTTTGGTAGCTTGCGTGCTAGCTCCTGACCAGCAAAGCCAACCAAGTTAGCGGCTGGAACCATGCCGATGTAAGCCGTGATGAAGATCCAGAGTTCAATGCTATTGCCCGGATGGTTGTAATGGAAGTGCAGAACCATGGCGGCGATAGTAAAGGGCCATAGGATGTTGGTCAACATGCTAGCTTTGCATGATGACTTGGCGCAGATGGTAACAAACTTGACAGGATTGAACCAGCTGCGGCCGCTTTCGCCGTCATGCTCGATGTATCTGGTCGTCTTTGGATCGCGTTGACGAGCGGCTTCCACGTCTCGCGCACGCTTTGCTTCGACCGCCTCTTCTTGAGCTGGAGTCGGGCCTTGATCTTTGCGCTGGAAGACGCTCACTTTGCCCTGGCGCCATGATTGCTTACGCTGCTGGGGCTGGCCAGTTGGTGACGGCTTGGGTCGGCTGGTCATGTTGTAGGATGAGAAATATTTGTCGGAGAGGGTAAGCTGGACAAGCCGTGAGCTTCCTACTCAAGAGGCACACGCGGGTGCAGAGTTATGTATGAGATGCTGAGGGGTGGTCGTAGGGTGGCTGAAAGTGTGGTTGCACTTCAACAAGAAGGTGGTAGTGAAGCCTGCCGACAAGCAAGAGTGTTCGCGTCGCGGCGGAGGAGGAAGGAGCCCGAATTGGCTTTTGTCGCTCACTTTCTTTCCCAATGGCACGAGGAGGAGTTTGGAAGATGCTAGTAGCACATGCAACAACACGTCGAGGGAAGCGCAACAAACACTGGAGAGGAAAAGAAAGCACAGCAGAGTCCAGACCTGCCAGCGCATGGACGTTATTACATGCCTGCTGTCGGACCAGTCAAACGCCATGTGCATCATTCGAGAGCTACCTGCGATGCCCGTGAGCCTGTTTGTCTGCATGAAAACACGCCAGGTGAGTTGGCGCCACTCAAGCTCATTCGCCCAGGGGGCTTTGTCTCGATCTGGGCTAAGCGATGGAAACACTTTCCTTGGAACGGCGCCGAATTGTGGCTTGCCCTGGAAGCACACGCGAGGCGGCGAGGCGGTCAGCCAGCGAGATCTGCCATCGACTTCCCCTAAACAAGCCTCAACAAGGGCAAAAAGATTTCATGTTTGATTGCACGGCCACGGCATGTCATCCAAATCTCAAACCGGGCTCCACTATCGTGGCATTGCTCTGTGGGGTTGCAAGAACGACGTCCTGACTTGGTGGAGCTTGGTAAAGCCTATTATGCTTAGGCTTTCTTGACATTTGCTCTCTCCCGCGGCTCTCTCCTCGGATCTTTGCTGTATCAGGAGATTCTTGGCCTATGTCATATCAAATAGGAATTGGGCCTAGGGGAGGTGCACGTGTTTACTGTATATTGACTTCACGTATTCGGTTTGCCTCCGCGCAGCCATCTTACTGTCTCTCCGGAAGTCGCAAATCGGGCTGTACACGCTGGTGGTTGACTACTGATCGTATGCATCAATTAGGTTACAACATCAAGTCGTCCATGGCAAGGTCAAAAATCTCATCGTCACCTTCAATCACAACTCCCATGTCCGAACTTCACCTGGAGGTTACCTGTTACACTTTTTCTCTCACACCCCAAATTCGAAAGATGACTGCAATTACAGTATACCACCAATGACAAGAAACGATCTGAATGCTGCCGAGAAAAAGAAACTCCATATATATTGGCAACCTGCCATCAGACCATGCTATGCTACTCCAAGATTACCTCCTTCAAGACTCGGTTGTAAGATAACAAAAGCTAATTGTCTTTCTCCTCCGGCTCCTCGAGCTCGCCATGCGAGCCACGGCAAGTCTGCGTCCACCAGATCTCCTGAGCCAGCCACGCGTAACTGTCAGCGTTCCACGTCGCCTGATGCCTGGTGAGTTGGCGCACTTTCCACGGACCAATAGCCTCGTCAATCGTGGCCTTCTCCTGGAACGCGGGCAACATCACTGGCGACATGAGAGTTTCCCAGTGCGTGTACTCGTGAAGCAGCACGACTCCGAGCGTGTCCATCTTGCGCGAGATGCGCGGGAACCAGGTTTCGCAGGTGACCGCCGGAATGCCTTGCCAGCCTTTACCGATGGCTCCCATCTTGAGACCGAGCGGGCAGACGACAAGCTTGGGCTTCGAGGTTTCAAACTCACGGAGCTCGGCTTGGGTGTTCTGAATGCATGACATCTGGCCGTCGTCGTCGTCCGCGAAGTCTTTCACGACCGTGATGTCTCCCAGAAGGCCGTGACCATGGCCATCGTCCTTCGGGCCGACAATTTGCTTCAAGACGTCTGCGCTCTGTCAGCTTGTCGATCTTGATGGATACGGAGTGTGAAATCGACAAGAAAAGTTACGACCAAGGGCAGTTCTTACCAACGACAGCGTCGCGATCCTGAATGTTGAAGTACTTTTTGAAAATCGGGTCAAAGTTTCCCGGATCTTTCGACCAAGTGACAGCAGTGGATGCCATCTTAATGGCATCCGCATGGCCTTGCTTGATCTGTGTGATCTGTTGCTGGGTGTAATCTCCTCTCTTGAAGCCTGGAGTGGCACGCTTGCTCAGGATCTGAGACTGAGGGAGAGAGGTAATGTTGACTGGTGTTGCAAGAGTGGTGATGACCAAGGCCGCTAGGGCCATGATGCCTTTGAAGAGCATGTTGGTAAGTGTGTACTGTATGTTGTAGATCTAACGTTTATCTTGGATAGTGATTGATAGGCTGAGGCGTAGTCTCAAGGTGCTTCTATGATACAAACGCATCACCGAAAGCAAGGCGCCCGCCCATTGATATAACAGCGGCTGAGACTGCATGGAATGGTGTTGTTTGTGGCCAGCGAGGGTAATCTGCAGGCTGTCAGAATCATATGGATGTTCGATTGCTGCGCGGGACTGGTGTCGCGGCTGCTGACCCTTTCCAGCATATGAAGACAGCCCTTTCGAGTCGGTTCCATGCTTTCACTGCCGCCAACTATTGGCCGATATTCCACGTGGAAATATGTTTGCGACCATACATCGACTCACGGTCCTTCTCGCAAGGATGATATTGGCACTGTGATCGAACACGGCGACTCGCGAGCAATCAACAGCAACCAACTATCACATTCTGTCACACACATATCATCACTGGGTCAGAGGTTGTCGAGAAACACAGTGACAGTATTCTTAATAACTCCTGTGTAGGTGCTAACGTCGGCCAACAGCAACAACAGCAAACAAAGCAAGAGCGTCCCAAAATGATCGGCATCGAGATCATAGAAACATTACAGTGCATTAACTACGTATAGACCTTATTCGCAAAGTGTCCTTCGAAGCGATCTATCTTGTTATAGTAAGCTATCCTTCGGCGAAAGTTGAGTCGAAGACCTTGAGCTGATCGAGTGACTGACAGAGGATATCAGGCAGGCCTGTCAAGAACTTGTGATGCTTCCATGCTAACACATCAAAGTTATCTATTTTTTACATATGGAAGATAAAGCACATACGACCATAGGTCAGTGACAACTGGGCATCCCGTCCGCTCTGCCATACATAAGCACTGAACCGGGCGACTAGTACTAGAGTGGGTGACCATCTGGGAATCCCGCCTGTTGTATGTTTTTGTCTTTTTGCCATCTCATCTAACAATGGAGTATTCAGTATGATGGTTCATCGTCTCTGCGTCTATTCTGCTACTTAACACAGCCCTGATTCTCGGTGGACGCTACAAACTTCGCGCAAAGCTGCAAATTCGGCAAAGGTGACGGGACCGAGTCATGTGAAACGCATGTTCAATGTTTTGGGCATTATCGTACTCTATATTCATGTAATCGGAAAAGAAAAGAAGAGACAGGTGGTGTCGCACTATATGCGCTCACCCTCCAGGATAGGCCTAGCCTCTTCTGACCTCCACCAGCTCACGCCCTCCTTACCAGGGTACTCATACCTGTCCATGCTCTCAGGCTTCATCTCGACACTGTATCCCGCCTCGGTGGGAGTGGTGTAGTAGCCATCCTTAATAACACTGGGGTGGAAGAAGTGCTCGTGCAAGTGGTCGACGTACTCCAGCACCGACAGCTTGCCGGAGACGACGACGTAGTCGATAGTGGACAAGTGCTGGGTGTACTCGGGCAGGCCGACGCCGCCAGAGTGCGGCACGATGGGCACGTTGTACTTCTTTGCGACGAGCAGGATGGCGAGGACCTCGTTGACGCCGCCCATGCGACAGGCGTCGATTTGGCAAACGTCGATGGCGCCTTGCTGGATCAGTTGCTTGAAGATGACGCGGTTCTGGCACATTTCGCCGGTGGCGACGCCGATGCCGTAGGGCTTGAGGGCTTCGCGGATGGCTTTGTGGCCGAAGACATCGTCGGGTGAGGTGGGCTCTTCGATGAACCAGGGCTTGAACTCGGCGAGCTGCTTCATGTACTCGACGGCCTCGGGGACGGACCAGACCTGGTTGGCGTCGACCATGAGGATGTTGCCCTTGTCGTAGCCAATGACCTCTCTGGCGATTGTGAGGCGGCGGCGATCAGCTTCTACTGAGGTGCCGACCTTGAGCTTGAAGTGGCGGTATCCCTTAGCAAGAGTCTCCTCGAGAAGACCCTTCATCTTGTCCTCGCCGTAACCTAGCCAGCCAGCACTGGTAGTGTATGCTGGGACTGCACGGTTCTCCTCGGCCTCCTTGATTCTCTGCGCCTTGCCACCCTCCTCTTTCTTGAGCATCTCAATGGCCTCCTCAGGAGTGATAGCATCGGTAAGGTAACGGAAGTCAATGCACTTGACGAACTCCTCAGGGCTCATCTCAGCGACGATCCTCCAGACAGGCTTGCCGAGCTGCTTTGCCCACAGATCCCAGATGGCGTTGACAACAGCACCAAGAGCGAGGTGAATGACACCCTTCTCGGGACCAATCCATCGCAGCTGAGAGTCGGAAACTAGGTAACGCCAGGTCTTGCCCCAGTCGGCGACCAAATCCTCGAGCTTCTTGCCCTTGATCCTGTCGGCGAGGAGTGAGATGGCTTGGCAGACGATTTCGTTGCCACGTCCAATTGTGAAGGTCATGCCGTGGCCGGAGTGCTCGCTGTCAGTGTGCAGTATGCAGTATGCCGAAGAGTAGTCGCCAGCAGCGTTCATGGCATCGCTGCCGGTCTTGTCGAGGGAAGTCTTCAGGAAGTCAGCCTTGCTCTTCCATTCTACTAAACTGTCACAACTCAGCATTCTTCACTTACAGGAAAGCGCACATCCCTAGTGCTAATCTCTGTGATGGTAACCATTCTCGCAGTAGTGTTTACTTTGTTCAAAAAAAAGTTGTCTCTTTGCCGAAAGAGAAGAAGTGTCAATTGGATCTGCAAGAATTCCTGGGCAGCAGTACGGATATGAACGAGACTATAAACAAGACCTGCGCGATATCCGACGGAGAATATCAAGCGAGTCACATCCGGCTAACAGGCACGCTGCTACACTTTACTCCTGTGTTTCTTGCTACCACGCATGCACTGTGATGGCAACAGAGCCGAGAGCGGGCTTCTGCCCCACGGAGACCCGTTGTGGGCGGGCCCACCTGCCCGACTTTTGGAGGGGTCGAGAGCAGCACGAGCCAATAGACAAGCATTTGAGTGAGGTTGGCCGACCGGCGAAAGCAGGTATAGCGGGGACCACGTGCGTGATGATTGAGTGAAGAGTTGCTATTGGCGGAGAAATGTTTACGCGTGAGCTGTAAGGCTAGAAAGCCATAAGGGTTCAGGGCTGCGGCTTATGCTGGCAAATGCCGATGGATTAAAATATCGCGATGTCCCTTGAAGACGTGAATTATTGAATTCTGAAGAGGGTTTGATGTTCCCTTTCTCGACTTCGATATAATATCTTGGACGAAGGGAGCTTTGAATTACCATAACGGAGATGGTATTACGAGTTTGCTGCTTGCGAACGCTCCTTTTACTCGGCGAACAACGCCCCATCAGGCCAGAAATTGGCGCAAAAGCTAGTGCATCACATGGACGACCTTCAACATCTTCCCGTCGGTGCTCCCAAGAGGCGTTACGCGCAGATGTTCCGACGGAAAAGAGGTGGAAAATGACTTCCGCGAGTGCCATGATACGGTCGAAAAAGAGAAAGAAGGGCATTGGAATGAATATATCGACTGCTCTGACCGACGAGGTTTGTGCAGCAGCATCTGTTCGCTCTATGCTTCAGGCGACATTGAACAGCACCACACAATTGGATTTCATACCTAAGTATCACGCGCACCCACTATCACCATCCAAACAATTCTTCCACGCGCTCGCCGTATGCTTCCAATCCTCCGACCCATCCCCAGTCGACGTGCCATTCCCCCTTCCATTCTTCAAAAAGCAATTGCCAGGCCACCTCTTAAACGCCCAATCAAGATTAGCATAATACGAAACAGCATAGCACGCCTGATCCGTCGAGTTGCGATTCGAATTGTACTCGTCGCAGTGATCGATGCAGTCCTCGAAAGAATATTTGGTGACTGGGTCCATTGATTTGCCGTTGGCGCCGATGGGGAGGTTTCTGATCCAGGATTTTGGCTCGGGGGCCAGCATGTTTTCGTTGGTGCGGTAGTAGACGCCGCAGTCTTGGACGTAGGCGTTGCCGTTCTTTGAGATGGTGAATTGAGAGTCGGTGCATTTGAAGTCTGCCATGCCTGTTGTGCCGCTGGTTACAGGAGCAGATGTAGTGGTAGTCGCTGCAGGAGTTTCCGTGGTTGGCGGAGAAGTCGTGGCAGATTCAACGCTGTATGGTGATTAGTATGACCTCTCTTGCTGTGATCGACCCTTCAGAGACGACCTACCCTGCTGAAGTGCTCTCTGCGTCTTTGACCTCGTTGTCACTGCCACTCGATTTGCGAGAGAGGCCCACGCCTGCGCCAACGCCAACTGCTATCGCAACAACCAGTACAATAGCGATAGCAATGATCCAGGTCCACTTCCGTCTTCTCGACTGGCGCGACTGCACTACATCGCCTTCAGACACAGTAGCTCCTGCTTTCTCAGCATTGTGGTCGCCGTAATGCGCATAAACAACCTCCGGCGAAGAAGCCGGATCAAGCGCCTGAGGTCCATTCCGACCATCATAGTCGACAGATTGAAGACCTTCACTCGCCGGATCGTGAACCTGCGGTGCATCCCAAGTGTCATTAGGAACGGCATGCAGGCCCTCATCCTGTCGAAAACCAGGAGAAGTAGAAGATGCCAGGAGGCCCTGCGACTGCGACGGATCGGAGACCATCGTCAGCGGCTGTTTGATGACTGTCACAAGAAGGAACAAGGTTGCCAACCAGGAACCTGACTGCGCGCGCGCGAGAAGCACATCTTTCAGCCGTTTGCTGAGCTCTGCTAACCGGTGATGGCGTGCATATGGTCGCATTTGACAACCAATTATAGTGCATTAGGGGTGCGGCTGAGATCCTTCGCGCCTGGGCTTTTGCCAGGTACTACAGGCGGCTAAACCCAACCATTCGGTTGATCGCCATTACTGGGATAATCGAGGTGCAACATGACCCGTCAAAGAAAGATGGCTGACCATTCGTGCAAGTGCACGAGGTTGTCGAACATTGCCGAGATGACCATGAGATTTCATCCGGTGTACCAGTAACAGCATTAACCAAGAGAGTATCCATCTCGAGGTTTGGTATGCCTTGTTCAGTCCAGGCGAGAAATTGTCATCGGAAAGCCACAAGACTGGACGAAGTTCGTGAGCAAAACTATATGAAGCATTGTCGACTCAAAGCATAACATGATGCTCACAGGTTGTGGAGTCACATTCACGATGGGCACAATACAAGTAGACGTTCACGATACGTTGCGGCGGATCACGACTCCCGGATGCCTTGCGAGCCCCATGGCAAGGCCAGTGTACTGTTCAGACCCGGATGCAAAGACGTCAATCCTCCGTCAAGCGAGACAACTGCAACACGTCTTGCCCATAGCCAGACGCTGGAAGTGTTGCAATTTCCTCGCATAACGGAGGCCACAGCAGCCACGGCGCATTGCCCAGACCACGAAGACATAGGAGCCGCAGTGCTAGAACAGCAAGTCCACTATCTCGGGTCAAGGGCGATCCGCGTTGATCAGGACCACCAGCAAGGCAGGACAGCGCAGACATCCACATTGCGACAATAATCATCGGGCCATGAGCCACGTGATCAAGCCTGCAAATGTGAATAGTCTCTGCCATGAAGCAGCCGTAGGGGAAGTGCAGGAATGTATGGGAAGGGGATATTGGCAATCAAGCGTCATCTCCCGCATGACACGGGAGAATCGGCGACACCTGTGTGGGGAGAAGGCAATGTATTCGTATTTCTACTCAACCATAGCCAACCCTCCTTGGCCAGTTCAAGCTCGCCGTAACGCGGTGCACAAAGCTGAAGATGGCGCTTAGTTGCGGCCGCCACGGGGAAGGCCATCGCCGAAGCGGCGGGGGCGCTCGACGGTCTGCTGCTGCTGGACGGCAACAACGTTGACGGGGATGCTGTCGAACTGGAGGTGTTGTCAGTATGTGTGTTGATTGTCCTGGGAAGGGTGAAACATACGCCCATGGACTTGAGAAGGTCCTTGGTCTCCTGGTCGACGTCGAGCATGCCGCTCTCGGAGTTCTGGGTGAAGTCGAGAGCAGAGACCTCGGGGACGTACTGGTCCTTGCGCTCACGCTCCTCCTCCTGAAGCTTGAAGGAGATACCGCGGACGGGA
>Ga0265797_10004408_pt1 | contig 21563 bp, 15 predicted proteins | sample P2T30metagenome_FD_192433 | JGI IMG/M metagenome (GOLD analysis project Ga0265797, IMG submission 192433) | Plant litter microbial communities from East Loma Ridge, Irvine, California - P2 T30 | ecosystem: Environmental > Terrestrial > Plant litter > Unclassified | place: USA: California...
CCACATTGAGTGCCGAGGGGACTCGTACAGCCGACGTCTTCGTACCAAGATATACACCAGCTGTCTCGCTTTACCAAAGGGTCGGCAACAGTAGGACCTGAGTTGGTAAGACTGTAGGAATCTGTCAGTTGCTGCGACTAAGAGTGTCTTTCTTTTGTTCGAAAACAACTTACCTAGTGGGCACGGCAAGCGTGGTAGCAGCAGAGCATGCGAGTAGCGCTGCCTGAAGCGAGGTAGATGAAAGCATGGTTGATGGAGATAGAGATTTAGATATGAGGGGTTTGAATAAAGAAGCTGTGATGAGGTAGCTCAGCAACGATGGTAATGAGATGTTGTTCGGATGGTATGTCGAGGAGTTTGAGAGAACGGTATTTATGTTGGACTGAGCGGAGTCCGTATCACAGCCTTAGTGATTGACATGATGATCTTGTCATGGTACAAGTCCATTCGGGATCAATATCCGGTGCTGAACCCACTGTAGGAATACTAAGACATTATCGCCCCGCGCTTGCAAGTTTGACATCGCCTTAATCCTTCTTACATAGTACATCGGTCTTTCGCGATTTACTTTCGCCTACCATTTCAGACGCTTGCTAGTCCTAAAAAGACTTCGCTCGTCTTATTGCAAGTTCTAGTTACGTCACGAAAGCTTCTCCGTCATAAGCTTCTCTTTTGTGGTATAGGTCTGACTGCACCAACGCCCGCGGAAGCGTTTTTCGAAATCCTGTCGCAGTAATCGAGGGCGAGCGGTCATTAAAGGAACCGGCGTATTATGTCAATATCGGAACGGTGTATACATGTTTGGAACTTTTCAATGTTGTTGCGTACAAAGGGTATCCAGGTAAGGTTGAGGCTATAGTACCGATACAGAAAGCCTATCTAACTTACAGCATGCAGTTTAATTTAGACATCGCGCTGATCTGCGCCACCCGCTAACGGGAGCGGGTAATACTGCACTGTATGCCTGAGCTTAAGTAAGAATGGGTGGCCTAGGGCCGTCTACGTTTTCGAGGTTAGCTTACGGTACCCTGAACTCTGCATAGCACCACCAAAACTAGTGTGCCGCGACTTGCATGCGAATTTGGTATGTACACATTGTGTCTTAAGATACAGTGAAACCTACTGCGGCTTGATCGTAACGCCTGTATTTTTCGACCCGGCAGCCCGCGGATCAAGAAGAAGGAGGAATTTTCAAAGCGACGAAGAGAACCAAGCCACGAACCTCCACAATCGAGGTCAGAAAGCGTTCCAAGTATCTGATTCCAAACCGATTACGTACATGTAACCCAAACATTTTGCTGCTCCGGAATCCTACTATTAATATGATGGACGTGCTGGTGATAAGACGCAGGCACAACGCTGTTGAGTTACACTGTATTGTATCGCCTTACTGGGAGCCTACAGTTTGCTGATTGATGCTTCGCGCATCGTATCATTCTCTACCCATTTAATGCACAAGGTCCATTGGTCATGCAATGTCCAGATACTGCGGTATCGCAAGTGCCAATCCCATCACCCCTAGCAACATGAAGAATGGCGTACTGGCGTTTTGGAGATCGGTATGGTCGATGACGCATAGCCACACTACGAATACGGCAAGTCCAATTGCGGAGATAATCCCTATCGAGATGAGCATCTTTTTCAAAGCCCAACCTTGAATCGCATAGATACCCCATCCTTCTTTGTAGACCTTCCATCCCGTACCTTGGTTCTGTCGTAAGCCCGTAGCACTGACCTCAAAAAGATGCTTCGGTATAGCCTTTAGGATTCGTTTGGGGTCACCAAACTCATTCTCGTTCTTCATGCCTTTGACAATTTGTTTTGCTGTGACCTTCATGTACACTTCCTCAGATTCGCGGAGACGGTTCGCATCCTCCTCTGGCGTAGAGCCCTCTGGAGTGACTGGAGGTTGCAAGTCATATTCGTATCGCGGCAGATTACGCGTGACATCACCAGTAGGGTTAGGCTTCTTTGGAAGGCCAGTGCGTATCTTGACAACCAGATCTTTGTCATCATACACGGCAGCAAACTGCGGTATTTAGCTCTGGCCCCACCCTCTTCAGTTTTGGAGTCTGTATACAACATACCTTGATGAATTCGACATCTTCGCAGCTCTTCCACGAGAAGAAATGGCGGAACCTACCACGAACGCCAAGATAGCTATTCTCAAGATGACGAAAGAGGTCACTGTCTTTGGAGGTGATTGCCACCTCGAATTTCGATACCATAATATCTTTGGCATTCTTCCAGGCCCCATTCACACACCAATACAACTCTGTAGCGTGGGCTCGGGGCTGGTCCCGAAACGCTGCACGAGTGTTTGGCGCCACTTCAAGTTGTATTGAGCCAGCTTCGAATTGCGTGGACCCCGTGTTGTGGATAGTGCTAGGTCGTCGAATTGGAGTATTCGTATGATGTGAGGGGAGCAAAGAAGAGCCCTTGGTGGTATGTGATCGTTTAATACCTCGAAGGAATTGCATTGAATGATCTGACGACTGAGGCATGGCTGATAGATGGACACAACGGCTTCGATACTCTTCGGCGCCAGCCCGTGAGACGTCTGCAAAGAGTCTTTCGCCATGCCACTATCAAGACTGTTATCATACTGATAAAGACGGTTCGGGCGGATACGTACCTTCCATGTGATACGCATATGGCCATCGGGACAAGACCTGCGACCTTGTTTCAGTGGATACCAGTCGACCCGCGAATCAAGTTTGTGTTCAATCCAGGCCTTCATGCGATCTGTAAACCGAACTGGGTACATGGCTTGCACCTCATCGGCGGGAGTGAAACGAAGAACATTGGCGCCATCCCAGTAAGAACAGAATGACATCTGCCTATGTGTAAGCATGTGTTCCCAGCCCAGACTTCACAGCACTTACCAATCGCATTCTTGCCACAACTTCACTTGCATCCGGTCTGCTATCAGCGTTATCCAACATTTTCTTGAGCAGCAGCTCCATCTCGGTGGCTCTCGGAGAACGTGTGGAAAGTGATTTCAGCCATTCCAACACCTCCGGCTTGACCCGAACGCCGTCATCGAATCGAGTGAGCGTATCTGATTTGAGGTTGCCTTCCGTCACTGTAATAAACTTCCTGAAATCGCTGACTCCGTGACTTCCCAAGATCAAGTACGTGACTAGCTCCACCCAAACAGCTCCCAATTTCCATATATCTCCAGAGCTGGATTCTTTCTCAGTGGGTGGCTTTCTTTGGCCACTGTCTTCTCCCTGTAGTCTTCTCCGCAGTTCTGGCGCATCGTAGTCGACAGCTGATTGGAGTTCCTTTGTTCCGGGATTGAAGACCTTAACATGCTCGAAATCGATTGCAAGACCAAAATCGGTGATCTTGGCTTTCAGACCCGACAAGCTGAGATCATCGTACACCAATATATTTGATGGCTTGATGTCCCTATGCACCATCCGACAGTGCTTGTGGAGGTATTCAACTGCGCTAGCGAGCCCCTCGAATTCTCCCCAAAGGCTGTCGACTTTAGCCTCGATAGGGGCAATCGTTTCAAGGGATCCTCGAAAGAGCTCCTTGAGATTGCCCAAAGCAAGGGGGAAAATGAAGCCAAAGCGCTGGATGCTTCCATGTTTGGCATTGGTATCTTCACGTACTTCGGCTGCTATGGTCTGAATAATGTTTGGATGCCCAGGGCTGGATACTTTCAACAGGCTTTTGTATTCCTGTAAAAAGGCTGCGACCGCAGTCTCAGACTTTAGCCGTTTGATGGCCACCTGGACATAGTGTCTTAGTAGATATTCCTAGTCCAATGATACATTCACCAACCTTGGAAGTACCCTCGCTTGTGTTCAACTGAGCTCGACCGACGTACACATTAGAGGTTTGACCTTCTGCACGTGGCATTAGCCCGCGATCGCGCCCTATCGTAAGTAAGGTCGTGCCCGAGGATTCCTCGATTATTTTGTATCTGAGTGTGCCGGAGTCTGTCTTGAGGCTTTGCCATGTTTCTGACTCTTGATGGAGACGTGGTATGCTCTTCAAGCTATTTTCGATCTCTGCCCTCGACATATGCTTGAAGTCCACAGTCAGCGTTCCATCATCTTGGCTTCATCAATGTAAGAATGATCCGAACGAGCAACAGAGCTAATATAGACACCAGGATGTCTTGGGCTGTCATGTGTCGGAAGACATGTGTCTTGTGTAGGGGAGCTTACATTGGCAGCGATTGCTTGCTCCACAAGATCTTCATATATACTTCTATTGAGTATTTGCAACTGGTACTGATGCATGTCATTTATGATCACTTCAGCTGCATAGCGCACTTACTTCTTCCAACTCGCGCGGTGTCGTCACTATCGTTGTTTCTTCACGCTGCTACTGTGGGTTAAGCACAATCCCCAATGGCAACCTGTCGAGGCTGCTCACCTCGATCTCGAAAGGTTCGCCAAACGAGAGGCTGCTCAGGTATTTCCTAACCATGCTTACGCTGACATACCTAGTCGAAAGTACCACTGTATACATCTTTAGCTATAAAATCATTGCAAAAGAAGACTGAAGAACGCAGGATTTTTGAATGTTGCGACTTCTACAAGGACTCTCTGCTTTTCGCGAGACCTGTGAGGGTTTCCCCCGCACCTGTAAACACAGTGCCTCTTCCAGCGGCGCCCAATCAGTCGCGCCCTACAAGAACCTAGAACAGGCTTCTGTGACAAGTGCTGTTTTCCACGTCATTCTAATCGCCGGATACGGCAAAATTGAGGACTTCTCCGATGAGGGGGATACACGGCTTACTGCACGCTAATCTATGTTCAGGCAGTGTACTAACGGATTACTAGTGAGATGCATGGTTGATCCGATAATACCTTGTTGTCTTACGTAGCTCCTTTGATGCTTCGTGTGTATTCGCATGCACATCTCTTTTTTTTGCGACTGAGGCTTCTCTACAGGGCACCCGCTATCCATCAGTGAATAAGAAAATGACAAGTAAGAAGTGACACACACAACCATATCGAGCTTCAACCAAAACTATCAACATCCAATCCCAAGTTTATTCAACATCTAGCAAGCGTCTTTCGATGCCACGCGCACAGCCGGCCACCTACTATCCGTCTATTTTAAGAACACACACCAGAACACCTTGTTCATGCTCAAAAGCCTACCCACTTCACCGCGCTTTTATCATCAATGGTGCCGATGCACGCAATCCCATTCATACTACACCATCAAATTAGCACCTACATCATGAACTAAAAGAAAAACCAAAAAAAAAAAGATAACTTACAACTCTACCCTCCTCATCCCCCGTATAAACATGATTCGCCATGGGCAGTATACACGTAATCGGCGCCGCAGCCGACGGCACCGTCGGATCACCATGATTAAGCACATTGACAAGGTTCAAAGACCACTTGCACGTCGTCGTCGTCGTCGTCATTGACCCAGGAGGCGTGTAAATAGTCGGTGGCGTGGGCGCCAAGTGGAAAATCTTGACGACGCCTCTCCGGTGGCCGGTAAAGATGAGCTCGCGTTCGCACCACTCGTTGCCCGTGCCTTCGTAGACGGCAACGGCGGTGATGCTATCTGCGTCGTCTTCGCTGTCGCAGATATCCTCGTCTAGTAGCACTGCGCCGTTGAGTGTGGTGACGATAAGTCGGCTGCCGCATGCGAGCACAATGTGGCCTGTGACGCTGTTTATCCTAGCTGCTTGGATCGGCACTGGGTTACGTTTCTGTCGTGGACCGAGATCCAGTTCCCGGACGAACTCGTTGCGATTTAGATCCCAGAGGAAGACCCGCCCGTCGAGTGATGCAGATAGGAAAGCGGAGAAGGCGCGGCTTGCGGCGAGTGTGATGACGGAGGACTTATGGCCGAACAATGTGGTTGCGTTTTGGAGGTCGATATGGCCTCGGTCGCCTTTGTTCATATTCCAAATCGCCAGAGTGCAATCGGTTCCGGCTGTGATAAGCGTGCTGCCGTCAACGAATAGGGAGGTTGTTAGCTGGCCGGAGTGTAGATGCTCGAACAGTCCAATGAGTTTCTTGGAGTGTGAGTCGTAGAAGCGCACGCTGCCATCTGTGAAACCCCACTCCATGTAACGATCATGGTGCGGAGGGATGTTATGCCGGAATGGTGCAGAGCATAGGAGCTTGTCGCTCTTGCTGATGTAGTTGAGGGACGAGATGCGGTCGTTCGACTCAAGTAACGTGCCAGGTACGCGATGCAAGCTCTCGGCGGCCGTATCGAGCTTAGTAGGTCTTGTGATGTTCTCCTTCTGCGGATGTGGTCGTTGGAAGACCTGTGGAGGCGTCTGTCCGAAGTTGTTGATAACACTAATCTTTTGCGCGCGCTCCTTCTCATCTACAATAGTATCGAGATCGATTGCACCTTGGTATGTCATGTAGTGGAAGACGTTGGCGGCCTCAATCGCTGCTTCGCCTCGCTGCTTGTAACCGAAGATCAGATCGATCCAGTGATGCAGGTTTTGGCTAACATAAGGGCTCTCCAATGCCTCGCGTTGCTTGGCGATGAAGATAGCTGGGTCTCCCTTGGCCCAGGGAGGTAATTTGACGTTGTCGATAGTCGAGCCGTCGGATCGCAGACCGAAGTTGTACCCATTGACATTGGTCAGGAAATCAGGGAGGAAGTAGAACTCTGGAGTAAGCTCGCGTACATCGGCCATGTTCTTTGCTGATACTGACTCCCAAACATTCTGGATCGAGTAGAACATACGGTCAGCATGATCCCACGTACCACCCTGAATGAGGAAGAAAGCAGCGCTAAACGGTTGAAGGCGCATGAGATACGATGCCACAGTCATGGCAGACGAGTAATGGGTGCCATAGTGGAAGGCATGACTAGCATCTCCCATCTCGGCAAAGGAACTGAATCTTTCTCTAATGAGGTGCTCTTGCTTCGGGTCTTGGATGCCGATAGGTTTCCGGAGATCTCGGAAGTTGCTTGGGTCGCTGAGGTCCAGCTCTTCACTATGATAATTTGACAACACCCAGGGGAAGACTGGGTATTGTGTGAGGTCGTTGAATGTCCTTCCGGCAAGCGTATTGACAAACATGAGGTAATGGAAGTTGGACATCTCTCCTTTCAGCCACTTCTTAGTCGCTGGATGAGCGGAAGCAGAGCCAAAAGCCGATGCAAAACGTGACCCAAAAGTCTGCGGTGCTTCTTCCGGGTTGCGCAAGGAGTCAAGGCGCCAGGAGATTTCAGAATTGGCAAACTTCTCTGGGTTTGCAACATGAGAAGCTCGTTGTAGAACTCTGGAGTGTATGTCGTTTCGCGCCTGAGCAGAGACAGCGGTTAGAAGATAGCTACGGCCATCGTCGAAGAATATCTCGATACCGACATCGCGGTGCAGGAAGCGTCGCTTCGAGATGCTGATGACCTCAGTCCACTTCCAGTTCCTCACTGCATCTTCCTGGCTCCTTGGTGGTGGTCGACGAGTGGTAACAGCCTCCTTTCCAGCGATGACTTGCACGTAAGGGTCGCGCTCATCGGGCGGCGCCTGCCATACGCGTACAATCTCACCGTCGGACCGCTGGAAAAAGTCGTCCAGCAAGTAGAGACAGTCTTTTCCTACAATGAGAAGGCCTTCTATCGCCTCCAGTCCAACTACCCGTGAAATGTTGCAGACATACTGCACCTGGTCGCCGCGATTGAGACTGCGCATGACCTTACGGTTCTTGTCTTCGAAGCCATCTTCATCCTCGTACATGGCCTCGACCATCTCGAAGTCATCGTCGCTGGCAGACTCCGGTTCCTCTGTGGGATCACCCGATGCGCCGCTTACAGCGGAGGAAGATCTAGCTGAGCGTCCTTTGACGGGTGTAACGCCAACAGCTTCTTTTGCCGAGATTGCTGGCACGGTAGTGTCTAGTCTTGGTCTCTCTCTTGGGTCTGTGTCCTTCCGTTTGGGTTGGTAGGATTGCTCTCTGGTAGTGTTGTCGACGATGATACGCAGACGCTTTCGATCACGACCTTCGGTTTCGTCAAGCCGCCATCTGGCAGGTGGACTCTCTTCGAACAAGCCGCATGGGCCTTTGAGTTGGTGATCGAGCTTCGCCAGTACGGTCGCCATGTAGGTAGCGTTATCCTGCTGGTCCTGGAGAACGCGCTGATGCTTGATACGTTCAGAAGCATGTATATTGGATCTCCAGTGATTCGTTGAGTTCTCGTGGTGATTCCAGACATTGTCAGCAGCAAGTTCATCAGATTGCCACTGCTTCAACTTTTCCTTGCGCTTTGCGATGCGCCTTTGAGATGTCTCTTCGGTCTTCTTGTTCTGGCTGTGGGCAAAGTCTTCCCATGATTTGGTCATAGAGCCATAGAAGAACTTGTCCATCTCTGTCTTGTTCTTGTCGAGCCATTCGAGGAATGTTTCGTTGTCTAGCTCGACCAGCTTTTGGAAGCCATCGTAGAGGTCCTTTGTGTCTCCATGAATGGCATCAGCCAATATCATGGATGTCTCGTGAGGCTTCTGCACCATGAGGGATCGCCAGAAGTTCGCAGCCGCAAGACGTACGGCCGTGTGTTCAGATGACAGCTGCGTGTAGAGAAGGTAACAGATCATCTTTAGCGAAAACGTTTCGTTGTTGACAGAAGAGAGGATGATGGGTTGCCAGTACATCATCTTCTCGATCACTGCTGTTGTAGTCTCTCCGCCTTCAGTCTCATCTGATTCTGCCAAGCGGAGTAGAGCGACTCTCAAGAAGGTGTTGCGAATTGATTGGATGGCTTGTGTGCAGAGTCTGACAGACTTGATTGTCGCAATGTCTGGACGTTCCAAGTATTCTAGGAGGAACCCAGAGAAGTCGAGCAAGGGCTCCGCACCATCAAGAAACCAGCCCTCAAAGACCGCTTCGGACACATGAGTCACGAAGCGCGCCAAATTGGTGAGTACACGCGGTTCGTGCAGTAGCTGCTGGTCAAACTGAAGTGCGTTCTTCACGGACGAGAGCGTCTGTCGAAGGATGTATGACTCAAAATACGCTTGGTGTTCTTGGAAGCCAGGTGGTGTTTTCATGAACAAACCGAGTCCAGGGAATTCTTTCCTCGTGAAGATCTGGTCCTTGAACACATCTAGAACGACCTCCAATGTAGCCTCCACCACTGAACTACCAACCTTGAGCGCCAATGGAGCAGCGTATTTGGGAGACAGTATTGGGTTGAGCGAAGGTTGCTGCGCGACTTTCTTCTTATCTGCTGAGACCAGTACGAAAGACGAGGCTCTGCGGAAAGGCAACACACGGCGGGACGAAGGCGAAGGCGATACGTCGACATTAGTCGTACGAACCACCGGCGTCTCATGCCCATTGGCTCGGGAAAGCGGCCGTATCACCACATCTTGGCCCTCGAATGTCAGCGCGGACCCTCTCGAAAGTAATTCAGTCTCAGCGCTAACGTTATCAGATGTGACAATCACTGGATAGAGGACGAAGAGTAACTCCTGGACGTAGTTGGACGAGTTGGTGTAGTCGCGGAAACCTTCCGATCGTGAGTGCAGCTCGGACAAGAATTGAATAGCAGAGTTAAGAACAACAGCAAAATCGTTGAGGCGATCTGTCTGGGGAGCTCGGGTGTCTAGTGTGGTCAGTATTGATACAATAGACTGGGTAGGCGATACATACCAACTTTCGGTTGTTTGGCATTCAGCGACATTGTTCTGCGACGACCCCGTGTGACAGTGCCCTCGCCATTTTCTTGCTTAGGTGGGCCATCATCCGCTCGGGTGAGGTCTCGGTCCCGGACAATCGCTCTCAGGCCTGTTTCCAGCATTGCAGTAATTACTGGGAACACTTCAGGGTACCAGATCCTCAGCTGAGACTGCGGTGAGTGCGCAATGAAGATATCAACTAGATTGAAGACGTCGAAATCGCGCTCAAAGTCAATGGATGCAACATCTCGACCGAAGAGTATCGCAAAACAGATAGTCCAAATGCCTGGGGTGTTCCACCAATGACGCAGCCTGTTCTTCATCAAAATGAAGCCTCCAGTCTTATCCGCAAACTTCTTGACGTAGTGCGAGCCATTTACGACAAGCAATCGAGCCAAGATCTTTGCGCCAAGAACAACGACTCGTTGCTCCGGCTCAGCGAGGAGGTACAGCAGCCACTTTCCGGTGACATTCTTTGCAAAACGGATGATTTCCTGTGGATTCTGAGGGTCACAAAGAAGCTCTGCCAGAAGATTGAGAATAGCAATGCCTAGTTCTGGCAGGGATAACGGTGGTGAGCTGGCGCCAATTGACGCTGGACTATTCGACCGTGGAGTTGATTCTGGTGTTAGTGTCGGTGTGTTCTTGCGAAGGCGGGCGATACTCGCTTTTGGCCGCAACCCCCGTTTGGCATATGATGCGCGACTGTCATGCAGCGCATACGTAACGAAAAGAGAAAGCGATCTCGCATTCTCTCCGTTGAAGTTGATGACGAGCAAGGCTTTGAACGCACCAAGGAATAGCTTGAATGTTTGCGGTGTGAAATTCTCTCCTTTGAGAGCATCCGTAAGACGCTTGACAACTCCTTTGGTATGTTAGCTAGGGTCGGCGCGTCATGTAGCTATACGTACGTATCCTATGAAACCGCTTAGCGTTGTAGTGATGATGCTTACTGCCCTTGGCAAAGTGCGCGAATTGCAAGTAATAAAGCTTCTGGGTTTCCACTGAAGTAGCTCTACGCCAGATCTCAAGATCAACTAGGAGCACCCTATATGCGAGAGGATTGATGATGAGCGACTCGGTCGGCTCGTTTTCATCATAGCCAACGAAGCGAAGGACGATTCGCAGCAGCTGCATAACAAAACTTTCGCAGTCTTCTGGTGACACATCCAGCGAAGACGGGTTGCGCCCCACCAATCCACCCATGGCAAATCCAATCTTCTGGCGGATAACCTCAGCCAGAACAGCAAATCCGTTGCGTTGCTCCATGGCCTCACAGTTGCGCCAATTGCCTCCAACAGCTTCGAGTAAGATGTTGACAGAACGAAGCATACTGTCCAGAGTCTGGGCTGACTGTACCAACTTCAACCCGACCGCCACGCATCCGCCGATTCGCCAGATGGCGTCGTCGAGCGATTGTGGAACGACAACGACAGGATCACCCGATAGTCGTCCAAATCCTCTCGGCTGAGACAGTGCATCGTTGACCGAAGGCACGGCAGCATTGATGATGATTGGAGTGCTATGCAGTCTGGTATACTTGTGAAGAGTTTTAGCTGACTCTCGTGAGAGGGATCGGATTAGCTGAGATTCATCGATGGCATTTCTGTCATCGTCATCCATGACGGAACTAGGGGAAAAGCTCAGCAGAATCTTGGATTCTGGCATTAGATGACTTGCATTCGCCCGAATAGCTGCTACGATGTCGGATCGCTCCTCCCTCCCGGGATGCAGTATCTCGTTGTGAACATGAAGCTCAGCAGACGTGCGGTAGGTCTGGAACGACCCAAGTCTATCTTGGAAATTTCCACAGTAACGCGGACCAAGTTTGTGATATACGGCGATCAGCTCATCCGACAGGGGTTCAGAGAAGAGGTGGAACGAAGCAACTGAGAGCTTAGAAGAGATGACGTTTCTGCCCAGTCGGGGCGCCAAGTTCCGTGGTGTCCCCAGGAATGCGAGTATGTGGTGCTTCGACACGCTGGAAGACATGGAGGCAAAGCTCTCCTGGCTACTATCTAGCACCGGAGGATGTGAAGGATAGTGTGCCTTCATAGTCTCGGTGAACTCACCATCTACAAAAAGTGATGCTTTGGCAGCACCCATACCGATAGCCTTTGTTCTTTTGTGGACAATAGCGATGTGATACCACCGGCCCGCTTCGAAACGAGGTGCTTTCTTAAACCGGACACTAGGTACAACACCAGTAGAATGACCCATATAGGTCTGCAGGATGAAGCAACGGGTATCTCTTTCCAGATATGCCATTAGGAAACACGTTTGCGTATCATCGTAAGCGCCAAAGAGTGTAGTGTGACAGTTGGTATCGAATCTATCGACTCGTATCCAGGCCGCGAACGTGTATCCGCCTCCCGTAGACATGGGCGGAAATGGACGACCGATATCTGGAAGTTCAATCGCACTGAAGCCATGCAGAGAGAGATCGAACTGTATGAAAGGCGGGTCGCGAGACGAGCGCATACCGCGTAGGAGGAACTTGGCAGCTGATTCCGAAGACGCTGCTTTGCGGAAGAGATAGTATGCATCGTCGAGCTTGTTTATACCGTACTGCACTAAGCCATCGGCCAGCTCTAGTAATAGGCCAGCTTCTACAGGAGCGCACTTGTTCTCAAAAAGAAGAGGCAAGACTGTACTCAGGACGCCAGTGACATGTAGAGCAGCTTTGTTGAAGGAAGAGATGGAAACGATCTCAAGGATGGCAAGCAACACCGAAACAGAGAGAGCCTTGGACCGTGTGCCTGGAACATCTTCACCAGACAAACCCTGCCAGAAGTGGAATATGGTTGGAATGATGTCTGGGTTCTGCAGTATCTCATTGCCGCTGAATATAGCGCGGACCTGGCTGCGCAGGGGGTCGAGGTCGATGTCAGTGTCACTGTACATGGACCGCGGGCTAGAGACTACGATTTCGGTAGCCTGTGAGTCGCCATCAGGGCCTGCATCTTCCTCCGGCTTTGACTGTGTGGTATCGAGCTTCTTATCAATGTCTCTGAATATGCGTGTCATGGCCTCTTCGCCCAGTGCAAAAGCAAACAGGGTGCCGAACAGCTGCTCCTGACCAGCATCGTCGCGCTTGCTCTGTGACTGCCCGCCGAAAATTCCTGTGCTGCCCAAGGCTTGTTCCAAAGCACTCCAGCCGCCGTGCTCGACGCGCTTTGCAAAGAAGCGCCTGTTACCGGCATGCTCGTTCAGCGCGTCTGACAGGACATCCAGCGTTCCCTTGATCACCTCGAAGAAGTCGATGCGGTCGGGGGTGGGCAGCTCGGCGGGCTTGTAGAAGCCAGAGAGCGAGCGCAGGGTGATGAGGAGCGTCTCGAAGCCCCGAACATGTCTGAAGGCATCTTTGGTATGGGTTTGGTCGTTTGATTCGATCAGCAGCTGGCGCATGCGGCGGAGCGCGTTGCTCTGGTTGTGGAGGACTTCGGAGGTCGGGGGAGTGGCTTCGGACGCTCTGATCAATTCGTCCGCTAGGCTTCGGAGTTCGGCTATCTGGTTGTTCATGGGCGGGAGTCTTGAGGCGGCTGTGGAAGACCTGTGAGGCCGGGAAGTCGCCATGTTCAGTCAAGGCCGCTGCTGCGGAAATTCGGCGGGGAAGATGGCTGCGTGGATAGCACCTTCATATCTCCAAAGCCCCAAACCCGCACACGAAGCTCGAATGCGCCGACGAGCAAAGCGGGGTCTTTTTGTCGTGGGTTGGCGTATATCGAGGGCTGATTACGGCGTGCGGGCGCCGCGTTCGTGGTGGTTGCTGCTAACTCGGTCATCGAAGCTGATCCCTGTCGCTCCAGAGCTCAGGCAACCGCCGAGCAACGTCGCGTCGTCGCAAGCAAGGTACACTGATAAAGAATGCGCTATTTAGGAACAGTGCACGTAGTCTGTCTAGACAACCAATGCAGTTATGATAGACAGCGCTCCGTGTCTCACGCGGGCCGCTTGGTGAGCTTCTGACTATTGCCTCACGTGAGGACGCATTGTGGCTGACCCTGGGAAGTGGCTGTTCGAACGTGTCGTAGCCCACATCTCATCGAATACCAGACGGATGCATGTTCAAGCCAACTCATCTAACCAAGCCCAACAGCTACGAGGCGCGTTCCTCGTTCGAATATCGTTGCCACGGACGCCCTGATACCAACCATGTATCATTCATCTGATACTCATGGCGCGTGCGCTAGCTCACCCCAGCCTCACTCGCGCGGGCGCGGATAGGTCATGCGTCATCCACCTAGCGCGCCCGGGCCATGCACCTCGGTCCTGATAAGAAGCTCCCATCGCCATAGCTACCCCAGCTGCATCCCCATCTCTCCTCCACAACACACGCCTCCCTCTCATCCCCCATCCTTCATCTATCAAGCTTCTTTCATCTCCCTTTTCCGCTTGTCTTTCTAGTTCTCGCTGTGCGAGCTACCGCAATCATGAAGTACAGCTACAGCCTGATCGCCGCGCTACCGGCTTTGGCCGCTGCGTCACCTACCTTCCAGGCAGAGACCATCCACAAGGGCTCAGCCCCAGTGTTGTCATCGACGTCGGCCAAGGAGGTGCCCAACAGCTACATGGTCGTCTTCAAGAAGCACGTCAAGGATGCCTCCAAGCACCACGACTGGGTCCAGAGCGTCCACTCCAAGAACAACGAGGAGCGCATGGAGCTGCGAAAGCGCTCATCGCAATTCCCTGTTACCACTGAGGTCTTTGATGGTCTCAAGCATGTCTACGAGATGGCCGGCATGAAGGGCTACTCTGGTCACTTCGATGACGAGACCATCGAGGCCATCAGGAACCACCCCGATGTAAGTTCCATCTCCAGCTCCATCTATCCCAAAAAGCGTTCGATGCGATTCAGGCTACCACGAGCTGCGTGGCCTCGAAGCGCTGGCGGCCTTATCTCCGCAGGCAGCTCCGGCTCCGCACGCCATCGCAACCACACGTGACGCCATCTAGGTACTTTGTACCTGCATAAGACTTGGCGCTAACAACTTGATAGGTCGACTACATCGAGCGCGACTCAGAGGTCCACACTCTCGGCCACGACGAACCAGAGATCGAGAAGAACTCCCCATGGGGTCTTGCTCGTATCTCGCACCGCGACTCCCTGAGCTTCGGCACCTGGAACAAGTACCTCTACGCCGCCGACGGTGGTGAGGGTGTTGACGTTTACGTCATCGACACTGGCACAAACACCAAGCACGTCGACTTTGAGGGTCGTGCCAAGTGGGGCAAGACCATCCCCAACGGCGATGCCGACGAGGATGGCAACGGCCACGGCACCCACTGCTCCGGCACTGTTGCTGGTAAGAAGTACGGTGTCGCCAAGAAGGCGCACGTCTACGCCGTCAAGGTGCTCCGCTCCAACGGCTCTGGCACCATGTCCGACGTCGTCAAGGGTGTCGAGTACGCTGCTAAGGCGCACTCTGATACCGTCCAGGCTGCCAAGGACGGTAAGAAGAAGGGCTTCAAGGGTAGCGCTGCCAACATGAGCTTGGGAGGTGGCAAGTCCACCACCCTCGACCTTGCTGTCAACGCCGCTGTTGACGCTGGTATCCACTTTGCCGTTGCTGCCGGAAACGACAACGCGGACTCCTGCAACTACTCCCCAGCTGCTGCTGAGAACGCTGTCACCGTCGGTGCCTCCACCCTCCTTGATGAGCGTGCGTACTTCTCCAACTACGGAAAGTGCAACGACATCTTCGCCCCTGGTCTCAACATCCTTTCCACCTGGATCGGCTCTGAGCACGCCACCAACACCATCTCTGGTACCTCCATGGCCTCTCCCCACATTGCTGGTCTCCTTGCCTACATGCTGTCTCTCCAGCCTGCCAAGGACTCTGCCTACGCTGTCGCCGACATCACCCCCAAGAAGCTCAAGGCTAACCTCATCTCCGTCGCTACCGTCGGTGCTCTCTCTGACGTCCCAAGCAACACCAAGAACATCCTCGCCTGGAACGGTGGTGGCTCTTCCAACTACACTGAGATCGTTGAGAAGGGTGGCTACACTGTCAAGAAGGCTGCTGAGAAGAACGAGGAGGAGTCCGAGTTCCGCATCACCATCCCCTCTCTCTCCGAGATCGAGGATGACTTCGAGAAGGCTAAGGAGTCTGCTGGCCGCAACGCTCACCGCGTCGGAGGCAAGCTCCAGCACCTTGAGGCCGAGATCGAGGACTTCATCGCTGAGGAGATGGAGTCCATGTTCGAGAAGGTCAAGGAGCGCGTCGCTAGCCAGTAAATGTGACATGTAATGATCGTTAATATGAACCCAAGAGGGTCTACTGCTATATGGAATGGGATGGGTACGGTACTGGCGTTGGGTTCTTTACAAGGAGCATATTTCTTCTATCTCATTGGGCTCAAGTTGATGGACTGTACGTTATGGAATCATTCTTGACATGGAACGCAATGTGAGGTAGATTAGATATCTGGAATGGATCTAACTTTCCTCCGCCATTTTTGCTCTTCATTCTCTGGTTGTTTGTATGTGATGTTGCTGATGGAAGCTCGTTTTCGAAGACTCCGCCTCGTTCTGGAAATAGTATTCTAAAGGTATTTACTTGTGGTACCCTGGTAGTATTGCATCATGAAGTACAGGGAACACCTTCAAGATACCTTTTCCTGCACGCTCAAGCGGAGGGCTTCAAGCCTGCCTTGAGTTCGGATACACGTCTGAGAACCTTGAACATGAACTTGGTATGCTTGTCCAGTAGATCTGCAACGGCTGGCTTGTTGAGCAGCTCGATGTGCGATACAATGGTCTGGCAGAGTACTTCTCGCAGACCAACATCACTGTCTGGTGTACTGTTGAGAACATGTTCTGCTGCTTGCACGAAGGCCTCATTGTTCCACAACGACATGCCGATCGGAGAGAACTTTTTGCATGCTAGCTCTTTGAGGCCTGCCACATCGTATTTGTCGCCAATTGCGTACATCTTGGAGTGTACGAGCAACAACTTCGGGTCGGTCTTGCCTGCTTCTAGGATTGGGGCGCAGATCTTGCACGTGAAGTCGACACAGTTTTGTGGGCTGCTCGTGACGCAGCGATGGTGCGGGCAGACAGAATTGGGAGAATGATAATATCCAAGGTTATGAGGAAAATATAATTCGTAACGATTGCGATCGGAGTTGAGTTGCGACCGCAGGTCTTTGGCTGCTTGTTTCTGCTTGCGCTTTTCGTCGGACTCCGCTTCGTAATCGTTTTCATAGAGGTACTCAACGAGCAGTCGTACGATTTCCGGCTCGTCTTGAGGTAGATCGACTTTGCCTTCACTTGCTTCCTATTATAACATTAGCACTGATATCGAACGCGTCTGCAGAGTTCACAATGAACCTACTTCGCCAACAGGCCGCGGAAACCTCTCAGCGCGCTCAAAGAAGCCAGAACGCTTGCAGACGATAGCCTTGTGGACACGGTACGTATCACTTCCGCATGTGATGGTGAAGTCAGAGTAGTCGCCTGATGCTAACAACCTAAGTGTTGGTTAATACAAAGCTTGTTCTCGCTGGAATGTACTGCTAATTACTAAAGCATATCCTTAAGATATACACAGACTTCTACACTACGACTCTAGCAGTAAAAGAGCTGTGTATACTTGTGGGGTACATTTTGGTAATGAGCTTGTACTTACTCCTTCATCATCATCACATGAGCGTTCGGCACTGGGGTAGCCATCGCAGTAGGTGTTCTCGATACGACGTTGGAGTTGGAAAAGAGATTGCTACAGTGTAGGTGGGAAACGGTTCAAGAAGGTTCGTGTTTGCGCAACTCACCTTCACTTCTGACCTCATCCAATGCTCACGTCCGTGCTTTGTTCTTGTCTGTTCCATATTTGTACGCACGTATTTCGCCAAAACGACCCTCACCACAGCTAGTGATACATTGTTTCTCATCAATCGACAACATGGCGGCGGAACAGGCGCGCAAAGAGCTCGTGGGCACGCTCAAGAGGTGATTTCCCATGCCATTCATCCATCAAGAAACTAATATATCCTCACAGTTTGCTTGAATCTGGCGACTACTCTGACTTTGTCATCACCTGCGGAACCGACACTTACAACGTCCACAAGAATGTGGTTTGTACTCGGGCGGGGTTCTTCAAAGGCGCGGAGAGGTTCACTGCTGGTCAAGTAAGCAAGTCGTAGCTTACGGGTCGCGGTATACTAACCATTCAGTAGGAAGGCGCGACTGCCAAAGCCGATCTCTCAGAGGACGAGCCAGAGATCGTGAAGTTACTCGTGCAGTACCTGTACGAAGGCGAATACGACATCAAGCTCACCGACGTCAAGCTCGCCGACATGGCAGACTCGGCCCGGCCAGTAGTATGCGACAGCAAAGTATACGGCTATCACTATTGTTTTCCACACACTTGCCAAACTGACTGCGATATTTACACTACCGCTCATGTCTGCCATCATCACCGTTGCGGCTCCGGGGAATGCAATTCATCCTGTGTCGATTTCGTGTGCACTCAGTGCTGCCCTGACTGGGTTCCTCCGACAACGGGCACAGAGGCAACACAACTCCTTGTCAGTGCGAAGATGTATGAGATCGGCGATAAGTACGACGTACTTGGACTCAAACAGCTCGCTCTTGCCAAGTTCTCTCTCGCATGTGAGAAGTACTGGGAGAGTCAGGAATTTGCCCCTGCCGCTCATTATGCTTTCTCCACAACACCAGAGAGCGACAAAGGCCTCCGAGACATCGTCACCAAAACCATCGCAGACCACATGAAGACACTTAATTCACCAGCGGTGGAGGCGCTGCTCAACGAGTTTAATGGCCTGGCTATGGGCGTGCTCAAGATGCGCGCAAAGGACCTGGGGCGGATCTAGACTTCTGGTGAGCTCTGCGGATCTCACACCATGGAGGGGGGTTGGCTGTCAGATAAAATATGGAAAGCAAGAATTGGGTAATAGCGTCTGCCGCTTGTTTAGACTACTTTACACCAGTTGGAATGTATCCTAAATCTATATACATGCAGTTGTTCATGAATCTTGCAACATAAGTTACCACGTATGCCTTCAGAGCGACCTATCGCAGAGCGATTCAAGATGCAGTCTTGACCTTGGGTTCCAAGCCCCCGAGTTCTTCAGCCTGCTTTCTGAGAACACTGTACATAAGATCGGGATGCTTGTGGAGCAAAGTGACGATACTTGGTACGTTGAGCAGTTTGATGTGTGATCTTATCGTCTGACAAAGCACTTGTCGCAAGCCAGTATCACTCTCAGGTGTTGAGATAAGGGCGTGCTCAGCTGCTATGGCGAACTGCTCAGTGTCCCAGAAGGCCGCACATGAGTGATAGAACTTCTTCTTGGCCAGGTATCTTAGTCCGGCGACATCGTACTTATCCGCAAGCTCATACATCATCGCATGAAGAAGAAGCTGGTCGGCATCGCCGTCAGGTGGTCGGACCGCGCAGTCTTTGCAGATGAAATTGACGCACTTTTCTCCACAGGCTTTTGGTGCACAATGATGATGATGACATACTTTATAGGCGGAGTCTAGGCAGTGAGGCTTGCAGCATGTGTGAGGGAAGTTGTAGTGGTAACCGTGTCTTCTTAGCACCGTCAGTTTTGGCTTGCCTGCCTCATTGAGATCATGACGATCAAGGCTAGGATACTGCGGGTCGTATTCGCTCTCGTAGAAGAACTGGACCAAGAGCTTCACAGCTTGCGGGTCGTCCTCGGGTAAATGTATTCCGCCCTCTGTAGCTTCCTGTATCCAATCCAGTCAGCCAATGTGCATACTGACACCAAGGGTAGCCATGATTCATGCGCAATTTTGTCACCTAACAATGCAATTTGGAACGCACAGGAAACCTTATCATTCCTAGTGCTGATACTTGCAAGCTGACGTACCTTGCATACGGGAAACTTCTCGGCCTTGCTGAAGAAAGATGACTGAGAGCATACGATAGCTTTATGCACTTTGTAAGTATCTGGTCCGCAGGTGATGGTTAGATCCGAGTATTCGCCCGACAAAGATAGACTGACAGTATGTTTTAGCGCGAAGTAGCCATCGTTACTAAGGGATAGACTCACGCCTTTATTCGAGCCATGAACTCTTCGCGCGCCCGGTCTGCCATACCGTCGTTGATATACCGCTAGCTTTGGTGAGTATCACCTTTCCTTTTCTCTCTGAAGAGCATGCGAACAGAGAAAAGTACCTGATCAAACGAGACTAAAACGACGACTCGAAGCTCGAACAAGATCAGAAGTAAAGAGAACCAATCCTGGAGGTACCGGGTACGTGTTACGTTTGTATATAGTGTCTTAAATACGTTAAATACTTCTGGTCTACTGTTTATATAGACATATACGGAGAGAAGCGAACCTCCTTTGTATCATGTTAGCGCGCGCTTTTCCATGCTGCCCAACTCGCTCGAGAAAGACGCCCATCGCTCTACCATCCTTCGAGAACCGCCGATACGTGTGTTCAATGCAGATAAGTGATGGAACATAACTTTAACATGCTTACGCGATTATGGATGCCCGTACTATGGTGTTTCGCGCATGTGACTTGTTACTTGGAAGAGAAACGGACGGTGGAGATGATGGTGGTGTTAGCGCCACCGCGTCATGTCAGCTCCCTTCCCTTTCTCCAGGGTCGCGCCAAGTTTATCTTCGCGTCGCGATACGGTCCGCAGGTTGACGCCGGACGCCTAACCACCCTGCGACAAGGCGAGCCGCCTTATTGTCACCATCTCTTGCAAGGCTGAGTACTATCTGCAAGGCTTGCACCACGGGAAACCGGGACGAGCTAAGACCAATGCCTACCACGCACGATGCACAGCTTGTAGGACCGCCACTCCAACAACGCCAACATCACCCACCATCACCGCGATGTGGAAACTCACTCACGAAATCCAAGCAGATCTGCTTCCTTGGCTGTAATCCGTAAACTGGTGGCCTTGCATATTTACGCCACTCGATCGGCAACATTTTGTGATAGCTAGTATGCTGTAAACTTCGAAACTGGCCCCCAATTCGAGGGGGCGGTGCTGCAGCCAGCACAAAAGCGAATTCGCGACTTACGCCCGGTATCCCCGCCTTTTACTGGCTTGAGGGTGGCGTGCAGTCTTTCACGTATCTCTATCGTGTTCCTGCTTTCCTCGTTACTAACGGCTTCCTTCTTGTATCGCATGCACAACCGAGCGCGTGATGGTTTGTGATAGTTGCGTGTTCACTTTTCCGCTCTCACGATGATACCGAAACTATCCCAGTTCTCATCCACTTTCAGCACAGCACCCTCACACTTTACAACATTCTGGCGCCAACCGCATCGACAAGCGGCCAAGGACATCCGCAGAAGATGGCGGCGCTGTGCACTTTGGATACTTCTCGCAGCATGGCTTGCACTCTTGTTGTTTGCCTTTGCTGTACTAATAGCGCCAACTTCCAGCGTTGATTCTGGATCTCAATTAGCCTGTTTACCCGACGATTCTTTTGCGCTGGACCCATCGAAGTTTCGATTCTTCAGCAAATCTGGCTTCTTCCAGATTACATTGGGATTTGGGCATATGAACTTCACAGAGGTGAAAACTATAGACATTGCCTGGGACATTGTGAGTTTAGGCACACTGCAGCCTGTCTATACTGCATTTTGAGACGTTTAGGAAGCTGACTTTTACAAAGCTAGTCGGCCGCGGTGGTCAAGCTCTCGTCGCGTATATCTCCTGGCGCGTCTTCGCTCAGTATGTTACAACATCCATGGAAGTCACGCCTGTCACGTTTGGGACATATCGAACGATTTTTCTCCCGAACGGCGGCCTTTTCGTTTCTACCCTGTGTATGATCCGCGATTTCGTGAGACGTCACGGGCTACATTCGAAGATAGCCATGGTCTTCATGGTGTGCACCATGACTTTCACCTTTGTGTACCCGACCATCGCCAGTGCAATGACGGGTTATAGCGCGAATGTTGATG
>Ga0265797_10004410_pt1 | contig 21554 bp, 23 predicted proteins | sample P2T30metagenome_FD_192433 | JGI IMG/M metagenome (GOLD analysis project Ga0265797, IMG submission 192433) | Plant litter microbial communities from East Loma Ridge, Irvine, California - P2 T30 | ecosystem: Environmental > Terrestrial > Plant litter > Unclassified | place: USA: California...
TGTTTGTAATATCACTGCCTTGAGTAATGAGTGTCAACAATGAAGCGTTCACTCACCATGGATGCCTTGTCGGATGACAGTGATGCAGAGTTCTCACGACTCTGCTTGAATCCTCCCCCACAACACCACTCCAAATGCATGTACCGGTCAGTATCTGACGTTGGACGGGAGCTGAGCCGTGCATGGAGAGTTGCTGCCTGTGCCGTCGCTGGTGCCATGGTAGCTGATTTGCAGGAGGTCTGCCGTGCGAAAGTGAGAGGGTCAGAGTGACAGGCATTCACCGGTAAAGAGTGGGTGTTCCACGAAAAAGAAGCGGTAATGTGTGGTAGGAAACGAGTGTTTGCTACTCCATGCTCGGGTCTTGTCTTGGGCAGTGCTGCGGGCAAAAGTTAACATGGACGCGCGGTCTAGTTACCTAAGAGATTCGGAAACAGCCATTGTCCATGTTGTTGTTGTTGTTGTTGTTGTTGCAAGGCTCTCTCCGTCTTACTCTCCGCCCGTTCTAGAAGAGGTGGGTTCTGGGGTCAGGCGTGCACAGTCGTCGGCGGTTGAGCGGCCCAGAAAGCAGAATTTTTTTTCTTTCTTCCGGCCGCCTCTTCCATGTGCTGTTTTCCTTGAGAGGCGCCGATTCTGATGTTGTTTTGACTTGTTTGCTCAGATCGAACAACGGGGCACGGTGCATGGTATACCATGGCTGCAGGGTGGTCCTGGGCGTGTTTGGGTTGCTTGACTTCTTGGGCTTTTCTGCAGGCCGGGTGCAACGAAGGGGGGGAATACTCTTTTGCTGCCATACTGCCTTGCAGGTTGGGTTTCTCAAAGTACAGCGTATCGTGTCTTGGGCGTTGGGGGTCGGCGTCACTGAGCCCCTCCTCCAAGGCGCAGTCGGTGGGCATGGTTCGGTGACATGGTCGGTGGCATGAGTCGAATGTCAGGCGCTGAGCAGCATGAGCACCGTCCACATGCTTCCAGCACATGCGGGGCCATGCGTGCAAGCGATGGCGCCATGTCCGGTGAGTCCACAAAAAGAAGTTTCTAGCGAATGTGACAGCTTGCAGGCAGTCGTTCGCATGATGTGCCTTGTGCGATGCGCGCCCTCCCGCCCTGCTCAAACTGTAGGGCTTGCGACGGCGCGGTGAAGCAAAATGGTCTACGGGCAGAACGTCAGGCAGAACTCGGGACTACCTGGGCATCATCCATACCCCTCCAGGAACTCACAAGATGATATAGCCAAGGGGCACGCAGTCTTTCTGCCCGTAGTTTGCTCGGCACCCAATCCGTTGGGTGACGTCACAGTGAGTCGAGAACCTGCCTTGACGGCCGCGTGCGCTATTCCTGACACTTAACGTCGTCTACCCTTCTCCAGTCTACTGTGCTCTCTTATTACCCCACCTCTCGCTGCTTGCCATAGTACTACCCGCCTGCAGCCCGCTTTCTCGTAGACCGTGTGAGAAGTGTGAGTGTGCGTGTGTGTGTGTTGATCAATACGCTCGCCAATCACTACAGGGCTCTGCGATCGCCATCGACCAACTGCAAGCACCCGTCGGCTGTGGCCAGCCTTCTACAGTCATCCAGCCCGCCAACTCATAGCGACTGGTCGAGTAGGCGAGAACTCGACTTCAACCGTCTACAAGCACTCTTCGTATCCCTACTACAGAGCGTCCCGCATCCGAGCATATTGCGCTTTGCATATTACCCCACTACTTGAACTTGTACGACATCGAGCCGCACAATGTCCGTCATCTACAAGAGAAGTGAGCGCGACCGCGAGTGGGAGACGACCTCGTCGCGCGCAGGAGGCTCAGGCGCTGGCTATACCACCGTCAGGCGCTACAAAGTCCCCGATCACAGTCTCGAGGAAGACACGTACGAATCTGAGATGCGCCTCGTCCACCGCGGCCGCGACGACTTTGACGAGCGCCGCTCGGTCAAGGAGTACGTCGTCGAGCGAGACACGCAGCCTGTGCGTGAAGTGAGACACTACCGTTACGCCGAACGCGAGCCATCACCCGCACGCTCCGAGTATCGCATCCAGCGTGAATACGAGCGCGAGTACGAGCGTGAACCATCACCCGCACGCACCGAGATCCGCATCTCGAGAGACTACGAGCGCGACCACGAACTCTTCCCAAGGGAACACCAACCTTATGAGCTCGAGAAGTACTCTAGATCCACCGAGTACTTCCGCCCCGAACCCCAGCCCCAGCCCCAAGCCCCGCCCCAGTCCATCTACATCCGCAATGAAGCCCCTCAGCCCATGCAGATGCAGATGCAGCCCATCATCATCCGGGAGGAGGCACCCCAACCTATCATTATTCGCGAACGCGTGACAGAGCCCGCATATGAGCTTGTTGAGCGTACTGAAGAAGATAGACAGGTTGCCCGGCCCGCTCGCCAAGAGGAAGACTACTACTACGAACGCCGTGTCAAGGAAGTCGACCGCGGCCGTTACGACGAGCGTTACGAGGACCGCTGGGGTGACAGGGCGTACTACAGCGACGACGACATCTACATCCACAAGGAAAAGGATACATGGGGCGGAAGCGAGACCCACACCAAACGTGACGTCGCTGCTGGCGCGCTTGCTGGAGTCGCTGCTGGCCAGATCATTAGGCATCATCGCAAGAGGAAGGGTGAAGCAGCTGGAGGCAGTATTGGAAATGCCCTTGGCTATGGAACTCTGGGTGCTGTGAGCGCTGTGGCTCTTGACAGGTTCAATAACCGTTCCAGGTCTCGATCCATGTCCTCGGAGCGAGGCAGAGGCGACCGCCGTACCAAGTCCCGCCATCGCAGCAGGTCCAGGGTGAAGGAGATAGGTACACTTGCCGCGATTGCAGGTGTGGGGGCTCTGGCCTATGCTGCAGGACAGAGGAACAAGAACAAAGGCAAAGAGGAAACAGTTACAATCATAGAAGATCGTCACCACCATCGCCACCACCGAAGCAAGTCACGGCACCGAAGCAAGTCGCATTCTAGGAGGAGCCGAAGGAGGTCCAGGTCCGTCGTCGAATCTGATAGGAGTAGGTCTCGTAGTTCGAGCAAGCACCTAGACCCCAAGCATCGCAACGATCGAGTAGCGCAAGTTGGCCTCGCCAGCGCTGCTGTCGCTGGTCTTGTTGAACGCCGACGCAGCAAGTCCCGAAAGCGTGAGGGCAAACGCTCTCCCAGCAAAGTCCGACAAGGAGTACCGATCGCTGCTGCTGGTCTTACCGGCGCAGCTGTTACTGGATTGTATGAGAAACACAAGGCTAAGAAGGAAGCTAGGGCGGCATCGCGGTCCAAATCAAGGTCGCGCTCAAGAACGAGGTCAGTGATCTCCCGCCTTACTGGGCGCAGCCGTAGCAGACGTGGAAGTACAGTGAGTGAACCAGTATTAGTAGAGTATGGCGGTGATCCAGTATACACCGACCGCCCGTCCAGAAGTCGAAGCCGAAGCCGGAGCCGCAACCGGAGCCGATCGCACCGTAGTCGACGACGACGAAGCTCTTCTTCATCTTCGGGTGGTCGACGCGGCAGTCGGAGCCGGAGCCGGAGTAAGAGCCGAGCACGAACTGTCGCAGAAACAGCAGCAGTAGCTGGCGTGGCTGGCTTGGCTGCACATGAGGCAGCGAAAAGAAGAGACCGTAAGAAGGCCGAAAAGGAAGCCGAAAGACGACGTGAGTCCACCCCTCGCCCATACCGAAATTAGCATACTCAGACAGCAACAGGCGAGGAGGATTCTGCCTATTCCACTGGCACCTACAGCCCCTACGATAGCCCTGCCCCATCCACTGCCCATCCCAACGACTCCCGCTTCTTTCCCGAGACGAACTACTTTCCCCCTCCTCCCAGCGCGCCAGTAGATCACAACCCTAATAATCCTTACCCGCCTTATAACCCAGCAGACTATCCTCCGGCGCCGCAGAGCACATACGAACCCAACCATCCGTCACAGTTCGTCAACCCGCCACACAACGATATGCACCCTGGAAACCCATATGCACCCCCACAACAGCAACAAGACTTTTACTATGGCCAGCCACGACACCCGGATGATAATGTGAGTGCTCCAATCCCTGATCATGGCGGTAAAGAGCACTATAATACTGCGCGTGGTGGGTTGAGGCCGTTGCCAGCCCATGATAATTGGCAAGCTACTAATACATAGACAGGTCCGCCGGTAGTGGAGAAATCACGTAGCTCCAGCAAGTCCCGAAGTTCCAGCTCGGCTCCTGAGGAAGAGAAGAGTGTCAAGTTTGACCTGAACCCACAAGAGGAACCCGCACGTGAGCCTACTCCTGAGAGTGAGCATGAAGATCGAGACGATCACGGACATAGACGGTCTAGAAGGCGCAGTAACGATGATCGCTCTGATATTTCAAGAGAGTCTGGTAGGGAGCGAAAGAGGCATCACAGGGACGAGTCTCCTGGCTCGGATGCATCGGATGCTACTATCGAGCTTCCACCTCGTTTCGATGAGCGGGGACGTGAGAGGGATGTCGACCCACTGGCGGATAGTCTGGATCGGGTGTTGCAAAGCATATTCCGATAATTTTCTTCTCCTTTTGATGTTTTCTCTTTGCTTGACTTGTTTTACTTGATCATTGGTCTTTTTTCCCATAATCTTATCCTTACTGGGCGTTCTGAGATGGATTAATGCAAAGTAACGACGACACGACATGATGGGGCATAATTAGGTGGTCCTTTGATGTTTTTGACGCTTAATGTTCTATGCTCTGGATAATATAATGGTAATCCTTTTATAGATGTAAACTTGGCTCTCAACTCTCTCGTGTTCACTCATAGCGAGGAAATAATTATCTTTGTATCGTCATTACAAGTACACGTGCTTTCATTTCGAGGCTATTCAACAGGATATCGTTTCGAGTGCATGCCCAAGCTTCTCTTCTACTAGAGTTGCAGTGTAAAGGCATTGAAAGACGCATGGGGAGCAACAGGGTACTTGATAGTCATCGAGAATGACCCCTAGCTTTGTTGTTAGGTCGCGCCTGCCGTGTGAGAATGAAGTCAGCTAGCAGATGCACCTTCCCGACTCTCTTCTAACGACTATGCAATATCTTGGACAAACCTCACCTTCTACCTGACCACCTCACTCTCACTGCACGCCGTAAATTTCCACTTTCCAACGCTTTGACATGTCCACGCAACTCCAAATCTCGTTCCTGATCACACTTCTGACGGTTCTCTCCAAAGCAGCGCTTGCCTCGACACATACATCGCCGTTTCCCTGCACCGGGTAAGTTTGGCATCTGGTGCTTTGACGTATAAAAACAAACAAGCAAGCTAAATCCATTACCAGTGGCTCCATCTACTTCACTGCCCACGTAGTCGATGGCCTACTGTTCCAGAACCCAGATCTCCTACATGACCTCTTCGTCTTCAAATGCGTCACCACCGTCGTCTTCAACGCAGATACCGGAGGCGAGGCGGCTAACAACACACGCATGGTTGAGCTTGAGCGTGGGCTGGAAGCTGCGTACTGGAATATGAGTGGTTTGCCGTCTTCTGCGGTAGATGATGGGATGCAGAAGAATTTGAAAGCTGCCGCTGGTGGTGGTGATGGTGATGGTGCTTCATGTGAGGCAACTTAATGTCCCTTTCTCTCTCAGAGCCACAAAACCTAACCCTGCAATCACAAGCAGTCCCGAACAACACAACTATCCAAATTGGCAAACACGAAATCTCGGCATCTCCACTCCTGGGCCTGAAGAATGCTCAGATACTGTACCTGCGCCTCCCAGAGAGCAGCACCTTCTACGGCCAAGGCTACAAAGCGTACGGCAAAGAAACGCTCAAGAAGCTGTATAGTGCAGACATCTCGGACATTACTAGCACAGATGGGAAGAATGCGTATACGGTTACTGAGCTCAAGGATCTTGTTACGACAATCTTGAGGTTCAGACGCGCAAAGGATATAAGGGTGCTGGACTATGCTGATTCGTTTTCCGTCACCGATGACGATGATGTTCAGCTTGAACATGCCGATCGTGTTGCGTCGGCCAAGCTGGTTGTGGATGTCGTCAAGGAGGAGAAGATACCGGGAACAGTCAAGGCGTAAGTTGGAGATGGTGATCATGGGGAAAATGCAATCATGTGGTACTGATGAGAGGCAGGTACGCGTGCGATGCACTACGCAATCTCAAGAACAACCTTCACACGCCTGATTACAACAAGAAGCTTGCGGCGTTCTTCGAGTATGCTAGACATGATCCAGATATGGTAGGTTTTTCACTGCCACTCCCACTGGTTTGATTCAACGCTAAACAGATGACAGTGTCAGAGTCTGGAGGAGTGTGGTGACAGGCTTAAGGAGATTAATCCTCTGACTGATGACTATTACGAGGGTAATCACATCTACGAGTTTCTGAAGCGTGAGTACTACGCCTCACCTATTTGATGGCAAAGCAAGCAAAGATGCTACTTCCTCTGTGCTTGCTTGTGCGGCCTTGTCTCATATAGGTAAAAGGGGGCATTGCAGATGACGACACTTGATGTAGCTGGAAACAGACAAGTCATAAGGGTTGAGAAATGCTAAATGATATATAGCAAGGAATCAATCAGATCCGATCAACTCAATACTTGCTTTATCTGCTTTTCCCAAGATGCACGCGTGTGTACTGCATGCTGTTCCACATACCCAAACTCCAAACCCCAAACCCAAACCCAAGCCAAACAACACAAGCACTCACTCAAAGTCCTTCTTCCATCCAGTCTTCCTCTTGCTATCAAACTCGTTCTGACTCAACCTTCTCGCCTCACTCGAGAATCCGTAGCCACTCTTACCTGTACTCGACGGCGAAAGCGGCGGCGTCATGCTAGCCTCGCTATTCGTGCCCGTTGAGGCCGCTGCAGCCGCCTCCTTGGCCGCCTCCTCGGCCTCCCACGTCCGTCGCTTCGCCAGCATAGCCTCGAGTTTGGGATCTACACCGCTCCGCTCCGGCACGGGCGGCGGCGCCTTCCTGGGCCCCGGCGTCTTCTTTAGACCCGGTCTGTTGGAAGTATCGTGCAGGGCTGTGGGCTTAGGGGTAATCTGACCCTTCAACTCCCTCACAACAGGAACGTCAGGTACAGATATACCGCTATTCAGACGAACCATTGGGGAGCGCGCACTGGGACTTATCTTGCCCGGTGTCGGGGGCTGCGCAGGGAGGTCCTGAGATTCGTGGATGGGCATTGCGCGTGTACCGACGGTGAAGCGGCCGATTTTCTGGTCGCCGACGGCAGGGAGGGAGTAGTTTACTTCTTTTCGGGGCGAGAGGGGTGCTGGTTTGTGGCGGAGGGAGGGCGCTGGGCCAGGAGCGGCGGGGGGAGTAGCAGGTGGGGAAGGGGGGGAAGCGAGGGCTTTGAGGGCACGCTGGACATCGGCGTCTTCTTGTTGTTTGCGGAGGGCTGCGTCTTGGATAGACCTCTCCTTTTGCATCTTTGCGTCGCGGTCGATTTGTTCTTTGACGAGGCGGTCGTAGTCTGCTTTTGCTTGCCGTTCGGCTTCGCGTGCGCGCTCACGTTCTTGTTCACGGAGGTCTTCGTCGCGCGCAGTTTGCTCGGCGAGGCGTCGCTTCTCTTCGATTGCCTTTGTTCGCTCCTCGATTGCGGCGAGCTCTCGCTCGTGCTCTCTTAAACGTTCTGCGCGTGCTTTTATTTCCGCCAGACGGCGCTGTTCTTCCCGCTCGATTTCTGCCTCTTGCTCTCGCAGACGCTCCTCGCGGGCTTTCTTCTCCGCGAGACGCCTCTGCTCTTCTTCCATTTCTTGCTGCCTTTCACGTTCTTCCCGGGCCTTCTTCTCCGCAAGACGTCTTTGCTCTTCCTTCTGCTGCCGCGCTCTCTCTTGTTCTCGCTCTTGTTGTCTTAAACGCTCCTCACGCTCTCTCTCCTCTGCAACACGCCTACTCTCTTCCAGTCTTTCCAGCTCCCTCTGGCGTTCCTCGCGGGCTCTTATTTCAGCTTGTCGCCTCTCTTCGTCCTCTCTCTCCTGTTCCCTCTGACGTTCCTCAAAGGCCTTCTCAGCAGCAAGACGCCTCATCTCATCGTCTCTCTCCTGTTCCCGCTGAAGTTCTGCGAGCGCTTTTTCAGCAGCAAGACGTCTCTCCTCAGCCTGGCGCTTGGCCTCCCTTTTCCGTGCCTGCTGCTCCCTCTCGTGCTCCCTGTGAAGATCCTCGAGGGCTTTCTTCTCAGCAAGACGCTTCTTCTCTGCCTCCCTGCGGTTCTTATCAAACAACTCTTGCTCGCCGCGACGCAATTGCTCTTCTGCCTCTTTGGCGTCTTTTAGGCTCTGTTCTCTCCATCTCTCGTTTTCGCGGCGCATGGCATCTTCCTCTCTTTCACGTGACAACTGGAGACACCTGTTGCAAATGCCATTGCGGTCCCATGTTTTTATCGTGAAGCGATCTCTGTTGTTTGGGTTGTCGCGGTCACAAGCCACTTTTGTTCTTTGAAAGTAGGGGCAGTTGTGTGTGTCGACATGATCTTCCTGAGGGTGTCCACACTCGAGTGTGGCAATGGTAAACCTGCACATTTAGGGCGAGTGTGTGGGTGAGCTATGGGACAAACAACAAGGTGGATGAGAAGGATAGTTTGTCAGTGTGTAAGTAGTGGGGTAGGGTGGGAGAGTTGTTGAGGGAGAAAATCCGAGAACTAAGATAATAACAAATGGTACTTATACGTCGTCCCATGCTGACCGCTAGAAGGCCCTAGTGAAGCGATGCGGAGATGGAACCCGTGTACACGTAGCTGCAGCATGTGACGTTATGTGCGAGGCTGGAAGCAGAGATCATTGTTGCTAATCGTGTGAAGACGGCGATTTGGCACTGCAAACTTCGATACAACTCATCAAACAGCGAGAATTTTAGCACGCAGAGCGCACGAATGAGGCGTGCACGCATGTAGGCTGCAGCATCAGTCCGCCTACGACACCACAGAGAGGCTGTTCTTGTGCGTTATTTAGTCGACCGGCTCGTACCTCCCAACCGTTTAGGGTCGCATGGTGCACCTAGCTCTTGTGGTGGCAGACCCACCTACATCCGACGTGGTAGACCGCCGTAGGCGCAATCCCTTAGCATGTCTGATGTTGAGTAGCGAGTTGCTTCGCCCAGAAGCTAGCCCTCGAACGCTGACAACGAAGACATGGACCCGCATCTAGAGTGCCGCTTTGATCGAAAAAAAGACGATGGGAGCTACGAGCAGTGGTGAGGGGCGGCTGTAAGGCAAGAGGTGAGTGTGTCGGTGGAGAGAGCTACGTGGCGGACCTCTGCCCTACCGGGCATGGCGCGCTGCACCAAGCGTGGCGTGAGGATTCAGCTGCGAAGGCTCTCTGAACCATGTTGACGGAAAGGGGCAATGAGGTGATCAGTCACGGGGTATACCAAGTGGACGTCCTAGGAAGACGTCAAGACAGACAAGGACGCTGACGATGGAAGTGGGAAGTACAAGACGTAGTGGAGATGGTGACGTCGACCAATCAGACTTGGTTGATTGCAATAATCCCTGCACCTCTTGGCGATTCCGGATGAGCTTCATCGTTGACATGATCCATATCCAACGCCATATTGCCTCCAGCCCCCGCACAACCCACCATGGCCTCGAGACTCGTCCCCTTTGCCTGCAGAGTAGCCCCGCGGGCCTCGCGACCGTTCCAGAGGGCCCAATGGCGAGCCTTCAGCGTTTCGCGGCCGTCCTGGAACGAGAGCGGCTCGCTCAACGTTGTACGTTTTTACCGTCTGCGATTATCACTTTCTTTGCGCCCGCCTAGAAAGAAAAGCCCTAGCTGACAATTGCATGTTTTGCAGCACCGCGATACGCCCGAAAACAATCTCAAGATCCCGTTCAAGTTCACGCCCCAGAATGAGGAGCTCATCAAGGAAGTCGTCTCGCGGTACCCCTCGCAGTACAAGAAGGCGGCTGTAATGCCGCTACTCGACCTCGGACAGCGCCAACATGGTTTCTGCAGCATCAGCGTTATGAACGAGGTGGCAAGGATACTCGAGATGCCTCCCATGCGTGTCTATGAGGTTGCAACTTTCTACACAATGTACAATCGGGACCCCGTGGGCAAGTTCCACGTTCAGGTCTGCACAACGGTAAGTTGATTGAAGTACTGGCGATTGTCGTTTTAGCGCAAAAGGCAACCAAAAAAAACTGACTGAAGATATAGACTCCCTGCATGCTCTGCGATAGCGACTCGGTCATGAAGGCTTGCGAGGATGTGCTGGGTGTACATCACGGCGAGACGACGGCAGATGGCCTTTTCACTTTCTCAGAGGTTGAATGCCTCGGTGCGTGTGCGAATGCGCCCATGGTTCAGATCAATGATGATTACTACGAGGACCTTACCTACGAATCGACTGTCAACTTGCTCAAGGCTCTCAAGCATGCTGCGCAAGCCACTGGTGCACAGCCTGGAGACAAGGGCCTGGCTAGCGGATCTGGAAAGGGTGCGGTGACCGGAGAGGGCGCTGGCGAAGCTGTAGCAAACACACAGGGTCGCCAATACGAGGCTGGCGGTGTCAAGGTTCCATCACCAGGTCCATTGAGCGGGAGGGCGAGCTGTGAGCCTGCTGGTGGTCTAACTTGCTTGACAAGCGAGCCATGGGGCAACGAGACTCTGAGGAAGGACGGCGCTCTATAAGTGAGCTTGTACATACTACTATACCATCTTGTATTCCCCCCCAAAAAAGAGACTAGTGTGACATCCGACAAGCCACTTTGATAATACCTACGGTGTGTTCCTATCAGATCGAGGATGGCTATAGGACAGTATAAATATTAGACCCCAACAGCGTTGATGTCATATATCACTTTTACAGCCTGGCTACGAGGTACACCATCAGCACGTCTCCAAGCCCACGTATCCACCAAAGACCAGATATGTGAAATCTAAAAGGTTCTCTCATTTTGCCCCTGGTATCTGCCTCACTCGGAGAACCCGAGTCGCCCACTGTTATACAATGCGTCTATGTAGTAGATAAAAGAAGAGAAGAAGAAGAAAAAACAACTAGGCCAAACGCCATCGCTATATTTCCGGGGGTGGAATAAAGCCCACCTCCCTCCGTCCCATGCTATGCAAATATGAATTGGTCGTGATGATGCGCGATGTGCGCGACTTTTTGATTGGTTTTTGATGGGGGTAGTGGTGGTGAGTATGAAGCCGGATTGGCTTCACAGGAAGCCAGAATTCAACTTGCCCATCAGCAAGTCCCTCGTCATCTCGAAACTGAGCCAACTGCTCGCCATGCTTGGTGCCACCTTGAGGAGGTTGGGCACAATCCCCTTGTAGAGGCCGCGGAGGCCTTCGGTCTTGACAATCTGCTTGATCGCGTCACCGATTCCTGCGTATTGGTAGCCCATTCCGCTCATGGTGTTGATTTGGAAGCGGCGACGAAGGACGTCGAAGGGGTATGTGATTGTCTGTGCTACCGCACCCGAGACAGCGCCTGCGGCCAACTTCCCGATGGCGCCAGGGTCTTTGTGTCCCTCGCGGGTGAACTTTGTTCGGGCAATCTCGTAAACCATGAAATTAAGACCGACATAAGGAGCAACGCCGGCGACCGTAGGGACAATGCCGCGGTAAAGCGCTGGAATGCCGCCCTCGGTCTTGTACATGGTAACGAGGAGTGCCCACATGCCAGGCAGTTTCTGGCCGGCTTCCTTCTTGAGGCTGGCGAATGATGCAGATTGAATGGACAAGCGCGTGCGGACGATATCAAGGGGGTACGTGAAGGTGACTGATGTGATGCCGGCGAGACCACCGCAAAGGAGTCGCTGGTACGCATCGAGAGGACCACCGGGTTCAGCCTCGAAGAACTAGGACAAGTCAGCTGCTGGGGTCTGAGGGTGCCTTTTGCCCATTGTCCTCGTCCAAAATTCCCCATGTCCTTGCCCTCACCATGTCTTTTTGCCAAACTCTACCACTCCTATCTATCCTCTCCATTCCCACCCCTCCAACTCTTACAAAGTTTACCGCCCCACTCTCTCTCTTTGTCCGTCCACCTTGTCCCGTCCTCCTAAATATCCAACAAGCAATCCACTCGCAAGAAATCAAGGTGAAGACAACGCCAGAACTTGAGAAGATGAGCTTACCCGCTTGTAGACGTTGTAGGCGCTGAACTGGACTGCAGAGTATGGAACAATGCGAATGCAGTTGGTGCCGTTTCCGGCCATGAAACCCCTCCAACCTTCCTCCCTCCACATCTTTGCGAGTGCCTTGGGGACAGACATTTTATATTCTTCACGTCCGACACTCTGGACCTGGAAGAGAATCTTGAGGCGCTCTAAGGGCGATACGACGGTTCGGGAGACTGCGCCAGCTACGCCGCCAGCAACAAAGGAAGCGAGGACGGGCTGCGCGAAAACTTGTCGGACGCGCTGCATGCTGGTAATGTCGGGTGTGCCGAGGGGCTGCAGTCATGGGTCAATTGACATTGCAAGGGCATAACATGGGTGAGTACATACTTTGATGCCCTGGCCAGGCTCGTCGCTCATGATAGCGGCTGGTTGCGACTGCGACTTATCTGGAGGAGTTGACATGGCGCAAGTCGGCAGTGGTCAGAGTGACGTGTTGTTGGTGGGTTCAGCAAACAATGTGCCACTGGAGCGAGAAAGAGTTTTATCGAAGGAGAGGAGGGGTCGCGCGCCGCAGTTTCGAGGTCATTGGGAGATGCTGTTGCGGAGGTGAAGACAGATTTCGGGTCGTCTGAGGTGAGCGGTGAAGGATGAATCCGCGGTAAATTCGATCTTCCATGCAACGCAGCTAGGTGAGGGTTGTTTCTATGATTGGATGCGCGTGTGTCATAGGTGGCGCGGCGCAATGGGGACTGAAGCCCTTGGACGGTTTGGTAGTGGAGATTTGAGGATGCGCGGGAGGAAGCAGCAGATTGTGGCCTAGCGCCGCGAACCAACCAAACTCCGCAACGTCTTTGTATGTACGTACACCGCGGTCCGATCCTTCGCGATGGCATTCTGGTGTCCCGACCAACAGCTGTCGTTTCCCATAACAAGTGCCCCTTGGTCGGTGTGGCAGAACTGGTGCCGCTACTGCCAGCCATCTCTCAACATCGTCTTGACATGACTCGCATCAACTATATTCACAATACCCTGAACTAGTCGGAATCCTACCTCTACTCAAACTAGAAATATGTCAAGGGGGCACAGGGTGTATTCAGGGGAAAGCATTGTCGCGCCTCAGACACGTGTCTGGTTCACCACAGTCAGCTGCGCACTGAGTTACCCCTTGGGGCGGCGTGTCATGGTTTGCAGCCATCACGGGCTATGAGGGACGGTACGCCCGGCTGAGCACACGACCCACTACTCAGCTCGATAAGTGACTCTCCTCGTAGCATCTCGAGCATAGGCGGGGCTTATCGATCGGCCGTGGAGGTGGTTATGTGCCTTGTTCCGAGGTCAAGAACGATAATATGTCGGGTTGTGGAATACGAACACCAAAGTACACTATTAACTGCTACTGGTACATTATGATTTGCTTCGAGAAGGATCCTTCTATCCGGGTTTACTCTACTCAACAAGTCCATCTACCCGAAGAGAATGCTCAGTCGGCGCCGCACCACGACACATGACTAGACCGCCGTTTATATGCAGCAGACAGCATGCAGTCGATGGTGCGAGTAAAGAATAACGATTGTGACTGCGTGTATAATCTCCAAGTCACATCCGCTACCACCCCATCCTAACAATCGAAATGAGAGGCGAGACGAGCACCGGACTAGTGTGATGACGTTTGGGGAGGTTCGGTATCGATAAGAACTTTTGACAGGGCCCATCATGTTCTTGCAACGGCGAAACCTAACTTTTGCCCAATCTTCATGCTGTCACGTCGTCTTTTCCGGCAGCTCACTGAGAGTTTGCTGGTCGAGTCCCCCCATCGTCCAGTGTCGCCAGTATGCTTTGCTTCAAAATGTGCAGCTTGCCGCTCACGTAGTCCTGCAATCGTGCAGCCAAGTCGCCACTCATCCTCGTCTTCGACGAGATGGAAGTCACGTCAGGGCAGAGATTTCTTCGCCAAAGAAGCCCGGGTCAAAGGCCTGAAGAGTCGTGCTGCATTCAAGCTGCTCGAGGTAGCTGCCCTCCAGTCAAGTTCTGCACAATGGCTAATGCGCCTCAGCTCAATGACAAACACAAACTCTTCAAGCCCGGCCAAACTGTCATTGATCTGGTATGCTGCCTGAAGTCGTTGAAAATACAAGACTGAAAAAAAATACTAGGGCTTCGCACCAGGATCATGGTCTCAGGTGCGTATACCATCTATTTAAGCCAACCTCAACTAAATGTTTTTTTAAGGTGGCTGTCAATCGTACACTCCCAGACGGTCGTGTGATTGGTATTGACCTTATCCCTGCACAACCTCCACGAGGCGTCTCCACTCTACAGGGCAACTTTCTGTCACCTGTCATCCAAGAAGAGGTTCGAGCATATGTTCGAGACCCTGAAATGGGTCGACCGACGAAACAGGCCCCATCGATGACAGGCGATGGGCTTAGTGAGGAAGAGTTGGACGAAATAGAGAAAGGATATGTTGACATGGAGCGACATGCTCATCTCGAACCTGAGCTCGAGACGGTTGAGCACGGAGAAAACGCTGGGCATCCTTCAACCAAACTCTCATTGAAGGAGCGGGACTTGCAGAACGGAAGGGTAGTGGATGTAGTGCTCAGTGACATGTCAGAACCCTGGGAGCAGACGGTCGGCTTGTACAAGAAGAGCCTTAGTGACCCATATTTTAGGATGATGAACACCAGCGGCAACGCCTTTAGAGATCATGCGGGCAGCATAGTAAGTGGCCGTCATTTGGCAATGAAGAAGACATTAATCGTATAGGACCTGTGCATGGCGGCCATGACGTTCGCTTTCGACACGCTGAAGACTGGCGGCCACTTCCTTTGCAAGTACTACAAAGGGCCGGAGGAGAAGGCGTTTGAGACGAAGATGAAACGTCTTTTCGCTAAGGTGCATCGAGAGAAGCCTGACTCGTCACGCGCTGTATGGATCATGTCCATGCTCGTCGTCAATGGCTGACAGATTTCAGGAATCCAAAGAAGCATACTTTGTGGGACTGCGGCGCAAAGAAACGGTGACAAAGGAGGAAGTGTTCCGTGATTGAGCAAGGTCTGCCATGTTCCTTTTATAGCTGGTCCGGCGCATGAAGCTTGATTGATCTCTAGTGTATCTTTGTATCTGACTTCGGTCCGACACAAATGCATATTGAAGGGTCGGCGTCTAGAACGTGGTATACCATCTCAGCAGCATTCTACCCTTGGCAGCATGTGTTCCGACACCCTGCATTCGTACAAATGTGCTCCATCTGCTGTACCGACTGTTGAGAGAGAGGGGGGGTAGATGATGATTGACGAGCCGGCTCCTTGGACACATGCGGTCATGGGCTAGAGCTCGCTTAGAGGGGCAGGATGTGAGCCTATGATGTAGTTACACTCGGTTGCCAAGCTCATGTCGAGTAGAAGGTGGGTGGAGGAGGAGGCAAGAGGGTGTGGTAGAGCCATATAGCCAAGGTAGCAATAGTGAGGGCAAGGTGTAGGGCGTGATTGGCGCTGCCAAACGGCACATGTTCCGTTGTTTCTTTTAGAGCTGGTCGCATCGCACATGCAGCGGCCGCTCCCTAGATGCCGGGTAGAGGGGACGAATCTAGAGGAGATTCGTCGTATTGTCCGAGGATATGTCAAGCCTTTTTGTGGGTCGATGCAGCAGGGATGTCAGTGTGAGTGTGAGGATGTTCAGGGCCGGGGGCAGGGCATGCTTGCTCGCTGATGCAATTTGCACTCATGGCCGCGTGTACGGGCTGTTTGTAGTCTTGTTCTTTGTTGCAAAGTGTTTGCTCTGTAGGCGGGCGACGAGGGCGTTGGTGCTGTTGTGAAGCTACGAGGCTGGCTATGACTCGCTCGGCTGGCCTGGCCTGGCGGCTGGGGCTTCGTTCTCCAGCTTCTTGGGCGACGTGCGCTTATCACGAAACCGCACGTATTCTCCCATCAACCCACCGATCAATCTAATCCAAGTTGTGCGACGTGGCCAATGAGTGCCAACCATGGATTTCAATAATCCTAATGCGTACGGCGGCCAATTCGCCAATTCCCCGCAACACGCCCAATTCGATGCACAGGCGCGGCTTCAGCAGCAGGCCAACCCACATGGCCAGTATGGTCCAGCCGCGTCGTTCCCGGGCATGGGTGCGGCCATGGCCAGCAATGTAATCCAGCCAGGAGGGCCATATCTCCAGCGAGGTAAGCCAGTAGTAACGTGCGCCTGAGTCGTCGCCCGACTACCCTATCGCCGCTCTTCGTGTGCGCGTTCCTGTCTGACACGATGGAGCAGCCGCGCTACAGCAGCAACATCAGCTGTCGTCGCCGAGCCCCTACTCGACCGCGCCCTATTCGCAGACCATGGCCTCGCCTGCCCACCAGCAGTTTGCCCAGAACCGCCAGACGGCCTCACCCGCGAGCGCGACCGGCCAGCAGCCCTTTGCGACACCCACACCCCAACCCCAGCAGTCGCCCGGCGCCATGCAGTCCAACGGCCACCACCAGCCCATGAACCTCCAGCTGCCTGTAAAGTCGGAGCCGCCCCAGCTGCAGACGCCCATCAAGCAGGTGCCCCCGTCGCCCGTGTCGCCTGTCCACCAGGCGCGTGCCCAGGACCGCGTCGCGACCCTACTCGACATCAACAGCATCCTCATCCGCGAGGTATGCGATCTCCAGGCCCAGGGCAAGGCGGGACCCGTAGGACCCACGCCTGAAGCAAAGCCCGAAGCCGACAAGGCTCAACCATCCAAGGAGTACGTAGAGTGAGTACCGCGCTTTCTGTTCATGCCATCACCTAACAAAAGACCCTCCCCAGCTACATGCGCCGGCTCCAAGCAAATCTCGCCTATCTCGCCCAGAATGCCGAAAAGGTCCCTAAACCGGGCCAGCAGGTCCAACCGGGGCCCGCCATCATGTCGCTTCCTGCCTCGCCTGCCGAGCTTGTCAAACTCTACACCAAGCTACAAGACCTCTTCCCCGGCTGGAAGGGGCAGACCGCCCAGATGAAACAGTCACCCGGCCCGCAACGCACCTCCTCCAACATGTCACAACCACCCAGTGCGGGTCTACAGCCAAACTGGGGGCAGAACGCGATGCAGCAGAGCATGCAACAGGTGCAACAACAGCAGCAGCAGCAGCAACAACAACAGCAAAATCAACAGCCGAAGCAAGAGAACCAATAGAGTAGGCGGGATACGATTCGTCTATCGCGGGCGCATAGACGGCACCACTGTACTTGTATACATTCGAATGTTTTCATTGTCAGAAATCAGGCGTAAAGCGATACATGGGAATTGGCACCTGGAGGCGTTGTTTTTTTTGACAAAAGGCCAATGAAACAAAAAACTTGAGTATGGGGATAATACCCCAGGCAACATTTTTTTTGGAGAGATAGTGAACTTGTTGCCAATCTAATCACATCTTAACATGTCCTCATTTCTTGCTTTCACTCCGGAGCTATGCAGTAAATTGATGAGTTCTGCACCTGTGACTTGGTTACCAACCACACGGATCCGATTACCTACTTGAAATGAAGAGCATGCTGACTTTGAGTATGACATGCTAAAATTAGTTGTATAGAGTAGTCATCGTGTGCCCTTGTCTACAACTCCACTACTTGCTGATACTTGCTTTTGATCTGATTAGATCAAGTTCTTCTATAGACTTGGATACACTTTTCCTTGTCCTTCTCCGTACGTACTTTTCTTTTTTCTTGCTTTTCCTTCTTTTTTCCTTCTCCGCCCTCATCTCGTGCGCAGGACGTGTCATTTTCTCTTCCCTTCTTTCCTTTATTTGCTTGTTTCTTTTTCTTTTCTTCTTCTTCCAGATGGGACCGGTATGACGGTTTAGACAATGGGGAAATCCAACGCTTTTCAATTTTCTTATTCTCCCATCCCTGAAAACTTCTCATTCTTACTCCTTTGTTTTTTGTTTTTTCTACTTTGCAGCTTTGCGGTGAAGAGCCTTGTGCGTTGGGCGTGTAACGGGGGTATATCACGTGTATTTAGTGACCCCGGAAAAACACGTCGAAAACGTCACAACTTCTGGTGCCTATTAAAAATATTTTTTACTCAAGTTGTCACGATTACATTGTACAAGTTACCAGGCAACGAGGATAAGGAGGAACTAGGTTTTTTTTTGTAGGAGAATCTTTATTTATTTTCCTTGCTTCACATTCACTACACCAAGCCACCCACACAAAACCCGATTTGGGGGGAGAGAGAGCGAAAAAGGAAGCAAAAATGTACAGTGATGTAAGCGATGAACAGATTCGTCGCCACTTCTAATTTGTTGTTGTCGTATGAATCAACAACCCAAACCCAAACCCAAGCCAGGCCAGTCCGTTTGAGACCGTGACCATATCCCCGAAAAAAAAACACAAGAAGAAGCGCCAGAAAGATGCCATGCATGCTAAACACGCTCGTTTCCCTTTTGCCTGTCGAGTACCCCTGTTGTAAACACTACCGTAAACACAGACAATGTGAGAGAGAAAAGAGACCGTCGTTCAAACTAAACCCCCCAAAAAAGAGGTAGTTTCAACTCTAAGCAGCACCAGCATAAACCTTGCCGACAGGCGAAAGACCGCCGTTGGAGTTGAGCTGGTTCTCACCCTCACCAACCATGAACCACGAGTAGCCCTGGACGTCAGATGAAGCATCAAGGTACTCGATGCACTGGCCGAGGAACTCGGCGGCCTGCTCCTGGGACGCGGTGCCGGGGTTGAGACCAAACTCTGTGATCCAGACCTTCATGCCCGTCTGCTTGGCAGCCTGCTCGACGTGCGACTTGAAGCGGTCGAAGACGGTGGAGTCGTACTGGTCGTAGAAATGGATGTTGGCCGCATCGACGGCGGCGTCAGAGCATGCGCTTTGGAACCTGCTGAGCCAGTCGAGACCGAGAGGAGCCTGGCCGTTGGAGACGGAAGGTCCGATGATGGTGACATCGGGGTGTGCGGATTTGATAGGGTTCATGTATTCCTTCCATGCTGAGCAAGCAGCTTCGGGGCTGAGGTTGCACTGAGCGGCGATGTCGCACTCGTTGAAACCCATGACCGCCTTGCTTCCCTTGGCCACTGCGGTCTTGACGTTAGAGAGCCACTCTTCGACGGTAGACTTGCTGGGGGCGTGCATCATGGGGATGAACTCGGTGCCAATGTCGTTGTTCTCAACTTGGCCCCAGTTGTAACCGAAACCGAACTTGCTGCCAAAAGCAGAGCAGAGCTCGGCATCGTTGTACGCAAGACCACGCTTGGTTCCAGTGTAGCTGTTACCCGCGCTGGGCGAGGGGGCGGCTGAAGAAGAAGGGGCGGCGCTGCTAGCGACGGGCTTCTGAATCATAGAGGCAGTGATGACGGAAGAGGCTTCGGGGGTTTGAGCAGGGTATCCAGCAGCCGGAGTGGTGTCAGCGACGGGAGTCTTGACGGGAGACGAAGAGGGAGCGGGGCTCTCCTTGACGGGGGTGGCCGCAGGGGGAGCCGCTGGGTAACCAGCCGCTGAGGAGCTCTGCTCAGCAACGGGAGTTGCAGGAGCAGCAGGGCTGGGGGAAGAAGAACCGTAGCCTGAGTCGACAGATGACTCGGCAGCGGGAGTAGAGGGCTTGGGAGAGGGGGTACCGGCACCGGGAGTGATGGTGACGGTAACCTTCTCCTTTGCGGTGACAGTGACGGTGTTGGCACCGCATCCGGCGCTGGAGAGACCAGTGGATATTGCGGCAGCGTCGACACTCTCAGCGGAACTCGAGGCCTCGAGGTAGACGGTTGAGTAGAGAGTCTGGGTCGAGGTCGAGGTCAAACCGATGGTAGTGGTTCCAGTTCCGGCAGGGACAGCAGAGCTGTTGTAGGCGCCCCATCCGCCGGTAGGGTAAGCAGCCCGGTGGTGGAACTTGTTGTGCTGGTAGTGGGGAACAGCGGCGGCCACGGAGGCGAGAGCCAAAAGGCTGGTAATTTTGACCGAGGAGGACATGTTGACCGTTTACGATTGTTTGTTGGTTGAAGGAGGCAGGTTTACTGGTATCGACTTTTGCGTGCTTGAGGGTATCGATGAGTAAAAGCAAGATGCAGCTGACCTGAGCGCAAACAATTGGGTCTTGACGTGTCGAACAAGGAACGTGGTAGTCAAGGTGACAAGAGAATGTACCGAGCAAAAGTGCTCAAAGGAATGGCAAGGCAACGACCGAGAGGTGTGAGTCCAAGGAAGGTGGTGACAAGAAGAAAGTCGGGGGGGAAATGCGGGTGGGTATGAACATTCATATATCCACGCGGGGCACCCGGCCGCTCCAATCCTTCCACACCCGCCTAGACTCCCTGAGCCTGCGCAAGCAAACTTTTGCGCAAACGGGACAGGCCAGGGGTCGGGTGGTGGAAATAGCCCTCTGCAGCCATTCACGACACAGAAGCAGCCTGGGCCGCTAAGGTCGTGGCTCGCCATCATTAGCTACTGCATAGCGCCGGGGCGTTTCACATAGCCGCCACTTCAGGTACACCCGCTCACCCTGCTTACGAGCAGGGGCCTTGTTGTGGCTCGCTTGCATCGGGCGTCATCTTCCATGTGAACCAGCAGGGCTGATTTATCGATAGATACGGACGTCTATCCTGTCAGACGGTTTTGGCGGCGTGATATGCAGTCACGGCAGCCGCCCCAAACTTGCACGAAAAGGCCTTCTCTTTGCCGGTCCACAAAATCTGACAGGCTTTTCGCCAGACTCTTCCAACCTTGGCTTTGCGCGGGCTGTAAGGGGTGGGGCCGCGCAGACGCCGCACGGGATGGATCGATTCTAGACACCATCTGTCATCTCCGAAGGGTTTGGCCTACGGGGTTTGACCATTTTGGATCAAGGATGACGAGTACCATCGATTTGTTGAATCAGAGTTCGGGGCCCGGGCTGGACGTTGCGCCAACAGGCACAGTCACCGCTTACGAGGCTTTCTCGTGTTGACGATTCGATCCACGAGCCCAAATGTCAGGATACGGCGTGGAAGCATCCAGCCGGAACCCGACTTTCCAGCTCCTGGTAGCCTCCTCAGCTCGTTGTCGGGCGCACCGCTCAAGGCGAAGAACCACCTTTGTCTTCGGCTGAACGCCATGTTGTCGCTCAAAGGCAAGACGTTGCAAGGCGCCCCTTGTTTCACTGTCCACGTCGCTTCTTCATGGCCACTGGAACTTACGTGGCGTCCACGTGAAAGCGCGGCGACGAGCTGGCCCTTGTTCAACGATGCCGACGTCCTTCCTTTGCCGGCATGCGAACGGCCTTTGTTTTCTTGGTATCTGCTCAGACCTTCGCGGGGTATACCCTCACCGTCTGCCCTGCTAATTCACAAACCCCATGGCGCTTGACGACGTCATACGGCTTAACAGGTTTCATTAACGTCGTTGCGCCGAGTAACTGACTTTATTCAGTTGCTTGTTCACGTTCGTCAGCAGAGAATGCCGTTCCGATATCTTGACAGCGTACAACATGATATTCTCGCCACATCAACGGCTCCCATTCGTTGGCTGATTCGTCATGGACACGTTACTGTAGGCA
>Ga0265797_10004411_pt1 | contig 21553 bp, 15 predicted proteins | sample P2T30metagenome_FD_192433 | JGI IMG/M metagenome (GOLD analysis project Ga0265797, IMG submission 192433) | Plant litter microbial communities from East Loma Ridge, Irvine, California - P2 T30 | ecosystem: Environmental > Terrestrial > Plant litter > Unclassified | place: USA: California...
TCGATGTCGATGTCCTGCAGGCGGCCGTCGCGGATGTACAGGAAGCCCAGGCCGAGCGGCGCGCCGATCCACTTATGCAGGTTGGCGCCAACGAAATCCGCGCCCAGGTCGGGGATGCTGAAATCGAGCTGGCCGAACGACTGGGCGATGTCGACCACCACATCCACTTTTTGCGCGCGCGCGATGCGCGCGATCTCGGCCACCGGCAGCACCAGGCCGGTGCGGTGGCTGATGTGGGTCAGCAGAAGCAGGCGGGTACGCGGATGGCGGCGCAGCGCGTCGGCGTAGGCCGCGATGACGTTCTCGCGCGTGGCCGGCTCTGGCACCGTGACCGTGACTACGTCGGCGCCGCGCTGCTTTGCCAGCGCGCGCATGGCGTCCATCACAGTGCCGTAATCGAGGTTGCTGATGATGACCGTCTCGCCAGCCTGCAGGAGCCGGTAGTTCAGGATCAGGTTCTGGAGCGATTCGACCGCGCTGCGCGTGAGCGCGATTTCGCCAGGCGCCACGCCCGCATACGCTGCCAGCTGCGCGCGGATCGCCGGCATCTGCTCGCGGTCGAAGCGGGTGCGCAGGTAGTGCGAGTTGTGGCGATTGAGGTAGTCGAGGTTGCGCTTGTAGTCTTCCAGCACCGGGCGCGCCATGATGCCGTAGTAGGCGTTTTCCAGGTTGACGATGTCGCTAGCCACGTCGTAGTCGCCGAGCGAGCCGGCCAGCGTGTTGGGCGACAGGGCTGGACCGCCAAGGGTCAAGCCGGCCGCCGTGCACAACAGGCTGCGCCGGCGGTAGGCGGATGGTTTCATGGAATGCTCCGAAACGAGTGGTGATGCGAACGAGTATAGGCACGCCTTCCCGTCCAGGAATGCGTCCCGGCTGATCGCCCCATAAGCGCCATTTATGCCCGCAACCAGCCGGGGTAGAATCGACATCACCTTCACCACTGGAACCACGCCATGCTCAGTCGCGACATCGACATCTTCCGCACCGTGATGACGTCGGGCTCCGCCACCCGCGCCGCCAAGGTACTGGGATTGTCGCAGCCGGCCGTCAGCCTGGCCCTGCGCCGGCTCGAGGAGCGCGCCGGGCTCGAACTGTTCCAGCGCCTGTCCGGCAAGCTGCAGCCCACGCAGCAAGCACACGCCCTGCTGGCCGAAGTGCAGCGCCATTTCGTCGGCATGGACGTGATCGAGCAGCGCATCCGCAGCCTGAAGCAGTTCGGCGCCGGCCGCGTGCGGGTGGCCGCCTTCCCCGGCCTGGGCGTGGGTTTCATTCCGCGCGTACTGGCCGACCTGGCGCAGGCGGGAGAGCAGACCGATGCGCGCAGCATGGTGTCGCTGCAGGTGATGGGTTCGCAGGAGGTGCGCAGCCAGGTGCTGCGCGATGAGGTGGAACTGGGGATCGCGGCCCGCGACGTCTCCACCGTCGGCGTCGAGCACGCCCTGTTCGCCCACTACTTCGGCATCGTCGCCCTGCCCGCCGGCCATGCACTGGCGCGCAACAAGGTCATCACGCCCAGGCAGCTGGCGCGCTATCCCTTCGTGGCGCTCAACCCGGACGACGCGGTCAGCTTGCGCCTGGACGCGATCTGCCGCAGCCACGGCGTGCAGCTGCAGGTGGCGGTCGAGACCACCTATACCTTCAGCGTGTGCGAGATGGTGCGCAACCGGATCGGCGTCGCCTTGGTCAATCCGGTCACCGCGGTCGATTACCTGGACGCCGGCATGGTATTTCGGCCGTTCTCGGAGCGGCTCGAGTTCACCGCGCTGACGATGTGGCCCGCCGGCCGGCCGCTATCGCCTTTCGTGCGGCGCATGCTGGGCGCCATGCGCGCGCGCCTGCAGCTGGATATGGACCGGCTGCGCGCGAGCATGCCGCCGGGCGCGCGCGACGTGGTGCTGCACCAGTTCCATGCGCTCGACGCCGGCGCGGCGGTCAAGCCCACGTCCTGAGGCGCCTCAGAGCAGGTCGATCGAGGTGCTCAGCACGCCCACCAGTTCGGCCATCTCGGCTGAATCGGCGATGGCAAGCAGGACATCGCCGCGATCGAGCGTGCCATCGTCGATCATGCCGGCCCAGCCCGCGACCTCGGCCTGGCTGGCCGTGCGCTCCAGGCCCGCCTGGTACAGGTGGGCGACAAATTCGGCATTGCTCATGGCGCCGAACTGTCCTTCGGCGCCGCCCACAAAGGCGTCGGCGATGTCGGCAAGCCCCACGCCACTTTCGCTGGCGCCGATCCAGAAATTCAGGCCGGCCTGGTCCGGCGCGCGGTCGAACAGCGTGTCGTAGAGGCGCACCAGCGCGCCGATCTCGGTATCGGCGACATGGACGGTGGCGCCGTACCAGCGGTCATGCAGCTGCATGACGGCCGAATCCGCAAAGCGCAGCAGCAGCTGGGCGCGCGTCTCGCTGCCCATGTTCAATCCCGTCAGCCACTGCGACAGCTCGCGCAGGTCCGCAGGGCGGTCGGCGCCATTGTCAAACAGGGCGCTCACGAAATCTTCGTCGCTCTGCGCATCGTCCACTGTCGTTTGCGCGAGCAGGCTGGCCGAGATCTCCAGCAACGACATACCGGCCGCATGTTGCGCTTCCCACCCGTCGAGTTCGACGCGGGTCGCCACCCGGTCTTCCAGCGCGGAGACCAGGCGGCCTATCGTGCCGCGCACCGACGCGTCGTAGCCGGCGCCGCCAAAATTGAGCAGCTCGACATTGGCGACCGCATCGATACCGTCGCCGTTGCCAGGCGCCGCGATCACGACATGGCCCTGTTCGACGCGGATCGTGTAGTCGGCACGCGTGCCCGACAGGCGCACGGTATCGCTGCCGGCGCCACCGTCGATCCAGTCGTCGCCCGCGCCGCCGGTGATGTAATCATTGCCATCGTCGCCGAACAGGCGATCGTTGCCTGCGCCGCCGTCGATGCTGTCGTCACCGCCGCCGGCGTGCACGACGTCGTCGCCATCGCCCGTGTTCAGGGTCTGCACGGCGCCGTCGGCCACCAGGTACTGGTTGCCCTTCCCGTTGCCCAGGATGCCGCCGATGGTGATCTTGCCGGAGATCGCCGCGAAGTCGATGTGATCGAGATCGACGCCGGCGCGCCAGAAGCCGCGCGTATCGATCACCAGCGCGGTCAAGGGCTGGTCGTCGCCCTCCTGTGCCGAGGTCAGGACAAGCTGCGGCGCGCCGTACACCGGCTGGCCGAAATCGAGCACTGGCGTGATCGTCTGCAGCAGCACCTGCGCGCTTGGTGCCAGGCCCGCGAGGTAGGCCGTCGCCCCCGCGAGCAGGCCGGCCTGCGAGTCCGAGCCGGCTTCGCTGTGCGCGCGGATCTCGCGCAGCAGGTCGTCCAGCGAAGCGCTGGCCGCCTGGGGTGTCGCGGAGCCGACCGCTTCCAGGCCGATGCCATCCAGGCGCTGCGCGTGCAGTACCGCGCCGCCACTGGCATCCGTGGCGATGTCGATGCCGGTGACATCATTCGGGTCGTACGGAATAGTCGGGTTGGTGCTGGTGGCGATCGAGAGCAGCTGGCGCACCGTGCCGTCGCTCTCGGTGACCGTGCGCACGGTGACTTCGCGGCGGTCGTCGATCCTGGTCTGCGGCACCGTGCCGGGCCGCTCGTCGACATCGCCGACCCAGACCGTCAGCAGTTGCGACGCGCTGTGGCCCGCCTGCTGAAGCGTCACCTCGACCTGGTAAGTGTTGTTGCCAAAGCCAAGACCAAGGTCGCGCTGCGCCTCATAGTCGGGCGCCTCGATAAAGCTGAGCAAACCATTGTCCTTGTCGATCGTGAACAGCGCCGCATCAGCGCCCCCGGTAATCGTATAGACGTTGGGGATGGGTGGCGGCGGGCCCGCATTGACCCTGTCCATTGTCACGGCATGCGAATTTTCAGCTACCCAGATAACCGGGCCACCGGGATAGGAAAAGCGTGGTTGAAAAAGGGTATCGGTTGCCATGACTGTTCCTCAAGATCGCGTTACCAACAGTATAACCATGCCATGTGACGCACGATATCCATGACAACGCGATAAGGAAGATGATGTCTTCCGCATGGAAAACCTCTGATTCCGCGCGGACAGTAGCGCGAAAATAACCCTTGCCATCGGGTTGATGGACACCACCATGATGTCATCGAACCAACACAATCTTGAATCTGGAGGTAGTCATGAAGAAACTTATCGTACTGTGCAGTGGCCTGATCATCGCAGCGGGCGCCGCCGCGCAAACAGAACGGACCACCCCGGCCGCGGTCCAGTCCGGGCAGACCGGCAAGCCGGTCGCCACCGACAAGACCGAGCGCAAGAACGCCTTCCAGGAATCGGTCGAAAGCGCGAATGCGGTTGATCCCGATTTCCAGGGCAGCAGCAAGCAGGAAACGACTTCTTCCGGCATGGGCCAACCGAAAACGGATACCGACAAGAAGTCGAACGCCAGCAAGCCGACGTCCGATGCGCAGGATGTCGAAGACAAGACCAAGAAATAGAGAAAAAAGGGTTACAAGCTCGCGCCTGTAACCCTTTAGCTGCTACTGCAATAATGGTGCCGCTGACCGGAATCGAACTGTGAGCGGGGCAAACACGAGCCGGACTATTCGATGGTGATGAGGATCCCCCTGTGTCAGGATAGTTGTCGCGTCATCTGATTTATCGACACCGTAGAGGGGGCGGAGTAAAAGGCAGGCAGTGAAGCGCTATTCAGCAGAACGCAAGGAAGCCATTTTGCGGCAGATGATGCCGCCGACGAACAGGCTGGTCTCGGCATTGGCCAGGGAGCATGGCATCTCGGAACAGACCCTCTATACTTGGCGACGAAATTTACAAGCGCAGGGAGTGCCAGTGCCGGGGAATGGAAAGAAAGCAGAGGAATGGAACTCGAAAGACAAGTTCGGGGTGGTGCTGGAAACGGCTGGCCTGAACGAAGCGGAACTGGCGGAATACTGCCGGCGCAAGGGCCTGTTCATCGAGCAGATAGTGGCGTGGCGGACGGCCTGCCAGGAAGCAAACGAACATCCTGCGGAGCGGTCGCGCGACCAGCGCGAGCAGACCAAGACCGACCGCAAACGGATCAAGCAACTCGAGAAGGAACTGCTGCGCAAGGAGAAAGCGCTGGCCGAAGCGGCCGCACTGATCATCCTCAGAAAAAAAGCCCAGGCGATCTGGGGGGATCCCGAGGAAGACTGACGGACACCCCGGATCGCCAGTTGGTGATGACCTTGGTTGAAGAAGCCGCTGGCAACGGCTGCCGCCGTGCTGCCGCCTACGCCGAACTCGACATTAGCCTGCGCACCTATCAGCGCTGGACGCGCGAAGGCGCCGAGGGCATGAAGGATGGACGCAAGGGAGCACAGCGGGCGGCGCCCGCCAACAAGCTCAGCGACGAAGAACGGGCGCGCATCCTGGCCCTGGTCAACAGCCCTGAGTTTGCGAGCCAGCCGCCGAGCCAGATCGTGCCGACGCTGGTCGACCGTGGGCAATACCTGGCGTCGGAATCGACGATCTATCGGGTCATGAAGGCGGCGGCACAGCAGCATCACCGGGGCCGGGCCAAGAAGCCCGTTACCCGCGTGGTGACAAGCCACTGCGCCACCGAACCGAATCGCCTGTGGTCGTGGGACATTACCTGGCTGCCGACCGCGGTGAAGGGCATGTATTTTTACTGGTACATGGTGCTCGACGTGTACAGCCGGAAGATTGTGGGCCACGAGGTGCACGTGGCCGAGTCCGCGGAACTGGCAGCGCTGCTCATGCGCAAGGCAAGCCTGGCTGAAGGCCTGGCCGGCCGTAAGGTGGTCCTGCACTCCGACAACGGCAGCGATGAAAGGCGCGACGATGCTCGCCACGCTGAACTACCCGCGCAAACCGTTTGAAAGCGTGGAGCAGGCAAGGACATGGACGCTTCAGTTCGTGCAGTGGTACAACCACCAGCACAAGCACAGCGGACTGAAATTCGTGACGCCAGCGCAGCGCCATGGCGGCTTGGCTGGGGCCATCCTGCGGCACCGGGAGCAGGTCTACGAAGCGGCAAAGCAGCGCCGCCCAGAACGTTGGGCAGGCGCGACGCGGAATTGGAAATTGAAGGACGAGGTGTGGCTCTATCCGGAACGGGTTGCACCTGAAATATCAAAGCTAGCTGCTTGAAGTGACGCGACAACTTTGTTGACAACTACCGATTCTGCAGTCCTCGTGATTTTCGACAGGCTCAACATTGCCACAACAATGAACAGGCGTGGCAAAAGCCTGCGACGCCATGGTCACTCCGCCCCCGGGATGGGCGACTGCTACGGGCGGCATTAGCCCCTATTCTTCGATTGCTATTGAGCCTGTGCAAAGCCGCGAAGTTACTGGCCGCGATCTATTGTGCATTGCCAATCCATAGGATCTTCGGCTGAGGAAAAATAGCCGAGGCACTCAACTCATCGGAGACGACACATGGCACTCGACGCGTACTTGCAAATTGATGGCGTCAAAGGGGAGTCGGCTGATTCAGCACATCAAGGCTGGATTGAAGTCGCCTCGACTCATTGGGGGGTGACACAACCCAGAGTCACTACCGTATCGACAGCAGGCGGCCACACGGCCGGACATTGCGAGCATCGCACCCTGTCGCTCACTAAACTAGCCGACCTCGCCTCGCCGGTTCTCATGCAGCACTGCTCAATGGGAAAAACCATTCCAAAGGCAAAGCTTGAGTTCATGCGTGCCGACAGCGACGGCAAGCCCGTCAAGTACTACCAGGTAGAACTAGAGAACGTACTGCTGTCCCACATGGACCAAGTAATGCACGACGGCGGCCTGCTTCAAGACGAAATCGGGCTATGCTTCTCGAAGGTCAAGTGGACGTATGTCCAGCAAAAGATTGGTGGCGGAGCAAGCGGCAGTACCTCAGGGGGTTGGGACCTCGCGGCCAAGAAGTGCTGCGCATGAGGACGGGCCATGCCTATCCCCATTCAGCCACGCGATCAACTCGGCCACTTCATGCTCCCCCAAGCGCCAGAGGAAGCGGGTTACTACGTGTATGGCAACGTCAAGGGCGTGCGCGGAACCGGACACTTGGCCCAATACGCCCATCCCAACATGCTGTCAGTTATCTTCCGGGTCGAACAGGAGTGGCAAGCGATTGATGATCGAAAGTTCGGCATCGGGAACATCAGTGTCGCTGGTGGACTCAGGTTCGACCACGCCACGCATATGAAGGGCATCGAGATGGACATTCGCCCTATTCGCAAAGATAAGATGGTTGGTCAAGCCGCGCGGTGTTCGTACAGAGACGCGATCTATGATCAGGCAGCCACGATCAAGCTGGTTGACCTGTTTTTACAGCATCCGATCGTCAAGGTCATCTACTTCAACGACGCCAAAGTACGCGAAGCTTGTGGCCCACTCGTGAGGCCCTGGCCTGACCATGATGATCACCTCCATATCGGACTTTGGGAGCGGCCATGAATGTTCGTTTGACTTGTCTTGCTGGAGCAATAGTGCTGGCATCGATCGCCCATGCAGGCGAGAGTCAAGGCCAAGTTCGATACTTGGCCAAACCGCTTACCGGGGATTTTTACATATACGGTGGCAGCATCGGCGACTCGACTCCGCCGACAGAGAAGGACAGGAAATTGTCGTTGATGGTGACCGGTCCGCTCGCGAAGGATTTGTTCGATCATCTCGGCCCGGACCAGAAAGAAGCCTGCGGCGCTGGCCCTGACCAACGGCAGCGAAGCAAAGGTGATCTAAGCTGTCTCTGGACAAAGGGCGAAGGCTACTCCTGCTACGTTGGCCTCGATGTTCGGACGGGGAAAAGCATGCAAGGATTGACCTGCTGACAGCCTATGCCAAAAATGAAGACTGATCAGAAGAAGATCAGTGGCGCCCCTGGCATGGGTCCACCGCCGCGATGCCGAAACCGATAAGGACAGTGAATCATGTGCGTCCCAGCACCCAGGACACGTTGGACAGGTTCAAGTATTTGCTCAGCCGGGGTTACACAGCGGTTACACGAGCAAGCCGAGGACGAGGACAAGAAAAAAGGGTTACACGCTTTCGCCTGTAACCCTTTGATCCAACCACTTATTTTGGTGCCGCTGACCGGAATCGAACTGGTGACCTTCGCATTACGAATGCGCTGCTCTACCGACTGAGCTACAGCGGCGAAACCTGTGCTTCGCCTTGCGTTCCAATGCCGAACGGACGAACCGCTTTGGCGAAAGAACCATATTCTAGCAAACAATACGGCAACCTTGCTAGTGTGTATCGCAAGTGTGCCGTATCACCGGCCATAAACGGCGTTATTAACCCGCGTGGTAGCCGGTCACGACCTCGACCTCTTCCTTCGAACCCAGGAACACCGGCACGCGCTGGTGCAGCTTGGTCGGCGGGATGTCGAGGATACGGCCCTTGCCATCGGTCGCGGCGCCGCCGGCCTGCTCGACAAGCATTGCCATCGGATTGGCCTCATACATCAGGCGCAGCTTGCCTGGCGAGCTTGGATCGCGCAGGTCGGCCGGATACATGAACACACCGCCGCGGGTCAGGATGCGGTGCACGTCGGCCACCATCGAGGCGATCCAGCGCATATTGAAGTCCTTGCCTCGCGGGCCGGTCTCGCCAGCCAGCAGCTCGCCGACATAACGCTGCACCGGCGGATGCCAGTGGCGCTGGTTCGACATATTGATGGCGAATTCCTTGGTCGACGCCGGAATCTGCATGTCGCTCTGGGTCAGCACCCACGACCCCATCTCGCGGTCCAGCGTGAAGCAATGCACGCCATTGCCGGTGGTGAGCACCAGCATGGTCTGCGGGCCGTACACCGCATAGCCCGCCGCCACCTGGGCGGTGCCGGGCTGCAAAAAGTCCTGCTCGGTTGGCTGGTTCATGCCTTCCGGCGCTTTCAGCACCGAGAAGATGGTGCCGATCGAGACGTTGACGTCGATGTTCGACGAGCCGTCCAGTGGATCGAACAACAGCAGGAATTCGCCCATCGGATAGCGGCTCGGGATCTGGCGGATGGTTTCCATCTCTTCTGACGCCATCGCCGCCAGGTGGCCGCCCCACTCGTTCGCCTCGAGCAGGATTTCGTTCGAGATCACGTCCAGCTTCTTCTGGACTTCGCCCTGGATGTTCTCGGTCTCGGCGCTGCCGAGCACTTCGCCCAGCGCGCCCTTGCTCACCGAATAGCTGATGCGCTTGCAGGCGCGGGCAACCACTTCGATCAGCAGGCGCAGCTCGGCGTTGATGGTCTGGTGCTGGCGCTGCTCTTCCACCAGGTACTGCGTCAAACTTACGCGTTTCATGACTTCCTCAGGTTGGGTTTGAATTCTTTTGGGTAACGTCAATGGACCGTGGGGTGGACGGCTGTGCCGTCCACGCGGTGAATGTTATCGGTGCCGGTATCGCGCCCGATGATCTCGCTGCCAACCATCACCGCGTGGACGGGGAACCCGTCCACCCCACAACGGGTGCCAACCATCACCGCGTCGGCGGCCGAGCCGCCAACCCTTGACCAATGCCTTAATTCGCGAGCGCTTTCGTCACCACTTCGCGCACATCGTTCGACAACTTGGCCTGCCCCGCCACCTGCTGCAGCGCGGCCTGCATCCTGGCCTGCAGCGCCGGCGCGAAACGGCGCCAGCGGTCCATGGCGCGCGCCAGGCGGCTGGCCACTTGCGGGTTCAGCGCGTCGAGTGCGATCACCTGCTCGGCCCAGAAGGCGTAGCCGCTGCCGTCCGGAGCATGGAACTGGACCGGGTTGTTCATGCAGAACACTGCCACCAGGCTGCGCGCTCGGTTCGGGTTGCGCAGGGTGAAGGCCGGGTGACGCATCAGCGCGCGCACGGCCGCCACGTCGGTGGTCGGCGCGGATGCCTGCATCGAGAACCACTTGTCCACCACCAGCGCTTCGCCCTTGAACTCCTGGTAGAACACGTCGAGCGCATCGGCGGCTTCCGGCACGCGCGAGGCGATCAGCGCGCTCAGTGCGGCGGCGCGGTCGGTCATGTTGTCGGCGGTGTCGAACTGGCGCTGGGCCAGCGCCACGCTGTCGTCATCCGGCGCGGCGTTCAGGTAAGCCAGCGCCAGGTTCTTGAGCGCGCGCTTGCCGGCGCTCGCGGCATCCGGGCTGTAGGCGCCGGGCGTCTGGTTCGCCTCGTACTGGGCCAGCAGCTCGCTGCGCAGGCGCGCACCGATGTCGGCGCGCACGAACTGGCGCGCCACGTGCACGGACAACGGATCGACGCCGTCGATCTGCTCGGTGATCATGGTCTCGGACGGCAGCATCAAGGCCTGCTCGCGGAAAGCCGGATCGAGGCTCTCGTCGACCAGGATCTTGCGGATCGCCTCGATGAAGGTCTCGTCCAGATTCAGGCTATTGGCGGTATTGCCTTTGGCGCTGGCCTCGCCGGTCAGCTTGAGCAGGCGGCCCATGGCCAGGCGCTGGCCCGCTTCCCAGCGGTTGACCGGGTCGCTGTCATGGCTGAACAGATGCAGCAGGTCGGCGTCGGTATAGCTGCCCAGCAGGACCACCGGCGCCGAGAAGTCGCGCAGCACCGAGGCTACCGGCTGCTCCTTGACGTCGGTGAACACGAAGGTCTGCTCGGCCTGGGTCAGTTCGAGCACCGCCGTTGTGCCGCGATCGACACTGTCGACCACCAGGCGCATATCGTTGCCGGCGGCGTCGAGCAGGCCGACCGCCACCGGGATGTGGAATGGCAGCTTTTCAAGCTGGCCAGGCGTCGCCGGGCAGCTCTGGAACAGTGTGAGGGTGTAGGTATGGGCGGTCTCGTCCCAGCGGCCTTCGAAGCGCAGGATCGGGGTGCCGGCCTGGCTGTACCAGCGTTCGAACTGGGTCAAGTCGCGGTTATTGGCGTCGGCCATCGCGCGGCGGAAGTCGTCGCACTCGACCGCCTGTTCGTCGTGGCGCGCGAAGTACAGGTCCATGCCCTTGCGGAAGCCGTCGACGCCGAACAGGGTCTGGTACATGCGCACGACTTCGGCGCCCTTCTCGTACACGGTGACTGTGTAAAAATTATTGATCTCCACAAAAGAGTCGGGACGCACCGGGTGCGCCATCGGGCCGGCGTCTTCCGGGAACTGGTGCTGGCGCAGGGTGCGCACCTGGTCGATGCGGGTCACCGCGCGGCCCGTGGCGGTGCCGATCATGTCGGCCGTGAATTCCTGGTCGCGGAACACCGTCAGGCCTTCTTTCAGCGACAGCTGGAACCAGTCGCGGCAGGTCACGCGGTTGCCGGTCCAGTTGTGGAAGTACTCGTGCGCCACCACTGCCTCGATGCCCTGGAAGTCGACATCGGTCGCCACCCGCGGGTTGGCCAGCACGAACTTGGTGTTGAAGATGTTCAGGCCCTTGTTTTCCATCGCGCCCATGTTGAAGTCGCTGGTAGCGACGATCATGAAGCGGTCCAGGTCGAGCTCGAGGCCGTACTTTTCTTCATCCCAGCGGATGCTGTGCTTGAGCGACTGCATCGCGTAGTCGGTCTTGTCGAGGTTGCCCTCTTCAACCCACACCTGCAGCAGGGCGTCGCGGCCATCGGCCAGGCGGAAGGTTTCTTCCTGGCACACCAGCTGCGCGGCCACCAGAGCGAACAGGTAAGAAGGCTTCTTGAACGGGTCTTCCCACAGCGCATAGTGGCGGCCGTCGTCCAGATCGCCTTCTTCGATCAGGTTGCCGTTGGACAGCAGCACCGGATAGCGGGCCTTGTCGGCGCGCAGCATCACGGTGTACTTGGCCATCACGTCCGGGCGGTCCGGGAAATAGGTGATCCGGCGGAAGCCTTCGGCCTCGCACTGGGTGAAGAAGTTGCCATTCGACACATACAAGCCGCTGAGCGTCGTATTCTGCTCGGGATTGCAGAGCGATTCGATCTCGAGCACCACGTCATCCGGCGCCTCAGAGATGGTCAGGATATTGTTCGCCAGCGTGTAGTCTCCCGCGCCGAGCGTTTTGCCGTTCAGGCGCAGCGCGACCAGTTCGATTTCTTCGCCATGCAACTCGATGGCGCGGCCCTGCGCGGCCGGGTTGCGGCGCAGGGTGAGGCGGTTGGCGACGACCGTACGCGCGGGATCCAGGTCGAAGCCGAGCTCGACAGTATCCACAAGGTAAGTCGGCGGGGTATAGTCTTTCCGGTAGATGGTCTGGGGCGTATCGGTGCGCATGGGTAGGAACTCGCGAACACAGTGAATGAGATGCTTATTTTACCAACAAGCTTTTCAGGTGTTTCGTTCGTTTTCCATGTATCGGCATGTATGCACGGTAACCGGGTGTAAAACCGGCTCCGCCGATTCGGAACAAGGGGTAAGCTAGATCATCAGGGAAATACCGCATAGACAACAGGGAGATTCACATGAAACGCTTCATCACGCTCGCTCTGGGCGCGTCGCTCGCGCTCTTGCTGGGCGGCTGCGCGACCACGATCCGCAGCGATGTCACGACGTTCCACCAATGGCCGGCCCAGATTCAGGACAAGAGTTATGTGTTCGAAGTGCCGTCGCCGCAGGACGATACGCTCGAATGGCGCAGCTACCAGGAACTGGTGCGCGGCCAGCTGGCGCGCCAGGGTTTCCGCGACGCCGATGGCGCCACCCCGGCGCTGACGGTCTCGATGCGCTTTACCACCACCGATCTGCCGGTGCGCGTGATGGAACCGATCATGACGCCGTACTTCTACCCGAGCGCGCGCTTTGGCTACGGCTACCGGGGTTTCAATCGCCGCTACTGGGGCGGCTGGTACAGCCCGTTCTACGATCCGTTCTGGGGCCCGTATCCGGCTTACCAGACCTCGATCGAGCACCATTACCGGCGCGAGCTGCAGGTCTCGATCAAGGCGGCGAGCGACGGCAAGCGCCTGTTCGACGTCACGGTGCACAACACCAGCCGCAATATGTCGACGCCGGACATCATGCCGGCCCTGGTGCACAGCGCGTTCGAGGGCTTCCCCGGCCAGTCGGGCGTGGCGCGCCGGGTCGAGGTGACCAAGCAGCCGAATACCTGATCCACGCGGATTGTTGTTCGAGGAGCCGGGCGTTGCCCGGCTTTTTTACGTCCAGACGAAAAATTATTGGTGAGGTGGAAGGCTAAACCTGTGAGGTGGAGGGCCCAACCTGTGAGGTGGGAGGGCTCAACCTGTGGGGTGGACGGCTTGTCCGTCCACGCGTTCAGCTCACCCCAGTGCAGTGGCAGCGCATGCCCCTGTTGGACGCATGGACGGCAGAGCCGTCCACCCCACGGTGTACTACAGCCGGTGTAAAAAAACCCGCCAGCGATGGCGGGTCAAGAGACAACCAGACAAGCAACTGCTAGAAATTCACATCCAGCTTGACGGCGATATTGCGAAACGCATTACGCTGCGGCGACCAGGTGGTGGTGGTCACCTGCGCCAATGGATTCGGCGCCAGTGCATTGAAATTCCCCAGCTGCACCGAGCGGTTGCTCATATAGCGCTTGTCCAGCAGGTTGTTGATGCGCACGCTGAAGACATAACGCCCAGTCTTCTCGCGCAGACCGAAGCCGGCGTGCAGATAAGTGGTCGGCTGCACGAAGTTGATCGGGTTCTGGTCGATGTTGGTGACCATGTCGCTGGCATGGGCCACGGTGCCGGTCACAAACCCATCGAAGCTGCGGCTCGGCATGCGCACGTCGTAGCGGAAGTTGATCGTGGCCTTGCGGCGCGGCGCGAACGGCATGCGTCCGCCGCTGACGTCCTGGGTATTCTGGTTGCCGAATTCCGGATTGCGCAGGATGCACGAAGCGTTGAAGCCGCCGTTATTGCCACCCGAGACCTGGTAGCACTGCGCGTTGCGGAATTCGGTGATCGTGGCGTCGGTGTAGGCGTACGCCGCGTTCACCAGCAGGTTCCCGGTCACCAGCGCATTCACGTCCAGCTCCACACCCTTGGTCTCCACACCCGGCAGACTGTTCAGGCGGGTCTGGTAGATCAGCGTGTCGGGAATATAGCTGCCCGAGTTCTGCTGGTAATCCTCGAACTTGGAGCTGAACGCGGTGGCGGCCACCGTCAGGCGGTTGGCCAGGAAGCTGCCCTTCATGCCGATCTCAAAGCTCTTCGCGGTCTCGGGTTTCACCGGCTGCTGGGCCGCGGTCAGCGCATTCAGGCTGCTGGTGATGTCGTAGGCGTGGCCCTTGTAGCCGGTCGAACCGGACACATAACCCATCAGGTTCGGCGTGAACTGCTGCTGCAGGCTCAACTTGCCGGTCACGTGTTCGTCGTTATTGCCCAGGCTCGAATACACATTGCTGGCCACGAACCCGCTGCCGAGCGGCAGGGTCGATGGATTGCCGCTGCCATTGAAGCGAAAGCCCGATTCCTGCTCGTTGTAGCGCAGGCCGGCCGTCAGCGTCGTGCGCGGGATGAATTCCCAGCTGGCCTGGCCGAACACTGCCTTGTTGACGTTATAGGTGTCGCCATAGAACTCGGTCGGGCTGGTTGCAATTACGCCGTAGTAGCCGCGCTTGAAGTAGCGCGCCAGTTCGTTCTTGCCGTACCACAGGCCGGCCACATAACGCAGCGCGCCCTTGTCATTCGAGGTGTAGCGCAGCTCCTGGGTACGCGAAATCACGTCGAAGCGGCCGAGCTGCGAGTTGCCGGCGTTGATCCCGGCCGGCCGCCCGCTGCCCGTGACCGGGTAGTACAGCATCACCGGCAGGTCGGTGAAGTCCTGGTCGCGCGAGTCGTTGGCGTGGTAGCGGTCCATCGAGGTGATCGAGGTCAGTGTGCCGCCGTTCGGCAAATCCCAGTTCACGCGCAGGCCGGCGCCGCGCGAGGTCGACTCCTGGCCGGTAAAGGTGTCGTTGCGGATGTTGATGTTGTCAGGGGTGGCCGAAATCCCGTCCAGCACCAGGCCGATCGGCAGCTGCGGCACGTTGCCCAGCAAGCCGTTCTGGATATTGGTGCCGGTCACGCCGGTCAGCACCACCACGCAGCAATCGGTCAGCGTGTGGTTGTAGCGCGGCGAGAAGTCGATGCTGACGCTGTCGACCGGCCGCCAGGTCAGCTTGCCCAGGAAGGTCTTGCCGCGCGCGCCGTTGGTGTACTTGCCGGTGGTGAGGTTGTTGACGTTGCCGGCGAAGTCGTTCTGGCTGGCAGCGATGCGAAAGCCGAATTTTTCCGACACGTCGCCGCCCACCGAAGCGGACAGGCGCCATTCGCGGTCGTCCGACATCAGGACGCTGGCGCGGGTGCGCACCGGGCCCGAGATCGGCTTGGTGACGATATTGATGGCACCTGCGATGGCCGACTTGCCGAACAGTGTGCTTTGCGGGCCCTTTAAAATCTCGATGCGCGAGACGTCGGTCAGGTCGCGGAAGGCCTGCACCTGCATGCCGATCGGGATGTCGTCGACGATCACGGCGACATCGGATTCGACGCCGATGCCGATCGACTGGGTGCCGATGCCGCGCATGTTCAGGCCCGTGTTGGCCGGATTGTCGGACTGGGTTTTACTCAGGGACGGCGAGAGCTCGATGACGTCGTCCAGGTCGCGCACGTTATTGCGCTGCAGGAGCTCTTCGCTGATCACCGAGATTGATTGCGGCACGTTCTCGAGCCGCTCGACCCGCTTGTTGGCGGTGACGACCACCTGTTCGAGGGCTGGCGCGGCAGTCGGCGCTTGCTGGGCGTGCGCCGTCATGCTGAGCACTGCGCCGGCGACGGCGAGCGCCATCGGGCACAACACGATGCGGTGTTTTGCTGGCATTCTTATCTCCTGATTTTATGTTTATGTACTGCTGTTATGTGTGCAGTATCTTGCGCAGCTGCCTAGCGCACCATGCACGGTTTCTTGCTGTCGAAACTCCAGTTGGGAATGAGGTATTGCATGCCGATGGCGTCGTCGCGTCCACCGAGTCCCATGCCCAGGTAGAGCTGGTGGGCCGCCTCCACGGCGTCCAGGTCCAGTTCCACACCCAGGCCCGGCACGGTCGGCACGGCGACCTTGCCGCCGACGATCTGCAACGGGTTGCGGGTCAGGTACTGGCCGTCCTGCCAGATCCAGTGGGTGTCGATGGCGGTGATCTCGCCGGGCGCCGCAGCTGCCACGTGGGTGAACATGGCGAGCGAGACATCGAAGTGGTTGTTCGAGTGCGAACCCCAGGTCAGGCCCCAGGCCTGGCATAGCTGCGCCACGCGCACGGTGTCCTGCATGGTCCAGAAATGCGGGTCGGCCAGCGGGATGTCGACCGCGTCGAGCTTGACCGCATGCGCCAGCTGGCGCCAGTCGGTGGCGATCATATTGGTCGCGGTACGTAGACCCGTGGCGCGGCGGAACTCGGCCATCGTTTCGCGGCCCGAATAACCGGCCTCGGCGCCACAAGGGTCTTCGGCGTAGGCCAGCACATCGCCCTGATCGCGGCACAGGCGGATCGCATCCTGCAATGACCAGCAGCCGTTGGGGTCGAGCGTGATGCGGGCCTGCGGGAAGGCGGCCTTGAGTGCCCTCGCCGCTTCGATCTCTTCTTCGCCGCGCAGCACGCCGCCCTTGAGCTTGAAGTTATTGAAGCCGTAGCGCTCCTGCGCCGCGCGCGCCTGGGTCACAATCGCCTCGGTCGTCATGGCCGGTTCGTGGCGCAGGCGCAGCCAGTCGTCGTCCGCTTCCGGCGCGCTGGCGTACGGCAGGCCGGTTAGCTTATGGTCGCCCACGTAGAACAGGTAGCCGAGCATCTCGACCTGGTCGCGCTGGCGGCCGGCGCCCAGCAGGTCGGCCACCGGCATGCCCATGAACTTGCCGAGCAGGTCGAACAGCGCGCATTCGACCCCGGCCACGGCGTGGATCATCACGCGCAGGTCGAAAGTCTGCTGGCCGCGGCCGGCGGCGTCACGCGTGGCGAACACCTTGCGCATCGAGCCCAGGATGCGGTTGTAGAAACCGACCGGCTGGCCGATGACGAGGGTGCGTGCATCTTCCAGCGTCTGGCGGATGCTGTCGCCGCCGGGGACTTCACCGACGCCCTGGTTGCCGCTGCTGTCGGTCAGGATCACCAGATTGCGGGTGAAGTATGGGGCGTGGGCGCCGCTCAGGTTGAACAGCATGCTGTCGCGGCCCGCGACCGGTACGACGCGCATTGCCGTGATGTGTGGCGTGCCGCCTGTTGTCTGCGCTGGCATTGTCGAATTAGTGGGTGTCATTGAGCTTGTAAGAATATCTGATACCGGTATCACGATAAAATTTATGATACCGGTATCTTTTTTACGCTGTCAATGATTTCTCATGTGCGTTCGCAATATGTGTAGGGTTGGCGGCTTCGCCGCCGACGCGGGGATTGTTAGTAGTGCTGATCGCGTGCCGGATGATCTCGCTGCCAACCATCAACGCGTCGGCGGCAGAGCCGCCAACCCTACGGTGGAATCAGGTGCTTCCGCGCTCTACGATGACGAAGCCGACGTCGCGCACCGGTTCATCCACCGTCTTGCCTTCGGCGCGGTCGATGATCAGTTGGGCGGCGGTGGAGCCGATGGCGGTGCCGTCGATGCGCACCGTGGTGAGGGGAGGATGCAGGTCGCGCGAGAATGACTGGTCGCCCAGGCCGACGACGGCCAGCTGCTCGGGCACCTTGATGCCCAGCGCCAGCGCCTCGAGCAGCACGCCCTGCGCCATCATGTCCGAGCTGCAGAAGATGGCGTCGATGCCGGGATCGTGCGCCAGGAGCTCGCGCAGGCCGGTGCGCCCGCTGCCCAGCGACGTTGGCGCCGGCACGATGCAGGTCGGTACGGCGGAACGGTCCTCGCCCAAGGCCGGCTGCAGCGCCAGCACGGTATCGGCGAAGTGCCGGTTGCGGCGCACCGCGCGCTCGTCGTTGGCGCTGATGGTGGCGATCTTGCGGCGCCCGCGCCGGTACAGGTATTCGGCCACGGCCTTGCCGATCTTCTCGTGCGAGAAACCCACCAGCATGTCGATCGGGCTGGCCGTCAGGTCCCAGGTTTCGACCACCGGGATGCCGCTGGCCAGCAGGCGGCGCCGGCCCTGCTCCGAGCGCATGATCCCGGTCAGCACCACGCCGTCCGGACGGCGGCCGATGATGGCCTCGAGCAGCGCGTCCTCGCGCGAGTTTTCATAGCCGGCCTGGCCCAGCATCAGCTGGTATCCTTGGGCTGCCAGGGTATCGGTCAGCGCCTGCACCATCTCGAGGAACACCGAGCCGCTGATGGTCGGCACCACGGCCGCCACCATGCGGCTTTTCTTGGAGGCCAGGCCGCCGGCCAGCAGGTTCGGCACATAGCCGATCTGGTCGACCACCTCGCGCACCCGCTGCAGGATGTCGGGCGAGACCGAGTCGGGATTGTTCAGCGCGCGCGAGACGCTCATCGGGGCGACGCCGGCCAGGCGGGCGACGTCGCGCACCGTGGGCGTGGTGCCCTTGCGGCTCTTGCGTGGCTGGGAAGCGGGTTTTTCCATGACCGCGATTCTAGCATCGCGGTCATGGTTGCGGTATCAAGCCATTAGTCTTGCAAGGTGAGCTTGCCGCGCAGGCGGATGGCGTCGGCCGCCGTGCCTACCATTAGCTCGAACTCGCCCGGCTCGGCCACCCAGGCCAGCCTGGTGTTGTGGAAGGCCAGCGTGTTGCGGTCGACCTGGAAACTGAGCTTGCGGCTCTCGCCCGCCGCGAGCTTCGTCTTCTGGAAGCCTTTCAGCTCCATCAGCGGCCGTACCACCGAGGCCACCGGATCGCGGATATACAGCTGCGCCACTTCCTCGCCCGCACGGTTGCCCGTATTGGTGAGCGTGAACGAGACCGTCACCTTGTCGCCCTGCTTCATCGCCGGCTTGCTGACCACCAGGTCGCTATAGGCAAAACTGGTGTAACTGAGGCCGTGGCCGAAGGCGTAGCGCGGCGTGTTCGGCGAATCGATATAGGCCGAGCGGTAGACGATGTTCTTTTCGCTGAGCACCGGCCGTCCGGTGCGGTATTGCTGGTAGGAGATCGGGATCTGGCCGACGCTGCGCGGGAAGGTCATCGGCAGCTTGCCTGACGGGTTGTAGTCGCCGAACAGCACGTCGGCTACCGCATTGCCGCCCTGGGCGCCGGGGAACCAGGCATACAGGATGGCCGCGGCCTTGTCGGCGACGTTTTCGAACACCAGCGGGCGGCCTGCCAGCATCACGACCACCACCGGCTTGCCGGTAGCGGCCAGCGCGTCGAACAATGCTGCCTGCTTGCCGGGCAGCTGAAGGTCGACCCGCGACTTGGCCTCACCGCTCATGTCCCACGATTCGCCGACCACCAGCAGCACGGCGTCGGCGTCCTTGGCGGCTGCGACCGCGGCGTCGAAGCCACTGGTGTCGACACAGGCTACATCGCAGCCCTTGGCGACGGTCAGCTTCGTCTGCGGTGACAACTGCGCGCGGATGCCCTCGACCAGGCTGACCACGCGGCTCTCGTCGGACTGCACGATCCAGCCGCCTTCGAGGTCTCGTTTTGCTTCTGCCAGTGGACCGATCACCGCCAGCGACTTCAAGCCTTTGGCGAAAGGCAGGACCTGACCCTCATTCTTGAGCAGCACCAGCGACTTGCGGGCGACATCGCGCGCGATGCGTGCATGCTCGGGATCGTTCAGCGCCGCCTGTTCGCGCGCGGCATCCGAATACCGATAAGGATCGTCGAACAGGCCGAGCGCGAATTTCTTGGTCAGCACCCGGCGCACCGCATCGTCCAGCACGGACGATTTCACTTTACCGTCCTTGATCTGCTGGGCGAGATGCCTGCTGTACGCGTAGCCCTCCATATCCATATCGCTGCCCGCATTGATCGCCTGCCCGGCCGCCTGCGCCAGGTCGGTCGCATAACCATGCTCGACCAGCTCCTTGATCGAGGCCCAGTCGCTGACGACGAAGCCCGGATACTTCCACTGGCCCTTCAACAGGTCGCGCTGCAGATACGCACTGGCGGTCGCCGGCACGCCATTGAGCGTATTGAACGAGTTCATGAATGTCGCCACGCCCGCGTCCACTGACGCCTTGAACGGCGGCAGATAGGTCTCATGCAGCTGCTGTTCGCTCATGTCGGCCGCGTTGTAATCGCGCCCCGCGATCGCCGCGCCATAGCCGGCGAAGTGCTTGGCGGTGGCCATGACGCGGTCCAGGCCTCCCAGCTTCTCACCCTGGAAGCCCTTGATGCGGGCCACCGCGATGCGCGAACCAAGATAGGTGTCTTCGCCCGCCCCTTCCATCACCCGGCCCCAGCGCGGATCGCGGCCGATATCGACCATCGGCGCGAAGGTCCAGTGGATGCCGCTGGCGGCGGCTTCCTTTGCCGCGATATAGGCCGATTGCTCGATCGCTGCCAGGTCCCACGACGCCGCCTCGCCCAGCGGCACCGGGAACACCGTCTTGTAGCCGTGAATGACGTCAAGGCTGAACAAGAGGGGGATCTTGAGGCGCGACTGCAGCGCCAGCGCCTGGATCTCACGCGTCTCGGCCACGCCCTTCACGTTCAGCATCGAGCCGACGCGGCCCAGGCGGATGTCGGCCAGCTTGTCGCTGAACTTCTCGCTGCCCGGCCCCGTCATCTGGCGCCCGGACAGCTGGTGCAGCTGGCCGACCTTCTCCTCGATCGTCATGTGCTTCATCAGGGCATCGACCTTCTGCTGTATCGCTTTGTCCTGCGCCAGCACCGCCGGGGCGCAGACCATCAGCGCTGCCGTCGCCAGCAGCGTCATCGTGTTCTTCGTCATGCCGGCCCCCTTACTTGTACTTCTGCTGCATCTGGTCGTAGAAGTTCTTCAGCGTGTGGAAGGCCTTCTTCTTCTGGCCGGTGTCCGAGATCAGGCCCTTGCGGTTCCAGAAGTCCTGGTAGTACGGATGCTGGCGGCGCGGCGAGCGGAAGTCGGCCAGGATCCAGGGTGTGATGCCGCGCAGCCCAGGAATGGCGGTCAGCATCTTGAACTGGTTCTTGTACAGCTGGTCCTGGTATTCCTCGCTCCAGCGGGTGTCCGCATCGGCATGGAAGCCACCCAGCGCATCGGCGCCGAACTCGCTGATCACCACCGGCTTGTCGTACTTGATATTGAAGCGGAAGGTCAGCATCTCCTTGTTGTTACTCCAGTACCAGCCGGCGTATTCGTTGAAGGCCGCCAGATCGAGCTTGTCGGCCAGCGGGTCCTCGACCACGACTTCCTTGCCCTCGCGGTGCACCTCGAGCGCAGCGGCCACCAGGCGCGTGTCGTCCAGGCCGCGCACCGTGTCGGCCAGCTTGCCCATGAAGACGTTGCGCGATTCGCCCACCGGCGTCTCGTTCCCGATCGACCAGATCACGACACTGGCGCGGTTCTTGTCGCGCACCACGAGGTCGGTCAGCTGCTGGCTGGCGTTGCGGAAGGTGTCCGGGTTATTCCACGAGATGGTCCAGTACACCGGCACCTCGGCCCACACCAGCAGCCCCATTTCATCGGCCAGGCGCGTCATCTGCTCGCTGTGCGGGTAGTGGGCCAGGCGCACGTAGTTGGCGTTCAGTTCCTTGGCCCATTGCAGCATCATGCGCATATCGCCTTCCCCGCGCAGGCGGCCCTGGATCAGCGGGTTTTCGTCATGCAGCGAGATCCCGCGCA
>Ga0265797_10004412_pt1 | contig 21537 bp, 18 predicted proteins | sample P2T30metagenome_FD_192433 | JGI IMG/M metagenome (GOLD analysis project Ga0265797, IMG submission 192433) | Plant litter microbial communities from East Loma Ridge, Irvine, California - P2 T30 | ecosystem: Environmental > Terrestrial > Plant litter > Unclassified | place: USA: California...
CGCCCGGCTACGAGGAGAAGCACTTTTCGCCGGAGAGCAAGCAGGGCAAGCTGCGCCTTATCGCCTCCCCCGATGGCCACGATGGCTCGGTTCTGATCCACCAGGATGCGCGGATCTACGCAACGATCCTGAACGAAGGCGATCACGTGACGCATGCGCTGGACGACGAGCGCACCAGCTACGTGCACGTCATCCGCGGCACCGTCAGCGTCAACGGCACTGCGCTCAAGACCGGCGATGCGTTGAAGATCTCCCGCGAGACCCGCGTGACGCTGGATCACGCCGAAGCGGCCGAGGTGCTGATCTTCGATCTGCCCTACTGACGTTTTACCTGCGAAGCCGGCCTGCCGCGCCGGATCGACGGCGGGCAAGTTGTGCCTGGCGCCGTCAGGCGCCTGTTTTACAAGTCGCCTGACCGCATCGGGGGTTTGCACCGTCGTCGTCCCGATGCCCGGCAAGGCGCGTCGATGACAGACGGTGGTCAACCGCCCGGATGGGCGACGACTGTTACGCCACCCAGCTCGCTCCGTCGCGCGCCAGCAGCGCGAACGATTCGGCCGGGCCCCAGGTGCCGGCAGCGTACGGCCGCGGATGCTCGGCCAGCGTGCTCCAGCCGTCGATGATCGGATCCGCCCATTCCCATGCCGCCTCGAGCTCGTCGCGCCGCATGAAGTGCGTCAGCCGGCCGCGCACGACGTCGATCAGCAGGCGCTCGTAGGCCTCGGCGCGGCGCTGCGGGAACGCCGATTGCAGGTCGAGGTTCAGCGCGACCTGCTGCATGTGCATGCCGCTGCCGGGCTCCTTGGCCATCAGCTGCAGCTTGATGGCCTCTTCCGGTTGCAGCTCGATGACCAGCCGGTTGGCGGCCCCGCCCTGCTGGTATTCGGGGAACAGCGAGAACGGCGGATTGGCGAATTCGATGACGATCTTCGACGAGCGCCGCGCCATGCGCTTGCCGGTGCGCAGGTAGAACGGCACCTTCGACCAGCGCCACGTGTCGATGAAGGCGCGCAGCGCGACAAACGTTTCGGTACTGCTGCCCGCCGGCACGTTCGGCTCCTCCAGATAGCCCTGCACTTCCTGGTTGCCGCTGACGCCGCGCGTGTACTGCCCGCGCACGGTATCGCGGGCGATGGAAGCGAGGTTGAAACGCCGCAGCGAACGCAGCACCTTGAGCTTCTCGTCGCGTACCGCATCCGGGGCCAGGGAAGTCGGCGGCTCCATCGCCACGATGCACAGCAACTGCAGCAAGTGGTTCTGCACCATGTCGCGCATGGCGCCGGCGCTGTCGTAGAAGCCGGCCCGGCTGCCCACGCCCACCTCCTCGGCCACCGTGATCTGCACGCTGGCGATGTTCGGCGCGCGCCACAGCGGTTCCAGGATCGAGTTCCCGAAGCGCAGCACCATCAGGTTCTGCACCGTTTCCTTGCCCAGGTAATGGTCGATGCGGTAGATCTGCGATTCCTGGAAATGCCGGCCGACGGCTTCGTTGATCTCGACCGCCGACGCCAGGTCACGGCCCAGCGGCTTCTCCAGCACGACGCGCGCCTGGGTGTCGACCATGCCGGCCGCGGCCAGCTTGTCGCAGATGGTCGTGAACAGCGATGGCGCGGTCGCCAGGTAGAACACGCGCTCGGCACCGGCGCGCGATGCCGCGGCCAGCGCCGTCAGGTCATCCTGCTGGACGTCGACGCGGACGAATTCAAGCAACTGCAGGAAGCCGCGCCAGGCCTCGTCGGCAAAGTTTGCCTCGGCGATGAACGGGCGCGACTTCTCTTCGACGAAGGCCAGGTAGGCGTTGCGATCGAACTCCTGACGGCCGGTGGAAACGATACGCGTGCCGGGCGGCAGGTTGCCGTGCAGGTGCGCCATGTACAGGGCAGGAAGCAGCTTCCTGACCGCCAGGTCGCCCATGCCGCCGAAGATGATCATGTCGAGGGGCAGGCCGGCCCCGGTTGGTGTGGACGAGGTCATGGTGTTCGGTAAAAGTTGACGGAACCGCCAGCATACAATGGTCGGGCTTTTTGCGTGCGGGCGGGTCTATGGCGCTGCGCGGCTTGGGGCGCGGGATCGTTTGGTTGCTATGGTTGCGGCACGCGCGCGCAACTGGCCTCGACGGGCCGCTGCGGTACCTGAGCTCTACCTAGCGGAAATGCTCTGCTTCGGGCGGCGGCTCGACCCAGCAATGCTTGCGCGTCTCGTACACCGATACGGTCGGCGCGGGAAAGCCCGGGTCGGCGAATGCGCCCACCGGAATCATCAGTATCTCCGGCATCGCCTGGGGCTCCCAGTAGACGGTCGCGCCACACTGCGGGCAGAAATGGAAGGTGGCGCACGTACCTTCATCGCCGCACCGCGTCCAGCGATGCGACTCGCCACTGATCGTCACGTCGGCGCGTGGGAACCTGGCCTGCTGGCCGAATGGGCTGCCGGTGCGGCGCTGACATGCCAGGCAGTGGCAGATCGATATACGCAGCGGAGTGCCGCTCACTTGCGCCGATAACTGGCCGCAGTTGCAGGTAGCGATGCCCGAATAGCTCATTGCGCGCTCTCCATTTGCAATGTCGCGCCGCGCCGGCGGCTGGCGTGTTAATCCAACTACGAATGCCGGCCGCGCACACAGAATTTCTGACAGGCTCCGATTCGGTCATCCCGAATTCAACTTCCAATGATGTCACCAATCGGGCTTCAGCGTCTCGACCCGATTACATTGGCTATTAAAACATGCGTTCTACAGCTCCCACTGCGTCACAGCTTTCCGTTCCAGCTCCCGTTGAGCCACTGTTCGCCTCTGTTTCGACGCGATGTCAATTCGCTCGGCCAACTGGACCATGGCGGATCAAGCCTGCGAGACCAGTCGAGCAACCACTGGCTTTTTTCACCATCCCTGGCTTGCAGCACGACCTGGCTGTGGCCATTCGGATGTAGCTGCATGTGGCGCATTCAAGGCCAATAGATTGGCCGCATGCAAATTGCAACTACACACATTTAGTTGTACCATGGAAATTCCAACCTAATATGGTTTCAAAATGATGGAGCGCAAATGAGTAACGACATCAAAAAATCTACTATCGTCGCCGGCGCCGGCGGTGTCGCAACAGCCGCAACAGCTGCAACCACTGCGACGAGCGTTGTCGGCGCATCCGCAGCGACTATCATGTCAGCAACCGCAGGAACTACCGGCGCTGCTCTTGCGGCGGGTGCCGGCGCTGCCGGGACAGCGGGAGGTGCAGCCATTGCCTCCGGAATGGCGTCGATTGGCAGCGTTGTGGGAGGCGGGATGGCAGCCGGTGCCATCATTACTGCCGCGGCTCCAATTGCCGCCGTCGCTGCCATCGGTTACGGTCTCTTCAAGTGGTTCGAAGATTGAGAGTTAGACCTTCTGGCAGCAGCCGCTGCCAGGTCATCATTACTTATTTTTCGGCGCCGTCGCGGGACCATTGCGGACGCCGGCATGCCGCAGGGCGTCCTCCGGCGGAGCCGCTGCGCGGGAGCTTCAGCGAGAGCCTTGCGCTTTGCGCTCGTCTCTCGTTTGAAGTGTATGGAGGAAGCGCGCCCTCGGCGCGCTGCGCCGCTGCGAAGCAGCGGCAGATGGGCGATTCGGATAGCCCCCGCGCTGGTAAGCGCGTGGTCTTCGAATCCACCGTCTGCCGTCCAGACAAATAAAAAAGCCTCCCGCAGGGGAGGCTTTTTTATTTGTTCTGGCGGAGACGGTGGGATTCGAACCCACGATACAGGTATAAGCCGTATGCTTCCTTAGCAGGGAAGTGCCTTCGGCCACTCGGCCACGTCTCCTAGTCGATCGCTCAACTATGTCTTCTGCTCCGCATTTCTGTGTCACATCCGACGACCGTCATAGTAATTGCCACGACGATTTTGGTCAAGGAAACCGGCGATCTTTTTTTGGAAATATTTACTCTTTTTCCAGTTCGAACGCCTTGTGCAGCGCGCGGACGGCCAGTTCCATGTACTTCTCGTCGATCAGCACGGAAATCTTGATCTCGGAGGTCGAGATCATCATGATGTTGATGCCCTCTTCCGCCAGCGTGCGGAACATGTCGGAGGCGACGCCCACGTGGCTGCGCATGCCCACGCCGACGACGGAGATCTTCGAGACCTTCGCGTCGCCGATCAGCGTGGCGAAGCCGATTTCGTCCTTCTGCGAATTCAGGGCTTCCAGTGCCTTGTTGTAGTCGTTGCGCGAGACCGTGAACGTGAAGTCGGTCTTGCCTTCGACGGACTGGTTCTGGATGATCATGTCCACTTCCACGTTGGCCGCCGCGACGGGGCCCAGGATGTGGTACGCCACGCCCGGGCGGTCGGCCACGCCCATGACGGAGATTTTGGCTTCGTCGCGGTTGAAGGCGATGCCGGAGATGACTGCTTGTTCCATATTGGTGTCTTCCTCAAACGAAATCAGGGTTCCCGAGCTGGCTTCCTCGGCCAGGTCCATCAGCGGGTCGGTCAGCGACGACAGTACGCGTGTCGGCACGCGGTAGTTGCCGGCAAACTCAACGGAGCGGGTCTGCAGCACCTTCGAGCCGAGCGACGCCAGTTCCAGCATCTCTTCGAACGTGATGGCCTTCAGGCGGCGCGCTTCGGAGACGACGCGCGGGTCGGTCGTGTAGACGCCGTCGACGTCCGTGTAGATCAGGCACTCGGCCGCCTTCAGCGCGGCCGCGATGGCCACTGCCGACGTGTCGGAACCGCCGCGGCCCAGCGTGGCGATGTTGTCGTTCTCGTCGACACCCTGGAAGCCCGTGATGACGACGATCTTGCCGGCATCCAGGTCAGCGCGCACGCGCTTGTCGTCGATCGACTGGATGCGCGCCTTGGTGAACGCGGAGTCGGTTTTAATGCCCACTTGCCAGCCGGCGTACGAGACGGCCTGTTTGCCGATCGCCTGCAGTGCCATCGACAGCAGCGCCACGGAGACCTGCTCGCCCGTCGAGGCGATCATGTCCAGTTCGCGCGGGTCGGGCGGGTTCTGCACTTCCTTGGCCAGCGCGATCAGGCGGTTGGTTTCGCCGGACATCGCGGACGGCACCACGACGATCTGGTGTCCCGCGTCGTGCCACTTGGCGACTCGGCGCGCGACGTTCTTGATACGGTCCGTCGAACCCATCGACGTACCGCCGTACTTGTGAACGATTAAAGCCATAACTTGCGTTTTCCACTCGGTTGAAGTAAGGGGGTCCCTTACTCTACATGCTGCGCTGCAAAAGGACAAGTCAAAGGGTCAACAGCCTCATACAGTTGCGGCATAAGCTCATGCGAAAAACGGGGTTACTGCCGAAGATTATTCCGCCGTCCATCGCATAACGATGCAATCATTGCGGCCCTGCACAATCTTGTGGCAATCCATGCCGATGCCCGCCGCATACAGCAGCTGCCCGGGAATGCCGACGACGGGCAGCCGGCCGCGCTCCCATGCCGGGATATCCAGCGCCTGGCAGTGCTGTTTCAGGCCGCGCGTGGGGCGGTTCGGCGCCAGCTTCAAGCGCTCGCCGCCGCGGCGGAACGAGATCGTCAGCAGCTGTTCGCGCAGCCATTCGGCCGCGAGGCCCTGCTCCGAGCGGTCGAAAAACAAGGTGCCGCCGTAGTCCGGAAACGCCATCGACGCTTCGCCGTTCCAGCGAAAATGCTGGAATGGCGCGTCCTCGAAAATGTCTTCGCGCGTGCCGGCGAGCTCGCGCTGTTTCGGCGCCAGGTACAGGCGGCCGCGGTAACGCCGTACTTCGCGGTCCGGGTGCGTGACCAGCAGATTCGCATCCTCGCGCGCCTCCAGCAGCTGCGTTGTCATTTCCAGCAGCCAGCTGGCCGAGGGAATGCGGATGCCCTCCACCGCGAACCAGTGCCGCAGCAGGTTGTTGCGGCGGTCCGCGCTCAGTGCGCGCAGCGCTTCGACGTCGATGCCGCCGTCGCGGCCGCAGGTTTGCAGGTCCTGCCGCGCCAGTTCCGTCAACAGCCTTTGCGCCGACTGCGCGTGCGCGGCGCTGCGGGCGAAACGCTCCTGGTAGCCGGGGAACGCCGCGGCCAGCGCCGGCATCACCGTGTGGCGCAGCGCGTTACGGGCATAGCGGGTGTCGTCGTTCGACTCGTCGTCGACGTGGGCGATGCCGTGTTCGGCCGCATACGCTTCCAGCTGCGCGCGCGAGGCCTGCAGCAGCGGGCGCGCCAGCACGATGTCCGCGCTGCCCAGTAACGCGGGGGCGTGGTTGGCGGCGTCCATGCCGGACAGGCCCGCGGGTCCTGAGCCGCGCGCCAGTTGCAACAGGATCGTCTCCGCCTGGTCGTCCAGGTGGTGCGCCGTCAGCAGCAACGTCGCGCCATGCTCGCGGCACAGCTCACCCAGCGCCGCGTAGCGGGCCTGGCGCGCCGATGCCTCGACGCCCTCCTTTGCCCCGTTGACGGCGACGCGGCGGGTGGCGAACGTCACGCCCGGCTTGGCGCATTCGGCGGCGCAGTGCGCCTCCCACGCGTCGGCGTTGGCACTCAGCCCGTGGTGGATGTGGAAGGCGAACAGCGGACGGCCCAGCGCGCGCGCCAGGTGCAGCAGCACGGACGAATCGAGGCCGCCGCTGAAGGCGATGGCGAGGGGCTGATCGGCGGGGAGATCGGCGATGGCGCCGGCGAAAATGGTGTCGAGACTGGACTTCATTGGCTACTCATAAAAAAACCGGGGACAGGCACCTGTTTTCGGGAATGAATTCCCGAAAACAGGTGCCTGTCCCCGACGTCGGGACTGTCCCCAACTTTAATACTGCCGCGGACTTATTCCTGCGGCGTCGTTTCCTTGAACTTGCCGTAACTGAGCAGCTTCTTGTGGCGGTTGTCCAGCAGCTCTTTCGTCTTCATGCCCTGGAACTGGCGCAGCGAGTCGGCCAGCGCGCGTTTCAGCAGGCGTGCCATCTCTTTCGGATCGCGGTGGGCGCCGCCCAGCGGTTCCGTGACGATCTTGTCGATCAGGCCCATGGCTTTCAGGCGGTGCGCCGTCAGGCCCAGCGCTTCGGCCGCATCCGCGGCGCGTTCGGCCGTCTTCCACAGGATCGACGCGCAGCCTTCCGGCGAAATCACCGAGTAGGTCGCGTACTGCAGCATCAGCACGGCGTCGCCCACGGCAATCGCCAGTGCGCCGCCGGAGCCGCCTTCGCCGATGATCGTGGCGATCAGCGGCACCTTCAGTTCGGCCATCACGTACAGGTTATGGCCGATGGCTTCGGACTGGCCGCGCTCTTCCGCGTCGATGCCGGGGAACGCGCCTGGCGTGTCGACAAACGTGAAGATGGGCAGGTTGAACTTCTCGGCGACCTTCATCAGGCGCATGGCCTTGCGGTAGCCTTCGGGTTTGGGCATGCCGAAATTGCGCATGGCGCGCTCTTTCGTGTCGCGGCCCTTCTGGTGGCCGATGACCATGCACGGCTGGCCGTTGAAACGGGCCAGGCCACCGACGATCGACTGGTCGTCCGCGTAGGTGCGGTCGCCGTGCAGCTCGTGGAAGTCGGTGAAGATCTCGTTGACGTAGTCCATCGTGTACGGCCGCTGCGGGTGACGCGCGATCTGCGCGACCTGCCATGGCGTCAGCTTGGCGTAGATGTCCTTGGTCAGCTGCTGGCTCTTCTTGGCCAGGCGGTCGATCTCTTCCGAGATGTCGACGGCCGAATCGTCCTGGACGAAACGCAGCTCTTCAATTTTGGAATCCAGTTCCGCGATCGGCTGCTCAAAATTGAGGAAAGTAGTTTTGGTCATTGGTCCTCCGAGAGTATGAATCCCGTGCGTTGGCGGGTAGCCGGGTCGCGCGAATTCGAATTTTTCGTCATTCTACCGGAACCGCCGGTGCCGCCGGATCGAGGCTGCGCCACAGATACCAGGTGGCGACGGTACGGAACGGTTCCCAGTTGGCGGCCACCTCGCGCGCATCGCTGCGCGAGACGGGCTCGCCGGAAAAATAGTTATGGCTGATGCCCGCGATCAGGCGCGGGTCGTCCAGCGGCAGCACGTTCGGCCGCAGCAGGTTAAAGATCAGGAACATCTCGGCCGTCCAGCGCGTGATACCGCGGATCTGCACCAGTTCCGCGATGACGGCTTCGTCCTCCATCGCATGCCACTCGGTGGCATGCACCTTCTTTGTCTTGAAGTTGTCGGCCAGGTCGAGGATGTATTCCGTCTTGCGCTTGGACAGGCCGCAATCGGCCAGCTGCGCGGCGCCCGCCTTGATGACGAGGGCCGGCGTGAATTTCGGACACGCCGCCAGCAGCTTCTGCCACGCCGCGTTGGCGGCCTTCGGCGTGACCTGCTGGTTGACGATGGAACGGGCCAGGGTCGTGAACGGGTCGTCGTGACCGATCAGGTGCAGGTCGCCGAACTGGGGAATCAGCTTGTTCATGATGCGGTCGCGCCGCATCAGTTCCAGCTTGGCCTCTTCCCAGTACGGCGGCACCACCAGCTGGCGGCCGACGGCATCCGTCTTGTCCCTGGACTGAAGCACCATTATGCGCGGCGCCAGTTCGTCGTGCCGTCCGGCTTGTCTTCCAGCACGATGCCCTGTGCCAGCAGGTCGGCGCGGATCTTGTCGGACTGCGCGAAGTCGCGCGCCTTCTTGGCCGCGGCGCGCGCGGCGATGGCTTCGGCGATCATCGCTTCGCCGATGGCGTCGGTCGCCCCAGCCTGCAGGAATTCCTGCGGCGAGCGTTCCAGCAGGCCGATGACGCCGGCCAGGCCCTTGAGCTGGCGCGCGGCCACGGGCGACTTCGATTTATTCACTTCCGATGCCAGGTCGAACAGCACGGAGACGGCGATCGGCGTATTGAAATCGTCGTCCATCGCTTCGGCGAATTTTTGTGCGTTGTCTTCGTTCCAGTCCAGCGGCTGGCCGTCGCCTTCGACGCCATCGAGCGCCGTGTACAGGCGCGTCAGCGCGCCACGCGCGTCTTCCAGATGCGCGTCCGAGTAATTCAGCGGGCTGCGGTAATGCGCGCGCAGGATGAAGAAGCGCACGACCTCCGCGTCGAACTTCTGCAGCACGTCGCGGATCGTGAAGAAATTGCCCAGCGATTTGGACATCTTCTCGTTATCGACGCGAATGAAACCGTTGTGCAGCCAGTAGTTCGCCATCGGATGGCCGAACGCGCCTTCTGATTGCGCTATCTCGTTTTCGTGGTGCGGGAACTGCAAATCCGCGCCGCCGCCGTGGATGTCGAACTGCTCGCCCAAGGTGGCGCACGACATCGCGGAGCATTCGATATGCCAGCCCGGACGGCCCTGGCCCCACTTCGAATCCCATTTCACTTCGGCCGGCTCGGACTCCTTCGAGGCCTTCCACAGCACGAAGTCGAGCGGATCGCGCTTGCCCGTGTTGACGTCCACGCGCTCGCCAGCGCGCAGGTCGTCCAGCGACTTGCCGGACAATTTGCCGTAGCCCTCGAAGCCGCGCACGGCGTAGTTGACGTCGCCGTCCTCGCCCTGGTACGCCAGGCCCTTCGCTTCCAGCTGCTCGATAATCGACAGCATTTGCGGCACGTATTCGGTGGCGTGCGGCACGTCCGTCGGCGGCAGGATGCCCAGCGCCTGCGTGTCTTCGTCCATGTAGCGCTCGAAGCGCGACGTCAGCGAGTGAATCGATTCGTTGTTGTCGACAGCGCGGCGGATGATCTTGTCGTCGATATCGGTGACATTGCGCACGTAGCGCACGTCATAGCCCGATGCCTTCAGCCAGCGATAGATGACATCGAACGCCATCATCATGCGGCCATGGCCCACGTGGCAGTAGTCGTACACCGTCATGCCGCAGACATACATGCGGACCTTGCCCGGTTCCATCGGTACGAACGGCTGCTTTTCACGCGCCAGCGTGTTGTAGATCTTTAAGTTGCTCATCGGACTCATATTCCTTGCTGACGATCGCGGCAATACGAAACCAGGGCCCCGGCATTGTGTGCCGCGCCGCTGTCTTGTATCGATTCCGGGACCGTGCAGACCCGCCGTAGCGTAGTAATGTTCTCGTTATTCTAGGTTTTTCTGTGATGATACTGGTTTCCATTCCGGACGGACTAGAATGGGAGCCGTCGCCAAGTATAGCATTGATAAAATGCCGGGACCCAAACTACAACCTACAGGAAAGTAAAAGAACATGCGTGCGAAATTCACTGCCCTCGCCTTTTCCGTCGCGACCGGCCTGCTGCTGTCCGGCGCTGCCCTGGCCGCCGACCCGCAGGTCTCCCTGAAGACGACGGCCGGCGAGATCGTGCTGGAACTGAACCAGGAAAAAGCGCCGAAAACGGTGGCCAACTTCCTCGCCTACGTCAAAAGCGGGTTCTACAAGGACACCATCTTCCACCGCGTGATCGACGGCTTCATGATCCAGGGCGGCGGCTACACGAAGGACCTGAAATCGAAACCGACGCGCCCGCCGATCCCCAGCGAGTCGAAGAACGGCCTGAAAAACGAGCAGTACTCGGTCGCCATGGCGCGCATGGACAACCCGAACTCGGCCACGTCGCAGTTCTTCATCAACGTCGTCAATAACGAAGGGCTGGACTACCCGAACTTCGACGGCGTGGGCTACACGGTCTTCGGCAAGGTGATCCAGGGCCAGGAAGTGGTCGACAAGATCCGTGGCGTGCTGGTGGACGACAAGACACCGATCTTCCAGAACGTGCCGGTGACGCCGATCGTCGTCAAGTCGGCCACCATCCTGAAAACGCCGATCGTGCCGAAGGCGCTCAAGCCTGCCGCGCCGGAAGCGGAGCAGACGCCATCGGCCGGTGCGCAGTAAAATAGCGTTTTGCCATCGTCTGCTGTAAGATCGCGGCCCCTGATTCATCTCATACCAACAGGAAAACTATGACCACCATTCACATCACCACCAACAAGGGCAAGATCGTTGCCGAGCTGGACGCCGAGAAAGCACCGAAGACCGTCGAGAACTTCCTCGCCTACGCCAAGGCCGGCCACTACGACAACACGATCTTCCACCGCGTGATCGACGGCTTCATGATCCAGGGCGGCGGTTTCGAGCCAGGCATGAAACAGAAGCCTGCCGACACGACCGTCGAAAACGAAGCCAAGAACGGCCTGAAAAACGAGCCGTACACGCTGGCCATGGCCCGCACGTCGGCACCGCACTCGGCATCGGCCCAGTTCTTCATCAACGTCAAGAACAACAGCTTCCTCGACTACCCGGGCCAGGACGGCTGGGGCTACGCCGTGTTCGGCAAGGTTGTCGAAGGCACGGAAGTCGTCGACGAAATCCGTAAAGTGAAAACCACGCGCAGCGGCATGTTCGCCGACGTGCCGGTGGAAGACGTGATCATCGAAAAAGTCGAAGTCGCACAATAAGCGTGTTTTTACATTGATTCTGCATTGATCCTGCATTGATCCTGTTCATCTCCGACCTGCACCTGCAGGAAGACCGGCCCGCCTTGACGGAAGCGTTCCTGCGCTTCGTCGACGAGCGGGCCCGGTCCGCCCGGCAGCTGTATCTGCTGGGCGATCTGTTCGAATACTGGGCGGGCGACGACGACCTCGACGCCCCCTTCCACCAGCGCATCGTCGCCAGCCTGCGCTCACTGGCCGACGCCGGTGTCGAACTGTTCTGGATCGCCGGCAACCGCGACTTCCTCGTCGGCGACGCCTTTGCACAAGCCGCCGGCCTGACGCTGCTGCCGGAAACATGGGTCATCGAAGACCATGGCCGCCGCATCGTGCTCGTGCACGGCGACGCCCAGTGCACGGATGACGTCAACTACATGGCGTTCCGCGCCCAGGTGCGCCAGCCGGACTGGCAACGGCAGTTTCTAGCGATGCCGCTGGCGCAGCGCAAGGCGATCATCGCCGGCCTGCGCGACAACAGCCGCAAGGACCAGGCAGGCAAGAGCCACGAAATCATGGACGTGACACCGGCCGCGATTGCCGCCGTGTTTGCCGACACCGACACCACCGTCATGATCCACGGCCACACGCACCGCCCTGCCCTGCACCGCGTCCATGGCAAGCTGCGTTACGTGCTGCCCGACTGGGAGCCGGAAGCCTCTCCGCCACGCGGAGGCTGGATTGCCATCGATGACGATGGCGTGATCACGCGGCACACGCTGGACGGCGCCCGCGTCGATTGAACCGGACGTTTGGCGTCTATCCCCAGATATCCGCTTCGGTCCACCCCAACTCCGCAAAATCCTGCGCCCGCAGCGGCGCCTCCCCGCTCGCATAAAACTCGTCCAGCTGCGGCGGCGCCACGCCTGTCCCGGCCAGCATCGCATGCACCTGGCCGCGGTGGTGTACCTGATGCTGGAACAGGTGCGCCAGCAGGCGCTGGCGTGTGTCCTGCTGCACGCTGTCCGGGCGCAGGATCGTGACGACGGCGTCGAGCGCGTCGTCCGTCAAGGTGGCACAGTATGCGATCAGCGCCTCGTCGGTCACCTTCTGTGCCGCCCACACGACCGCGCACGTGGCATGCGGCGCCGGTGGTCTGAAAAACGCGCCGATGTCGGGATGCGGCGGCTCGCCGCGGCGCTCGCGCCACAGCGCATCCACATAGAATTGCTGGACGGTGACGAGATGGTTCAGCGTCAGCCCGATGCCGGGGAAGAAACTGGTGCGGGTCGTATCGTCGAACTCGGGCTGGCTGAGTGCACCGCACGCACGCAGCAGGCGATGGTTGGCCCACGCGTTGTTGTACGCCTGCGCCAGCAGGTAGTTGGACAGCGGATCAGGTAATGACATGGCAGCCTCCTGCGCAGCATTATGCCAAATCCCCCACCGGGGTCAGGTCCGACATTCGGACATCGATGTCCGAATGTCGGACCTGACCCCGGGTTATACGGGAGTCAAACGGCGGGCGGATAGCGCTTGATGGCTCGACGGCACAAGCCTAAGCTGGGCAGTCCTGCCACAACCTCCGGGGACGCCATGGGTGACGACGCATCGCAGCTGACCGAGCGCCAGCGCAACGAACTGGCGTATCACCGTGAGCACGCCCGTGAGCACGAAGACATGGTGCGCCGGCCCTTCTCGTTCGACATCCTCGACCGGCCGCAACGCCGCTGGTGGAATGCCTACTGGCAGATGTATGCCTACCTCCTCACCCAGGACCTGCGCGGCCGGCGCGTGCTGGTCGTCGGCTGCGGCTTCGGCGAGGATGCGCTGCGCCTGGCGCGGATGGGCGCGCACGTGACGGCGTTCGACCTCAGCCCCGATTCGCTGGCGATCGCCCGGCGCCTCGCCGAACGCGAAGGGCTCGTCGTCGACTTCGGGCAGATGCCGGCGGAACGGCTGACGTATGCCGACGACAGCTTCGACTGCATCGTCGCCCGCGATATCCTGCATCACGTCGACATTCCCGCCGCCATGCGCGAGATCCGGCGCGTGGCGCGGCCGGGCGCCCTGTTTGTCGTCAACGAAATCTACTCGCACTCGCTGACGGACACGATCCGCCGCTCGCGCTTCGTGGAAGCGTTCCTGTATCCCCGCATGCAGCGCCTGATCTACGGGCCCGGCAAGCCGTACATCACGGCGGACGAGCGCAAGATGTCGGAGCACGACATCGCCCTCGTGCGCGCCATCCTGCCGCGGCTGGAGATGTCGCGCCATTACAACTTCCTCGTCACGCGCATCCTGCCCGAGAGTTCGCGGCTGCTGGCGATGCTGGACCGCCTGCTGCTGGTGGCCCTGCGACCGGTCGCGCATCTGTGCGCCGGGCGGCGGTTGTTTGCAGGCCACATCGTCAAGGAATAAGTGTCGGCGATTGTCATCAAAGTCCATTGAAATTGTCCCTCCCGTTTTAAAAGGCAGGGTGCAAGCCTATGCTGGCCGTGGGGGAAGCGCGGCAACGCAGCATGCATACGAACGCGGACACCCCTGGCTGGCCGATCTCCGGTGCCGGCCACAACAATGCACGCCGCCAAGCGCGGCATGGGGGATGTCATGGCAGAGTCATATCGGCTGCAGATCAGTGCGCTCGAAGGGTACGGCACGCCCGTTGCGCGGGTTGACCCGCACGGCGTCGTCACGTATGTCAACCAGGCCGCGCAGCAACTGCTCGGCGTGACGGCGGACGAGCGCATCGACTTGCGCACGCTGTTCTCGGACGACATGCAATATGCCCGGGTTAGCACGCAACTGCACCAGCGGCTGGAAGGTGCGCTGTCGAACTACGACGCGACGTTCCGCCGGCCGCACGACAGCGCCGGCATGGCGGAAATTCCGATCCGCATCTATGCATTCCCGGACCTGGACGACGCGGGCAACGTTACCGGTTCGGTGGCCATCATTCACGACCGGCGCAAGGAATCGATGCAGGCGGAAATCCACGCTGCCATCGAAAAGAGCGCGTCGAACGACGCCCTGTTCGGTGCCGTTGCGGCCCAACTGGGCCGGCTGTTCCCATTCGACGTTTTCCAGGTGACGGCGATCAGCCGCAGCCGCAAGCACCTGCGCAGCCTGTATTCGACGGACCCGAACGCGGCAACCCTGTACCCCTTCCGCTGGTGGCCGATGCCCGTGTTCGTGGAGGAGGAGCTGGACAACCTTTCCACCCGCGTCATCGATATCGACGAGCTGTACAGCCAGCCCAGGTGGGCGGAGATGGCCAAAACGGACGCGGCAACGCGAAACTTCCTCGCATCAGGCGTCAAGACCGTACTCAACATGCCGGTGACCGAAGGCGGCCGCCTCGTCGCGATCGTCTCGCTGCATGCCTGCCGGGCCGATACGTTCGACCATTTTCAGCACGAAGAGCTGCTGGCGTTGCCGATTGGCCAGGCCGTCATCACGGCGCTGTACCGCGAGCGCCGCGGCGAGAACGAGGCCGTGTTCGCCCTGTTGCGCGAGGCGGCCGCCAATGCCAACAACGTCAAGCGCGTTGCCGAGGAACTGGTGCAGTCGCTGGTCGGACAGGGCTGGCACCATGTCTCCGTATTCCAGAGCGACGAGGCGCACAACCGCATGCGGCTGGTGTGCCAGGCCAACGGCCAGGGCCACCCGCCGCTGCCCGACGGGTTCATGCTGCCGCGTCTGGACAGCAACGGATTGCCCGCCAACGCGGTGGCCGAGGCGGCGGTATGCAACGGTCTGGTGGAGGAATTCAGCTCGCGCGCGCGGGGACCGTTCGCGCAGGAGGGCAGCGCGCCGGTCGGCTCGGAGCTCGTGCTGCCGATCCGCGGCCAGCGCGAACGCTGGGTCCTCAATGTGGAATCGACCCAGGGCGGCAGCTTTGCGGCCGAGGAGATCCGCTTCCTGGAATTGCTGACGGGCGAAGCGGGCGCGGTGCTGCACCGCTCGTCGATGTTCGAGCTGCAGGTGGCGGTGCTGAGCTCCATCAACGACGCCGTGATTGAAACGGACGACCGCGGTGTCATCCGCTGGAGCAACGCGGCCGCCAAACAGATGCTGGGGCTGCCGGTGCGGCATGACGTGCCGCTGCAGTTCGGCGAGCTGATCGCCGATGAGCGCATGCGCGACACGCTGGCGCAGGCCGACTGCCTCGATCATCGCGAACTGAACCTGCGCACCACCGAGGGCAAGCTGGTGCCGGTGCTGCTGTCGATCTCCTCGCTGCCGGAACACCTGGGCGGACGCGTGCATGTCGCCAGCGATTTCACGTACCAGAAGGAAGTGCAGCGGCTGGGGGAACTGAAGGAGGTGTTCCGCCATGCGGCGCTGGAAGGCCGGATTCCGCTGTCGCTGGCGACGATCTGGCTGCGCCAGTATGCGCAGCAGAACCCGGCCGTGCGGGACATGATCGAGAAGGTGCTGGCCCAGCTGGGCCGGGCGGACCTGCCGCTGGAGCGGCTGCTGCGGCTGTTCTCGCAGGAATCGGCGCCGCCGGCACAGCCCTATTGCGACCTCGCCCGGGCCGTGAGCACGACGCTGTCCGAGCTGCCCGACATGGCGCAGCAGTCGATCCTGGCCGAGATTGGCGGCGGCGCGCTGCCCGTCTCCATCGACTTCACCGACCTGCAGTTCTGCGTCGAATCGATGATCTCGTTCGGCCTGCGGACCCAGCCCCAGTCGAAGGCGCTGCACGTGGCCACCGACGTCACGGCCAGCCACGCCCGCTGCCATGTCTGGGGCGACTGGGAAGCGGACTTCGACGGCGTCGCCGGTGTCGGGCCGAGCGAGCGCTGGCGCCGCAAGTCGCTGTGCGACCTGACCTTGGGCGACAGCGTGATCGAGCGCCTCGTGCAGCGCGCCGGCGGCGAGTACCGGCGCAGCTTCGGTCCGGCACTGTCGTTCGAAATTGCCTTGCCGCTGTTTGTCTAGGGAGTACCGTCATGGACTGGATTCTGGTCGTATTCGAAACGCAGGAAATGGTGGTGGCCGCCAAGGCCTGCCTGAAAGACGTGCTGCCGCACGAGTTTATCTGCGTGCGCAATATCGCGGCGGCCCGCGCAGCGCTGCTCGAACACGGCCGGCGCGACTGCAAGCTGATCGTCTCGGGCCTGGCGCCGCCGGCAAGCGCCGAGCATGCCGTGCCGGTGGACCGCGGCATGCCGACGGCAATCGCCTTTTTGCAGGAAACGCGCGGAACTGGCACGCAGCCGCCATGCATCTTCATCGATCCCGCACCGACGGCCGCGCACACCGACGCGCTGCGCGACATCGCCAACGTGCAGCTGATGGCGCTCGACGACGCGCCGGACTACCTGGCGGAGAAAGCGCGCCGCCTCGTCACGGGCGAGCCGGTCCGCCGTACCGAGGACAACCACCTGATGGACGTGGACATCGTGCTGGTGGGCGATATCTGCAAATGGTCGCTGACGGGCAGGAACGGCGAGGGGTTTCCCGACTTCGGCACGATCAAGCTGCCGAACGGCCACCTGAAACGGCTGCTGACCGATTCGAGGTCGGTCGGTTTCATCCCCAGCGACGAGCAGGAGCTCGCGCGGGAGCTGATCCTGCGCCTCGGCCGCGACCTGTACCGCTGCTTCTCCACCGACCCGATGGACTCGAACAACCTGTGGGAGGCCGTGTCGCACTATACGGACCGCATGCGCATGCTGGAAAAGACGCGCTTTCGCTTCCAGGTCGACCACACCACGAGCCAGCTGCTTGTCGAAGCGCTGAGCCGGGAAGACGCGGCGTCGCCGGACAGCGAGGACTACTGGATGCTGCGCACGCCGATCGTGCGCCGGTTCGGTACCACGGCCGACCGCTCGCCCCTGTTCAAGGACCGCCAGAGCCGCGAGACGCCGGTGCAATGCCTGATCATCCTGGGTAACCCCAGCAAGTTTGCCGCCACCGGCGCGCTGGGCAAGGCTTATCCGGCCATCAGCCAGGCGGCCGACGAGGTGGCATGGCTGCACGACTACCTGAGCACGGGACAGCGCCAGTTCGGCCTGGCGCAGCCCAGCATCATCCGGTACAGCGACTACCCGCGCGGCGACTTCGGCCCCGCCGTCCTGAAGGCGCTGGCGTCGGGACAATGGCAGCTGATTCACTACTCGGGCCACTCCGACATCGACTCGGACGGCACCGGTTACCTCGTGCTGGGCGACCATGAGAACGACCTGATCGACATCGACGAATTCGCCCGCGCCGCCGCGCATGCGCAATTCATCTTCCTCAACAGCTGCCGCAGTGCGAACGTGCGTTTCATCCAGCGCTCGGTCGAACGCAATATCCCGGCGGTGGCCGGCTATGCCTGGCCGATCCGCGACGAAATCGCGGCCGAGTTTTCGCGCACGTTTTATGTCAACCTGTTCGGCGAGCACGAGAAGCTGTCGAACCGCTTCCTGGAATATGCGTTCATGCGCGCGCGCGGCCACCTGCACCGGAAATACCAGCGCGATACCGTCTGGTCCTCGCCGCTGCTGTTCATGCAGTCATTGAAATCGGAGCCGGAGCGCGACCGCTTTGCCAGCCAGCGGAGGCCGTCGTGAGTCTCCACGACATTGTCGATGCGCTGGCCCGGCGCGCCGCCGTGCGCGACCAGGCCGTCCAGTTGAGCGATCCCGAGTCGGCCGCCGACGCGGCGCTGCCGGCGGAAGGCTATTTTTCCGTGCGTCTCAGCGAAATGCGGCTGACGGACGAGCGCCGCTGGCTGAACGAGATCACGCCCGCCGTCTTCGTGATCGGTGAATACGATTACAACGGCACGCGCGTGCGCAAACCGTGCTTTGTCAGCAACGAGCTGCTGGGCTCCTTCGCCCCCGGCATCGATCCGGGCAAGCTGCGCGTCAACTTCGCCAATACCCTGCTGATCGGGCCGACGCCGTACGCGGGCGGCGATGTGGAACTGTTTGTCGGCCTGTTCCAGACCGCGACGGAAGAACGCCTGACGGCGATGTTCGGCATGTTTGAAAAACTGTTCGGCAAATTCGGCGGCCCCGTGGCGGCCGGGATCGCGCTGGCGAACGAATTGCTGCCGGGCGTACTGAAGTGCCTGGGCACGAGCGATATCCGCTGCCTGCTGGCCGACCGTCGCCCCATCGGCGAACAGAGCCTGCCGACGAACTTCTACCTGGCCTACCTGCGCGGGGAACGCGGCAGGACGGTCGATACCGCGACCCTGCGGGTGCACGACAGACAGCTCGTGCGCATGGCGGGCGGCGCGCCGGTACCCGTCGAGGATGTCGACTTCTGTCTGATCCAGATACAGTGCCGGCCCACCCGCAACGACTATACGTCGCTGCCCTTCCACAAGCTGTGGCTCGAGGTCATGAGACAGACCGGTGCGAACAATCACCCGGCCGCGCAGGCCGGCATGCTCGAATGCGCGCAGCAGATCCTCGTCTCGCCGGACCTGACGGAATCGCACAAGCTGGCGCTGATCGGCCTGTACCAGGCCAAGCTGCTGGCGACGCGCACGGCGCTGGCCGGTATCGGCGATGTCGCGGTGACCCGCGCCGGCACCCAGCTGACGGGCACGGGGATGCGCCAGCGCGTCAAGGATGCCGGTGGCTTCAATGCCGGCAAGCTCGTCGAGAAGATGGACGACATCACGCGCCTGTCGGTCGAGCTGGGCGACGGCGACCTGGAAGAGGAGGCGCTGGGCAGGCTGCTGGCGGGCGCCAGCGGTGGTGCCTCCGCGCGCGACACCCAGGCGCTGCTGCAAACGCTGACACTGGGCTCGATCGCCCAATAGCCTGCCCGCAGCCGCCCTGCTGCTACAGCCGCGGTACCGTCGCGAAAGCCGTCTCCAGCCGGCGGATCAGCGGCAGGTTCATCGCGTGGGTGTGGCGGTTCCAGTGGTCCATCGTCGATTGCAGGTCGTTCTGCAGCCGGTGCGCCAGCTGGTACTCGCGCGCGCCGGCGGCCCAGATGGCGAATTCCGCCTTCGCCTCGAAACTGCCGAAGCGGTTGACGACGGCCTCGAATTCCGCGCGGGCGGCATCGGACTGGCCGGCGCCGGCCAGCGCCTGCGCCAGCAACAGACCCGTCTGCTCGGGGCGGAAGTGCGGATCGGTGCGGCGCACGAATTCCAGGTGCTGCCGCGCGGCGTCGTGCTGGCCGCTGGCCAGGTTGGCGCGGGCCGCGCCCAGGCGGATGTCCAGGTCCGCCGCGAACGGGCCTTGCAGGCATTCTTCATAAGTCAGGGCGGCGGCGGCTGCGTCGCCGGCATCCAGCTGCGCCGCAGCGAGGCGCATGCGGTTCTGCGCCGTCGGCGTGAAGTCGAACGCCTCGCGCGCCGCACGCAGCTCGCGCGTGGGGTCCAGCACCTTCGCCGCGCCGGCCACCACCTTGCGCGCGCCGTGCCGCAGGCGCGAGTCCGGCAGATAGACGCCGAAGAAATACACGACGCTGCCCAGCAGCGGGAACGCGAACAGGATCATCAGCCAGTACATCTGCTGGCGGCTGCGCACTGCATGCACGGCAAAGAAGATGGCGACGAGGACGTGCAGGCCGATACCGAGGATGGGCATGGGGGAACTCCGATGAGGCTTTTGGTTGAGCGTGCGACTATTGTAGGCACTCGACTCGTGGCGGACAACTTTGGCGTAACTTAAACGTCGGGGACAGGCACCTCTCAGGGTCTTAACCCTGAGAGGTGCCTGTCCCCAGGCTGATGGTCCAGTACTATTTCACGGGTTCGACGTGGATCGACAGCCCCGTCGCCGTCGTGCGGATCGCCGTCGGCACGAACTGCACACCGCCATAGCGCAGGTCTTCGGGGCGGAACGTGTAGACCGGAACGTCGCGCACGACGCGGTCGATGACGACGTTGCCGGCCGCCGTCAGCTGGCCCTGCAGGGCGCCGTCGACACCGTCGATGGCAAAGCGTTCGATGCGGGCGTCGGCCAGCACGACGGCGTTGCGCACGTTGTCGACCAGCAGGCGGCCGGACAGCATCACGGTGCCCTGCAGCGCACGGCGCACCAGCGGCGTGGAGGCGATCACCTCGGACTCCAGCGCCACGCGGTCATTCTCTCCCTGCAGCGACAGGCGCGGATTGGCCAGCTGCAGGTCGAACACGGCCAGCGCCCGCTGCTGGATCGGGAAGCGCCGTTCCAGCCCGCTCTGCAGCTTTGCCAGCGGGATGTCCACGTCGCGCGGGCCCGTCAGGCTGGCGCAACCCGCCAGGCCGAGCGCCCCCACCACTGCCAGCAACTGCCCCAGGCGCCTTCTGCGCCCCGCCATCGTCATCGTTGTCATAATCATCCTGTGCTTGTCTAAGTATGCGCATGATAATGCAGCCGGCACGACCATGTCAGAAGGACATCGCGCCGACGCCGTTTATCGTAGAGTACCGCCATGACCAACACCGCTTATATCGGCTGCGCCGGCTGGACGCTGCCGCGCGCCGCCATCGAACACTTTGCGGCTGAAGGCAGCCATCTGGAACGCTACGCGGCCGTCTTCAACGCCGTCGAGATCAACTCGTCGTTCTACCGGCCGCACCAGCCGAAAACCTACGCGAAGTGGGCGCAGGCCACCCCGCCCCAATTCCGCTTTGCCGTCAAACTGCCCAAGGCGATCACGCACGAGGCGAAGCTGGTGGGGGCGGAGGAAGTGCTGGCACGCTTTGCCGGCGAGGTGGACGGATTGGGAGAAAAACTGGGCTGCATCCTGGTGCAGCTGCCGCCGAAACTGGCGCTCGATACGACTGCGGCGGACGCCATTTTCGCGGCGCTGCATGCCCGCTTCGGTTGCCTGATCGCGTGCGAGGCCCGGCACCCCAGCTGGTTCGAGGAAACGGCTACGCAATTATTGCGCGACGCCGGCGTCACGCGCGTGCTGGCCGATCCGGTCGTGGCCCGCACCGGACCGTTCGTGCCGACGTCGCAGACGGCGTACGTGCGCCTGCACGGCAGCCCGCGCATCTATTATTCCAGCTACGAGGAAGCGCGGCTGCGCGACGTGCACGCATGGCTGGCGCAGCAGGAAGCCGCGTGGTCCATCTTCGATAACACCGCATCCGGCGCCGCGGTGCCGGATGCGCTGGCGCTGCGCGCCATGGGATGACGCGCAGCGGCGGACGGCTTACGCCTGGCCGCGATACTTCTCCAGCCAGTGCGCATACGGCGCCGGCAGCACCCACGTCGGGCGCGCCACTTCCAGCTGCTGCGCCGCCTTGAGCGGATAGTGCGGATTGGCCAGGTG
>Ga0265797_10004414_pt1 | contig 21526 bp, 19 predicted proteins | sample P2T30metagenome_FD_192433 | JGI IMG/M metagenome (GOLD analysis project Ga0265797, IMG submission 192433) | Plant litter microbial communities from East Loma Ridge, Irvine, California - P2 T30 | ecosystem: Environmental > Terrestrial > Plant litter > Unclassified | place: USA: California...
CCCCTCTTTAAGCGTATGGGGCCGGGGGGTAAGGGCACGGGGGGGCTCCACGCTCTATGCCCCTTGCCCCATTCCCAACACAAAAAATGGCTACTCAAAAAACAATAAGTCCGGTTGACGGCTCGGTTTATGTGGAACGCGAGCTTGCAGGTCCTGCTTTGGTTGAAACTACTTTGGAAAAAGCAGTTTTAGCCCAAAAGGATTGGCGTAAAACTTCACTCGCAGAACGGGAAGCAGTTTGCCGGAAAGCAGTAGAGTATTTTCTGAACAACGCCGATGAAATTGGTCTCGAATTAACCTGGCAAATGGGACGGCCTGTCCGTTATACGGCGAATGAAATCAAAAAAGGATTTCAGGAACGGGCTAACTACATGATTTCAATTGCTGGAAAAGCACTTGCTGATGTGGAGGTTGAAGAGCTAACCGGTTTCAAACGCTTTATCCGGCGGGATCCGCTGGGGGTTGTGTTTGTGGTAGCACCCTGGAATTACCCGTATCTGACTTCCGTCAATTCTGTGATTCCGGCAATTATGGCCGGCAATGCCGTGATTTTAAAACATGCACAGCAAACACCGCTCTGTGCCGAGCGTTATGCAGCTGCCTTCGAATATGCAGGTTTGCCGGGGGGCATTTTTCAATATTTGCATTTAAGTCATCAGCAGGTAGCGGATGTAATTGGTGATAGCAGGATCGACTATGTTGCTTTTACCGGATCGGTGGAAGGCGGGTATGCGGTTCAGGATGCCATTAATAAAAGGTTTATCATAGGTGGCCTCGAACTGGGCGGAAAAGATCCTGCTTATGTGCGTGCCGATGCAGATATTGCGGATGCTGTTGAAAACCTGGTAGATGGTTCTTTCTTTAATTCGGGGCAATCGTGCTGCGGAATTGAGCGTATTTACGTGCACGAAGATATATTTGATAAGTTTATAGATGGTTTTGTTGAATTAACAAAAACCTATATGCCAGGCGACCCGCTAAATTCCGAAACCACATTAGGACCTATGGTAAAGGCTTCGGCTGCCACTTTTGTGCAAAAGCAAATCGATGATGCCGTTGCGCAGGGTGCCAAAGCATTGATCGGTCCGGATCATTTTCCTGCCCATAAACCGGGTTCTCCTTATCTGGCACCTCAGGTTTTGGTAAATGTGGATCATACCATGAGCGTAATGACGGATGAAACTTTCGGGCCTGTTGTCGGAATCATGTCGGTTAAAAGTGATGAAGAAGCAATTAGATTGATGAATGACAGTCAATATGGTTTGACAGCTTCTATCTGGACAACGGATTTGGATGCTGCACTCGCCATTGGCGAACAGGTCGAGACCGGAACCTGGTTTATGAACCGCTGCGATTATCTGGATCCTGCTCTTGCCTGGACTGGCGTTAAAAATTCAGGAAGAGGCTGCACTTTATCAACTATTGGTTACGAAGTTTTAACAAGGCCTAAATCATTTCATTTAAAGATTAATAAATAAGCCTTCTGGTTTGGAATTATATGAAAGTCGGATTACTGGAATGTGATCATGTCCGCGAAGAATTGCTTCCTATTGCCGGCGATTACCGGCAAATGTTCCCGGCTTTGTTTATAAAAACTGCTCCTGACTGGCAGTTTAAATTTTATGATATATGCAACGGACATTTTCCTGGATCCGCTGATGAATGCGATGTTTATATCTGCACCGGTTCCAAAAATTCTGTTTATGACAAAGAAGAATGGATTTTAAAGTTAAAAGACTTTGTAAAACAAATCTATCAATCAAATAAAGTTTTTGTAGGTATCTGTTTTGGGCATCAGATGCTGGGAGAAGCATTGGGAGGAAAAGTAGAAAAAGCGCCGGTCGGCTGGTGTGTTGGAGTTCACACTTTTGACCTGATTCAGCAGGAAAGCTGGATGATGCCGGTTCAAACTAAATTTAATCTGTTAATGATGTGCCAGGATCAGGTTGTGCAATTGCCACCTGATGCTCAACTTCTGGCAGTGACTGACGATTGTCCGAATGCTATGTTCAGAGTTGGGAACAACATGCTTGGCATACAGGCACATCCGGAATTTTCCAAAGAATATGACCAGGCTTTAATGGAGCTTCGGGTGGAGAGAATCGGAGAAGGTAAAATGAAATCTGCTGTTGAAAGTCTTAAATTACCGACCAACGAATGGTCGATAGCATCGTGGATTACCAAATTTGTAGCCAATGCATTGAAATAGATATCCGAGTATTGTTAATTTTACCCAATTGATTGATACATACTAAACCATACATGACTGATAGCACAACCACTTCCGGACGCCAGATTCTGAGTTCGCATGAGACAAACCAGAAAATCCGTCGTATTGCTTTTGAGATTTACGAGCAGAATTTCGAGGAAACCGGGATCATTCTGGCGGGTATAGCAGGGCAGGGTTATGAGTTTGCTAAAAGGCTGACTACCGAGCTTCAAAATATTTCTCCTCTGAACGTTCAGCTGATTGAGCTTTTGTTTGACAAACATATTCATCACCAAAGTTCTATCTTATTCGATAAGGAAACGACTGTTGAAAATCAGGTAGTTGTTGTAACTGATGACGTTTTGAACACAGGTAGAACGCTGGCATTTGCATTGGAGCCGTTTTTAAAAGTACGCATGAAAAAAGTGCAGGTTGCCGTTGTCGTGGACAGAAGCCATCACCTTTTCCCAATTCATGCAGATTATGTTGGTTATTCGCTTAGTACAACCATCAGTGAGCATGTAAAAGTAATATTGAGTAATCCGGAAGAAGAGGGTGTTTATTTGAAATGATTTGTACGTCGGGGTATTATTCCTCCGGAAAATGTACGTATAGTGCCGGAACTCAATGGTTTACGGCTCGTTAAAGCAATTCCCTAAGAAGTTTAAAACAAAAGCCCCTAATTCACAATCGAAATGAGGGCTTTTGTTTTAATTGGCCTTAACTGTAAACTCGTCGAAGCTTGATATTTTCAACCGGTCTGATGATCAGCGGTACTTTTTCCACTTTTACAGAACTGCTGTCGAGCCCAAACCATTTGTCTTCCGGCGTTGTAAAATCCTTGACGAAGAAATACATTTTCATCACCATTTGTTCAAAAAACGGCAGGTCGTTTTCAAAAGATAGGAAGCGTTCTAAAACAACAAAACGGAAATCTCCTGTGATATTCTGACGGTTAAGTGATTCATAGCGGCTGGTAATATCGACTTCCTTATTCATCACCATATCTTCTACAACCTTCCTGAAAAACAGGTTGATACGCTGATCAACACGGAAACCCAGCCGGAAGTTGATTTTAATTACGTTGTCATCGTCATCATCGTCAGTCATTACTTTATATTCCATTGTATATGGATCATCCGTAGTGTCAACATGCAGAAACCAATAGATATCTGCCCGCTTTGGCCGTTTTTGAAAGATCGAATAAATCACCTTTGTTTCAATCTCACTTGCACGTGAAGCGTTGGTCATAAAAACCAGATGGGTAGCGTATTTTGGTATACTGATGTCACGGCTCAGTTCATGCAGTGCAGGAACAAATTTTGCCAGTTTGGTATATTCAGTAAGTCGTAATTTAATATAAAATGCTCTTAGCCAAACTGTCATCAGGCCAGCAACCAATACGCCTATGAGAATGGTAAACCACCCGCCATGCATAAATTTCAAAAGGTTCGCCCCCAGGAACATGCCTTCAATAAACAGGTAAAGCAGCATGAACACAATAACAATGTACAGGTTTACCCGCTTCATGTACAGGTAATACGAAAACAGGATTGTGGTCATGATCATCGTCATTGTAATCGCCAGACCGTAAGCCGCCTCCATATTGGATGATTGTCGGAAATACAGTACTACACCCGTACACCCCAGCCAAAGCAGCCAGTTGATACTGGGGACATACAATTGTCCTTTCTGGTCGCTTGGATAAACCAGCCTTACTTTCGGCCAGAAATTAAGCCGTATTGCTTCCGAGATCAATGTAAAAGAACCAGTTATAACGGCTTGGCTGGCAATAATAGCTGCCAGAGTTGCAATGACGACGCCGGGAAGCAGCCACCATTCGGGCATAATTTCATAGAAAGGCTTACGTCCTTCCAGCAGATTTCCCAGTTCAGAAATCAGCCAGGCACCTTGTCCGAAGTAATTTAGTAAAAGGCAAATCTTGACAAAAATCCAGCTGATACGGATATTTTCACGTCCGCAATGGCCAAGATCAGAATATAAGGCTTCTGCTCCTGTTGTACAAAGAAATACGGCACCAAGCATCCAAAAACCACCTGGATGATTGGTTAGCAGATCGAAACCATATTTAGGATTAAATGCTTTTAAAATCTCAGGGTGCTTCATAACCTGGAACAGGCCAAGCGTGCCCAGCATGACAAACCAGGTAACCATGATCGGGCCGAAAGCACGTCCTACCACCTTTGTTCCAAATGCCTGAATGACGAATATCAGTGTTAAAATGCTGATAACGATAGGTATGGTCTGGATGTTGGGGTATATAAGCTGTAAACCTTCCACTGCTGATGAAACGGAGATCGGCGGTGTGATAATTCCATCCGCCAGCAGGGTACTTCCACCGATCACGGCGGGAACGGTGAGCCACTTGGCATGTTTTCTTACCAGAGCATAAAGTGCAAAGATTCCGCCTTCACCGCGGTTGTCAGCCCGCAGAATCAAAATAACGTATTTGACTGTTGTTTGTAAAGTAAGTGTCCAGAAGATGCAGGAAATAGAACCGTAGATAATTTCTTCAGTAATTCTTTCATTCAGAATAATTGCCTGCATTACATACAAAGGGGATGTTCCTATATCCCCGTATATAATTCCAAAGGCGATAAGTATTCCGGCAGCGGAGATCTTATCTAATTTATGCTTGGGTTCCATTTATTTATTTTAAAAAAACGGCGAAAGGTAGGAAACCTCAAGCAAAGAAGAAACAGCATCAATAAAAATTAATATGTAACCATCCGGTTATACTCAAAAAAGTGTTTTGTAAAGCAGGAAAACGTTTAATGCAATGATCACCAGTGTGATAATCCAGCTGATTACGGATAGCAGTTTTGTGTTGGCAAAACGTCCCATGACCTTGTGGCTGGAAGTAAAAAATACCAGTGGAACTACTGCAAAACTCAGCTGTAAAGAAAGAATTACCTGGCTGAGCACCAGTAATTCAGCAGTTCCTTTTTCCCCGTAAAGTGTCGCCACGATCAAAGCAGGAATGATCGCTATTCCTCTGGTAATCAGCCGGCGAAGCCAAGGCTGTAAACGGATATTCAGAAAACCCTCCATCACAATCTGTCCAGCCAGTGTTCCGGTGAGTGTAGAACTTTGCCCGGATGCAAGCAGAGCCAGTGCAAAGAATATCCCTGCCAGGCTAACACCTAAGATCGGATCCAGCAGATGGTATGCATCGGTAATGTCAGCAACTTCGAAATGACCGTTTTTATGAAATGCCGTGGCTGCAAGAACCAGAATGGATCCATTAATAAAAAAAGCCAGCGCCAGGGAAACCGTAGAATCAATAGTAGCGAATTTAATAGCTGATTTCTTTCCTTCGTCATCCCTTTTAAAAGCACGGGTCTGTACAATGCTGGAATGCAGATAAAGGTTGTGCGGCATCACGGTTGCTCCTAATATCCCAATGGCAATGTAAAGCATGCCCGGATTTGTAATGATTTCGGTCTTGGGAAGCAATCCGCCCAGCATACCGGAAACAGAAGGCTGGGAAACAATCATTTCATATAAAAAACTCAGTAGGATAATACCCATTAAACCAGCCACGATGCTTTCAATGATGCGGAACCCTTTCTGCTGAAAATATAATACAAGAAGGACATCAAAAGCGGTGAAAAGAACACCAACAGGCAAAGGCAGGCCAAAAAGCAGGTTTAAAGCAATGGCCGAACCAATTACTTCTGCAAGATCCGTAGCGGCAATCGCGATTTCTGAAAGTACCCAAAGCACAAAAGAAACCGGCTTTGAAAAGTTGTCCCGGCAGGCCTGCGCAAGATCCCGGCCTGCGGCAATTCCCAGCTTTAATGACAAATGCTGAAGAAGCATTGCAAAAAGGTTGGAAATCAAAATAACGGAAAGCAGGGTATAGCCAAAACGGGAACCTCCTTCGATATCTGTCGCCCAGTTTCCGGGGTCAATGTAACCTACGGCTACCATCAGACCGGGACCTGTAAACGCCATTAGTTTTTTCCAGAAACCTGCACCTTCCGGTACGGCAATCGATGAGTGCACTTCTGACAGAGATGCCAGCAAATCCGGTTGGCCGGAAGTATTTTCCTGAGAAGTTTTTATTTTAAAATTTTCAAACATTTTAATACTATCTTGACAAAACGGTCTGGTTTGCTGAAAACAAATATAAATGATAATTTAAATATATTTTTAGGTTAATCTAAATTTTTTTAAATCTGATTTGAAAATTGTACTTTTGTTGATTGTTCAATTTGTCAGGAGGTTAGCTCATAATATTGGTTTGGAAACACATATCATAGCCTGATTCCGGATAATATTTAAAAGCTTACAGCTAAAAGCGTACCGCCAATAGCTAATATTTATGCAAAATTCTTTCACAGAAGAAAATTATTTAAAAATTATTCATGCACTTTCAGGTCGTGAAGGGCAGGAGGTGAGTACCAACGCCTTAGCAGAAAGTACAAGTACCCGTGCTGCATCGGTGACAGATATGCTACGTAAGCTGGCTGATAAAGGATTAATCCATTATAAAAAATATCAGGGGGTAAGACTTACCGAAACCGGTGAAAAGGTTGCGATCAATGTGATCCGTAAACATCGTCTGTGGGAGGTTTTTCTGGTAGAAAAACTGGGTTTTGGCTGGGATGAAGTACACGACATTGCCGAAGAGATGGAGCACATTCCTTCTGACGAGCTGGTTGAAAGACTGGATGCATTTTTAGGACATCCGCGTTTTGATCCGCACGGTGACCCGATCCCGGATGCAAAAGGGCACCTGACAGAACCCGATTATTTGATTCTTACAGATGTAGGTGTCGGGGAAAAAGTACTGATGATGGGTGTTCTCGATCATGCTCCTTCATTTTTGCAGCATCTGGACCGTTCGGGAATTACCCTGGGCTGCGTAATCGAAATAACAGAAATTAACGAATATGACAAGTCGGCCTCTGTACGGATCAACGGCAGTCATTCGTTGTTCATTAGTCTTGAGGTTTCTAAAAATTTATTAGTACAGCGCCGATGAGACTAAACCAGCCATGAGATTAAAAATACTCGATCGTTACCTGATCAAAAATTTCCTGATTACCTACGTCTTCGTAGCATTCGTGATCGTTCTGATCATCTGCATGATCGACTATACCGAAAAGGTGGATGACTTTCTGGACAAAAAGGCGCCGCTTAAAGCCATTATCATTGACTATTATCTCAATCTAATTCCATACTGGATCAATTACATCAGTCCGTTGATGGTGTTTATTGCTACAGTATTTTTTACATCGCGTATTGCTGCCCGTACCGAAATTATTGCCATGCTGAGCAGCGGAATCAGTTTTGGGAGAATGCTGCTTCCCTATATGCTGGGTGCAAGCGTTTTAGGTATACTCACTTTTGTTCAGGTAGGCTGGATTTTACCGCTTGCCAATAAAGTCCGGAACAGCTTTGAAAAAACATATGTGAAAAGTGAATTCTATTTTAGCGGAAGAAACGTTCATATCACGATCGCTCCCGATGTGTACGCCTATCTGGAAAGTTACAATACTGCCAGCAAAACGGGTAATAAGTTTACGATGGAAACGATAAAAGGAAATACACTTCTTCAAAAGTTTTCGGCAGATAAAATTGTCTGGCAACCCAAAAAAGGTAAATGGACCTTGCAGAATTATCAGATCAGGACACTGGACAGCCTGGGTGAAAAAATTACAACGGGTACGGAAATCGATACAACGATCAATCTTTCACCCAAAGATTTTGAAAGTGATTATAACCTTTTTGAAACATTCACCCTTCCGGAACTGAATAATTATATCGACCTGCTGAAAAGCCGCGGAGCGGATGGCCTTGAAGTTTATTTAATTGAAAAATACATTAGGTTCACACAGCCTTTTGCCATCCTGATCCTGACGGCGATCGGCGTAATTGTTTCTGCGAGAAAAAGCAGGAAAGGGGTTGGCTGGCAAATTGCACTGGGTTTTATGCTGGCATTTATTTACATACTGTTTTTTCTGCTGTCTAAAGGCGTTGCAGAAGCAGGTACGATCAATACGCTGTTTGCGGTCTGGCTGCCTAATATCGTATTTTCGTTTATCGGGTTAATCCTTTACAAGACACTTCCAAGGTAATTCATGGTAAATTCTACCGGTTTCAAATCTTATCTGCATCTTCATTTTCTTGTTCTTATATGGGGATTTACAGCCATTGTTGGTTTGATGGTCAGCATATCTCCCGTCTCGCTGGTCTTTTACAGAACCCTGTTTGCTGCCCTTGGCCTGGGAATCATTATCTTATTACAGAAGAAGAAATTCACAGCAAAACGGAAAGATGTAGTTAAAATGTTCGCAGTGGGTTTTTGTCTGTCGGCGCACTGGATGTTATTTTTTGCATCGGCAAGGGTATCAACAGCTTCGGTCTGTCTGGCGGGCATGGCTACCACGTCGCTCTGGACCAGTCTGATCGAGCCTCTGGTGAACAGGCGTCCAGTTAAACCGCTTGAAGTAGGACTTGGACTGCTTGCTTTTGCAGGTCTTTATGTTGTGTTTAAATTTGAATTTAATCATGCGCTTGGTCTTGGGCTGGCGCTGGCATCTGCTTTGCTGGCTGCTGTTTTTACCGTTGCAAACAGCCGTCTGGTACAGCGGATTGATGCTTTTACCATTACATTTTATGAAATGGTGGGTGCCACTATATTTTCATTTTTATTGATGGGAATATTTAGAGGAGTAGGATGGGCTGGCGATGAACCGATCTGGCCTATGGGACAGGACTGGCTCTGGATCATGTTTCTGGCTTTTGTGTGTACAGTTTATGCAAGTACCATGGCCACGCAGCTGATGAAGCAGTTTTCAGCTTATCTTGTCAATCTGACGGTTAATCTCGAACCTGTTTATGGTATTGCACTGGCATTTTTCTTTTTCCGGGAAAAAGAGCGGATGACGTCCGGATTTTACTGGGGTACGTTGCTGATTTTGATGGCAGTACTTCTATATCCGATATTAAGCAGAAGCATTTTCAGGCCACGCCAGGAAAAGGAATAAGGCCCCGGGTTTCGCCTGAGTATTTGGTAAGAGTAAGACGTAAAATTCGAAATCAAATAATAACCACTATTTTTGTCACTTTAAACAAACAGACACTAAATGAAGCCTGCACGCCTGCTCTTGGTAATACCATGTTACAATGAGGAAGCAATTTTGCAATTAACGTATTCAGCCTTAAAAGTTTACTACGATGAAATTAAAGCAAAAGGACTTATCGCGGCGGATAGCAAATTATGCTTTGTCAATGATGGCAGCAGGGACCGCACCTGGGAAATTATTGAACTGCTTTCCGAAAAGGATCAGGATGTGATGGGCGTAAAGCTATCCCGGAATTTTGGACATCAGAGCGCGATCATGGCAGGGCTGGAAAATAACATCAACGATTTTGATTGTTTTATTACCATCGATGCTGATCTTCAGGACGATATCAATGCCATTACCGGAATGATCGAAAAACACCGCGATGGTGCGATGGTAGTTTACGGTGTACGTGGTGACAGGAGTTCTGACAGCTGGTTTAAAAGATCAACGGCAGAGGGTTTCTATGTTTTAATGCAAAAAATGGGCGTGCCGGTTGTTTTCAATCATGCCGATTTCAGGTTAATGGACCGACGCGTTTTGCAGGAGCTGGGTAATTTTAAGGAGATAAATCTGTTTCTGCGCGGCATCGTCCCGCTGATAGGTTTCAGAAATGACAAGGTAATTTACAATCGTCTGGAACGCCAGGCCGGAGAAACTAAATATCCGCTTAGTAAAATGCTATTGTTTGCCTGGAACGGGATAACGTCATTTTCCACATTTCCAATGCGGCTTGTACTTTATTTCGGGGCGTTTAATTTTCTCATTGCCATGGCCATCGTTGTTTATATCCTGGCGTCTTATCTGATTGGATTTACGGTTCCCGGCTGGACGTCAACGATGCTTCCGCTCACATTTTTCAGCGGTTCCAATATGATGGCACTTGGACTCATAGGAGAGTATATCGGCAAGATATACGAAGAAGTGAAAGGCCGTCCGCGTTACATAATTGAAAAAATTGTCAATGAATAAATTTTATAGAAAATACAGGACTTTTGGAAATTGGGTAAATATACTTTTACTGATAAGTGTAATCCTGCCGCTATTTGCTTTATCGTATTACAATCATCCCTCACCGGCCGATGATTATTGCTACATCGACACCGTTTTTAAATATGGCTGGTTTGAAGCCATGAATTATTACTACTCCGGATGGACCGGGCGGTATTTCGGGATTTTTCTGAATCATTCCAATCCACTCTTATTCCATTCCGTAAACGGGTTTAAAGTATTGCCTGTTGTGTTATTAAGCGGGCTGGTATTTGCATTATACAGTTTATTCCGGCATCTGACTCCAACACTGTCACGTGTGGCTCATCTTGGTTTTGCAGGCGTCGTCTTCTTTTTATACATGCTGAAAATGGCCAGTATTTCGGAAGCGTTTTACTGGATGGCTGCTTTTGTAACATACACGGTACCAAACATTTTTACCTTATTATGGATCGTGCTGGTACTTCGCTGGTATCGCCAGGATAAGCAGTCGGGCAAAATTTCAGTAGGAATAATATCCGCTTTACTTCTTTTCTGCGTCATTGGCAGCAGTGAAACAAACCTGCTTATCATGATTTTACTTGTTGGTGCATGGTGGGTTTACCGTCTTCTTTTTCACCGGAAAGCAGATGGCCTGATGATCGCCACGCTTGCTGTTACTGCACTTTCCTGCTATTTCTATTTTACATCTCCTGGCAATCAGGCACGTATCGGAGGTAATCCGCTGGGCGGAAATGTCGTTTTTTCATTTGTATCATCTTTTAAAAAGCTTGCCGTTTTAAGTTTCGACTGGGTTTTCCGGACGCCGCTTATCTTGTTTTCATTTGCCTGGCTTATCGTACTTTCCAGATTATCTACCGGTGCAAGAAACTATTTTTCTGTTCCGGTATGGTATGCTGTTTTGCTATATGCCGGCGTTCTGGCCGCTCAGCTTTTTCCTTCATACTATGGTGTTGGCATAGAACCCACGCCCAGAGTAATCAATTGTGTTTATTTATTTTTCCTCATTGGCTGGTTTTACATCATCGGCGTTATATTTCACTATTTCAAAAGAAAAATTGTATCCGGATTTGTTTTTTCCATGCCCAGATATGGTCTTGCTTATGTTGTGCTGGCTATTGCGGTGGGCTTTTCCTTTTATCAAAGCCCCAACATACGGCTCATTTATGGTGATTTATTGAGAGGAAAGGCAGCTGCTTTTGATATAGAAATGAAAGCCCGTTACGCTCTCCTGGAAAATTCGAAGGAGGCTATTGTATATTTGCCGCCGATTTATACAAAACCGCTTTCCATCTTTTATGACGATGATATTAAAACCAATAAAGATCACTGGTGGAATAAATGTATGGCCGGTTATTTTGGAAAAGAAGCTATTTATCTGAAAGAAGAATAATCAATTGGAAAGGAATAAAAAGCTTTTAGTTGCAGTGTCAGCGCTGCCGGTTGTGATTTGGGTTCTTATTATTTTAAGCTATTCGGTCAATGTTCCCTGGTTTGATGATTTCGATCCTTTTCCGGATTTTCTTCGTCAGTGGATTTATACTGAAACTTTCGCGGGGCAGGTAAAGCTGCTGTTTCAGCCCAACAATGAGCATCGCATGGTGATCGGGAAGCTGGTGACGCTGGCTTATTATGCAATCACCGGTAATTTGAATATTACCTATCTGCATATTGCTGGGGCCTGTTTTACTTTGGGGACACTGTCGTTATTTTGGTCAGCATTCAGCAGAAGCAATCTGAGTCTCTGGTATTTTTTACCCGTTCCTTTTTTACTCTTTCAGTTTCAATATCATCTGGTTTTTCTTTGGGCGATCTGTAGTCTTCAGCATCAGCCCGTTGTGTTTTTTGTAAGTCTGTCCATGTTTTTACTGGCAAGGAACCGGTTTAGCTGGGCCGTGCTGGCAGCTGTCTGTGCAACGTTCGCAATGAGCAATGGGATTTTTGTCTGGGTTTCCGGAGCTGCCATTCTTTTGCTTAGATCCAATTATCGCCTGCTTACTTTCTGGTGTGTTGCCGGCGCTTTGGCTGTGAGTTTCTACTTTTTTGGTATGTCTGCGCAGGGAAATGAGTCCAGTTTCGCATTTTTTGTAAAAAACCCGCATTTATCTGTCCTTGGCTTTTTCGCTTTTCTGGGCGGCCTGCTTGATCTTTTTCCTGAAAAAACAATTGTTGAACGATCAGTATTGCCTGTCATTATGGGATTTGCCGTGATGATATGGGTAGGTATCTGGTTGTATGGTGTTCTGTCCGGATGGTTAAATAAAAGTTTTAACTGGCAATTAAAAAGACCTGTTTTTTTAAAAAAACAGGTCAGTACCGGTGAAGCATCTTTTCAGGAATTTCTTTTAGGAATACTGATTTTCCTGTTGGTGAACGCCTTTATCATCGGTTTACTGCGGCCGCGTTTTGGCTTCTTTGTCATGATTGTAAGTAATTACAAACTCTACCCTGCACTGTTTTTAATTGTGGCCTATCTCTCTTTTATATCATCCGGTATCCGGGTTAATCTGCAAAAGAGAGGTTTTCAGCTTGTGCTTGTGGTCAGTATCATGATCTGGGGTATTTCAGTTTATACCTATCTGCCTGCCATTACAGAAAGAAGAAAATATCTTCTTGCAAATGCTTACAACCAGGAGCATAACGGCTTTGGGCTGGGACATGTGCCGTTTTCGCTGGGTGCAGCTTATGTGGATGAACTGATGAAGGAAATGGTAAGTAAGGATATTTATAACTACCCGGCAGAAAAGGACAAGCTTGCAAATGAAATTGCTAAAATTAACAACATTGATTCCGGTCAGTTTAAAATAAATTTGACTGATAGGCCTGATGGTGTTTTGGTAGAATATCCCGAAGCTCCGGTAAGTTTCAGCAGAGATGCAGGGAAATATGTTTTTGTCAGGAACGAATCGAAACTTTATATCTTTAAGTTAACGCAGAACAGATATGCCGGTCGTAATTTTTTCAGGCAGTATGACAAAGGGGCGTCCGTAGAAATTCCGTTTTCGGCTTTTGAGCCCGGGAGTTATAAACTTGGAGTAATCAATTTTAATGGAAATGAGTCACAGGGCAGCATTTTAAGAGATATTACAATCCCTTGAATAAATGAATTTCCCATCTTTCTCTGAAAGATGTATTTTTGCCGCCGTTGGTTTAATTTAAACAAAGCATTTTGAAAATCCCGCAAATATCCATCGTTGCTCCGCTGTATAATGAGTCAGAGACCTTTCCTATGCTTGTTGAGCGTATCAACGCACTGATGGATTCCAGTCCGCTTACAATAGAAGTGGTTCTGATCGATGATGGGAGCAAAGATGATACGGCCATGCGCATCCGTCAGCTTGCGCTTACAGATGACAGGTATCACGGCGTATTGTTATCCCGAAATCACGGGCATCAGCTTGCCTTAACAGCAGGAATTGCCAGTGCAAAAGGAACGGAGGCACTGTTTGTCATCGATGGAGATTTACAGGATCCACCGGAGCTGCTTCCTGAATTCTATAAATTGTTGAAGGAAGGAAATGATGTCGTGTATGCAGTAAGGAAAAAAAGAAAAGAAGGCTGGCTCAAAAAAACGAGTTATTATCTCTTTTACCGTTTGCTTCGTTCCATTTCCTATGTTGAAATTCCTTTGGACAGCGGAGATTTTGCATTGATCAGCCGTCGGGTCGCAGATGTTTTGAATAAAATGCCGGAAGAAAGCCGTTATCTGCGTGGAATGCGTTCCTGGGTTGGCTTTAAACAAACCGGATTTGAGTATGAACGGGATGCACGGGCAGCGGGAGAATCCAAATATTCTTTCAAACAACTGTTCGGGCTGGCCTACAATGGAATATTCAACTTCAGTGAATTCCCAATTAAGTTCATGAGCAGAACAGGCGTAGCAGCCATTGTCATCTCGCTGATTTATTTTATCATCGTTGTTATAAAAAAACTCTTTTTTGTACAGGTTGTAGAAGGCTTTACCGCCTTACTTTTTGTGATTATTCTTTTCAGCGGTGTGCAGCTTCTGGCGCTGGGAATCATTGGAGAGTATGTACTGCGGATATTTTTTCAGTCGAAAGGCCGGCCTTTGTACATTGTAAAAGAAGAGATTATCAATCGCGAGTACATCTGATCCGATGCTTTTTAATTCCATCCATTTTATACTTTTTTTTATTGTCGTTACGCTGGCTTATTTCAGCCTGTCGTGGCGTGGGCGCTGGATGTTACTTTTGGCAACCAGCTGTTATTTTTACATGGTTTTCAAGCCGGTATTTATCCTGATTCTTTTTGGGACCATCGTTATTGATTATTATGCAGGGATCTGGATTGCCAAAACAGAAGACAAAAAACGAAGGCAGCTTCTGCTGGTCATTAGCCTCATTTCCAATATAGGGATATTGGCTTTTTTTAAATATTATGATTTCGGAAGAGATTCGGTTAATGATCTGCTTAACTTTTTCGATCTGAGATCAATCGTTCCACCGCTTACACGTTTATTGCCAGCGGCTGTTTCACAATGGATGGTAAACGGAGCAGGAGAAGTTCTTTTGCCTATTGGGTTATCTTTTCACACCTTCCAGGCGATGAGCTACACCATTGAAGTTTATCGGGGTAACCAGAAACCAGAGCACCATTTTGGTGTCTATGCACTCTACGTTATGTTTTATCCGCAGCTTGTTGCAGGGCCTATCGAGCGTCCGCAGAACATGCTTCACCAGTTTCATACTTATTTTAAATATGATTTTGAACAGGTAAAAGCCGGGCTGATGCAGATGGCCTTCGGGATGTTTAAAAAAATTGTGATCGCGGACCGGCTTGCTGAGGTTGTGGATTTTACATACAATAACCCCGGACAGCAAAATGGACTTTCACTGCTCGTAGCAACCATTTTCTTTGCTTTTCAGATTTACTGTGATTTTTCCGGATATTCAGATATTGCCATCGGAGCAGCGCGGGTAATGGGCTTTACTTTGATGGACAACTTCCGTTCGCCTTATGAATCAGCTTCCATTGCGGAGTTTTGGGGGCGCTGGCACATCTCTCTTTCTACCTGGTTTAAGGATTATTTATACATACCGCTAGGCGGAAACAGAAAAGGAGAATACACCAAATACCGCAACCAGTTTATTGTATTTCTCGTCAGTGGTTTATGGCATGGCACAAGCTGGAACTATGTGATCTGGGGAGCATTACACGGTACCTATCAGGTAACGGCTGCCCTACGCGACAAATGGTTGAAAAAAGCGGGAATTACACTTCCGCAAAATACATTTACAAGAATTCTGGGTATTGTTTTAACATTTATACTGGTTACGATTGCCTGGGTATTTTTTAGAAATGATAAAGCTCCTGTCGGACAGTCTTTCACGATCCTGCATAAAATTTTTACATTGTCCTGGCAGGAAACATTGTATACACCTTTCAATGCGGTGGAAATGTGGTTCTGTGCTTTTCTGATTGTTTTTCTGCTGGTTAAAGAACATTTTTACCAGACCATTTCTACAAAGAATACACCGGTTTTTTATCTGCTATTTAGTCTGATCGCAGCTTTAACATACTTCCTGGGTGTTGTGACGGAAAACCAGTTTATCTATTTTCAATTTTGATAAAATCTGTCAGCCGCAGGTAAACATTTGCTATTAAAATTTTGTTATTGCAATTTAGCAAAGCTGTCAAATCGATGTGTTTACAGCTTTTTTAATTACCCATATCGTTTCAAAAAACATGTACGAAGTAACAGCTGACAACCGATTGAGGAAATTGATAATAGTAGGGGACCGCGTCCTGATTAAACCAAAAAGTCCGTCAGACCGCACCAACAGCGGACTGTACCTGCCGCCTACCATCACCGAAAAAGAGCAGGTTCAGAGCGGATATGTGATCAAGGTTGGCCCCGGTTATCCGATTCCGTCTGCTTCCGAGGACGAGCCGTGGAAAGAAACGGAAGAGAAAGTAAAATATATGCCGCTGCAATCGATGGAAGGTGACATTGCCATTTATCTTCAGCGCAATGCCATTGACCTCGAATACGACGGAGAGAAATATGTGATTGTTCCGCAGGCTTCCATTTTGATGCTTGAACGTTCGGAAGATCTTTATAATTAAGTTTTAAAAGCAACACTGACCTTGCCGAACCGGGCTAACTTCTTACAACCATAACCTACTGCAAAATGAAGTATAAATTTCTTGGAAATACAGGCGTACTTGTTTCTGAACTTTGTTTCGGAACCATGACATTTGGCGGCGATGGCTATTGGGAAGCCATCGGCAAATTGCAGCAGGAGGAAGGAACCGGGCTGGTAAAAACAGCCTGGGAAAGCGGGATTAATTTTTTTGATACGGCCAATGTCTACTCTTACGGCAAGTCAGAAGAAATTCTGGGGCAGGCGATCAAAGATCTGGGCATAAAAAGAAGCGAGGTTGTCATTGCTACCAAGACAAGAGGACGTATGGCTGCGGGTGCAAACCAGATCGGATTATCGCGCCTGCATATCATGGATTCGGTCAATGAAAGTTTACAGAGATTAGGAACCGACCACATTGACTTGTTTTATATCCACGGCGTTGATAAAGAAACTTCATTGGATGAAACCATGCGCGGACTGGAAGATATCGTGCGTTCCGGGAAGGTAAGATACCTTGGTGTAAGCAACCATGCTGCCTGGCAGATCATGAAAGCCAATGGAATTGCAGATAAAAATGGCTGGACGCGTTTTGTGGCCTGTCAGCATTACTACACCATTGCCGGAAGAGATCTGGAACGGGAGCTGGTCCCGATGATGGAAGACCAGAATCTTGCATTGATGCCATGGAGCCCGTTGGCAGGAGGTTTTTTGTCAGGAAAATATACCAGGGATAATGAAAGCTCCGGAGATAACCGCCGGGATTCATTTGATTTCCCGCCGATCAACAAGGATAAAGCTTATGACATCATTGATGTTATTCAGCTGATTGCGAAGGCGCATTCTGTTTCTGTTGCCCAAATCGCCCTGTCCTGGTTGTTGCATCAGAAAGCGGTGACCAGTGTGATTATCGGCGCAAAGAAACCGGATCAGTTAAAAGACAATATTGCTGCCACTTCCGTGAAACTGTCGGAGGACGACTTAGCTAAGTTAAATGAAATAAGTGCTTTGGAAACGGAATATCCGGCCTGGATGCTCGAAAGGCAGGCCAGAGACAGGGTTCCGCCAGAAAAGTAAGTTTTGTACAGAGCAGCTGACGGGCTGCTCTTTTTTTATCTAAATCTTCCATAATGATTTATCTTCTATGGTCTGTTCTGAACCTGGCCGCATTGATCTGGTTCCTTTTTATTTGCTTCAATGTATTAAAACTGATACGCCAGGATATGGGGCTCGGTGCCGTCATCATCTTTGTAATTAGCAGTTTGTCTTTTATTAGCAGTTCCGTTAAGAACAGAAAACAGGATCTTCCTTTTGGAAAAGTGATCGGGAACGAAAAGGTTGAAACTTTTGAAATTAAAGATGATCTGCTTTACCACATCGATCTGATGTATGTGATGCCGGATTCCGTAGGAAAAGAAATAATAAGTACAACCGTGAAATACGGCATTGTCATCGGGCACGACTGGAAGCCCGCTTTTTCTCAGGTTACGCTTAAAAACGGGCAGCTTCATTATTACGCTTCCGGGATGCATGAATGGAAGTTTCTGGGGCTTACACTATATACTGAAGATGTGGAGTTCAAGGGCAAAAAATGAATTAAGTGCTCCGACGCTGATTTAGATTTGGGAACCAGTACCTTTGTATCATGTCAGATCAGGAAAATTTAACAGCCACGCTTTCCGGGCTTGGGATTTCAGCATTAAATGAAATGCAGGAAGCGACCCTCAGTGCAATACAGGAAAACAACGAAGTACTCTTACTCTCACCGACAGGTTCAGGGAAAACCCTTGCTTTTCTTCTACCCATATTATCGCTTTTACAAAAGGATGTAGATCAGGTTCAGTGTCTGGTAATTGTTCCGACAAGGGAACTCGCTTTGCAGATTGAACAGGTATGGCGGAAAATGTCAACTGGTTTTAAAGTGACCTGCTGTTATGGCGGGCATGATATGCAAACTGAAATCAGAAGCCTGACCGAGCCGCCGGCTCTGCTGATCGGGACTTCGGGAAGACTGCTGGATCACATGCACCGGCAATCGTTTTCTTATCGCAGTATAGTTACGCTTGTGCTGGATGAATTTGACAAATCACTTGAACTGGGTTTCCAGGAAGAGATGACAGAGATTGTCAGGAACCTGCGTAATGTCAAAAAGAAAATACTCGTCTCAGCCACAGAGGGCCCGAAAGTTCCTGGCTTTGTAAGCTTTCATTCACCGGTAGAAGTTGATTTTATCACCAATAAGAATACCAAAAGCGGACTGACCGTCGTACAGATTTTATCCGAAAAAAGAGATAAAATGGATACGCTGATCCAGTTGTTAAGTTATCTGGGTGCAGAATCTACCATGATTTTCTGCAATCTCCGCGATTCGGTTGAACGAATTAGTGCCATACTCAAAGATGCCGGAATTGATTGTGCTTTCTTTCACGGCAAACTGGAACAGGAAGATCGTGAACGTACTTTGATCCGTTTCAGGAATGGCTCGGTTTTGTATCTGGCAGCTACGGATCTGGCCGCACGCGGGCTTGATATTCCGGATATGAAGCATGTTATTCACTTTGAGCTGCCTATGAAAGGCGATGAGTTTACACACAGAAACGGACGTACGGCACGTATGCTGACCGAAGGAACTGCTTATGTACTGATGAATACAGAGGAACGTCTTCCGGAATACATCACTCCTAAACCTCAGATCCTCGAATTGCCGACAAGGCTGAAATTGCCGGCTGTGTCCAACTGGGCTACCATTTATATCAGCGGAGGTAAAAAAAACAAGCTGAACAAAATGGACATTGTAGGCTTTCTTTTGCAAAAGGGAAAACTTGAAAAGGAGGATCTCGGCCTGATCGAAGTAAAAGATACCATTTCTTTTGCAGCAGTCAATAAAAGCAAGGTAAAATCTATGCTGGCACTGATTGCTGAGGAAAAAATGAAGGGCAAGAAGTTTAAAATTGAGGTAGCGAGGTAGGAGAAGTCAGAAACCAGAATTACAGGATTTAAATTACCCAGGCTCAGTTAGCAGGTGAATTTAATTCTGAATTTTCAGCCAGCTAAAATATCAGAAAAAATAATTTTCGGATAAAGCATAAACGATATCGTTTTTCTATTTTACTTTGCAGTTCAAAGTACTTTTAAAATATGAAAAATATGTCTGGATATCGTACTTACGTATTATGGTTTCTGTTGGTCGGACTACACACCTGGCTCTTTTACAAGCATGACCTTGGGCTGAACGGATTAATTTTTTCTGCTGTGACAACAGGGCTTGTTACCTGGTTTCACGGATTGCAAAAGGAAAAAAACTGGATATTGGGTGCAGGAGCACATTTGCTTATTGCTTTTGCTGCTTTCTGGCACGGCTCCGACGAAGCGGCCGTGCTGTATCATTTCTCGTTTTTCCTGCTTGCAGGATTTGTATTTTCAGTTCGCAGTGCGTTGCCTGTTGTCTTTCTGAACGGGGTAATGGCAAGTCTGGGCATTGGTTTTTTCGTAAAGCTCGCTGCGCTGTTAAAGCAAGACTATTCATCTTCGGTAATTATGTCAAAATCGTCTTTCAGGAAAGCCTATTTGTATGTAGCTCCGATAACGGTAACCATGCTTTTCTATTTATTTTACAGTGCGGCAAACCCGGATTTCTGGCTTAATATCACCTTCCCTGATCTGGCACTGAATTTCGGATTGATTTTTTATACCCTATTTGGTACATTGCTTTTATGCCCATTATTTTTTTCATGGGGTTTGACCCGGTTCTCAGCCTGGGAAGTAGATTTACCAAACGGGTTGAAAAGAATACGTTCCAAATCTGTTAGCTCAGCCAGGCTGGGATTAAAGAATGAAAACCGGCAGGGCGTGATCATGTTCTCCATGCTGAATACACTTATATTGCTGTTTCTGGGTTTTAATATTTTGCAGATTTTTATTCCGTCCCTTTCCAGTGCAGACAGAAATCATTCTCAGCAGGTACATCAGGGTTTTGAGACGCTGGTAATGAGTATTATTACCGCCATTCTGCTGATTATGTATTATTTCCGTAATAAGCAGAATTTTTATAGCCATAAGAGTCGCCTAGTTCAGCTTGCGACGGTCTGGATCATCCTGAATGGTTTACTGGCATTATTTACCTGTTACAAAAACATTTTGTATGTAGATGATTTTGGATTAACCTATAAAAGAATCTGGGTTTTCATCGGGATGTTACTTACCGGAATCGGATTGATGTTCACACTCAAAAAAATCAATGACCTGAAAACGAATTTTTATCTGATCCGCCAGAATAGCTGGGTGCTTTATTTTGTACTTACTGCTTATGTACTGGTAGACTGGGACCGGCTGATTACCTGGTATAACCCCAACTACGCACAGGAGCTGGATATGGAATATGTTTTGAGTTTGGGAAGAAGTAAAACGCCTTACCTGGCAGAACTCGTCAGAAACAATGATCCGAGGGTAGAAAAGTATAAAGATCAGATTATAGATATGAAGTTAGGTGTAAGATACGGAGCCGGAGAATGGCAGTCGGCGACGATAGACCGCTGGTGGCTGATTAGGGAATTGAGTAAATAAGTGTGTGACAGGCACACCAACAATAAAAAAGCATCCTGCTAATGCGGGATGCTTTCGAAATGTCTTATTATGACTTAAACTTAGATAACTCTTACGTTAACTGCATTTAGACCTTTTTTTCCATTTTCTACGTCGTAAGACACTTTATCATTTTCACGGATATCGTCTTGTAGACCTGAAACGTGAACGAAAATGTCTTTTTCACCATTTGATGGTTGAATGAATCCAAATCCTTTGGAATCATTGAAAAACTTAACTGTGCCTTCTGCCATTAGTATTGATCTTATAATTTTTAGAGCTCAAATGTATATAGAAAAAGCAGATAAACAAGCTAAAAATTAAAAAAGGTTTAGAATTTGTCCATTTAGTTAGGAGTTCAAAACCAGACTTTTATCATATTCCAGCTATTTTCCAGCAAAATTTCTATTTCTTATTCTTGGTATTTTACAATTAAAAAGTTGTCATCAGCCTGTAATTATTGTTTTGCTAAATGAAATTTATATTTCAGGCAATGCCGGAATTGTTTAGCTTTACTCCTCTTTTCACGGTACAAGAAAAAAATG
>Ga0265797_10004415_pt1 | contig 21525 bp, 26 predicted proteins | sample P2T30metagenome_FD_192433 | JGI IMG/M metagenome (GOLD analysis project Ga0265797, IMG submission 192433) | Plant litter microbial communities from East Loma Ridge, Irvine, California - P2 T30 | ecosystem: Environmental > Terrestrial > Plant litter > Unclassified | place: USA: California...
CCTACAAAGCCCCCGACATGCCGCCCCCCTCCTACCCAGCGCAAGACGCGGGTCCCTACTACCCACCCCAACAAGGCGGCTACGGCTCGCCTCCTCCCCCCATGGGCGGCCCTGGACCCTACGGCCCTCCCCCAGGCCAAGACTACTACGGCGGCCAACAACAGCAACAAATGCCCTATCAACAACAGCCGATGCAATACCAGCAACAACCCATGTACCAGCAGCAAGGGTATCCTCCGCCTCAGGGCCAGTACCAGGACGATAGGCGCGGTGGTTCCTCTGGCAGTGGCATATGCGCGGGTATCATGGGCGCGTTGGCTTGTTGCTGTTGTTTGGATTGTTTGTTCTAGAGGTCTCGGGAAGATGATGGGAGTAGCGGGTGGTGTGAGTTTGAGGATGATTGCAGGATGAGGGTATTTGAAGGACAGAGTGGTGACGAACATCCACTGGGAGACGAGCAACTTCTCGAACCGAGACTTTTTCTTTTCCTGCGGGTTTGGGAGGGAAGGCTGGGGTTGTGCGAACGGCCGTTCAGGACAGAACAAGTCTCCTTTGTACCGTTGAGAGCGGGTTACTACTTTGGCGTTAATACGGGATAATCCTACGGCTGTGTCTAGTTGCTTAATGATGGAGATTCGGCAGCAGCAGCAGCAGCAATACAGCGACATTAATCCACACTCCATGGTGTCAACTATTCCCTGTAATTTCAGGCCACATGTACACTTTCGCGTGTATACAAACTCCGACTGCTGTGTAAAATGTAACTAGTATAAAATATGTTGGCACAATTGCGCGTCTATGCATACCTATGCCAGCACGATCGGCGAACAGTATACCGTCAATCAACTTTTAGTGATGCTCGATCGATTGCCCCCCTCCCCTCCAAGATCACATGGCGAGATGGGCGATGTTGATGGAGAAGATGTGGCCAGTATCCTCGATGAGCTGCTTGCTCCTTCAACAGCGGGTGAGACGTAGCCTTGCGATGGTGAAGACTCTGTAGCCGCGGCTATTCCTGATGCGTGTGGCCTTTGTTGTGGTCGGTTGACTGTTGTTGGGCGGCATCTCAAAGTTCTCGAGGTCCTCAGTGATGGCGCGTATGGAAGAGTGTGGCTTGCAGTTTGGCTGCGATTTGCCAATGGTGGTGATGATAAGATCATCGGTTGATAAAGGGCCGGCGGGCTGGCTTCTTTGATGGCGCTTGTGTCGTTTATCTCAATCAGAGATTGAGGGCGATTCACAGGTACCGCCCTTGCACTCCTCTGACCCGACGAATCCGTTGATGCGGGCTTCTCAGGAACATAGGCTGCAGAGTTCCGAGAGAAATCCTCTTCTAGCGCGTCTAGCGTGGACACTCGATTGATCACGCTCTCTGGAAGGTCGGCGCTGTCGAGGCGCGCTTTTGTTTTGGGGTTCTCTGCTTGGTGAGATTCGCTCGCCGGAACGGCGGCACTGTCGAGACGTGCTTTCGCCTGTGGGTGCTCTGGTCCCGGGCGGTGAATCGAAGCAGGAGGAGTGGCGTTCCCTGTACGCTGCCGTGGAGATGGGAAAAGAGAATAGCCGCCATGTGAACTTCGTGTAAGTAAGGGTATTGGCCGTGTACTTCCGTCGTCGAAGGCCCTCCTGTCTCTTGCTCTGCCACGCCTCCTCTCGGATCTCTCTGGTGTCGCCATCATTTCTCTGATACAGGTCTCGAGCAAATTGGTGTCCTGGTTTTGGTGTAGAGGAGGCTGGAGCTGCTGAAGTGGACTAGAAGAATTGGATCTTGTGCGTGCATGTTCCATCGGATGCTGAGGCACGCACTCCTCGTGGTATTCATCGGCGGCTTGGGCTCGCCGGTCTCGAAGGTCCGCACTTCGAGCGTATTGGTAGGGTGGTGGCGGTGTTGAATTACTCGATCCACTGATGCTGGAAAACAATTCGTCTACATCTAGTAATGCCTCGCCGAAGGAGAGTCGTGGGAGTATCAGGCATGGGAAGCTGACCGGGCATGGTTGTCGAATAGCGCTCGACGAAATGGGTCTTCTGCGTTGCCTAAGCCCCGAAGGTACATGTACTGTAGCACTCTTTGCGTGGTTGATGATACCAGCCCGACGATCTCGTCCAGGTCTCCTTTCTGGGACCGCTTCGGCTGATTGGTCGCGGCGATGAAAGCAGTCGCTCAGCCCTTGAATGGCAGATGGAATGCATGGTAGTTCCTGGGCCTGGTCTAGCATCACAATCTCGATGTTGTATAAGAAGGCGAGTCGGTTTTCCTTCTTACTCTCAAATTGATGGCCGGCATGAGATTTTGAAGAGATGCAGAGGAACATGACGGAAAGAAAGAAGAATGAGAAAATCTGTGTGGCTGTACCTACGGTGGAAGAGGGCATGGCTGCGCGGAACATGCTTGCTCTTCAATTATCGGTATTCAACATTAGGGTTCGTAGACCTGCTTACGCCCGACTTTTGGCGGGTGATTGGGTAGTAGTGAGGCTTCAGGCGTAGCATACTTTGGGCGCAGCGTGGCGATACCAGCTCTTCGTGAATCTATGCTGTAGATAGGTAGGTATGTGAACAGAGCCAGATGAGGTGGTCACATATGGCTTCGACGCTCATATCACGGCGACATCGCTGTGACGGGATTCTCGGATCGAGGTGAACAAGGATAACCATAATCGCCTCTGACATAAGCGTCGGAGACTGGCCTTCTCGATGAAAGGCATGTGACCTTGTTAATCCATCGGAGGTAGTAAAGTCAAAGTAATGGCGTCAGGTTCACGCAACGGCGAACCATCTGGTTGGGTGATGAAGCCAATCTGATTAGTGATGGGCCTCTTATGGTTGAGCCGTTGATGTTGTTGAGTTCATGCCATGTACGTGGTATAGGTAATCCAGAGAGAGACAGGGCCTGGAGTCATCGCTGCCCGAGCCCTCAGTGGGCAAGAAAAGAGTGACTTGTTTGGGCGACGTTGGGCAGTGGCTTGTGTGGCCGAGATTTTACCGCCATGCATGACCGATCCTGTATGCTCAGGGTTAGGGTTGGGGTTGGGGCGGATCACAGTCGGAACATGTATACTCGTATAAAACTTCCATGTCAGCTCCTGATCAGCAGGATGATTGACTGAGCTTATTATGATGGGTTCGTGAAGATATTACCATCCTTTGGTTGGTTGATCGGCAATATTCCTCGCGAAATCATCGATTGTTCAAAGGTAAGGGAAACTGATGGCCGCAAACCAACGAGCAACTTACCTCGAGATCGGTGTTCGCGAAATGCTCACATCGAAGTAACCAGGTTCTTATACAGGATCAATCAAAGGTCCGTATATAGTCTACTGTCACGTATCCGAAGTCTTTTGAAGCTCGTATTGAGCTGCGATTCATGTAAACATGAATCGGAAGACAAGTGTTTGATGACGCCACCATGCATCGATTCATCAGACAATCGTGCGGATACGTGGAATCCACGACGACAACACCAATTCCAACCATCTACAGACATCCGTCCCAGGTCGCCATCATGTCCCAAGGACCTCCTCCGATGCCTACCCACCTGGGCAACAAAATAACCGGCAAACTACACACCGAGCCCAACGCCTCAACAGACCCGTCCAAAGTCTCTCTCCCCGAAGGCTACACCGTGCTCATCACCGGAGCAGGCAAGGGCATCGGCCAATACATCGCGAGAGCCTACGCCCAAGCAGGAGCCAGTAATATTATCATCACGGCACGCACAGCTTCCGATCTGGAACAAGGAAAATCAGATCTCGAGGAAATTGCGAAGACCAAGGGCACTTCCCTCGTCGTCCGGACCCTCGCGTCAGACGCCTCCAAACTCGAAACGTTCCAGGAGCTGCGTGGTATTATCGAGAGAGATTTCAAAGGCCGCCTTGACTGTTTGATCAACAACGCCGGCCGTCTCGGCTCGAACGAAGGGTTTAACAGGCTCGACAAGACCGATCCGCTGGAACATGCTCAGCTGTTCGAGCTCAACTATCTCGGTCCCATGTATGCTATGCAGCAGTTGATCCCACTCATGGTTCAGCCGCAGAGCAAAGGCCGACTTATCATCAACATCACATCGATGGCGGCACACATGACTAGCAGGGTGCCCATTGCCTATGGTGCTAGCAAGCATGCTCTGAACAGACTCACGCAGCACGTGGGAGAAAGCTACCAGGAGGAAGGCCTCAACTGTATTGCGTTGCATCCTGGTGGCGTGAAGAGCTATTCGGCGCAGTTTGTGCCCGAGGCTATGAAAGCGAGTGAGTTGCTATGCTGATAGTAGATTGAAGCGTAAGAAGGCTGGCTAATAACCTATGCGTAGTGCTCAAGGACGATATCACGCTTTGTGGTGCAGTGTGCGTTTGGTTCTCAAAGGAGCCAAGGCCGTGGGCGTCTGGGAGGTTCATCAACTGCAAGTGGGATGTCGATGAGCTTGAGGCGCAGAATGACAGTATTGTTGGTGAAGATAAGCTGAAGTTCCGCATGGTGGTGTAGATGGAGGGTGAGAGTGAGACAACCCAGAGTGCCAGAAAAAAGCCACACAACGATGCCACAACCAATCTCTCGCCACAGCCATGTTCACGGCCCTTGGTAAGACGCTAGAGACACCGAGCAAACAAAAAGCAAAAGAACAGCTGCTCTGATGAGCTTTGATATAGGAATAGCCGAAGGTGGGGCTCGAACCCACGACCTTGAGGTTGATCTCTTTGCTGTTATAAGAGCCACACGCTCTACCGATTGAGCTACCCCGGCAAGGGTTGTATTGATGATGAGGTGGGTGGTGGTACGGTATTGGAAGGTTGGTTGGTCGGGCGGGGCTGCTGACTTTTTCCTTGACTTTTTCCGATGGAATTTGGCCGAGCAAGCCGAGTCGGGGTGAATGTGTTGGTCTGTGCGTTGAGTGATCGCCGATCGATTGGATGTGAGATCCTATTACTGGAAAGCCTTGCTGTCGTTGCTGGAGGGAGGTATTGACGTTGGTGGGCGACATCGTTTCAAGTGTGGTAAGTGAATGCGTTACGAGACGGTGCCAGCGGGGGCCTTGGCGCTCGAGGTTGTCTCTCCTTGTCTTCGATGAGACGAATGTGAGAATTCGCTTGGTCCTTTCCGGCGACCACTGAGGGCTAGAGTCTTTGGAATGACATGAATGCATTCAGTCTTGGAATTGGTCGATTTTAGCGAGGTCCGTGAAGATAGAGTTCGAGGTCCAGCCGTAGGTTAGCCTATAGGATGGGAACATGTCCAACATCTGCAAACGTTCGGAAGTCTTTAACATCTAGTACCTCGAGGGTCAGATATTCTGTCTTCGAGCTGCGGCTTGATGGTTGGACCATGTAACAGTCGAGATACCGGATGAGAGGCCACCGCCTCTTGGAGAGCATGGTGTCATAGTTCTTACCGATGAGATCGGCCAACTGTAAAATACAGTCTTCATGTTGGCGACATGTTGATTCAACGAAAGATGAAGCTGCCACTTAGTCAAAAGGAAGCACATAGATACTGTGAAAGCTCATGATGCGCTGTAGATGACAGCTCGTCCCAAAGGACGTCTTGTTATGGTGTTAAAGAAGAGATGAACGGTATCGTGAAAACATACGCAGAAATGCAACTCGCGCTCATAGCTTTGCCGACTCTTTCAGGGTTCCGACCTTCAGGCGTTCTTGGTACTTCTTGAGGACGGACTCGTTGTGGTACTGCGTGAGAGTGTTAGCCGTTGTACGTTCAAGCGAGGTCGTTCGGACTTTGACCATCTCAGGCCGAATCAATGAACCAAGAACCCTGTTTCGCTCACCCAAGACGCCGTGTAAAGAACGAATTGGCCCCGAATGCTCAACAGATCTTCATGTATTCCAAGGATATCCACTCACCTTCCAAAACTGCTTGCTGGCGTCCTTGCCGCCTACTCGCTTCAAGATCTTGGCTCCACCAGGGTGTTCATCGACGAACCCATCCATCTTGTATACATCGTTGTCGATGATGATGTGCAAGCCCTTGTCGACGCTTCCAGCCTCCTTGACGTCGTTGGCCGTGAACTCCTTCGACATGTTGATAGATTTCGGTCGGGGTTTTGGAATCTGAGTTGTTGCGGTGCTTGTTTCTTGAGCTCGACGGAGATGATGCGAGTATCAAGTCCAGTGATTATATTCACTGGCGATCCTCCGTGTTCGTGTATACTCTTGTTGTATTGCCGAGGATGGTAGGGTTGGTGGTGAAGACTACTAATGGTGATGTCCTGAGTGGTTGGAGACGAGTTCGAGTATGCCGAGGCCCAGCAAAGGCCGAGGTCGGGGATCCTTGTTTAGCGCTGTTGCTGGATCGCCGGCTGTGATGAAACAATTTGGTTCGTACAGGAAATCATCAGAATCGGTCGTGACAGTTGCATTGTTTCTGAGCATGTCTGGATAAATAACTAACTCAATTATCACGCTGCTGTCAGCCTCTAAACCTTTCCCTTCCTTAAACTCCCACGTCTAGGGAGTGCCCAAGAAATCGGGCTTGCCAAGCGGCACGCCCTCCTTACGCAGGATGTCGTACGCAGTTGTGATGTGGAAGAAGAAGTTGGGAACCACCCAGTACGAAATGTAAACGGCACCGGTGAACTTGAGATCCCTGCTAGGAATAGCAACGGTGACCTCGATCTGCTCCTTGCCTTCGAAATCGGCCTTCTTGCTCTCGGCCTCGCGGAGGACCTTGAGGGTGCGTGCGACGCGGTCCTTCAGCTGGTCCATCGTGGTCTCGTTGTCTTCCATGGTCACCCACTCGTGACCAGCGACGCGGTGGAGCACGGCTTTGGCGACGTTGCTGGCGAACTGGACTTGGAACTTCAACGGTTGCATGGTGTCGATCAGTCTGGCGTTGACCAGCTGCTCGGTGGGAACATTGTTCTCCTTGGCCCACTCCTCAGCCTTCTCGAGGTTGTGGGCGAGCTGAGTCAGACCGCGGATGAGGAGCGGGACGCCTGTTGCTGTTGTTAGAAGGTGTTGCTTGTATGATGAAAAGGTCTTGGCTCACTATGGATTGGTTAGCTTGTCTGTGTCAAGAGGGCTTGCTCATGCCGATATGGATGTTGCCCTACCTCATTTCGTAAAGGACGGCCATTTTGACGATGACGTGATCGAAGGATTGATTGAGTATTGAGTCCGGAAGGGGCAATTGCTGTTTGTGAGTTGTGTGTTTCGGGGAGATGACTGATCAATACAGGGTCTCTTTATAGACGCCGACGGATGCCAGGCTCGTGCTCGAATGTGGATCAGGCAGTCGCGCTCTGACAAAGCAACAGCAACGTGGCTTCCAATCCTTCCAACCGGTGAGATCTCCGCAAATGCTGTAACTCACCAAACCAATTAAAGGCAAAACTCTGTGTTATCCTCGGTACAATCTGCAACGGAAAGCTGATCTGGACTCAAGGAAGTCTAGCGAAACCTTCGCAAATGAATTGAAACGACTGGACGCGATCGAATCCGCGTCGCTATGCGTTCACTGATCGGACCACGTCAACCTCACAATGCATCATCTCATCATCTCAACACTGCGAAAGCGAACGGTCTCACTGTTGGCTGAAGACGTTTCAAATGTCGTTATCGGGATATACTGTCAAGTCGAGAATTCGGAAACTGCGGTTATGAAGCCTGGCTTGCTGCTCCGAATGAAGAGAGATCGAACGACGATCAAAGACGAGTCACAATGAAAGCGACAATCGATTTCTTCAGGCCTCATTTGTTTGGCATTGGCATCGGCTCTCCCGTCACTCCGTCCCCATTTAACCGAGCAATAACGTATTGCTGATGCTCAACATCACACTTAGGGTTATCCGGCTGGAAGTCGTCCAACGTGTCGTAAATGACAGTCATTCCCATGGACTCGAGGAAGCTCCGCTGGGCCTGCCGGCTTAACATCAACGTCGGAAAAGGCTCTCCCCAGAACGGCAAGTTGTATCCTTCGACATAAGAGTATGTCGCGTCCCACGCGGTGTCATTCGAAGGAACATCATCATCGGTCGCCGATTGTCCAATGACAAAAAGACCTCTAGGACGCAGAGCTTGTGCGAACTTGTACGCGGCTTTGTGGAAGGCCGCATAAGTCAGGCCGAGTTGGGAGTAAATGACGAATATCGCGTCGAACTTGTCATCTGGTTGGTAGTCGACCATGTCTGCGACCTCGAACTTCCCTTCGACTTCTTTACTGGCGATATCGACCATTTTCGGTGCGACGTCTGTGCCGACAACTTGCATTTTTGCTTCTGCAAGCATCTTAGCCACAGGGACTCCGGTGCCGCAACCTATGTCCAGGACTCTCGATCCGGGCTCTAGATTGGCGATGGCATACTCGACACAAGCCTTTTTGAAAGGGTTGTTGCGGTAGGCGTGCTCGTATTGGATGTTTAGATCATCCCACATCTCGTGTTCTTGGGCGCTCATGATGGGCGATTAGGCTGCAATATTTTCAGTTCCGAAGCTTGTGGAAGGATGTCTACTACGAGAAGAGATACTTGTGGAAAATCCCATGCCAGGGAAAGAAGCAACTCGAAGCATGGGTGAGGCTACGGGTACTCGCTTGTATGCAGCTTGGCACGCTGCACCAAACACTAGACCCTCGGTTGTGCACAGGAGATGATCCTGAAGACTAGCAGCTCACAACTTGTATTAGCGCAAAAGATCGCTCAGGGCTTCAAAGCCGGTGGGTATCCTGAGTGTATGGGCTCTAGCATACTGCATTGTTGAATTTGCATGTGGTGGCTTTTGCCACTGAGAGGATTGTGTTTTCCTGATTTTTCAGATTGCTTCCTATGTAATGGAGAGGGTCACTCGACTTCCCTCTCAACTCGCCAGGTGAAGTCTTTTCGGATTATCATCTTCCGGCTGTTTTCGCTGCCAATGCTACCGCGGTCTTCGTCTCTGGCATCCATCGCGGAAGGGCTTCCTGAAGATCCTGTACCGTACCCTTTGGTATTCTTATTTGATAGACAAGGCATCGATGGAACGTCTGGCACCGCGTGATTGATCGGCCGCAATTCAAAGCCAGACAATGAATCCACTACAGGGCGACTCTGTCTCCTAGACGAGGCAAGGGTGTTGTCCTGAGACGTCCTTTGCCCGTAACCCAAACCGCCAGCTGCTTGGCCTGCGCCGAAATGTGTTGACAGATTAGTCACAAAGGAACGTAACATAGGATTTGTTGCTGTGACGATGGAGAGGTTGAGCTCGACTGATGTCCAGGCGACGAATCGGGATTCCAGCAGGGTCGGATCCGTCGTGAAGCCGGCGTGTTCGAAGCTGCTCATGCGAACGACAACAACTACTATCAGTCTTGTAGAATCTGTCAGAATTTTCAGAGAATTCTTTAGAATGCTCATCGTTGACGTGGACTCACAATAAGCGGAAGCCGAAGGCTGTTACGACGGCCGCTTTGTTGCCGCGCCTCGTGTGGACGTCCCAAACGAGCCAAACAACCGTGAGAAACAAAGCAGCTTCGAGCACGCAGCCCATGGCTTCCAAGGCTAGCCAGCGCGTGTACTGAAATTGTTCTCCAGTCAGCGCAACTGTTTTGTCAGATGACTCCATCGTCGGCGAACCTACATATCCTATGCACCTCTGTCCAACCACGATCCATGGAGAAGACAGATCGCACGTCAATGCGATCGCAAAGAGCAAAACTAGGCCCCAAATTGCGACGAATCCGAGCAGTCCGCTAATTAATCGCCGGTGTTTACCGACAGGCGTCAACCGCAGCAGGAAATAGGCGACTGAAGCTCTCGAGAGTGCCAAAGATCCCACGAAAAGCATGTTGCTGATGTAGAGTTTCTGCAGAGCATTAAGGATATGCCGGTGAGTCGACGTTGTACGCTGATATACTGACGATTTGCACAAGAGACAACATGCTTGGTTCAAGCAGCTCCGCTGATCTTCCTAAGCCGTCTGCGCAGGCGCTGAGCAGCACACTCGACTGGATGACGGCCAAGCTCTACGTAAAGACCCGTCCAGGAATATTCAAGGTTCAGAGAGTGATCATGGTCACTCACAGATGCACAAGCGATGGAGTAATCATCTTTTCCATATCCTGGATTGGTGGAAGAGCGTATGAAGATTCGTATCCCAGCGAACAGCAGTGTGATTGAGAGCCATAGAGAGGCCGAAATGATGATCCAAGCACCATGGTCTGTCGGAGTTACGACTGAATATGGAGGATGTTGTCCAGGTGGGACGATTGGAGTAAAAGAGGACATTTTTTTGCTAACCCATCACCGCTTGGTGAAGTCTTAAGCTTGATGAGAGATGTCAGCAACTTAGACCTACAGAGATTCTCACTTGATCCTTAGTAGGCATGCTTTTTGAACTGCTCGTCAGCTCGGTACCGTGCCACATTGGTCGAATGTCGGTAGACGCTGCTTTTCTCGGTTGTCTGCGCAAGCTCGCGACATAGTACCTCTCGCGTCGAAGCGACAAACCATCGGCTCCATACCTACCGTGCCTCGCTACAGGACTATCGGCATGCCAGATTGTGATCGCGTAGATGGAACAGGGCAGGCTGATGAATTGATGAGGCGTTGTGACGATGTCGGCTTGACGCCCAGGAACCGGCACCAAGCTTGGCAATGCTTTTCGCTTATCACGCGTCTCATCAACGGACTCCATCCTACCACAACCACATTTGCTGACAACTACATGGACCCTTGGTGCAATCTGCAGTCCGCCCTCTCAACGTTACCACCGAGCCACTCAGGCGATACGCGCCTGGGAAAAAAAGCTCGGTAGGCATGCCAGATGATGATGGACGGTAGGCCCAGGCACACAAGGTAGTCTGATTAGACGACTCGCTTGTGAAGCGGGCGATGAAGCTAACCCGGGCGTACACGAGCTCTCTGAGCCATTATATTGAAGTGCGGACTGGAGAATGAGTACACGCAATTGTGCATAGAATTTACAGCATGCAGACGGCGTGGTGTTCTCTATTGTCAACATCCAGTGGAACTTTTGACGCAAACCAGCACCAAGATGGCGAGCGAAACCTGGCTATCCGTATCTTCACATCGAAAACCGTAAGAAGATCACACTCCCCGGTATACTCTAGTGTATTCGGGGACTGCATCCGCATATTACATTCGAACGTGGGCCACGCAGAGACTCCACGTTGCGTGCATGCAAGTTGAACGTATGCTGCGTAGGCGACTCGCCTCATCCATGCTAACGAGTGCTATGTAATACTATCACTGCGATGCCGGTAATACGTCTGTTCGCATGGCTTGGCACTGGTATCAGTATCTGGTGATGTCCCTTGGGTTCAACTGATCTTAACCCTTCTCGCGAAAGACACAGCTATGACGGGAACATCTAAACATGGTGGAAGAGTTTCGACTGTTCGTCGCTCTCCAGGGGCTGGGCATTCGAACAATGATGCCGTGCGAGATTCGACAGGAATCGTGGTACCCGCCAAGTTCAGAGGAACACCGGCTGATCAACAGGACATGGTCGTCCTTGGACGGAAACAAGTACTGCGTCGTAACTTTCGCTTCACAACAATTCTGGGCTTTGCATCGACGGGTCAGTACGCCTTGATGATTTACATCTGACTTAAGCTAAGTGCCAACCAGTCCTCGTCGCCTGGGAGATGTTGCCTGTATTGTCCGTCTACGCGCTCCAAGATGGAGGCACTGCCATTGTCTTCTGGTCTTTGATCGCTGGCGTCATTGGAATGATGTTTGTGTACAGTTCACTGGCAGAGATGGCTTCCATGTATGTACAAAGCGTTTTGGGATCGTCGAGATCAAGCTTACAAAAATCTTACTAGGTTTCCAACCGCTGGAGGCAAGTTCTTTATATGGACGTACCCACGATGAAGCTACTAACCGGAACGCAGGCCAATATCACTGGGTGTCAGAGTTGGCACCACCACGCATCCAAAAAGAGCTCAGCTACACCGTTGGATGGCTGACAGCTATGGGCTGGCAAGGTAATGGAAATTTATGTACTAGGCCGAGTTTTGCCCTGACAATGTACAGTCTATCTTGCTGGAGTTTGCTTCATGGTCGGAAGCGTGTTGCAAAGCCTGATAGTCCTCAACAATCTGGACACATATATCTATCAGTCCTGGCACGGCACGCTTCTCACTATTGCAGTGATCCTCTTTGCCAGCATGTTCAACACGCTGCTGGCCGTCCGACTACCAATGATTGAAGGCGTCCTTCTCATTCTTCATCTCGCAGGCCTCTTCGCCATCGTCATCCCTCTATGGGTCTTGGCGCCGCGAGGTAACGTCAAAGACACGATCTTGACCTTCACCACTACAGCCGGATGGCCAGATGTCAGTCTCGCGTCTCTCATTGGCATGGTGAGCGTCATTGCAGTACTTGTTGGCTACGATTGTACGGTACACATGTGTAAGTCGAAAATAATGAACTCCTCACTAGGCGGCGAATTTGACCAGTGTTACAGCCGAAGAAGTGCAAGACGCCTCCATCGTACTACCCCAAGTCTTGATGTGGTCCATCTCAGTCAACGGCATCATGGCAATTGTCATGGACGTGACATTCATCTTCTGCATAGGCGACATCGACGGCGTTCTCGCCAGCCTCACGAACGAGCCTTTCATCCAAGTGTTCTACAACGCAACGCAAAGCTACGCCGGCGCAACAATCATGACAATGATCATCGTCGTCATGCTTACTTCAGCATGCATCAGCGAAGTCGCCACGGCTTCGAGACAACTTTGGTCGTTTGCGCGCGACAACGGCCTGCCATGCTCGAAATGGCTATCCTACGTTCCGGACAATTGGAATATCCCGCTGAACGCCGTTTTGGTCTCGGTTGTCATTAGTACTTTGTTGAGCATGATCAACATCGGGTCGTACGTCGCGCTCAACGCCATCAACTCACTCGGTGTCGTGAGCTTGCTATTCAGCTACACGGTGACCATCAGGTACGGACAACCTGTTTCCACCGAGATGCCGTGAGCGTCAGCCGCTAACATTCAATCCTTTGTAACCAGTTGCCTCATCTACAGACGTACACCCAGACTATCACTAAACCGCGCCTCCTCTCCCCGTTGCAAACCACTAACAACCACCTCGAACAGGACTCCGCGGCCCTCCACTCCCTCCCCGCCGCTGGTCCCTAGGCCGCTACGGCCTAGCCATCAACATTGTCTCGCTAGCTTTTATCCTCCCGCTGCTGTTCTTCGCCTTCTGGCCAGTCGCCACGCCCGTCACAGCGTAAGGAAACCTCCTGATCTCCCCAAACTGACTTCAAGAAGAAGAATCACTGACATCGATCATCTATTTCTTCCAGCGCGGGGCTCAATTGGTCGCCAGTCATGTTCGTTATCATCCTGCTGGTAGCCGCATTTTACTACGTGCTCTGGGCTAGGCATGTGTATACCGGCCCGGTAGTGCTCATCGACGCAAACAGCAGATACATGGAGCGAGACTTGAGCGAGGACTATGCGAAATCGACAGATGCTTAGGCTGGCTTGCCTCTGTGTAAGCCGTGAGTATGCTGCACGAGTATCTCATTGGTATCATCGTGTTTGTAACATACCAAAGATGCTGACACTCGCTTGGTTAGTGAGGTATGAAAAGTCTCGATGGATTTTGTTGATTTCTCGCTGGCATCCGAATGAATCCGACATACGAGAGTCGCTGATACAATTTTGACTGTCTCAACAGACTTCAGTATGATCTGAGGTAGCCCGATGGCGATCGCAAGTTGGCAATGACCCGAGTGGAAAGCACACGATGTACTACTACACGTACAAAAATGAGTATGGAGACAAGTGTTGCACCGTATGCCACGTTTCGCGCAAGATGTGATTGAAAATCACTAGCAGTTCGGCTACGTGGTGGGCTCTTCTCGTGCTATGCGATGACAACATCAGTCCACAGACCTAGCTCGCCGCTTACAGCAAAAAAAAAAACAGGCCCCTAAATCATAAACCTATACCCCTTCTGCAACTGCCTCGCAGTCGCAAGATCGATCCCCTCCAGGTCCGCCGTCTTCTGCAGAGTCTTGATATCGCGGTCCGACAAAGGCACGTCTTCGTTCTCTAGGCGCGCCAAGCGCTTGTTGTCCCTCTCGAGGAGGAAGCGGTGGATGATGCCGCAGATGCCGGCGATTGTGGTGAGACCAACAATGATGCCCATGGCCGGGTGGTAGTAGGGCGCGCTATCAGGGAAGTAGGTGAAAGGCGTCCAGATGGAAGCGGCGTTGCCGAAGCTGTTGATGAAAGCGAGGGCGGCGGCTCGTTTGGCTGGGGGGCGGGGGATGGAGTTTGCGATCCAGGCGTAGGTCTGTGAACTGTTAGGGGTTGACTCTCGAGTTGGGTGGTGCCAAGGTATGGACTTACGGTTCCGTTCATGGCGAAGATGAAGATCATCAGGAACAAGGAGAAGTATCTTGCGCCGTTGTTCTCGGCGAACATGAAGACGAAGCAGCCGGTGAGCACGATTGGGACGGGGTACATGAAGAACCAGAAGCGGTTGCCGACTTTGTCGCTGGCGAGTGAGTGGAGAAGGGACCAGATCACCATGAAGACGTATGGCGGAGCGGCGAGCAGGAGGTTCGTGACGTTGTTCGGGTAGTTGAAGGTGTCTTTTGCAAGAGACGGGAAGAAGTTCTGAAAGCTATTCGATAGAAGGTCAGCTTTGTGTCCATGTACATGTGTCGTCCAATGCAAGACTACTAACCCTGCTGCGCCGGTGATGCCGTGGTATGCAAGCGCCAGAACCCAGGTTTTAGGATCCATGAAAGCCAGTTTAATACCACGAAGCTGCGACATTCCACCTGGCTCGTCGATATCAGCCTCAGCCGCGTCGAGTGCCAACCTTCGATTTGCAACGTGTCTCTCTTCCTCGCTCAATGCCTTCCAGGTATCGGGGAAATCGGGCAAAATGATCATGACGAGAATTCCGACGAAAATGGTGATGGCACCTTCGATGATGTATAACTGGGTGAGGCTGTCAGCTTGGCCCCAGATCAATTCCCTCAATTGAAGGCGCGCTTACCCATTGCCATGCGTAGATGCCACGGACACCATCCATTTTAGACAAGATGCCCGCAGCGATCAAGGGACCAAAAGCGCCACTGAGCAGCGAGGCCGAATAGAAGATGGACATGCGAAGATTGAGTTCGCGCTTTGTGTACCACTTCGAAAGATAGAAAAGGACACCCGCGAAGAAAGGCGCCTCGACGACACCCAGGATGAAGCGGCATGCCACGATGCCTCCAAAGCCTTTGACTTGACTTGTCAACAAGGAGACGAGCCCCCAAGCTGCTGTAAAGAATCCGAGGTACAGCGACGGCCGGCCGACGTAGTTCATCACGGCGTTCGAGGGGACCTGCATGAGAACATATCCGACGAACAGAATGGATAGACCGATCTGGTACTCGGGGCCTTCCAATCCCAGCTCTCTTTCCAGGCCCTGCAATTTTGCTGCAGCGTAATTGTTTCTGTCGATACAATTAGCTGGAAGTGAAAAATCAAGTGTGGAAAGTTATTTACCTGTCAATGTAGTTAAGAAGATATACCGTCACAACGACTGGCATGATCCTCTGGTCAATCTTCCTCCTAAGCTTATTCTCCGCGACAAGCTCATCCGGAGTGAGCTGTCGCAGATGCATAGCCTGCTCTGCATCGATGTGTTTTTCTCCGATGATATCCACATCGTGAAGGACTTCGTGGTGCCCAATATCCGTCTTTGGACCGTCCATGGCAGCTGTGACGCCAGTGAGAGAGGTGGAACGGAGAGGCTGGAGGTCGGTGGTGTCGATGGTCCAGCAAAGTAACGAATACCGCAAAAAATACGTCAGACGTGTTTGTACGAGGGACGGCAGCTCAATAATATAGTCCCATAGCTCACCATGCGATCACCGTGCGCTAGGCTGCATGGTGTCTATGTGAGGGGGAACGGTCGCGGCTAGACGGTCAGCAACGGCAGCATGGCCCACTTGTGCCAGCATGTCATGTCACCTTGTGTAGGCGTACAGTCGCCCATCCCGTCTTTGCCGACGTCCGTCATGGTTGTATGTAAATTAGCGGCCGCAAAGGTACTTGCCGCATGTATACTTTCAAAGCAAAACCACAAGTACCGATCGATGCACGCACGGCGGCATGGCAAAAACTTCCCTCCTTCGCGCGCGTGCATTTAGCCTTTTTACACCAAGCTTGCAGGCGTTTCTCTGGACGGGACACCAAGAGGTGGCAAGCAAACGGCAGACGCTTGGATCTCGCCTCCTCCTCTTCGGCGGTACCAGCCATCACTTTTACCCACTTCTCACCCCACAACCTCCTCAATCAAACCCCAGAACCCCGAGTTTTAGCCTCGAACGCAAACGCCTCCGTCTCGCTTGTTTGTAGCCACGTGATCGTCAACCATGTCCGTCGGGGAGGTATGACGGTCCGGAAGAGACTGCGACGCCGCGGATGGATTGACAATTGTCCGACGGACGATGGCCGAGCCACCGAATTGTGAAGGCCTGAAAGTCAGAAAGTACCTTGTACACTGGTTTGAATCCATCAACGTGCACTCGTTCTCGACTCTGGAGTCGCATACCACTGTATGGGAAACGACATCGGTGACACAGACCTCAAAAATCATGCAGCGTCTCGTTTAACGGCCAATTAAGTGCAGCATGTCCCCGATCCGAGTACCAGCTGACCAGATCGGGGTATGCACATGCAGGAGATAGCTCCAACTTCTTGTCCAGACGGTGTGACCTACTTCGGGGGAATGGTCACGCATGATATACGATTGACCAATAAATGGGGCGCCAGATTCCCAAAATGTCGATGCTGGGTCGACACCTTTCGTATAGTTGATCCTGCGTCAGCACACCATACGAGCAAGCTCCGACGACTTCTGGCAACGGGTGCTCAGGGTTGCAAAAGATATTGGGCGACGAGATCATCAATGGAGATGGAGTGGAAGCTCTGTTGGTGGGAGAAAGGTGGCTGCTCATCGAAGAAGAGAGTACTAGGTAAAGTATCACTGGTGTCGCCCTAACACCAACACCAGAATCAACGCATCTCAGGTGAAAAGAACCAAAAGAATACAGCATCCATCACCCGCAAACAAGTCCAGGTCACCATTGCAGTTCATGCCCAAGCCCAAGAAACCAAAGCTATCGTGGCTTCGTTGATCGTAACCTCCATCATGGATTTGTCGAGCGCTTGCGGCCAGATTCATCTCTTGGCAACGACCAGAGTCTGCCCATCTGCAGGTCGAATGGTAGCGTCGCTCGCGACCGAGTCCGCAACACCGTGAGCCTCGGATGCCCACCGAACGTTGTTGCTCGCGGGCGGTTGCTCACCGGTGTAAGCGTCGGATTCCGGCCGACTCGGAGTGTGTACGGCAACGTTGCTCGCGAGCGAGGGATCGGCGTATGCTTCGCCTCCACCGCCGCCAGAGTACTCCATGTCACCCTTCTTCGGCTTCCTCTTGCCATACGGACAGCGATCGCGATGGCGACAGCGTCCGCCTAGCCAGCAAGGTCTCTTCCAACAGAGAAGGAAAGTCAAGAGAGCCGCAGAAAAGAAAAGAAAGAGCAAGGAGCCGATGAGCACATCCACCCAGTGTTTGTCCATCCAGAAGATGAACTTGGCGTCCTTGCCGTGCCAGCTACTTTCTCCGCCGTGGTGGAACAGGGGTGTTGTGACGTTGCCTCTGAGCATGTGGCTTGCCGTGTTGTTGTGTCTGTCCGCAAGAATGTAGACTTTGTCCTCTTCTCTAGGCATGCCCTTCATTATTTGCATGTGTTCCGCTCTGGGAATGTCCTCCTCTTTGGGTAACTTGAGCGATTTGTGCAATCCGAACTTTTGGAGCAGTTTGAGCAGTTTGAGCATTTTGCGGGCTTCTTGCACTATTAACGCTTCGTGCTCTTTGCACGCTTTCTTTTCTTTTTGCGCCATGTCGCGCATGTAGCTCACCCACACGTTGGAGACGAACATGCAGCCCGTTGATAGCATGTTTTCGACGTACGGCAGTCCCATCCAGGTGAGATTGTGTTTTGGGACTTGTTCGATCAGCTTGGTCAGGAACGGGTGTTTGGGTCTCGCCAAAATAAAGGCGTTGTTGATGCCGGCGGGGTGGGCGGCGGGAGTCAAGAATGGGACTTGAAGGAGGGGATCCAAGTTCACGCGACAAGTGATGTCCATGTCAAGGTAGACGCCGCCGTAGTGGTGCAAGAGAAGGTAGCGAAGGATGTTGGTCCTTTGAATCGTCTGGCGGTACTTTATGTAGGCCTGGTACACCTCTGGGGTATCGTCGAACGGATACCTTTTCTCGGGATAGTGCTGGCGTACCCAAGCGGTTGCGTTATCTTCCGTCCAGAGCTTGTACTCCCAGTCGGGGTGAAGAGCAATGCAGCTGTTGCGTGCAGTTTCGTATTTGGCGAACCTGTTCGGACCATCGCCGTCATGAAAGTGGTGCTCGTTGAGGAGAATCTGGTGGATGATTTTGGGCACGAGGTGATCAGAGGGTGCGGTGTGATTAGAAGAAGTACCTGTCGCGTTCGTAGGGTAGTTGACACGATTTGGGTGTAGCTTTGGGAATCTGAGGTATGTGCGAGCGCATTGGAAGACATTGCGGATGTGCCAAAGAGGATGATGGTGCAGACAGCCCCACAGTGTGAATCCGAGAGCAACGGTGAGGATCAACATGGGCGTGCCGATGTTGCGGAGCTGCATGTTGATCCGTGTTGTCTTTAGCGATGGATGATATCGGTAGTTCGACGCCGAAGATAGAATAACGTGTGGTGCCACAAGTGGATGAGTGTGTGGTGAACGTGAGAGAGGTCGATGAAAGGCATCGTGGCTTTGTTGTGCACACCTGGTGCAGCAGTCGCAACTCTGGCATCGCGGCTGGCAGCCGCGCCGTACCAAGGAAAGCATTACTACGACACCTCAACCAATTTCAGCTTCCAGTTAGGTTCTGGTGCCATCAGACTTACAGTCATGAACTTTCCTCTTTGGCCTCCATATGTGCGTGCCAGGTTGCCTTAGACGAGACTACCATCGCTCCAAGGTCGGCTCTGCACCGTTGACGCTGTGTTTGCATCCAGCGCATGTCCGTAAACAGTACCTAGGCAGTCGGCTTCGAGCAGTTCGTGAGATGTTCCAGTTGAAAGTCGATGTCTAGCTCCTGGATCTGAGCTTGAGCTTTTCAACACCACCGTGGCGGTCCTTCGACATAGGCGTCCAGATTCCTTTTGAGTCATCAGACGAGAGTAAGAACTCATCCAATCCCAAAACTCAGTCCAGATCCTCCTCTTGGACCACCTCAACACCGGTCACACCTTGCAGCTCGCCAGCCATAATCTCAACAAAGACCCTCCCAACTTCATCCACCGTCTTGCCCTTAACACCGACAGCCTCCAAACTCGTCGCCCTCTTGTCCTCCAACCCACACCCCACAATCCGATCCAACCAGCCCAAATCCGTGTGAACATTCAACCCAATCCCGTGGCTACTAACATTCCGCCTCAAATGCACACCCACCGCACAAATCTTCCGATCCTCGTCATACCACACGCCCGGATTCTCAGTCCGACGGGTCCCAACGCCATAGTGAGCGCAAGTTTTCATAACCACACTCTCCAGCAAGTTCACGTAACATCTAGGGCTCAGGCCGTGGCGCTTGAGGTCTAAGATCGGGTATGCGACTAGCTGGCCTGGGCCGTGGAAAGTGGTCTGGCCGCCACGCAGAGCTTCGTGGAATTCGGCGCCGGTGCAGGTGAGGTGTTCTTTTTGAGCGGTTGTTACGGAGCCGACTTCGCGACGGCCACAAGTGTAGACTGGGTGGAATTGGGCGGTGATGATTGTGGGTGGAATGGCTGGTACGGTTGTGGGCGATGCTTTGTGGGCGAGAAGGCGGGAAACGAGGGTGGTTTGGAGGTTGCTTGCGTGGTTGTAGCGGGTTAAAGAGGGGAGGTGGAGGTGGCGGAGGTGCATTGTTGGTGGTAGGTGTTTGTGAGGTTGTTTAATCGGGACGTGTGTGAGTGTCGAGGTTTATGTATACCTATGAGTTCTGAGATCATCGTTTAGACTTAGGATTAAGCTTTGGAATTTGTATGATCTACGAAGCTGTCGCAGACTTTCACATGCCAATCTTCGTTTCTGTCGCAAGTCCACCACCTTCTCCAACACATCAACTTCACAATCGCGAAGATACTATCAGAGTAAATCAACATGGCGCCAAACGCAATGCCTGCCACAAATCCCACCAACCGTATCTCAAAACCACCGCACAAAAAACTCCCTCGCCTACCCAAAGGTATACATGCCCTCAATCCCTGATCCCACCGACGTACACAGTGACTAACATTCCTCCCAGACGCTCAAATAACCAAACGCCCTCTCCCTCGTCCCGCGATCCCCTCCCCCTACACCTCCTCCTCGACGCAAAAAGTCGTCTACATCTCGACGCGCACACCCTTCATGAGCGCCGTTAAGCGCGTGGAAAAACTCCTAAACCTAGCCGACAAGCGCGACGTGCAAGCAGCCACCACAGCAGCTCAAAAGAACAAGCGCAAGAGGCGGAGGACGGACGATGAGGAGGACGAGGTGATGGCTATTGCGAGGGGGGTTGAGCAGGGGAGGGAGAAGAAGAGGAGGGTTGCTGGGGCGAGTGGAGAGCAGGTAATTGTCAAGGGAACGGGCAAGGCTATTGGGAAGGTTATGGAGGTTGGGGGGTGGTTTTTGCAGAGGGATGAATTTGAGGTTAGGATTCGGACGGGGAGTGTTGGGGCGGTGGATGATGTTGAGGTTGCGGATGAGGGTGAGGGGGATGATGATGGAGATGTTGGTGATGACAAGATGGATGTTGATCAGGCTGAGGCAGGGGCTGGAAAGAATGGCGACGGAGATGTCAAGAAGGATGTTGAGGCTGTTTCTGGGTCGAGGATAAGGTATTTGAGTGTGTTGGAGGTGGCTGTGAGTTTGCGTTGAGTTTTGCGTCTGATCTGACAGACGACCGAAGTCACTGTTCTGATTTGCGAGAGCATGAGATACCCATTTGCTTGTATGGAACGAGTTTTGCTGCCGTTAATGTAAGTGAAGTACATCTCGTGTCATCCCTCGAGATAAGTCCATGTCAAGGACTGATACGCCTGTTTCCACATCACACTCAAGTGAGACCTCCCTGACCCCTCTTCTTCACACACGCATATCCATGTATACATTGTTAATTTGCTGCGATATTACATGATCGAATAGGTACGAAACCCCCACTTGTCAGCATTGCCATGTCACCGCTTCACATGTCAAGGTTTGTTGACAAGCCCCGTAAAGTGTATCTCACTGATACTCGCATGGTGGAGATACGTCAAAGTTGTTTACAGACTTGATTTTACATCTGTTGAAATTAGAGTAATCGAAGACTGCTCTCTCACCGGCACAGAATACGATTCGCTTTACGGATTCGCTGATAATTGACTCCCATCGTGTCAACAGACTTTGGCATTCACTTGGACAATGAAAGCCCCCGCCATATAATCGGCAAAACTCCAAGCGAGAAGCCACTCTGACGCAACGACGACCAAGGGACCCCAATCG
>Ga0265797_10004417_pt1 | contig 21515 bp, 20 predicted proteins | sample P2T30metagenome_FD_192433 | JGI IMG/M metagenome (GOLD analysis project Ga0265797, IMG submission 192433) | Plant litter microbial communities from East Loma Ridge, Irvine, California - P2 T30 | ecosystem: Environmental > Terrestrial > Plant litter > Unclassified | place: USA: California...
GACGCCCGGCCGCCGTTCGTGCCCGGCATGGACGCCGCGGGCACGATCGACGAGGTCGGCGACGGCGTCGAGGGCTGGGCCGTCGGCGACGAGGTCATGGCGATCGCCCTGCCGCTCAGCGAGCACGGCGGCGCCTACGTCGAGCGGCTCGTCGCCCCGCTCGGCTCGTTCGCGCGCATCCCCGCCGGGACCACGCTCGAGCAGGCCGCGACCGTGCCCATGAACGGCCTCACCGCCGTGCGCTCGTTCGAGCTGATGGGCCTCGAGCCCGGCCAGGTGCTCGCCGTCACCGGTGCCGCCGGCCTGCTCGGCAACTACCTCGTGCAGCTCGCGACCGAGCGCGGCCTCGTCGTCGTCGCCGACTCCGCCGAGAAGGACCGCGCCCTCGTCGACTCCCTCGGCCCCGACCACGTCGTCGAGCGGGGCGCGGGCTTCGCCGAGGCCGTCCGGGCGATCGTGCCCGACGGCGTCGACGGGCTCGTCGACACGGCGCTGCAGCACGAGGAGGCCCTCCCCGCCCTCCGCGACGGCGGCTCGTTCGTCGCCGTGCGCGGCTGGCAGGGCACCGGCGAGCGGGGCATCCGCTTCGAGCAGGTCATGGTGTTCGACGAGTACCTCTCGGGCGAGAAGCTCGACGGGCTCCGGCAGGACGTCGAGCGCGGCGTCCTCACCCCGCGCGTCGCCGAGGTGCTGCCCGCCGCCTCGGCCCCCGACGCCCACCGCCGCATGGAGGCCGGGGGCGTGCGCGGCCGGTTCGTCCTCACCTGGTGACCCGCGCCTCCTGCCCGTCGGAGCGGCTCAGGCGTCGACGGCCTCGAGGAAGGTCCGCAGCAGGTCGGTGACCTCGTCGACCGGCAGGAGGCTGGACCCGTGGTCCTGCCCCTCCAGCCACGAGAAGCGCGCGTCCGGCATGACCTTCGCCGCCTGCTGCGAGTGGCGGGCGCGGCGCTCGTCGCGGGTGCCGGCGATGAGCAGGGTGGGGGTCCGGACGCCGGCCAGCACCTCGAGGGGCACGCCCGGGCTCTGCTCGGCCGCCTCGAAGTACGCGAGCAGGGCGAGCGCGTCGTCCTGCGCGAAGGCGAGGCGCGTGCCGGGGTCGAGCGGGCCTCCTGCGCTCTCCTCCCACGCGGCGAGGAACGCGCCCATGTCGCCGGTGCCGAGCGCCTCGCGCCAGCGCGGCGTGAAGGTGCGCGCGATGTCGCCGTCCATCGGCGCCCAGTCGCCGCCGATGGTCGTGAGCGTCCGCAGCCGCTCCGGCTCGGCGGCGGCGAGCGCCAGGCCGATCCGGGCGCCGAACGAGTAGCCGACGTGGTGCACGGGGCCCTCGACGACGCCGGAGGCCGCGGCCGCGTCGAGCACGGCCGTCACGTCGCCGAGGTGCCGGTCGGTGCCGTACGCCGCGACGTCGTGCGGGGCGCCGCTGCGGCCGTGGCCGCGGAGGTCGAGCGCGACCACCGTGAAGTCGCGCTGCAGGTCGCGGAGGTAGCCGAGCCCGCGCCAGGTGCCGCGCGAGAGGCCCGACCCGTGCACGAGCAGCAGGGGCGGGCCGTCGCCCGCGGCCTCCCACGCGATCTCGACGCCGTCGACGGGGTTCGGGGTGCTCGCGCGCATCCGACCATCCTCCCACCCGGGCGGACGGCGCCCGGGCGCGCGGGGCAGCATGGTCGCATGGACGGCTACTCCGCGGCGCAGGTGCGCGCCGCCGAACGATCGCTGCTCGACGCGGGGGAGCCGCTCATGGCGCGCGCCGCCGCCGGCCTCGCCGCCGAGGTGCGCCGCCGCCTCCGCGGCCTGCTCGACGGTGCCGGCCGGACGGACGCGGGTCACGTGCTGCTGCTCGTGGGCAGCGGCTCGAACGGCGGCGACGCCCTGTTCGCGGGCGCCGAGCTCGCGGCCGAGGGCGTGCGGGTCACCTCGGTGGCGCTCGGCTCGCGCGTGCACGAGGGTGGCTCCGCAGCGGCCACGAGCGCAGGAGTCGCCCCCTCGCCCGCCGACGGCTGGCTCGACCCCGCCACGGCCCGCGCCCGCCTCCGCGGGGTCGACGTCGTGGTCGACGGGATCCTCGGCACCGGCACGGGCGCCGACCCCGCGCTGCGCGGCACGGCCGCCGAGGTGGTCGCCGCGGTCCTGCCGGCGCTCGCCGAGGACGCCGCCCCCGTCGTCGTCGCGTGCGACCTGCCGAGCGGCACCGGTCCGGACGACGGCGCCGTGCCGTCGCCGCTCGTGCTGCCGGCGACGGTCACCGTCACCTTCGGCGCGGCCAAGGCTGGCCTGCTCCTGCCGCCGGCCCGGGACCTCGTCGGCGAGCTCGTCGTCGTCGACATCGGCCTCGGCCCGCAGCTCGCCGGGCAGGAGCCGCTCGTCCGCACCTGACCCCGCCCGTGCCTCGTGGGCCCGAGTGCCGGCGCCTGACCCGGCCCGCGCCTCCTGACGTCAGCGCTGGTCGCGCGGGGCCTTGACGACCGAGAGCGGGTCGGTGATCGCTTCCAGCGACTGCCGCTCGGCGGCGACGCCGAACACGAGCGCGATCACGCCGCCCACGAGCATCACGCCGCTGCCGAGGAAGTACCCGCCCGTGAGAGGCCCGCGGTCGCTGCCGTCGCCGATGAACGAGCCGTAGAGCAGCGGTGCGATCGAGCCGACGATCTGGCCGAGGGCGAAGAAGTAGCCGATGACCTGGCCGCGCAGCTCGAGCGGGAAGATCTCGCTCACCGTGAGGTACGCGCTCGAGGCCCCCGCCGAGGCGAAGAAGAACGACACGCACCAGAAGACCGTCTGCGTCGTCGCCGTGAGCAGGTCGGCCTGGAACAGCACCGCCGACACCGCGAGCACGACCGCCGAGACCGTGTAGGTGAGGAAGATCATCTGGCGTCGGCCCCAGGTGTCGAAGAGGGGCCCGAGGAGGAGCGGCCCCAGCAGGTTGCCGATCGCGAACGGGAAGAAGAAGTACTGGGTCGAGGCGGGGTCGGTGCCGTAGAAGTTCTGCAGCACCAGCGCGTAGGTGAAGAAGATGGCGTTGTAGAGGAACGACTGCGTGATCATCATGGCGGCGCCGGTGAGGGTGCGCTTCGGGTAGTCCTTGACGAGCGTCCGCACGATCACGCCGAACGGGATCCGACCCTTGTCCTCGACGACGATGGCCTGGCTGTCGGGCACCGGGTCGAGGGCCTTCCCGGTGTCGTGCTCGACGCGCGCCTCGATGTCGGCGACGGTGCGCTCGGCCTCCTGCTCGCGGCCGTGGGTCATCTGCCAGCGCGGGCTCTCGGGGATGTGCCGCCGCAGCCAGATGATGAGCAGGCCCAGCACCGGGCCGATGAAGAAGCCGATGCGCCAGCCGACGTCCTCAGCGAAGTAGTCGGTGTTGAGCAGGAACAGGTTGGCGGCCGAGCCGAGGGCCGCTCCTCCCCAGTAGGTGCCGTTGATGGCGATGTCGACGCGGCCGCGGTAGCGCGACGGGATGATCTCGTCGATGGCGGAGTTGATCGCGGCGTACTCGCCGCCGATGCCCATGCCTGCGAAGAAGCGGAACACGGCCAGGAACGCGAAGTTCGGAGACAGCCCCGCGATGGCGCTCGCGACGAGGTAGATCGCGAGCGTGAGGATGAACAGCTTCTTGCGGCCGAGGGTGTCGGACATCCGCCCGAAGACGAGGGCGCCGGCGACCTGCCCGAGCAGGTAGATCGTCCCCAGGGCGCCCACCTCGGCGGCCGTGAGCCCGAGGTCGGCCTGGAACCCGGCCGAGGCGACGATCTGGATCTCGAGGCCGTCGAGCACCCACGAGAACCCGAGGCCGACGACGATCGTCCAGTGGAACCTGGTCCAGGGCAACCGGTCCATGCGGGCCGGGACGAGGCTCCTGACCGGGCCCTGCGATCCCCTCGTGCTCGACGTCGTGCTCATGCGCGCCTCCCCGGTGCCTCGGAACGTGCACGCTCTGCAACCGTGCACGCGCTGAAGCTACTACCGGCCGGAGTCCCGTGCTCGGTCCGGCGAGCGGGTCACCTCCCCGGTCGCCACGACGACGACACCCCAGGAAAGCGCCTGCACCCCAGCACGAGGGCTGGGGTGCAGGCGCCGTCCTGGGGTGCAGGGTGGCGCGGCGCCGAGGGGTCAGTGGCCCATCGGGAGGCCGTCGGCCGGCACGTTCGCCGGACGGCGGACGAAGAACGCCCCCACGATCGCGACGAGCGAGATGCAGGCGCCCACGAGGAACGCGGCGCGCACGCCCGCGGCCGAGGCCTCGATCGCGCCGGCGCCGTCCTCGCCGGCGGCGGTCGCCGCGAGCGTCATCGTCGTGATGAACAGTGCGGTGCCGGCGGCGCCGGCGACCTGCTGGATCGTGCTCACGGTCGCCGAGCCGTGCGAGTAGAGCTTCTTGGGCAGCGAGCCCAGGCCCGAGGTGAACAGCGGCGTGAAGGTGAAGGCCAGGCCGATGCTGAGCACGACGTGCATCGCGAGCACGAACGGGATCGGGGTCGACTCGCCCACGGTGGTGAACGCCCAGAGGGCGGCGCTGACGACGACGGTGCCGGGCACGACGAGCGGCGTGGGGCCGAAGCGGTCGAAGAGCCGGCCGACGACGGGGGCGAGCACGCCCATGACGATGCCGCCGGGCAGCAGCAGGAGGCCCGTGGGCAGGGTGTCGAGGCCGTGCACCTGCTGCAGGTAGAGCGGCAGGAGGATCAGCGTGCCGAAGAGGGCGATCATGCTCACGCCGAGCACCGTGGTCGAGACCGTGAACGCCCTCGAGAGGAAGACGCGCAGGTCGAGCAGGGCCACGTCGCGCTTCTGCAGCGAGCGCTGGCGGAGCACGAACGCGACGAGCGCGAGGGCGCCGACGAGCACGGGCACCCAGGCGGGGACGGCCGCCTCGCCGCCCTCGCCGAGCGTGGCGAGGCCGTAGACGAGCCCGCCGAAGCCGAGGGCCGAGAGGACGATCGAGAGGCCGTCGAGGGGAGCGCGGCGCGGGGTCGAGACGTTGACGATCTTCCAGGCGCCGAGGGCGAGCGCCGCGAGGGCGATCGGCAGCACGAAGAGGAACATCGCGCGCCAGCTGAACGCCTGCAGGATCAGGCCCGAGATCGTCGGTCCGACGGCGGGGGCCACCGAGATGACGATCGAGATGTTGCCCATGGTGCGGCCGCGGGTCGCCGGCGGCACGAGGTTGAGGACCGTGGTGATGAGCAGCGGCATCATGATCGCGGTGCCGCTGGCCTGCACGACGCGGCCGAGCAGCAGCACGCCGAAGCCGGGCGCGACGGCGGCGACGAGCGTGCCGAGGCTGAACAGGGTCATCGCGGCGATGAAGACGGGCCGCGTGTTGAAGCGCTGCAGCAGGAACCCGGTGATCGGGATGACGACCGCCATGGTGAGCATGAACGCGGTGGTGAGCCACTGGCCCGCCGTCGCGGTGATGTCGAGGTCGGCCATGAGGCGCGGCAGGGCGACGCCCATGATGGTCTCGTTGAGGATCACCACGAAGGCCGAGACGAGCAGCAGTCCGATGACGAGGCGGTCGCGCGCGGCGAGGGCCTCGTCGGCACCCGCCGCGGCGGGCGGTGCCGCGTTCGTGGCGGCGACCCGGCCGGAGTCGCGGGTGCCGCCCGCCTCCCCGGCGTCGGTCGTGGGGGTGGTCGTGTCGTTCGTCACGGGCGTGCTCCTCGCTCGGGCGGTGCCGCGCGGCCGGGCCGGGCGGGTGTCGCAGGTCTGTCGGTGGCGCCGGCCCGGGGGATCGGCCCGTGCGGGGGCGCCATCCCGGGACAAGCGTCGGCCGGTCGGGATCATTCCCGATCGGCCGACGATCTCGGCGACGCGTGTCGCTCAGGGGTGGCGCAGCGCGCGGTGCTGCCGCTGGGCCCGCCTCAGGGTCAGACGTCGCGGCGCTTGACGAGCGCGAGCCCGACCGCGAAGAACAGCACGACCCAGCCGGCCAGGACGAGCGCGGCCTGCCAGGGCTCCAGCACGACCGAGCCGTCGACCGGCGGCAGCACGAAGGGGTTGTCGGCGCCCTCGAGGGGGTACTCGTACATCCGCGTCGCGGCCTGCGCCGGCGAGAACTCCTGCAGGTTGCTCGGCCACGCGGCGTCCTGCACGCTGCTGACGAGGATCGTGAAGAGGATCGGCAGCACGAAGACGATGCCGACGCTCGCGGCGATGGCGCCGGCGCCGTTGCGGATGATCGCCCCGAGGCCGAAGGCCATCATCGCGATGAGCGCGACGCTGCCCGCGGCGGCCAGCAGGGCCGTCCAGAGCTTGGCGTCGCCGAGGTCGGTCGTGATGCCGGCCCCGTCGAGCAGCGGCAGGGACACCGCCAGCGCACCGAGCAGGCCGATCGCCGAGGCGACGAGCGTGAGCGCGCCGACGAGCAGCACCTTGGCGACGAGGGCCGAGGTGCGACGCGGGACGGCCGCGAAGGTCGAGCGGATCATGCCGGTGCCGAACTCGCCCGTGATGATGAGCGCGCCCAGCACGGCGGCGACGAGCTGCGCGAACACGGTGCCGAGCGTCATCGCGGTGAGGGCGGTCTGCTGGTCGGCCCCCTCCGGTGCGGGGGCGCCGGGCGTGCCCTGCGGTCCCTGCCCGGTCACGCTCGCGAGCAGGGCGGCGAAGCCCACGATGACGACGACGATGAGGGCCGTGCACCACCACGTCGAGCGCAGGCTGCGCAGCTTGATCCACTCCGAGCGGAGCACGCCGCCGAACGAGACGCCGCGGCCGGCCGAGTGCGAGGTGCGCGCGGGGGCGCTGGTCGTGGTCATCGTGCGGCCTCCTGCGGTGCGGCGGTGGTGCCGGCGTGGTACTCGACCGAGTCCTGCGTGAGCGCCATGTAGGCGTCCTCCAGCGAGGTCTCGACGGGGGTGAGCTCGTGCAGCGCGAGGCCGGCCGAGGCCGCCACGTCGCCGATGCGGGCGGCGGTGAGGCCGCGCACCTCGACCAGGCCGGGCTCGACCGCGACGATCTCGCGCGCCTCCGGCCGGACCAGCCCGACGAGGTGGTCGACCTGCGGGCTGCGCACGCGGGCGCCCACCTGGGCGGCGCCGCTGATCACGTCGCGGAGGGGCTGGTCGGCGAGCACGCGCCCGCGACCGAGCACGATGAGGTGGTCGGCGGTCTGCGCCATCTCGCTCATGAGGTGCGACGAGAGGAAGACCGTGCGGCCCTCGCCCGCGAGGTGGCGGCAGAGCTGCCGCACCCAGGTGACGCCCTCGGGGTCGAGCCCGTTGACCGGCTCGTCGAAGATGAGGGTGCGCGGGTCGCCGAGCAGTGCGGCGGCGATGCCGAGGCGCTGGCCCATGCCGAGGGAGAAGCCGCCGACGCGCTTCTTGGCGACCGGCTCGAGGCCGGTGAGGCCGATGACCTCGTCCACGCGCCTCCGGCCGATGCCGTGCGTGGCGGCCATGGCCAGCAGGTGGTCGCGCGCGCTGCGACCGCGGTGGACGGCCTTCGCGTCGAGCAGGACGCCCACCTCGTGCAGCGGGGCGCGGTGGTCGGCGTACGACCGGCCGTTGACCGTGACCGTGCCCGAGGTGGGGCGGTCGAGCCCGACCACCATGCGCATCGTCGTCGACTTGCCGGCGCCGTTGGGGCCGAGGAACCCGGTGACGATGCCCGGTCGCACCGTGAAGGTGACGTCGTCGAGGGCGGTCTTGGGGCCGTAGCGCTTGGTGAGTCCGTGGGCTTCGATCATGCGGTCGTCTCCATGCTGCCGAGACTACGGAGGCCGGGCGTGCGGCCGCATCCCCCGCGAGGGCGAGACGGGCCCGTGCGGCGCGGCGCCGTGCGCGTCCGCGCGGTGGGTCGGGCGCGCGACGCCCCGTTGCTAGGGTGCCCCGGTGACGATCCCCGCGACCCTCGCCTCCCTGCCCGCCGTCCTGCCCCTGGCCGGCGGCTTCACGCTGTTCGAGCCGCAGGAGTTCCTGCCGCAGTTCGGGCCGTGGGCGCTCGGCATCGTCGCGCTCATGGTGTTCGTCGAGTCGGGCGTGCTGTTCCCCTTCCTGCCCGGCGACAGCCTCCTGTTCACGGCGGGCGTGCTCCACGAGCCGCTGGGCCTGCCCATCTGGCTGCTGGCCGGCACGGCCTTCGTCGCCGCGTTCCTCGGCGACCAGGTCGGCTACCTGCTCGGCAACCGCTTCGGGCGCCGCCTCTTCAAGGACGACGCGCGGGTGCTCAAGACCGCCTACCTCGAGAAGGCCGAGGCGTTCTTCGCCCGGCACGGCGGCAAGTCGCTGATCCTCGGCCGGTTCGTGCCCATCGTGCGCACCTACGTGCCGCTCGCCGCCGGCACGGCCGGGTACCCCTACCGCCGGTTCCTCCTCTTCAACGTGACGGGCGCGTTCCTCTGGGCGGTGGGCCTCACCGTGCTCGGCTCGCTGCTCGGCGGGGTGCCGATCATCGCCGACCACATCGACGTCTGGGCGATCGTGCTCGTGCTGCTCTCGGTGCTGCCCGTGGTCCTCACGGGGCTGCGCAAGGTCCGCGTGACCCGCCGCGAGAGGGCGGCCGCGGCCCGGCTCGAGGCCGAGGGGCGCGCCTCCGGTGCCGTCGACTGACGTTCCCGGCTCGCCCCGGCTCACGTCGCCCGCCGACGCGCTCGCCCGCGTGGCGGCCCTGCGCGCGGCCCGTCCCGGCCGTCGCATGGTCGTGGCCGTGGCGGGCGAGCCCGGCAGCGGCAAGAGCACCGTCGCCGCCGCCGTCGTGGCGGCGCTCACCGCCTCGGGCACCTCGGCCGTCGGCGTGCCCATGGACGGGTTCCACCTCGCCGGCTCGACCCTGGCCCGGCTGGGACGGCTCGACCGCAAGGGAGCGGTCGACACCTTCGACGCCGACGGCTACCTCGCCCTCCTGCGGCGGCTGCGTGAGCACGGACCCGCGACGGTCTGGGCGCCCGACTACGTCCGCGGCGTCGAGGAGTCGATCGGCGGGGCGATCGAGGTCGGTCCCGCGGTCGAGGTCGTCGTCACCGAGGGCAACTACCTGCTCGTCGACGACGGGCCGTGGCGCGCGGTGCGCGAGGTCGTCGACGAGACCTGGGCCGTGCACGTGCCGCACGGGCTGCGCCTCGACCGGCTGGCCGCCCGCCACGCGGCCTTCGGCATGGCCCAGGAGGCGGCACGGGCCTGGGCGGAGGGCCCCGACGAGGCCGCCGCGCGGCTCGTCCGCCCCACCCTCGCCGCCGCCGACGTGCAGGTGGACGGCGCGGGCGCCTGGGGCTGAGCCCGGTCCCGGGCCCGTCCGGGAGGCTGTCGGGGGCGTTCCGTACGCTGGCCCCATGCGCCTCCTGCTCGTCCGTCACGGTCAGACCCCCGCCAACGTGCTCGGTGAGCTCGACACCGCCGTGCCCGGTCCGGGCCTCACGGAGCTCGGGCACCGCCAGGCGGCCGCGCTGCCCGCGGCGCTCGCCGCCGAGTCGATCGGCGCGGTCGTCGTCACCGACCTCGTGCGCACGCACCTGACCGCGGCACCGCTCGCCGAGGCCCTCGGCCTCGAGCCGACGGTCGTGGGCGACCTCCGCGAGATCGGCGCGGGCGACCTCGAGCGGCGCTCCGACCCCGAGGCGGTGCGCGCGTACCTCTCCGCCGTCGTCGGCTGGGCCGAGGGCGACCTCGACGTCGTCGTCCCCGGCGCCGAGTCGGGCCGCGAGTTCTTCGCCCGGTACGACCGGGGCGTGGCCGCCGTCGTCGACGCGGCGCGCGACTCCGGTGCCGGCACGGTCGTGATCGTCAGCCACGGTGCGGCCATCCGCTGCTGGGCCGCCTCGCGCTCGACCGGCCGCGACGCCGGGTTCCTGCGCACGCACCAGCTCGAGAACACGGGCGTGGTGACCCTCGAGGGCACGCCCGACGAGGGGTGGCTCCTCGTCGACTGGCACGGCGAGCCGGCGGGCGGCGAGCACCTCGACGACGAGCTCGCCCCCGACCCCACCGGCGAGACGGTCGACGAGGCCGCCCGGGCCTGACCGGCCGGCACCGCGTGATCGACCCGGCGCGCGAGCGGGTGGCGCGTCAGCGGCTGGCTCGTCAGCGGCTGGCGCGTCCGCCCAGCAGCCGCTCCAGGTAGGGGCCGCGGAACGTGCCCTCCGGGTCCACCCGGGCCACGAGCTCGGCGAACTCGTCGAGGCGGGGGAACGCCACCGCGAGCTGCTCCCGGGGCATCGCCGAGAGCTTGCCCCAGTGCGGTCGCGGCCCCCACGGGCCGAGGGCCCGCTCGACGCGGGGCACGAGCTCCGCGACCTCGCGGGGGTGGTCCTTCCAGGTGAAGGCGACGGCGAGGCTGTCGACCGGGGTGGGCGAGAGCCACTGGTCGTCGCCCGCCACCGTGCGCGTCTCGCAGGTGTGCAGGTGGGGGCGCAGGTCGTCGCCGAGCGTCCGCAGCGCACGGAGGGCGGCGGCGCCGTGCTCGAGGGGCACGAAGTGCTCGCTCTGCAGCTCGGAGCCGACGGACGGGGTCGCGTCGATCCTGAAGTGGGGGAGGCGCTCGGGCCACGGGCCGACGCTGCCGTCCATGGGCGTCATGTGCGACGGCTCGACGTCGTCGGCGGAGGCGACCTGCTCGTGCTCGGCGACCGCGCGCCTCCTGGCCCCGAAGAGGACGTCGGGCACGGCCAGGTCGTCGTCGCCCTCGGGCACGCGCGACTTGACGAGCACCTCGCGCACGCGCTCGTCGAGCTCGTGGAAGAGGCTCACGCTGTAGCCGGCCGCGAAGACGTCGACGAGGTGGTCGTCGACGGACGACCAGGGCAGGTCGACGTAGGTGTCCTGGCGCATCCGGAAGCTCGGCTGCACGGTGAGCTCGACCGCGACGACGATGCCGACGGCGCCGAGCGCCAGCACGCTGCCGCCGAAGTCGGCGTCGCCGCGCGCGACCCGGCGCAGCTCGCCGTCCGCGCCGACGACCTCGATCGCGACGACCTGGCTCGCGAGCGAGCCGAGCGCCGTTCCCGAGCCGTGCGTGCCGGTCGAGACCGCGCCGCCGACCGAGATGTGCGGGAGCGAGCCCGTGTTGAGCAGGGCCAGGCCCTCGGCCTCGAGGACGGTGGCCACCGCGGCGTAGGTGGAGCCGGCCGAGACGGTGGCGGTGCGCCGGTCGGGGGCGACCACGAGCGTGCGCGGCAGGTCGAGGGTCGAGACGAGCAGGCCGGTCCCGTCGGCGACGTCGCTGAAGCTGTGCCCCGTGCCGAGCGCGCGGACCCTGCGGGCACCACGGACCAGGTCGCGCAGGTCGTCGACCGTCCGGGGCCGGGCGATCGACTCGGCCGACCAGGTGAGGTTGCCGGCCCAGTTGCCCTCGTGCGTCGTCGTCACGGGGCGAGTCTGGCACGGTGCGCGTCGGGCCCGTCGACCCTCCTCCCCAGAAATGGGGTGTGGCGAATCATCCTCAAGGTTGAAGTGACGGTTTACCCTTCCCGCCTTCCGGCTTAGGCTGGGCCGGGTTCGCCACCAATCCGTCCGGCGGTCGCCCCTGCGACCACTCCGGGGCGACGACACCTGAACGATCGGATCCTCCTTGACACCGCTGCACCTCCTCCGCGCTGCCGTCCGCCCGCGACCCGCCCGTCAGGGCGCCGTCGGTGCACCGTCGGCCCGCGCGACCCGGTGGGGCGGCGGCGCCTCGGCGCTGGCGTTGGCCCTCGTGGTCGTCGTCGCCGGCGTCGGGACGACCGACACCGCGCAGGCCGCGAGCTACCCCTCGTGGGACGACGTGACCGCCGCCCGCGGCAACGAGAGCGCGAAGCAGTCGCAGATCCGTGAGATCCAGTCGCTCATCAGCGGGCTGCAGTCCGACGCGGCCGACGCGCAGGCCGAGGCCGAGCGCCTCGGCGTCGAGTTCCAGAAGGCGCAGGAGGCCGCCGACGCGCAGGCCATGGAGGCCGCCGACCTGCAGGCCCAGGCCGACGAGCAGGACGCCATCGCCACGGCCAGCGAGCAGCGGGCCGGCCAGGTGACCGCTCAGCTCGCCCGCACCGGCGGCGGCAACGTCACCACGCAGCTCGTCGGCGACACCGACGGTGCCGACGACCTGCTCTACCGCCTCGGGACCATGAGCAAGCTCACCGAGCAGACCAACGGCATCCGCGAGCAGGCCGTGCAGGATCGCAACACGGCCCAGTCGCTCACCGACAAGGCCGTCGTCGCGCGGGACGCCCTCGCGAAGAAGAAGGCCGACGCCCAGGCCTCCGCCGACGCCGCCCAGCAGGCCTCCGACGCCGCGGCCGCCGCCGTGGCCGAGAAGGAGGCGAACGAGGGGCAGCTGCAGGCGCAGCTCGCGCTCCTCCAGGACACCACCGCCCAGACCGAGGCGGGCTTCGCCGCCGGCGTCGCCGAGGCCAAGCGCATCGCCGCCGAGAAGGCCGCCGCCGAGGCAGCGGCCCGTGCCCAGGCCGAGGCCGACGCCCGCGCCGCCCAGGCGGCGGCCGCCGCCGCTGCCGCCGCGGCTCCCCGCCCCTCGGCGCCCGCGCCCGCACCCGTCGCCCCCCGCCCCGGCGGCGGCGGCGGCGCCGTCGCCCCGCCGCCCGCCCCCGGGGGCTCGGGCTGGGTCCGCCCCAGCGCCGGCGTCATCTCGAGCGGCTACGGCTACCGCATCCACCCGATCACCGGCGCGCGCAAGCTGCACGACGGCACCGACATCGCGGCCTCCTGCGGCACGCCGATCTACGCGGCGGCCTCCGGCACGGTCACCTTCGCGGCGTACGCCGGCGGCTACGGCAACTACGTCACCATCTCGCACGGCGCCGGGGTCTCGACCGGGTACGGGCACATCCTCAACGGCGGCTTCCGGGTGGGCCGGGGCCAGCAGGTGCAGGCCGGCCAGCTCATCGCGCTCGTCGGCTCGACCGGCGGCTCGACCGGGTGCCACAACCACTTCGAGGTGCGCATCAACGGCGCCTCGACCGACCCGGTGCCCTTCATGGCGGCGCGCGGCATCCGCCTCTGACGGGTGCCACCATGGTGGGGTGACCACGATCGACCCCACCAGCCCCGCGACGCCCGGGCCCCACGGCCTGCGCGTCGAGCAGGTCCCCTTCGACGACGAGCGGGCCGCCCGCCTGCGTGACGACATGGACCGCGAGATGACGGCCCGTTACCGCGACCCGGACGTCGTCGAGCCCGCCGACCTCGTCGCCGCGCGTGCCGCCGCCCTGCACCTCACCCCGGAGGTCGTCGTCGCCACCCTGCTCGTGCTCGACGACTCCGACCGCGCGGTCGGCCACGCGGCCCTGCGTCGTCGCGGCGACGACTGGGAGGTCAAGCGCGTCGTCGTCGTCGACGGGCAGCGCGGCAGGGGCATCGGTCGCCTGCTCATGGCCGAGGTCGAGAAGCTCGCCCGCGAGGCCGGACGACCCCGGCTCGTGCTGCAGACCGGCGTCCGCCAGCCGGAGGCCGTGGCCCTCTACGAGAAGATCGGCTACACGCCCGTCCCGCTCATCGACGAGTACGCGGCGACGATGCCCGCGTCGCTCATGTACGAGAAGGTGCTCGACCGTGCCTGAGGGCGGGCGGGTCCTGTCGCTCCGCGAGGCGGCCCAGCAGCTCGACGTCCCGGTCGAGATGGCCAGGAGGCACGGGCTGGGCGGGCGCGTCCCCGAGGCGGACCTGCGGGCCCTCGAGGCCGAGCCTCCGGCCTGGCTGCTGCAGTCGCGCGCGAACCGCACGGGCAAGCCCGTCTGGGTCGTGCTCGAGTGCGCCGTCTGCGGGCGCACCGAGCGCGAGCGCCCCAAGAAGTGGTGGCCGGAGTGGACCCACCTCAGCTGCTTCCGGCACGCCCCCGACGAGGCGCCGGCCCCGCAGCCGGGCACGGTGCGGCGCGAGGTCGAGGGCATCGGCAGCCAGTTCGTCGCGCTCGTCGACGAGCCCGCCTGACCCTGCCCGGTCGGCACGGCAGCCCCGGCCCGGTCGGCGCGGCAGCCCCGGCCTGCCCGGGCAGCCCGCCCCGCCGGCTCCACGCGCGCTCGTCCCGCCCGGCCCCCGCGCGCCGGACGCGCCGACCCCGGCAGGCCGACACCGTCCGGCGGCCCGGACACCGTCGCGGGCGGTGGTGTCGGAGCCGCTCGAGGGTGTCGGGGGCACGGCCGCCGGCCGGCGGCGCGGCGTGGCGCGGTCAGGCGTAGCGGACGCTGCGCGGCGGCTCGAGGCCGGCCAGCAGGTGCACGTACGCCTGCCGGGCGTCGTCGGCGAGCATCTGGCGCTGGATGTGCTGGTCGTGCCAGTGCACGAGGTCGCCGGGCGTGACGTCGTCGACGTCGTCCGCGACGAAGTAGGTGAAGGCGCGGGCCAGGCCCTCGTGCTCGATCGTGCGGCGGTAGCCGAGGGGCGCGCGGGTCGCCGCGTCGACGAAGGCCTCCCAGCCGGGGTCGGCCGGGTCGTGCAGCTCGACGTCGACGCGCGGGTGCGGGCCGGAGGCGTCGGGGACGTCCACGCGCGTGCCCAGCCGGGCGCGGACGCGCACGGGCGCCGGCCCTGCCGTGACGGGCGCCGTTCCGCCCGCGAGGGGTGCCGGCCCGGTCGTGTCGGCAGCAGGGGTCGTCGGCACCGGGGGCACGCTCACGTCGCGGCCCTCGACGACGTCGTCGAGCAGCCGGTCGACGGCCGCGTCGACCCAGCCCGAGAAGAGGGTGAGCAGCCGGGCCGTGACGCGCAGCCAGGCCTCGAGGGCGGCCCGGTCGTCGTCCGTGAGGTCGGAGGGTCCGAGCGAGTGCACCGAGAAGTCGGCCGCCTCGACCGACCACTCCCAGGCGAGCGCGACGCGGGTGAGGGCGTCGACCCGGGGGAGCACCGCCAGGGTCCCCCGGCGCAGGCCGGGCGCGAAGTGCAGCTCGGGCTCGTCGAGCAGGTGCCGCACGGCGTCGGCCGCCGAGCGCACCGCAGGAGGCACGAGGAAGACCGCGTCCACGTCTCGCCACGGCGTCGTCCGCCCCGGTACGGCGTCGTCGCCGCGGAGCACCGTCAGCGACCGGGCGAGGTCGCCCGAGGTCGGCGGGGTGAGGTCACGGGCGGGCACGGCGGCACATCTTGCCACACGGCCCGGGGAGGCACCCCGGCCCGTGGTCGCCCTCTCAGAGCGCGATGTCGTCGACGTCGCGCAGGGGCAGCCAGGCACCCGCCGACCCGGCGGGCGGCGCCGCGGTGGGCACCGGCTGCAGCGCGTCGACGGCGGCGAGCTGCGAGAACTCGAGCCCGGTGAGCTCGGCGATGTCGCGGATCGGCACCTGGAAGGTGCGGAACGGCCCGAGCGGCGGCGGGTCGCCGGCCGCCTCGGCGCTCGCCACGCCGCGCTCGAGCTCGGCCCGGTCGAGCTCGGGCGACTGGTCGAGGACGAAGCCGGCCGCGCGCACGTCGGCCCCGCCGCCGAAGGCCCAGACCGCGATCTTGAAGAACAGCAGGGGCACCTGCACGCCCCGGTAGCCGGGGTCGTCCGCCTGGAGCACGGGGCCCGTGAACACGGTCAGCCGCTGCCGGTGGGCCCGGGCGTGCTCCAGCACGTGGTCCTCGAGGCCGAGCCACAGCTCGCCCGACTGGTTGAACCCGGAGGCCTGCGGTGCCGCGTTGGGGTACGCGAAGGTGTCGAGGTTCGCCCGGGAGGCCACCCCCGGCGTGCCCCACACCGGGTCGCGGCGGCGCACGAGGTGGCCGCGGTCGAGGTCGTTGCGGGCGTAGACCTCGGGGCCCGCCTGCTCGTCGGCGGGGACCCGGGGGTCGAGGTGCCAGTCGTCGCCCCGCTCGAGGTCGACGAGGGCGGCGCCGTCGACGTTGACCGCGGTCGTCGCGGCGAGGCGCCGCGCGGGGTCGAGCAGCACCGTGAAGTGCGCGTAGGGGAGCGTGCGCACCGTGCGCCCTCCCGTGTCGGGCAGGGGCACCCGCACGCCCAGGAACCCGGGGTCGTAGCCGTGCTCGGTGACGTCGTCGGGGGAGTCGGTGGCGATGCTCATGGGGCCATGATGCCGACGGGCACCGACGTCGGCACCGGTGGCGCGACTCCGGACGCCGTGGGGTCGACGGTCTACCGTGCCAGGCGACGCGGCCGCCGCCGCGCCGCCCACGCACGAAGGAGGAGATGCATGAGCGACATCGAGGACCCCCGCGACCCCGCCGACGGCGACGTGGTCGACCCGCTCGTCGACCCGGTCGACGACGAGCTCGACGGCGAGGACACCGTCACCGGCATCGACGCGGAGCGAGCCGTGCCCACGGGCGTGGACGACTTCGACATCGACGTCACGGAGTCGGACGGCCCCGACCTCGAGGCCGGCGACGACCTCGACACCGGAGCCGCGACCTCCTGACCGTCGCGCCCCGCGACGAGCGACGGCCGGAGGGGCGCCCCGCGTGGGCGCGCCTCCGGCCGTCTCGTCGTGCCGGGCTCAGCTGGCCGGGCTCAGCTGGCGGGCTGCACCCCGAACGCCGTCGCCAGCTTGACGATCTTCTGGGCACGGCCCAGGCGGGGCAGGTCGCTGCCGTCGCGGATGACGCGGCCGCGGCCCTCGAAGTCGGCGAGGAAGTCCTGTGCCCAGGCGACGTCGGAGGGGGTCGGGCTGATGACCTCGTTGATCACGGGCAGCTGCTCGACGTCGAGGCAGAGCTTGCCGGTGAGGCCGAGCGCGACGGCGACCGACGACTGCTCGCGGAGCACGGGGTGGCTGCTGCCGACCGTGGGGCCGTCGATCGGGCCCGGCAGGCCGCCGATCCGGCTCGCCACCACGAGGCGGGAGCGCGGGTACGCCATCGCCAGGTCGTCGGCGCTCGTGCCGGTGTCGCGGCGGTAGTCGCCGCTGCCGAACGCGAGGCGGTAGGCGCCGCGGGCCTTCGCGATCGAGGGGGACTCCTCGATGCCGAGGGCCGACTCGACGAGCGCCAGCACGCGCGTGCCGCCGCCCAGGCGGTCCGCGGTCTCGGTGACGTGCTCGGGCGCCTCGGTCTTGGCGAGCATGACGCCCTGCAGGCCCGGCAGGCCCATGAGCGCGTCGACGTCGTCGGACCAGAAGTCGGTGGACCGGTCGTTGATGCGCACCCACGCCTGGCCGCCGTCCCGGAGCCACGCGACGACGTCGTCCCGGGCGGCCGGCTTGCGGGCGGGGTCGACGGCGTCCTCGATGTCGAGCACGACCTGGTCGGCGCGCGAGGCGGCCGCCCGGTCGAAGCGGTCGGGGGCGGTGCCGGGCACCAGCAGCCAGGAGCGGGCGATGTCGGCGGCGGGCCGCTCCCGCCGTGCGCCGGGGCCGGAGGCCGGGGTGGTCGTGGTCTCGGTGGTGTCCGTCATGCCGTCCTCGCTGCCGCGTCGCTGTGGTCGGCCCCACGCTAGCGTGCGGCCGCGAGTCCGCCGGGAGCGGCGGGCCGTGCGGCCCTCGGCGACCGCGCGGGCGTACCGTTCAGCGAGATCACAGGCGCCGCTCTCGACGTCGGCGCCCGTGCACCGAGCATCGAACCCCAGGAGTGTGCCATGACCGACCCGAACGGACCCACGTCCGACCGTCCCGACGACCGCCGCCCCTTCGGCGACGACCGCGACGGCGACGCCGCCGCCGCCGATCAGCGCGACCTCCCCGCTGACGACCGCCCCGCCGGCGCCCCCACCGACTTCGGCGCCGCCGACGGCCCCGCGATCGACTTCGGCGGCGCCTCGCCCGCCGGCGGCGACCGCGACGGCGACCGTGAGCGCCTGGGCGATCGCGGCGCCTCGTCGGACGGCCCCGCCGTCGACTTCGGCGGCCCGGCTGCCGGTGCCGGCTCCGGTGAGCCCGCCGTGCCCGCCCGCGCGCCCGGCGACGAGGCCGACGGGCCCATCGCGGGCGACCGCCACCGCGACGCCGACCGCGACGGCCGGGGCGGCGCGCTGCCCGAGGCCGACGTCGACGGCGAGGTCGTCTCGACCGAGCGCACCGACGCGGACCGTTCGCACGGTGACCGTGCCGACCGCGACGAGGCCGACCGGGCGTACGCCTACGACCCCGACCGCAGCGGCGCACCCCGCGGCACGGACGCGGACCACGCCGAGACCGAGCGCCTCGACGGCGCGGGAGTCGGCCTCGGCGCCGCCGCGACCGGTGGGGTCGGCGCGGCCGTCGCCGGCGGCGCGGGCGACGACCGTCGTCCGCTGCACGACGACGACGCGCTCCGTGCCGCCGAGGCGCACCAGGCCTCGCCGTCCGACCACGAGAACCGCGTCCCCCCGCTCGCCGAGCGCCACGACGGCGACCGTGACGGGGCGACCCCCGTCGACGGTCGCGACCGCGGCACCGACGACCGTCGTGACGACCGTGACCGCCGCGACGACCGCGACCGCCGCGACGACCGCGACAGGGACGACCGCGAGGCGCCCCGAGTCCCGGCCTGGTCGACGGGTGCGGCTGCCGGGGCCGGAGCGGCAGCGGGAGCCGGGGCGGCAGGAGCCTCCTCCGCTCGCTCCTCGGCCGAGTACCCCCTCGTGCACGAGACGAACCCCGACCGGAGCACCGTGCGCCGCCAGGTGCTCACGGCCCAGCGCGACGAGTTCAGCGGCATGAAGCTCGGTGCCGGCCTGCTCGGCTGGTTCGCCGCGACCGGGTTCGGCGTCGTGCTCTTCGCGATCTTCGCCGCGGTCGTCGGCGGCATCGTCGCGAGCACCGCCGACGGCGCCTCGCGTCAGCAGTACCTCGAGGACAACGCCGCGACGGGCGGGATCACCGTGGCGGTCGCGGTCGGCGTCATCGTGCTGCTCGGCTACTTCGTCGGCGGCTACGTCGCCTCCCGCATGGCCCGCTTCAGCGGGTTCAAGCAGGGCGTCGCGGTCTTCCTCTGGGGCGTCGTCATCAGCGTCGTGCTGACGATCGTCGGCCTCGTCGTCGGCGCGCAGGGCGCCGGCGGCCCGATGGGCGACATGGGTCGTCCCTTCGGCGACGCCTCGCTGCTCGGCTCGCCGGCGCTCGACGCCGTCGTCGCCGTGCTCGTGCTGCTCGTGCTCGCCTTCGGCGGCGCCGTGCTCGGTGGCCTCGCCGGTCAGCGCTACCACCGTCGCGTCGACCGCTTCGAGCCCGTGGAGTGGCCCGAGTCCTGACCCGCGAGGACCCGGCCGCCGACCCCCAGGCGGCCGGGCCTACGCTGGTCTCGACCAGGACCGTCCAGACAAGGAACCCGTCATGCCCCGCACCTCACGCCGCCCGTCCGTCACGAAGGCCACCGTCGGCCTGCTCACGGCGGGAGCCCTCGCGTTCTCGCTCGCGGCCTGCTCGTCGAGCTCCGACTCCGGCGGCCACAACACGGCCCCCGTGCACCGGGAGAACGCGGAGCGCGCCGACGAGGCGAGCGGCGAGTCGTCGCCGGCCGAGACGCCCCTGGCGACGATCCCCGCGCTGACGGCGGGCGTCGACACGCAGGTGGCGGTCGACGAGGGCTTCGTCGACGCCCTGACCTCGCTGGGCCTCGCGCCCGCGCCCGTCGGCTCGGCGTCGTTCACGGACGGCACGTTCTCGTTCCCCATCACGGGCGGCAACGTGACGTACTACGACCCCGAGGGCGAGGTGCGCCCCTACGTGCAGGGCGAGGTCCAGCACGACGGGTCGGGCATCAGCCTCACCTCGGGCGACACGGTCGTCGAGCTCACGAACTTCGACATCGACCCGGGCACGAGCGAGCTCTACGGCGACGTCTCGGTCGACGGCACCGTCGCGGCGAGCCACGTGGTCGTCTTCGACCTCTGGGGCGGCACGCTCGAGCCCCTCCGCACCGAGGGCACGAACGCCGTGCTCGAGGGCACGACGGTGCACGTGAGCGCCGCCGCCGCCGAGCTGCTCAACGAGACCTTCGGGACGACGCAGGTCGAGCCCGGCCTCCTCGTCGGCGTCGCGACGATCACGGTCGCCACCGAGTAGTCCCGCGGTCCCCCCGACGACGGCGCGCCTCCCTCAGGAGGCGCGCCGTCGTCGTCCCCGCTGGTCGCCTCGCCGCGGCCCGGTCCCTTCGGATGCGGTCAGCTAAGGTGCGCTCCGAACTCTAGTGTTCGTGTGACCGAACTCTTCGCTAGGATCGTCGCATGAGCCGATCCGTCGCGGACGCCGCGTCCTCGCCCCGCCCGACCGCGCCCTCCGGACGCCGGCCGCGGGGACTGCTGCTCGGACCCGCGTTCGTGGCGGCCATCGCCTACGTCGACCCGGGCAACGTCGCCGCCAACCTCACCGCCGGCGCCGAGTACCAGTACCTGCTGCTCTGGGTGCTCGTGCTCGCGAACGCCATGGCCGTGCTCGTGCAGTACCTCTCTGCCAAGCTCGGCGTCGTCACCGGGCGGTCGCTGCCCGAGGTGCTCGGCAGCAGGATGCGCCGCGGACCCCGCCTCGCCTACTGGGGCCAGGCCGAGATCGTCGCCGCCGCGACCGACGTGGCCGAGGTCATCGGCGGGGCCCTCGCGCTGAACCTGCTCTTCGGGGTGCCCCTCGTCGTCGGAGGGGTCATCACCGGGGCCGTGTCGATGGGCCTCCTGCTGCTCACGCCCTACCGTGGGGGACGCGTCTTCGAGGCGGTCATCGTCGCGCTGCTCGCGGTGCTCGCGATCGGCTTCTGCGCCGGGCTGCTCTTCGCCCCACCGTCGCCCGAGGGCATGCTCGGCGGGCTCGTGCCGCGCTTCGAGGGCACCACCTCGGTGCTGCTGGCCACCTCGATGCTCGGCGCGACCGTCATGCCGCACGCCGTCTACCTGCACAGCGCCCTCGCGCGCGACCACCACGGCACCGTCGCCGAGGGCGCCGACCGCCGTCGCGTGCTGCGGGCCACCCGGGTGGACGTCGTGCTCGCGCTCGTCGTCGCGGGCGCCGTCAACATCGCCATGCTCGTGCTCGCCGCCGCCACGCTCTCCGGGCGCACGGGGACCGACACGATCCCCGGCGCGCACGCCGCCATCGAGCAGGCGCTCGGGCCGGTCGTGGGCGTGCTCTTCGCCGTCGGGCTGCTCGCCTCCGGCTTCGCCTCGACCTCGGTGGGCGCCATGGCCGGGGCCGAGATCATGAAGGGGCTGCTGCACGTGCGCATCCCGCTGCTCGTGCGCCGCGTCGTCACCCTCGTGCCCGCGCTCGTGCTGCTGGCCACGGGCATCAGCCCCACCTGGCTGCTCGTGCTCAGCCAGGTCGTCCTGAGCTTCGGCATCGCCTTCGCGATCGTGCCGCTGGTCCGGGCCACGAGCGACCCGGCGATCATGGGCTCTGCCCGCAACGCGCTGGGCACCCGCATCGCCGCCTGGGCGGCCACCGCCGTCGTCGTCGTGCTCAACGTCGCGCTCATCGTGCTCACCGTGGGCGGGCAGGGCTGACCGGGAGGCACAGCACCGCGGGTGAGCACCGCGGGCGGTCGGTCTGCCTGCGCGAACCTCGCATCGGCGGTGGGCCCGTTGCCCAGGCGCGGTTCGTGGGCCGGTGGGTGGTTCGCGTGGCGGTCGGGCGTCAGCCGCGCTCGTCGCGGTCCTGGCGGCGCTCGTAGGCGCGGTCCATCACCTCGGCGTGGGCGGTCTTCGCGGCTCCCAGCGCCTCGTCGTCGTCGCGGGCGACCGCGACGCTCTGCTGC
>Ga0265797_10004418_pt1 | contig 21511 bp, 20 predicted proteins | sample P2T30metagenome_FD_192433 | JGI IMG/M metagenome (GOLD analysis project Ga0265797, IMG submission 192433) | Plant litter microbial communities from East Loma Ridge, Irvine, California - P2 T30 | ecosystem: Environmental > Terrestrial > Plant litter > Unclassified | place: USA: California...
CCGCCAGCAGTTCGCGCTTGGCGCCGCGCAGCGCCGCCCCCATCGTTTCCCCCTGCGCCAGGCGCGCATAAAAGGACGTCATCAGCGCCGTGGTGGCGGCGCTCGGCACTTGCCACACCGCGGTGACGGCGCTGCGCGCGCCGGCCAGTTCGACCGCGCGGCGCAGGCTGGCCACGGCTTCGCCCGGCGCCAGGTCGCCGTTGGCGGTGTCGCAGGCGGACAGCACGACCAGGCGCGTGCCCTGCAGCGACAGGCGCGCGATGTCGCCCGCCAGCACGATGTCCGCCCGGCCGGCGCGCGACAGCACCAGGCCGGCCTGGCGGCCCGGCAGCATCAGTTCGATGGCCTCGGCGCCGAGGCTGCCCGATTCGCCCGATTCGAGCGCCGGGCGCAGCACCGCGTGCGCGGCCACGTGCAACAGCGCCGGGCGGCGCAGCGCGCCGAGTGCCTCGGCGGTGGCGCGGTCCTGGGCGTACACCTGGCTGTCGATGCGCAGGCGCGCCAGGGACGCGGCCACGGCGCGCGCTTCCTCGCGCGTGTCCGGCAGCGGCGCCACCGGCCCGACGCCGGCGCCGGCCCACCAGCGCAGCGTGGCCGGGGCGGGCGTGGCGCCGCCGCCGTAATCGGGATCGGCGAAGATCGCGGCCGGACCCGCGGCTTCGCCTGGTGCCGGGGCGGCCTGCGCCGGTGCCGCCAGAGAGGTCGCCAGGCGGATCGCGTGCCGCGCCAGCAGCGGCTTGCCGTCGGGACCGGGCAGGGCGTCGAAGGGCAGCAGGTGCAGCGCGCCGTCCGGATCGACGATCCATTCCGTTGCAGCGTGCATGGCGGGCGGCAGGCCGTCCAGCAACTGCGCCGACAGCTCGGCCGCCGCCCTGGACGCCTGGGCGCCGCCCAGCAGTTCGGTGCGGCAGGCGTGCACCAGGCGGTCGATCCCGGCCTGCTTGCCGAGCATGCGCAGCTGCAGGCCGCCGGCGTCGACGCAGTAACGCAGGTAGCGCCGCTGCGGGGGCGTGCCGCGCGGGCCGGGCGGCGTGAGCAGCATGAAGCCGAGCGCGGCGCCGCGGCCCAGGCGCGCGCGCAGGCCGTCGAGCAGCGCGGCGTCCGGCGCCGGAAAGCCGGCGCTGTGCAGCCGCATGCGCTGCGCCGCCGCCATCCAGACCAGGTCCTGCTGTGCCAGGGCCTGCATGAACGGCCCCGCCTCGGCGGTGGTGGCGGGCAGCTGGGCGATGCCGTCTTCCAGGGCGCGCAGCTGGACCGCGATGTCCGGGGCGCTGCTTGCCAGCCGCGCGCGCATGGTGCCGTCGTAGCGCGTCGCCGCGCCCTTGGTGGCCAGCAGGTCGGCCAGCAGGTCCGGCGCTTCGGCATCGAGTTCGCCGGCGTCGCCGGCGGCCAGGATGCTGGCCGACAGCATCTGGCGGCGCAGCCCGGCCGCGGCCGACACCTGGTGCGGCGTGGCCTGGCGCATGGTCTCGTTCAGGCGCCGCGCGTTCGCCTGGCGCGCGAGACGCCACGCGGCGCGGGCGTCGGCATCCAGCCCGGCGGCCGCCAGCGAGACGCCGATCTTGTACAGCCGGTATTCGTGGGCCGTGAGCTGGGCCACCTGGCCGGCGGGGATGGCCATCGGGGCGACGCGTTGGCGGTACAGCCGCGCCAGTTCCTCGTGCTCGCCCGCGGCCGCCAGCGCGCGCGCCAGCAGCGTCCAGATGTCGGACGAGGCGAGGCGCTGGTCGTAGGCCAGGTCTTCGCTGCTGCTGAGCGCCTGCGGCGTGCGGATCATGGCGACCAGCTGGCGCCCGTACTCGACCCGCGTCAGTTCCAGGCCGAGGCGCAGGTCGATGCTGGGGAGGATCAGCCGGAAGCGCGGCAGCTGCTGCGCCTCGATGGCCTCGCGCGCCGCCAGCGCCTGGCGCAGCAGCGGCAGCGCCTCGCGCACGCGCCCTTGTTCGAGCACGGCCGCGCCGTAGGGCGGCAGCACGTGGTAGCGCCAGGGCCAGCGCTGCGCCGGATCGGCTTCGATGATGGCGTTGGCCTGCGCCAGGCGCACCTCGGCTTCGCGGTAGCGGCCCTGGTGAATGTCCATCAGCGACGGCCGGACCAGGGCATCGAGCTGCGGGAACAGCGCGTACACGGGGGCGAGTTCCGCTTCGGTGGGTGTCGCCAGCGCCGGGGCGACGCTGCCTGCCAGCGCGGCCAGCAGCAGGCGCCGGCGCGAGAGATGGGGCGGGTGGTTCAACGCCGCCCCTGTTCGTAGGCGGCCTGCACACGCGCGCGCTGGGCCGGGCCCAGGGCCTCGAGCCGGCGCAGCGCGCGGCACTCGGTGCTGTCGATTGCTGCTGCCAGGCAGGCGCGCAGGCGGGCCTGCAGCGCGGCCAGCGCGCGCTGGCGCTCGACCTGCAGCGCCATGGCGCGGCGCAGGGTGCCGGCGGCGCGGTCGGGGTTGGCGTCATCGCCGGCGGCCGGGGAGGCGCATTGTTCGCGCGCCTGGCGCGCCTGGTCCTGCATGCGTTCCCATTGCGGGCGCGAGGGCGTGTCGGCCTGCGGCCAGCGGCGCGCCAGCTGGCCGTCGATGCACAGCGCGTCGGCGAGGCCGAGCGACTCGCCGAGCAGGGCTTCGTATTCGAGCAGGCGCAGGGCCTGGGCGGTGTCGGCTTCGGTGCCGCCCGGGTCGGCGACGGGACCGGCGCCCGATGCGGCAGCGGCCAGCGCGAGGCTGGCCATGAGAAAAGCGATTGCCGGGCGCGCGCCGCGGCGGCGGCGCGGGCTCATGCCGGCATCATGGCGCGTAGGAGCGCAGGAAGCTGGCCAGTTCCGGCGACCTGGTGGCCTGCAGCGCGGTGACGCCGGACTTGTCGGCGGCGGTCGCCTTGACGCTGCCGGCGCGCAGGAACAGCTCGCAAGCCAGGCGGTCGCCGCGGCGGGCCGCCTCCACGAACTGCTCCTGGCTGTAATAGGTCAGGCCCATCGCGCTCAGGTCCTTGCGCGCCTGCACCGCGTCTTCGGCCTTGCTCGGTGCCGGCGCCGCGGCGGCGACCGCGGCGCGCTGCTGCTGGACCATCGCCGCGATGCGTGCCTGGGCCGCCATCAGTTCCGGCGGCAGGCTGCCGGCCATCGCCGGCGCGGCCTGGGCGGCGGCGGGCATGCCCGCGGGCGCCGCCGGCGCCGGGTCGCTGGCCACCGACTTGTCCGGCCGGCCCGGCTGCATCTCGACCAGCGCCACCGCCGGCGCCAACGCTTTCAGGCGGGTCTCGACGTCGTCGACGGTTTCGCCGATGAAGGTGCTGGAGTCCCCGATGCCGATCGCGCCGGTGATCGCGCGGCCCAGCATGGCGCCCAGCACCATGGGGTTGGCGCCGCCGGTCTTCTGGATGAACAGGGCGTAGACATTCACGCGGTAGCCGTCGCGGTAGGGGAACACGCAACCCTGCAGGATCGAGCCTTCGCCGTACTTGCCCATGGTGGTGTCCGACGAGGTGATGATCGCGCTGGCCTGCGGGCAGTCCGGCGCACTGACCGTGCCCATGCCGGTGTGCACCTGCTGGAAGCCCATGCGCGGCGCGTACGAGGGCAGCGGGTAGGGCGCCATCTGCTGCATCACCTTGATGCCATCGTAGTGCTTGCGGAAGGCGGCGGCGACCTCGTTCGAGATCGCTTCGGCGCTGGTGGTGCCGGGCCGCACGTCGAACACGGCGAAGGTGGTCTTGGTGGAGGTCGAGCTGCGCAGGATATTGTTCAGCGCATCCTGCGCGTTCGCGCCGGTGGAAGCGAGCAGCAGCGTGGCGGCGAGCAGTGAGAGTCCAGCTTTCATGTTTTCCCTAGTCAGTTTGGTGAGACCGTCCTGCGCTGCAATCCGCGGCAGGCATCCGGTGCATGGCTGTATCTTCGGCTTGCCGCGCCGCCGTCGACAGGCGCTTGCGACGAACCCGCCCCTGCATGGAACGAAGGGCGGGTTTTCGGGAAGATGCGTTACCGGATGTGCGGCGATGGCGCAGTGATTTATTGATTTTCGGCAATAATACTCGAAGGATTGCCGGTTTGCAAAGAGTGTGGATAAAAATATACCGGCCTACATCTGGCGGAACCGGTGGGCGAACAGCGGGCTCACCCTCAAACGGTCCTGGCGGCCGCGCAGGCTCAGGGCCAGCTTGCCCATCGGGTCGCGGCTGGCGCTGGCCACGTGGTCGAGGTTGACGATGCTGCTGCGGCTGACCTGGCAGAAGCGGCCGGCGTCGAGCTGGGCCAGCAGCTCCTTCAGGCTCAGGCGGATCAGGGCGTCGCCCTCGGCCGTGGCGACGGTGACGTACTTGTCGCTGGCCTGGAAATAGACCACGTCCTGCAGCCGGATCATGCGTACCACGTTGCCGACCGCGGCGCGGATCACGGACAGCGGCTGTTGCTGCGCCAGCGGCGCCGCCTGCGGCGGTAAAATCGCACGCATCTGCTCGACCAGGCGCTCGAAGCCATCCGCCTGCCGGCCAGCCAGGCGTTCCTGCAGCCGCTCGCGCAGGCGCTCGACGGTGCGCGCCAGGCGCGCCGCGTTCACGGGCTTGAGCACGTAGTCGAGGGCGGCGCGCTCGAAGGCCTGGACCGCGTAATCGTCGTAGGCGGTGACGAACACGAGCTGGGGGAAGGGCTGGTCATCGGTCCAGCGTTCCAGCAATTCCTCGGCCGCCTCCAGGCCGGTCCGGCCCGGCATCTTGATGTCCAGGAACAGGACGTCCGGGCGCAGCGCCAGCGCCTGCTCGACGGCGATGATGCCGTTCGGGGCGCTCGCCACGATCTCGAGCCCGGGCCACAGGGTTTCCAGGGTGCGCGCCAGGGTGGCGGCGAGGATGGGCTCGTCCTCGGCGATCAGGGCGCGGCAGTTCATGCGGCCTCCAGCGGCAGGGTGAGGCGGGCCAGCGCGCCCTGCGGCGCGGCGGGCACGAGTTCCAACGCAGCGTGCTCGCCGTACAGCGCGCGCAGGCGCTCGCGGGTGGTGGCGATGCCGATGCCGCCCCCTTTCTGGCCGCCGCTCTCGAGGCCGAGCCCGGTGTCGCGGACGACGATCTCGAGCCGGCCGTCGCGCGCGCTCGCCTCGACCCGGACTTCGCCGCCCTCGACCTTCGGCTCCAGCCCGTGCAGGACCGCGTTCTCGACCAGCGGCTGCAACAGCATCGCCGGTACCCGCGCCCGGCGCAGCGCGTCCGGCAGGTGGCAGCGGTAGGCGAGGCGCGCGCCCATGCGCACCGTCATCAAGCCGAGGTAGGCGTCGATGGCGGCGAATTCGTCGGCCAGCGCGACCGTCTCGGCGCGCGTCGCGCCCAGCGTGGCGCGCAGGTACTGGATCAGCTGGTCGAGCATGGTGCCGGCGCGTTGCGGATCGATCGCGATCAGGCCCTGCAGGTTGGCCAGCGTGTTGAACAGCATGTGCGGCTCGATCTGGGCCTGCAGCAGGCGCAGCTGGGCTTGCAGGGCCTGGCGCTCTACGGCCTCGGCACGGGCGCGCGCTTCGCCGCGTTCGGCCTGGATGCGCTGCATGCGTTCGCGGTTGACGATGATCAGGAAGGTGGCGCTGATGCCCAGCAGGGTGAGCAGGATCATCTGCACGTGCATCCGCTTCGGGTAGCCGGACAGGTCCGGCCAGCCGGCGCCCAGCAGCAGGCCGCCGAGCATGCAGCCGAGGTAATGCGCCACCGGCGCCATCAGGATCAGCAGCGCCAGGAAAGGCAGCATCAGGCGGCGGCGCCGGACCGGATCGTCCCAGAATGTCAGGCGTACACTGTCGAGTACCAGCATGCCGACGACGCCGATGCAGATGGCGTACACCAGCTGCTGGTAGAGCTCTGCCGGGCGGCCATCGACCAGCGTGATCAGCACCGCCGACCAGGCGCTGAGGATGACGCTCATGCCGAGGTCGTCGGCCATGCGCCGCAGCCGGGCGGGCGGCGGGGCGCACAAGGGGAGAGACGAAGTCAGCGTGGTCATGGCGATACCTGCTTGCTAGATAGATACAGGTATTCTGCCCAGCCGCCGGATCACGGGCAAGCCGCTTGCGACGAAGCGCGGCGCAGGCGGGGCGAAACCGGGCCTCGGCTGGACCGGATGCGGTGCAGACCGCGTCAATGACGGTGGGCCGCTCAGGCCTTGAGCGCGCGCGCCTGGGCCAGTGCCTCGTCCACGCGGCCGTCGCCCACCAGTTCGGCCGGCGTGCGCCCGTCCAGGCTTGCCAGCGGCGCGTTCATCCAGGCATGCGCGGCATCGTCGCCGCCCAGGCGCTGGCGCGCCTCGTGCATGACCGTGTAATAGGCTTGCGCCTTGCGCGACTGCTGTTCGAAGCGCGCACGCAGCGCGTCCAGGCCGGCGATGCCGCCTTGTTCGTCTTTGCTCATATAAAAATTATACAACGCCATGCCTGCTTCATAATGGCGGCGTCAAACGGCAAGGAAGATCGCGATGGAATTCCAGTTTTTCGGCACGGGCTCGGGCACGCCCAGCAAGACCCGCAACGTCAGCGGCCTGGCGCTGCGTTCGCGCGCGTCCAGCCATTGGGCACTGGTCGACTGCGGCGAGGGCACCCAGCACCAGATCCTGCACACGCGCTGGTCGCTTCACGACCTGCGCGCGGTATTCATCACGCATCTGCACGGCGACCATTGCTACGGCTTGCCGGGCCTGCTCGCCAGCGCGGGCATGCTGAACCGCAGCGGCCTCCTGTATGTGGTGGGGCCGGCGCCGCTGCGCAGCTACCTGCAGGGCGTGATGGACACGACCGAGCTGGGCCTGCCGTATCCGATCGAGTTCATCGACGTGGCGGCCCTGGACGGCGCCGAACCGCTGCCCGACTTCCATGTGCGCGCGACGCCGCTGTCGCACCGGATTCCTTCCTTCGCCTACAGCTTTACGGAGCGCAACGTCGAGCGCAAGCTGGATACCGCCAGGCTGGAGGCGGCGGGCGTCGCGCCGGGCGAGGCCTGGGGGCGGCTGCAGCGTGGCGAGGACGTCCGGCTGGCGGACGGCAGCGTGCTGCATGCGCTGGATTTCCTGCTGGCGCCGCGCAAGGCGTGCAAGATCATCGTCGCCGGCGACAACGACCGGCCCGAGCTCTTGCTGGACGAGGCACGCGGGGCCGAGGTGCTGGTCCACGAAGCGACCTATACCGACGAGGTGTTGCGCAAGGTGGGGCCGGGACCGCAGCACAGCTCGGCCAGGATGACGGCGTCGGCCGCCGCGGCGGCCGGCCTGCCCAACCTGGTGCTCACCCATTTCAGTCCGCGCTACCAGGATGAGGGACCGTTGACGATCGGGGCCATCGAAGACGAAGCAAGGTCTTATTACGATGGCAATCTGTTTTTGGCGCGCGATTTCGATCGCTATGTGCTTGATAGACAAGGAAAACTTTCGATCGAAGCATAATATTTCCATACGGAATTAATTTGTGGTAATTTACACCACGGAAACGAATTTTTTGTTCAGAATAGTTTTGCCCGGCATGTGGACGGTGTTACGCTGTAGGATCTCTCCTACGGTTGTCAATACGTCACATGAATTATCGTACCGCCTATATCCGTCGCAGCCGCCAAGGCTTGCGTCTGAAGAAGCGCGCCGCTGCCGTGGCGATCGTGGGTTTTGGCGCCTGCCTGGCGGCGCTGCTGCTGCAGCGCGCACCCGTGCTGGTGCCGGCTGCGCACCCGGCCGCGTCGAACACCGCCGCGACAAGCGTCAAGGCCGCGCCGGTCGCGCTGGCGCTGGCGCAGGCGGCCAGGCCGGGGCCGCGCCGCATCTATCCGTATTCGATCGTGCCGGGCGGCGTGCATGACCGCGGCGAGCTGGCCCGGATCATCCTCGAGGACAAGGTGGTGGCCGCGCATTACGCCGGCATCGACATCGAAAAGGCGCACCTGGTGACCGTCGCCAAGCCGCGCGCCGTCTATGTCTCCTACCGCAAGGGCGACCAGGTGTTCTGGACCGCGAAAAAGGTGACACTGGCGGCGGGCGAAGAAGTGCTGACCGACGGCCTGAACGAATTGCGCGCGCGCTGCGGCAACCGCATTTCCGGGGTGCCGATGCTGCCGGTCGAAATGCATGCGCCGAGCGAAGCCGACATGGATGCCTCGGTCGAGGTGGCGCAGGAGGGCGAGGGCGAGCAGCTGAACGTGGCCTACACCCCCGGCGGTGACGGCGCCACCCACGGGTCCTGGCAATTGCTGTCCTACCCGAACGGCGCCGGCCTGCTGGCGGTGAACGGCGGCGCCCCGGCCGCGGGACGCACGCCGTTCGGCGGGCCGGGCTGGTACGGCAGCGACCGCTACCCGGGTGCGAGCCTGGCCACCCCTGTGGCGCTGGGCAGCGGCATCATCACCGACGTGCCGACGAATGCGCCGGTTGCGGACACGCCGGCCGCCGGGGCGCCTGCCATCGGATCACCGGCCGCGCCCGGGGACGGCGGCGCCACGGTCGACACGGGCGTGCCGCAGCCGTCTTCCGGCCCCGGCGGCGATACCGGGACCGGCGGCGGCACCCCGGTCTACCAGCCGGCGCCGGTCCCCAGCGACCTGCCGGCCAAGCTGGACGACACCGCGCAGCCGGCCCCGGAACCCGACCCCAAGGCGCCGGTCATCCCGGACACGCTGCTCGATCCGGGCACGCTGCCGGACAAGACCGTGGAGCCCGTGCCGGTCAGGTCCGACGTGCCGGAACCGGCCACCCTGTGGCTGGGCGTTTCCGGCGCCGCCGCGCTGTTGCTGGGACGCCGCCGGCGCGCTGCGCGTAGCGGGCGCTGATCCCTGTACGGGGTCCCTTCGCGGGCCGCCATGCGCGGCCTGTTTCAATGGATCCCGGCCTCGGTCTCGCGGCGCAGGCGCGCGCGCCAGGCGCCCAGCGCCGACAGGGCCGCGTGGAATTCCTTCTCGATCAGGTCCGCTTCGGTGGCGGTGACCACGCCGTCGGCCAGCGCGCTCGACACGGCTTCGGCCACCGCACCCACGCCGCTCATCACGCGGCACACGGTCCGGGACAGGTCGTCGTGGCGCGTGCTGTCCGGCTGCGGCACCACGAAGGCCGCCATGCCGTGCCGCACCAGCAGCGCGTGCAGAGGCAAGTGGGCATCCTGCACGCCAGCCTTGTGGCAGCACTCGACGATCAGCGAGACTTCTTCGAAGGAGGGGTAATGCGAAGCGATGGTCGGCGCCAGCTTGTTGCGCAGGACATTGGCCGAGATCCCCAGCTCGCGCGCAAGCGCATCGAGCCCGCCGGGATACTTGCGCGCCACCGTGTACAGGGCGTCGTGCTGGTTCATGTCGAGATAGCGTCGGGTCATGGTAATCCTTTGATTATTTTACCGGTGCATGTCACCATGCTCATGGTTATTCTCATTGTAACTTTCGAGGGCACCTCTGACCATGCTGAAGTCCACTCCCATCGCCGTCCTGCTGTCCGCACTGCTGCTGGCTTCGGCTGCCGCCACCAGTGCGGCGCCTGGCTCCTCGAGTTCCTTCAAGAGCGGTTTTTCGTCCCAGCGTTCGTCGTCCTCGTCCTCGTCCTCGTCATCCAGGGGGAGCTACGGTTCCTTCGGCAAGCGCTCGGCGCCGGCGGCCTCGCGCGCGTCGGAACCGCCACGCGGCGGCGGCTTCGGCGCCTTCGGCCGCGGCAGCAGCGCCGCGCCGGGCCAGTCCGATTCCGCGCTGTCGCAGCGCCTGAGCCGCAAGGCGTCCGAAGAGCGCGCGCTGCGCACGCTGAACGAGCGCCGCGAAGCGCGGGCCGCGGCGGAGGCGGCGCGCAATCCGCGCCCGGCGCCGGTGCCGCCGCAATCCGACTACGGCCGCGGCCAGCCGACCGGCAACGGCGGCAGTTACGGCAGCGGCTACGGCGGCAACTACGGCAACGCCCAGCCGCCGGCCCAGGCACCCGTCATCGTGCGCCAGGGCAGTGGCCTTGGCACCGTCATCGCCGGCGCCGTGATCGCGAATGCGGCGGCAAACGCGCATGCGCACCGCAACGACGGCAACGCCAATAACAACAACGCCAACAATAACGCCAATAACAACGGCGGCGGCTACGTGACCCCGGACAGCGGCGCATCGGGCCTCGGCGCGGTGGTCGGCGCCAACGGCATCCCGGCGTCCGGCAGCGCGGCCGCGAACGATGCGGCCAACGCCAGCGCCGGCGACGCTGCCGCCCGGCCCGCCCCGGCCCCGGCCAAGGTCTCCGGCACCACCTCGTTCATCGGGCTGGTGATGCGGCTCGCGATCCTGGCGCTGATCATCTGGGGCATCTACCGCATCGTCAAGCGCGTGCGCGGCAAGCGCGCCGCCGCCGATAAACCGAATTATTCGTTCGAAAGGAATTGAGCAGATGGGCTGGAAAGACGTGTTCGGCTACGTGCGCGGCATCGCCGCAAAGCGGGGCAAGGGCGAGGACCAGGGCGCGGGCAGCGGTCCGCGCATCGACGATGGGCTGCCCATGGGCGCGCGCATCGGCAGCCTGGTGCAGCTGCAGCGCTCGCCGATCATCCGCGCGCAGGCGAACGGTTCGCTGGTGACGATGCCGGCCGACGGCGACACGCGCATCCTGGCGGTCTCGCAGCTGCGCCTGGAGCCGGATGCCGCGCTGTACCGCCTGTACCTGGCCACCGGCGACCTGGACGACAAGGAGAAATTCCTGCAGGTGTTCAGCGCCGAGGATGGCGGCATCGCCGAACTGCTGTACTGCACCCAGCTGGCGCGCGTGATACCGGAAAGCGCCGAGGACCAGGATGCCTACACCGGCGTGGCCGGCCACGGCCTGGGCGACGCCTCGTACACCTTGTGGCGCGAGCAGCTGGCCGACATGCTCGACGCAGCGACGCTCGCCACCGTATTCGGCGACGCCGACCGCATCGACTATGCGCGCGACGCCGGCTCGCCGGCTGCCGATTTCGTGGCGCCTTTCACCGGCCGCGAGACGCGCATCGACGACGCCCAGGGCGCGCGCGGCCTGCGCCAGCAGGTCTGGTTCATGCCCTACGTACGCACCCTGCACGGCGGCGAGCGCGAGTACCTCCTGATCACCACCGAGATCATCGAGAGCGTCGACGGCGACAGTGGCCGTCGCGGTATCCACGTCGACTTCGTGATCGGCATCCCCCTGGAGCCGGAACGCGTCCTCGTGCAGTAAGACGCAGTACAACAATGATTTTTTACCTGTGAAAGGAATCGAGCAATGAGCAACGCTAGTGGATGGGGCCTGACCGCACGACTGGTAACGAAACACTTCGGCGCCCTGGGCAACCGGATTTCGGAAGCCATCGCCAACTTCGATCCGGAAACCGCCACCGAAGCCGACCGCGACCGCCTGGTCGCCACGCTGCGCGACACCGCGCAACTGCTGGCCACCGCGCGCGCTTCCTTCGACAAGGAGCACAAGGACGTGATCAACCTGCAGACCCTGATCGCCGGCGACGAGCGCGCCGCCGAGAAGCTGGCCGAGCGCCTGGCCGCCGGTACCATCTCGGAAGCCACGGTCACGCTGTTCTGCGACGAGCTGGAAGCCAACAAGGCGCGCCTGCCACAGGAACTGCAGGAAGAAGCCGACGCCAGGGCCTACATGGACGAGCTGCAGAAGATCGTCGACGCCCTCAGCAAGCAGCTGGCCGAGTTCGACGCCCAGGCGCGTAAAGCCATCCAGCAGCTGGCCGCGGCCAAGGCCCAGAAGGAACTGCAGGAGCTGCGCATGGAGCGCCAGGCCCAGCTGTCCGGCCTGACCGGCATGCAGGGCAGCTCGACCGCGCTGAACGCGCTCACCCGCCGCGCCCAGTCGGTCAGCAACGAGGCGGCCGGCCTGCGCATCGTCGCCGACATCGGCCAGAAGCCGCTCGACCAGCAAGCCGAGCTGGATGCGATCCGCAAGTCGGTGAGCCAGCCGGAGACCACTGGCGAGAGCGCGCTGGAGCGCCTGAAGCGCCTGTCGGGCAAGACCGCCGCCTGAGCCCCGTGTGTTGAAACAACGCTGCCGGCTGGACATGCCGGCAGCGAATCCTGGCTGGATGCCTGCCGGTCACTTCGTTTTTTTCTATCAAATCAATCAGTTATCTTTATCGCTCGGCCGCCGGATTTCAATCGTGCGTCTTCGTGAAGTGGTTAATTTAGTGGCTTGGCCATCCGGCCACCCACTTTGACCACCGGAGGACGACATGGCATTCAGCCTGTTCGATTCGAAAGGCACGCCCATCGAAAACCAGCGCTATACCTGGCGCGACATGGTGCGCAAACCCCTGAGCAAACTCGATGACGACGCCTTTACCCGCGTGCGCGTCATCATGATGAACGGTATCGAAGTCGAGGCGCTGCGCTTCGGGCACATGGCGGCGCGCTTCAACAAGGAACTGCGCCTGCCGCTGGCCCTGGTGCGCCGCTCCGAGAACCACCAGGCGACGATGATCAACTGGCTGCTCTCGCCCGACCATTCGCCGCTCGAGATCACCATCGCCTACGAGCAGGTGGCGATCGAGCTGACCGCCGCCGTGGCCCAGCGCGAGCCCGATCCCTACCTGGCCCAGACCTACCGCTACGGCCTGCTGGAAGACTTCGACCACATCTACCGCTACTCGGCGCTGCTGGACCGCCTGGAGGGCAAGGACCCGAACAACATCACCCAGAGCTACACCGACATCGTGCCGGCGCGCCCGACCTGGGAACACCATCGCCACCCGTCGGACGACCTGGTCAACCACTACGACCGCAGCCACGCCCACATGCTCAGCAAGCTGCATGCGCTGACCATCACCTCGACCGAAGCCCAGACCCACAACTACTACCTGAACGCGGGCCCGCTGTTCGCCGACCCGGTGGCGCGCCAGCTGTACGCCGAGATCGCCTCGGTGGAAGAGCAGCACGTGACCCAGTACGAATCGATGCTGGACCCGTCGGAGACCTGGCTCGAGCAATGGGTGCTGCACGAGGCGAACGAGTGCTACAACTATCACAGCTGCGTCGAATCCGAGACCAATCCGCGCATCAAGGCGATCTGGGAACGCTTCCTGGACTATGAACTGGGCCACTTCCACATGGCCTGCGACGCCTTCCAGAGATATGAAGGGCGCGACCCGGCCGAGATCATCACCGGACCGATCGATTCGCCGATCCCGCTGGTCAGCCAGCGCGACTTCTACCGCGCGGTGCTGGTGAAGGAGGTCGACCTGCGCCGCCTGGGCACGCAATTCGTGCCGAAGGAACACGAGAGCCAGGCATCGAGGGACTACCGCGCCATGCTGCACAGCGACGGCGAACCGAGCGGGCCGGTCTCGGCCGGCTACATCTGGGCCCCGGGCACCGAGATCATGCTGCGCGGCCCGGCCAGCGGCGCCACCATCCCGACCCACACCCAGGCCGCCGCCATGGTGCCGGCGTCCGGCGTCACGCATCACTGATCGAGGAGAAGCACATGGCACAGCAGAAGGAACACGTGGGCATGAACAAGACCGGCGTCCAGATGTCGCCGCTCCAGACCAAGGCCATGCTCAGCGACGACAACATCATCACCCGGGTCCACCCGGGCGACGAGACCGGGATGGCGCAGCTACGCGAAGCCTATATCGCCCAGTCCGACGAAGGGCTCGGTTCGATCCCGCTGCCCGGCACGATGAAGGGCGCGGCCAGCATGGCCTTCAACATGCTCAAGGGCGACAAGCCGCAGATCCTGCTCGACAAGATGGCCGAGCGCCTGGCGATGGAGCGCACCGCGACGCGCCTGTACGACGCGCTGCTCACCAAGCTCGATGTGGTGGCCGATGCCAACCTGTGGATCACCCGCGAAGACGTGGCCAGCATCCGCGGCGACGAGGCGCGCCACGCGATCCTGATGAAGGAAGCGATCGAATCGATGGGCGGCGACCCGACCGCCATGACCCCGAGCGCCGACCTCGTGGGCGTGGAGGCGATGGGCCTGGTGCAGGTGCTGAGCGACCCGCGGACCAGCCTGGCCCAGTCGCTGCATGCGATCCTGACGGCCGAGCTGAGCGACGGCGTCGGCTGGGAAACCCTGGTCGCGCTGGCCGACGAGCACGAGCAGCCCGACCTGGTCGAGCGCTTCAGCGACGCCCTGATGCAGGAGCGCAAGCACCAGGCCATGATCCAGTCCTGGTACGAGGACGCGGTCGGCCTGGGCGACACGGACACGGCGCGAGACCTTCACAGCGGCGGCAGCGCCAGCACGGCACCGCCGGACGGCGACGTCATTCCCCCGGGCGCTCTCTCCTGAAGGTAGGGTGGACGGCTAGGCCGTCCACGCGGTGATACGTGACGGCTCCGTTCTCGTGTACCTGATCGGAACCGCCAACTATCACCGCGTGATCATTCCAGCGTCTCGTGGTGATCCGCCACACCCTGTTTCCAGTAGGCCGACACGCGCGTGCGTTCGCGCGGCACGCCTTTTTCATTCAGCACCTGGCGCACCCGCACCATCGCCTGCGCCTCGCCGCCGCCCCAGGCCACGCCCTGGCCCGGCGGCACTTGCCAGGTCCACAGCGCGGCCACCAGCGCATCCGCGCTGTCCACCCAGTGCAGGTCGAGCTCGGCCTGGGTGGTGAAATCGCGGCGGTCGGCCGCATCGGCCAGCGCGATCACGGTCACGCGGCTGCCGGCAGGCAGCTCTTCCAGGCGGCGCGAGATCGCGGGCAGGGCGGTCGAATCGCCGACCAGCAGGTGCCAATCCTGTTGCAGCGGCATGACGAAGGAGCCGCGCGGGCCGCCGATCACCAAGGTCTGGCCGACCTCTGCCCCCCGCGCCCACTCGGAAGCGGCGCCGTGGCCGTGCAGGGCGAACTCCAGCGTCAGGATCCGCTGTTCCCGATCGAAGCGCCGTGGCGTATAGTCGCGGCGTACCGGCTTCTCCGCGCTTTCGTCGAACATCAGCTTGACGTGGTCGTCGAAGGACATCGACACGAAATCCGCGAGGTCGGCGCCCGTGAAGCCGATGCTGACGAAGCCCGGGCCCAGCGGCGTGACGGCGCAGACGGTCAGTTCGCGCCGCTTGAGTTCATGACGGACCCGCTGGATGACGGGGGCTTGCACTTCGTCTTTCATGGTAACGTCCTTCATAATAACAGTTGATAATGTCATCCATTATGCGAAAACAAGTTGACGAAGTCAACCAAAATCACGGCCAGGCATCCACCGAGGTGCTCGAGACCATGCACGCGATCATGCATCTGTTCCGGTCCCAGCAGTTGCGCGGGGTGCGCGATGCCCAGCATGATCTTGCCCACATGGAAATCAAGACGCTGGGCTTCTTCGCGCGCAACCCGGGTGCTTCCCAGAGCGATCTGGTGGCGCATTCCGGCCGCGACAAGGCCCAGGTCGCGCGCCTGATCCGCAACCTGCGCGAGCGCGGCCTGCTCGACGCCCAGGCGGACGAGCTTGACCGCCGCAGCACCCGTCTGCAGCTGACCGGGGCCGGGCGCGAGGTGCACGTGGCGCTGCACAGCCACGACGGCGAACTGGCCGAACAGGCGATGGGCGGTTTGTCCGAGGACGAGCGTGCCCTGCTACGCGCGCTGCTGGCGCGCGTGCGGACGAACCTGGAGGCGGGCAGGGCTGAGCCTGCCCTGTAAAACCGGCGCGTCATCCCCAACTGCAGGGCATGCGCTCCTCATTCCGCATCTTCATTCGCAGTCTCGTCATCGCGATCATCCTGATCGCGCTGCATGCCCTGCTGTGGCCCTGGCTACAGAGCATGGCCTACATGATCCGCCTCGGCGCCATGCCGGCACCCGCCTCGCTGCCGGTCCCGGTCGCCGGGGTCAAGCCATCCGGCCTGGCCGACACCTGGGGCGGAGCGCGCAGCGAGGGCCGCAAGCACGAGGGCATCGACATTTTCGCCAAGCGCGGCACGCCGGTGCTGTCGAGCACGGAAGGCGTGGTCTTGCGCGTCGGCACCAATCGCCTGGGCGGCCAGGTGGTCTGGGTGCTGGGCCCGGGCGGCCAGCGCCATTACTATGCGCACCTGCAGCGCTATGGCGACGTGCACGCCGGCATGCGCGTCGACGCCGGCAAGGTACTGGGCTACGTCGGCAACACCGGGAATGCCGCCACTACGCCGCCGCACCTGCATTACGGCATCTACGAGGCCGGCGGCGCCGTCAATCCTTATCCCTTCCTGCGGCCCGCCAAGGGGCCGGACAAGGCGCCGGCCAGGCGTGCCGTCGCAAAACGCACGACAGGCTGATTCGGTGGAATCCTACAAGCGCACGCTTGCCGCATAAGCCTGGCAGCTGCGCGAACGCACGCACTACAATCGTGCATGGACAGAGTGCGGGACATGGGCGGAGAGCAAGACACGACGACGGATGTGCTGGCGGCACCGCGTATCGTCGAACCGCGGGTGAACGACCGCCTGCGCGACGATACCGTGCTGTGGCGCTACCTGGATGCGGCCAAGCTGTTCGACTTCCTCGAGAATTCGACGCTATTCTTTTGCCGCGCCGACCATTTCAGCGACAAGTTCGAAGGCGCCTTCACGCCTTCGCTGCGCGACCAGATCAGCCAGGCCTGGGCTAGAGGCGAGATCGGCTACACCTACGACGAGTTCAAGCGCCGCATGCGCGAATCGGTGTTCATCAATTGCTGGCACCGCAACCAGGACGACAGCGCCGCGATGTGGGCGCTGTACGGCAAGTCCGATTGCGCGGTGGCGCTGACCACCACGGTCGGCCAGCTGCGCGACACCCTGGCGGCCAGCCGTAGCGGGCACGAGGTCTGGATCGCGCGGGTCGAGTACGTCAAGCACTGGAGCGACCCCCAGCTCGACATCACGCCCGACTATGCGCGCATCTTCACTTATAAAACCAAGGCTTACGAATACGAAAAGGAAGTGCGGGTGATGATCGACCGCACCGGGGACCACCATCCCTACCGGCCCGGCCAGCTGGAACAGGGGATCGTGATCCCGGTCGACGTGGCGCGCCTGTTGCGGAGCATCGTGATCGGACCCGATGCCCCGCCGTGGTTCGAGAAACTGGTGCGCCAGTCGGCGCTCAGGTATGGGGTGAAGGCGCCGGTGCGGCGCTCGAAGCTGGCGGCGGATCCGATCTAGCGTCGTCCGTCTGGTGGTGGAAGGGTGCGAACCAGGTCGCCAGGAAGGAGGGGATGGTGGCCAGCATCACGAAGCCGAAATAGCTGACGTAGCCCATCATCTCTTGCAGCACCCCGCTGACCATCCCCGTCACCAGCATGCACAGTCCCATCAGTCCGGTGCCGAAGGCGTAGTGGGTGGTCGCGTACTTGCCCGGCGCCAGCTGCTGCATCAGGTAGATCATGTAGCCAACCGAGCCGAAGCCGTAGAAGAACTTTTCGATGACGACGCCGGCGGCGATCGCCAGCGTGCTGGAGGGGAGCAGCAGCGCCATCACCAGGAAGGTCGCGTTCGGGATGTTGAGCGCGCAGCACAGGATGAACAGCGTGCGCTTCAGGCCGCGGCGCGCGACGAACCAGCCGCCCAGCAGGGAGCCGAGCAGCACCGCCGCCAGGCCCCAGGTGCCATAGACGATGCCCAGGCCCTCGTTCGACAAGCCGAGCCCGCCTTTCGCAGCCGAATCCACCATGAAGAAGGGCCCGATCTTTTCCAGCAGCCCGATGCTCATGCGGAACAGGAAGGCGAAGGCGACCATGCGCCACACGCCCGGCTTCTGGAAGAAGGTGACGAAGGCATCCCACAGGATGGCGCCGGCGGCGCTCAAGCTGGCCGGCGTGTTCTCGGCGCGCGCGCCTTCCGGCATCACGCGCGCGTGCCACAGCGCCATCGCGACCGTCAGGCCGGCCACGATGAAGAAGATCACGCGCCAGGCGTCCATCCATTCCGGGCCGAAGGCCTTGGCGTCGTGGCCGAACACCTCGGTGTGCAGGCGGCCGCTCAGGTAGACCAGGAAGCCCGAGGCCACGATCGGGCCGATGTTCCAGGACAGGCTCTGCACGCCGCAGTACAGCGACTGGGTGCGGGTGTCGAGCGAGGTCACGTAGACGCCGTCGCTGGCGATGTCCTGGGTCGCGCCGACGAAGGACATCGCGAAGAACAGCGGCAGCATGATCGTCATGTAGCCGGGCAGGCCCATGGCCAGCGCGGCGCCGGCGAAGCCCAGGCCGATCAGCACCTGGCAGCACAGCACGAAGAATTTCTTGGTGCGGTACATCTCGACGATGGGCGCGAACAAAGGCTTGATCGTGTAGGCCAGGATCAGGCTGCTCGAATAGGCGGCGGCGCGGCCGTTGTCCATGCCCATGTTCTTGAACATGATCGCCGTGACGCTGGTCAGCATGATGTAGCCGAGCGCCATCGTGAAGTAGCCGGTCGGGACCCACAGCAGCGGGTGGCGCACCGGTTTGAGGCCCGGTTCAGGCGTGCGCATGGAACACCTCCGGGAGCGGCTGGCCAGCGCGCCGCGCGTTGTCGTCATCGAGGTGGCGCTGCAGCAGCGCCGCGGCCCCGGCCAGCGCCGGGCAGGGCGCGTGGATCACGAAGCAGGGGATGCGCGCCGTGAAGCTGGAAAAGCGCCCCTTGTTCTCGAAGCGGGCGCGGAACGGGGAGCGCGCGAACCACTCGCCCAGGCGCGGCACCACGCCGCCGCCGATGTAGATGCCGCCGCGCGCGCATAGCGTCACCGCCACGTTGGCGGCCACCGTGCCGAGCATCCCGCAGAACACTTCCAGCACTTCGGCGCACAGCGAATCGGCGCCGGCCAGGCCGCGCTCGACGATCAGCGCCGGGGTGAGCGTTTCGGCCGGCACGCCGTTGCGCATCGACAGCGCCTCGTGGATCAGCGCCAGGCCCGGGCCGGACACCAGCCGTTCGCTGGAGACGTGCTCCCAGCGCCGCCAGCAGAAGTCCAGGATCGCCTGCTCGCGCCGGTCGGACGGCGAAAACGCCATGTGCCCGCCTTCGCTCTCCAGCACCGTCCAGCGGCCGCCGCCCGGCAGCAGGCCGGCCACGCCCAGTCCCGTGCCGGCGCCGACCAGGCCGATGACGCCGTCCGGCGCCGCCTTGGCGCCGCCGATCTGGACAAGGTCGGCCGGCTGCAGTTCGGGCACCGACATCGCCAGCGCCGCGAAATCGTTTACCACGAGCAGGGTGTCGAGTCCGAGCTCGGCGCGCACGGCGGCGATCGAGAATTCCCAGCAGTGGTTGGTCATCTTGACCAGGTCGCCCTCCACCGGGTTGGCGATCGCGATCGCGGCATGCGCGACGCCTACGCCCGGGTGGCGGCCCAGGTAGGCGCGCACGGCATCCGCCAGGCGCGGGTAGTCGGCGCAGGCGAGGGTGGCCACGCCGTCGATGCGGCCCGGCGCGCGTTGCAGGGCGAAGCGCGCATTGGTGCCGCCGATGTCGGCGAGCAGGCGCGCCCCGTCTCGAAAGTCATTCATCATTTGTCTCCCCCATTGTCGTGATGGGTTATTGCTTTAGTTATTGCTGATATTATGCGGCGCGGCGCTGGGCGCGCTGGCCGGCGACGAAGTCGCGGTACCACAGCGCGCTCGCCTTCGGGATGCGCTGCTGCGTCGCATAGTCCACGTAGACGATGCCGAAGCGCTTCGCATAACCCGAGTTCCACTCGAAATTATCCATCAAGCTCCACAGGAAGTATGCCCTGACGTCGATGCCCTGGTCCATGGCCGCCTTCAACGCCGCCAGGTGGGTGCGCACGTACTCGGTGCGCGCGGCATCGTCGACCTGTCCGCCCGCCACCTGGTCGGCGTCGGCCATGCCGTTTTCGGTGATGTAGACCGGCGGCAGGTCCGGGTATTCTTGCTTCAGCTGCACCAGCAGCTCGGTCAGTCCTTGCGGATAGATTTCCCAGCCCATGTCGGTAAAGCCCATGCCGCCTTCGGGTTTGCGCGGCGGGACTTCGGCGCTCATCACCTCGCGCCGGTAGTAGTTCACGCCGAGGAAGTCGAGCGGCTGGGCGATGATGTCGAAGTCGCCCGGCAGGACGTCCGGCGCGTCGGCGCCGTGGGCTTCCAGCGACAGGGCCGGATAGCGGCGCTTGAAGATCGGGTCCATGAACCATTCGATCGAATTGGCCCATTCCAGCGCCGCCAGCCTGCGGTCGGCTTCGCTCGCGGTGGCCGGCTCCGCGGTCCACTGGTTCAGCACGATGCCCAGCGCCGGCTTGGCGCCCGTGGCCGCGTTGGCCGCGCGCATCGCCTGCATCGCCAGACCGTGCGACAGCAGCAGGTGGTGCGAGACCTGGATCGCCTGCTTCTTGTCGCGCACGCCCGGCGCGAACTGGGCGTTGCCGTAGCCGAGGTTGGCCGTGCACCAGGGTTCGTTGTGGGTGGCGATCGAGGCCAGGCGCTTGCCGAAGCGGCGCGCCACTTCATGCGCATAGTCGGCGAAGCGCTGCGCGGTATCGCGCGAGAGCCAGCCGCCGTCATCCTGCAAGCCTTGCGGCAGGTCCCAGTGGTAGAGCGTCAGGTGGGCCGCGATGCCCTTTTCATCCAGAGCATCGAGCAGACGCGCATAGAAATCGAAACCGGCTTCATTCCAGGCGCCCTTGCCGGTCGGCTGCACACGCGACCACGACATCGAAAAGCGGTAGGCGTCCACGCCCAGTCCCGCCATCAGCGCCACGTCCTCGCGGTAACGGTGGTAATGGTCGCAGGCGACGTCGCCGTTGCTGCCGTCGATGATGTTGGCCGGGTTGCGGGAAAACGTGTCCCAGATCGACGGCCCCTTGCCGTCGGCGCTGGCGGCGCCTTCGATCTGGAAGGCGCTGGTGGCCACGCCCCAGGTAAAGTCGGAAGGAAACTGGATGGTATCGGTCATGGAGATAAGCAAACGAAGGTGGTCATGAAATCGATTTCATCGTACATTCGTGCTTGCAGGAATGTCAAACACAATTTGTTACGCCGGATGTTAGCGTGGTTTGGAATGGACTGGGTCGCCGGCGCAGCGCTCTGAAATCGTTTTCCTGGCTGCAGGCGCTGCTGCTATACTGATAAGTCTCGCGGCCTTGGCCGCTCGTTTTTTCCCAAGATTCGCATGAGCAAAGAGTCCAGCACGTCGATGGTCACCGTCCATGAAGTCGCCCGGGTGGCGGGCGTGTCTGCGGCTACCGTGTCGCGCTTCCTGAACGGCACCGCCAAGGTGTCCGACGAAAAGCGGCAAGCCATCGAAAGCGTCATCGAGCAGCTGAACTACAAGCCGAACGTGCTGGCGCGCAACCTCAAAACGGGCAGTTCGCGCACCATCGGCGTGCTGACCCAGTCCTTGGTATCGGGCTATTTTGCCGACGCCATGGCCGGCATCGACGATGCGCTGCAGGGCAGCGGCTATGCGCCGCTGATCGTGTCCGGCCATTGGCATGCGGACGAGGAGGCCGAGCGCATCGAACTCCTGATCGCGCGCCGCGTGGATGGCCTGGTGATCCTGAGCGGCAAACTGAAGGACGAGCAGATCCTGGCGCTGTCGCAGCGCGTGCCCATCGTCGCCTTCGGCCGCGCGCTGAACGGCGAGCGCGCCTACGGCTTTTGCCTGGATAACTACCGCGGCGCCTGCGAGGCGGTCGAGC
>Ga0265797_10004419_pt1 | contig 21508 bp, 23 predicted proteins | sample P2T30metagenome_FD_192433 | JGI IMG/M metagenome (GOLD analysis project Ga0265797, IMG submission 192433) | Plant litter microbial communities from East Loma Ridge, Irvine, California - P2 T30 | ecosystem: Environmental > Terrestrial > Plant litter > Unclassified | place: USA: California...
AGAGAGGAGAGCTATGATTCTAAGGGCCAGAGAGGCTGTAGGCGAGAGGGTGCGGGCGCTGGTTGAGGGCCATTGGTATGGGAAGAATACGTTTAGTTATGAGATGGATGAGATGGTCTGGCATACTGATACTAGTGATGAGGAGTGGTGAATATATGTGGCCACGATGGCATTGACGCTGGCTATCTGAGACAGCGTAAAAGCATGGAGCAAGCACGACATTATGACGAATATAACCTTCAAGAGGGATCTGTGCCACAATCGTGCAATGTGGCTTGGAGCTTGGTTGGTCGTTACGTTGTTCAATTGTTTCACTTGCGTAGTCTGTGATCAAGTGATTTGTCTCTACAAAAGTACTTGCTCCATCATGTCGGTCGTTGATCGTAGAGCTCTCCCGGCGCCTCGCTAATCCCTGATATAATGCTCGTCCCTGTATGTATGTTCCTCCACCGAAAACCTGCTTATCTGCCCTCATTCCGGGATTCCGGGCTCGGTGGGTTTCGTGGTCTTGAGAAATTGGCAAAGCCTCCAGTGGCTTCTCCTCACGTGCAGCCTGACAGCAGTCTGTTCAGTCATTCAACGTCCGAGTCCTACATCTCGTCGAACAACCTCGCAGTGACATCGCCAATGTATTCCTCCTCAAGCTCGTATTCCTCGCCACCAGCTTTGTCAATGCCGACATACTCGAAAGCGTCCACGACTCTCTCAACAGGGAAGCCCATCTCCAGGAACCGGTCAATCATGGCTCGGTTGTAGCCGTGGTATGCCTCACGCTGTCGCTGCTCTTCCTTCTTCTTGCGTTCTTTCTCGTCTGCCTTATTCCGTGCTTTGAGTGCTGCCTCGTCCAAGCCACCAGACGAGCCAGCACCTGTGCGGCCAGAACCCGCCGATGGCTTGGGAGCGTTGGCAAATCTTATTGCCCATTCTCTTGCCACATGGGCAAACTCTTCCGGCCTCGAAATCAGCATCGAAGCAACCTCAGCATCTTGAGGATCCTTGGGCTCCGGGCTGCTCAATAGACTTTGGAGACTGATCAAAGCGCTCTTAAGCGTGAGGACAGGGCTCCACTGTTGGCCCAGAGTGTCCAAGCAGATTGCTCCTGTTTGACTGCTGACATTTGGGTGCCAGATGCGGGTGACGAAGCGCATCTCTGGTGGCTTGAAAGGGTATTCTGCGGTGATGCGGATGTCGACATCGTACTTGCCGCCTTCGTATGGTGTGTCCGGGGGTCCTAGGAAGTGGCCGTGGAAATGGGTAAGATCGGTGAACTCTGTGCTTCCTGAAGGTGTAGTGATCGTAATGCCGGAGTGTGCGTCTTTGAGGATATCTTGGATCTCCTTCTGGAGACGGCGGTTACGGTTGGAGGCGCCCATGGTGGGGCTGTGGTGTCGAGGTTGTGTTGTTGTGTCGAGTGCGAAGTATTATTTTTCCTTGACGGATAGACTTTTGAAAGGTTCTCTGGGAGGTTTGCTCCGTATATGAGGGTAGTCCCTCGAAGTTGCGAGACTCGGAAAGGTCGAGAGGAAGGGAAGAGAGGAGGATGTCACGCGGGCTTGGTGGCAGTGACTTGACGGCGGTCGTTAAGCCGATATGCGTTGTGGAGGTGACAGAACTGAGTCACGACGCTCAAATAACAAATAGAAGCGGTCACAAGCTCGAGTGTTTGTATGGAGTAGTACAGATGTTGCGGTGGTGAATGGAGAGAGGGAGTGCAACCTTCAAGGTGCTTGGTGGAGAGTTGAGAGGCAGCTAAGTGGGATGACGATGGTTCTTGCCTAAGGCACTCCACAGCTTGCGGCGCGCTCTCGTCATCAACGCTCGCCTGTTCGCTCTCGCTGCTCGTGTCAACTGCTCTACCTATCAAGCCAGCACAACACACCCTCGCCAACACCATCACCTCAACACTTTGTCGTCTGCCATCTAATTCAAAGACTCGAGAGAGCATACCAATAACACCCGGAACTGGACATTCACAAAAACCCGCTCATTGAACGGCGATGGTGAGCGCTCCTATCACCACAAACACCTACATCACCAGCTTGCTAACATCAATCCCAGGGCCAAAATCAGTCTGGCCTCGGAGGCGCCGGCGGCCCACCTGGTGCGCCCGGTGACAACAACAAGAAGGGAGACAAGAAGGACAAGCCGAAGTACGAGCCGCCGCCACAGCCAACCACCCGCATCGGCCGCAAGAAGAGAAAGCAAGCCGGCGCTTCTGCCGCCGCGAAACTACCCACAGTCTATCCAACCGCAAGATGTAAGCTGAGAATGCTGCGTATGCAGCGTGTACACGACCACCTGCTGCTGGAAGAGGAGTTCGTGGAGAACCAGGAGCGTTTCAGGAAAGCAAAGGCCGCCAACTCGGTGGCACCGTCATCAGCCGGAGGCGACGCTGACGCTCTCGACCGCAATGCGGATGAGAGAGGCCGAGTGGATGACATGAGAGGCTCGCCCATGGGCGTTGGTAACCTCGAGGAGCTGATCGATGATGACCACGCGATCGTTTCCTCGGCTACTGGACCCGAGTACTACGTCTCTATCATGTCTTTCGTCGACAAGGATCTCCTGGAGCCCGGCGCGTCGATTCTTCTTCACCACAAGTCCGTGTCCGTTGTCGGTGTGCTCACAGACGACACGGATCCCGCTGTCAACGTGATGAAGCTGGACAAGGCGCCTACGGAGACATATGGAGACATTGGAGGTCTTGAGACACAGATTCAGGAGGTGCGCGAGGCCGTCGAGCTGCCCCTCATGCACCCCGAGCTCTACGAAGAGATGGGTATCAAGCCTCCGAAGGGTGTCATTCTTTACGGTGCGCCGGGTACTGGTAAGACACTGCTTGCGAAGGCTGTTGCCAACCAAACATCTGCCACATTCCTCCGCATCGTCGGATCAGAGCTCATCCAAAAATACCTTGGAGACGGCCCTCGTCTCGTGCGACAGCTCTTCCAGACTGCTGCAGAACACGCGCCTTCGATCGTGTTCATCGACGAAATTGACGCTATCGGCACCAAGCGTTACGAGTCCAGCTCTGGTGGTGAGCGCGAGATCCAGAGAACCATGCTTGAGCTGCTGAACCAGCTTGACGGCTTCGACGACCGCGGAGACGTCAAGGTGATTATGGCTACAAACAAGATCGACACTCTTGACCCTGCGCTCATCCGTCCCGGACGTATCGACCGTAAGATCCTCTTCGAGAACCCTGACCAGAACACCAAGCGCAAGATCTTCACCCTACACACTTCGAAGATGAGCTTGGCGCCCGATGTCGACATCGACGAGTTTGTCACACAGAAGGACGACCTGAGTGGTGCCGATGTCAGAGCCATCTGCTCTGAGGCCGGTCTGCTCGCGCTGAGAGAAAGGAGAATGAGGGTCAACATGACAGACTTCAGGGCTGCCAGGGAGAACGTGCTGAAGACTAAGCAAGAGGGTGAGCCTGAGGGCTTGTACTTGTAGGCCGTTGCAACGAGCGCGAACAGAGGAGAGCAGTAATCTCAATGGCTTGACTAGCAGGCCAGTGTTTGAAGAGGACGAGGAGTGTATAACAGCTATTGCAACATCAGTAAGATGCTGAACTATACCATTGCATTCCTTGACTTCATAACAGTGACTTGATCTTGACCCACTCGCCTGCTCGATCTATGAAGCATTTTAATCTATTGCCAACCTCACGGACACTATGACGTCGGACCTAGAAACATGCGATCTGAATGTGTGTCCATCTGTGTTCCAAAGAGCAATAGCTTGATCAAACAGAACCTGGATAAATCGTTCTTGAACACTGAAAATGAATACTGTGATTGGAGGGCCTCGAGTACTGTAACGGCCTCGACATGCGATCACGTGCAGGCGCGCATTGGTGGCGATTTTTAGCGCGCGCCAGCGTCAATGCTGCCTAATAATCCCACTCTCCCAGCCTCCTCCGACCTCGACATCGCTCTGGCCTGGCCTTGCTTCGGCACAGCCAGAGCGCCAGTATGCACTGCCCGCCATGCAGCCGTAGTGAACAATCGTCATGCGATCGAGTCAATCTATTTGTGAACAGCAGCTAAGTTGGATCTCTTTCTCTTCACCAATCCTATGAGTATCACTCGGGTACTCGGTTCTCACTTCACAACAACCTTCTTTCCTCACAACATTCCTCGCGAGAAAGCGATATCAACATCACCACCTAATGGCCCCGAATCCATTCTATGGTCACACGCCAGAAGCGCTCGTGGGCAGAAGCGATTCAAAGAATCCTTCTACGACTTGCAGAGGCATCACCAATTCTGGCCGTCCTTGTCGGCGCGCGATCGCTGCGCGTAAAAGTGGCGTGGTCGCGGTCGTCGAAGACGACGATGGAGATATAGAAGAGGCGAGCTATTATTGTCACGACCACAAGGCGCAGGCAGTCAATGCAGGAGGACCGCAACGCAAGAAGACGGAGCTGTTCCCTCTACAGGAGAGGAGCAGCATTGATACTCTGGTGCAGAGGCTGGGAGTTGAGGGAGTAGGGAGCGAGATCTCGGCGAAGGTGAAGCAGAACAGGCATGATGGCCGACACAAACGACAGGATGCGCCGTATGGGGAGAAGTATGGACTTGGACAGGCAGAGGGAAGGAAACACAATAAGAAGAAGAGCTCGTTCTGGTCCGCGTTATGCTGCGGTGGCGGCGATGACGAAGATGACTACATGGAGGTTGTGCGGCACAAGAAACGACGTGAGGACTCGAGGCCTTCAAATGCAAGCCCGAGACCCTCCTCGAACTCCAAGCCACACTCAAGACCAACAACCGAGCTGCCTCTACGACCCGCCACGCAGCACGCTGCATCAAACTCTCAGACCGGCAACCTATTATCGCTGATTCCGCCAACCCTCTCTCCTATGACTGCTTCCGCCCTCCTCACCGAGTTGAGCAAGCCGCCGAATCCCAACGACGAAGAAGGCTATATTTATATCTTCTGGCTCACTCCACAGCAAGACAAAGCACCAGACACTACGACTGCACGCTCCTTGCTTTCTCCTGAGAAACTCCCACAATGTCAGAGGCGTATCTCGGACGTAGTAAGCGAGTTTTCGTACACCACCGGCGCAACACGAGGCATCAACTCTCAGGCAAGACCCACGATTCTTCTAAAAATCGGCCGTGCCAACAACGTGACTCGCCGCATGAACGAATGGCAACGCCAGTGTGGCTATGCTCTCAGCCTCGTTCGCTGGTATCCTTATGTCTCATCGTCCGCCCCTCCTAGTCCTGCACCCAGCAGTCCAGCTCGCACTCCCAAACGCCAATCTGCTCAAAACGCATCGAGACCGACGACAGCGCGTAGGGAGTCTTCAGGCATGGTACGCAAAGTCCCTTGTGTCAAGCGAGTTGAGCGATTGATTCATTTGGAGCTGGCGGAGAAGAGGGTGATGAGAGATTGTGCGGCTTGTGGCAGGGAACATCGGGAGTGGTTTGAGGTTGAGGGGAGCGAGAAAGGTGTGAAGGGCGTCGATGAGGTTGTCAAGAGGTGGGTGGCTTGGGGCGAGAGCCAGGTGAACTGACCAGCTGTCAAACTCTAGGTAAGAAATGTGTCTAGTCAGAGTATTCAAACTGAATAGAGAACATACAAGAACCTCGCTATCTTCCGTTGTGGGTGTTGTTGTACTGCTGATCCAACCCAGGTCTCGTTACTGTAGCCAATGCACTGATCGCCGCTTCTCTCGTGTCTAACAATGGTGTAGAAGCAGCACCGCTACTCGTCCCCTTCCTCCTTGCTGATTCCACCAAGAGGATTCAAGACTCCCAAACAGGATCGCCACCAAGGGCGACGCCCTTCGGACCCTCAACACTCTCCACGACCCCCTCGTCTCCCTCCTCGATCTTCACCTTCGACTTGGCCTTCCCGTCCTTGACGCTTTTGACGCTCTTCTTGCTCGGGCTCTCATCGTCGTTCTCGCCGCCAGCAGCCTTAGCCTTCTTCGGCGTCGCCTTCGCCTTCTTGCTCGGAGTCGCCTTGCTCACGCCGCCGGTCGGAGCAGCGTCGGTGGTGCCGGAGATCTTGGAGCGCTTAAGCGAGTTCCAGCGAGCGCGCAGGGAGCCGGCGTTCTTGTAGCCGAGGTCGAGGGCGACTTTATCGACGTCGAACTAGAAACAGTTTCCGCGTTAGCTTGAGATTGTTATGGGGGAAGATATCGAGGATTCAGTCACCTGGATCTCGGAGGTGAGGTTCTTCATGATGGCGCAGATGAGCTTGGTTTCGTTGGGGGTGAAGGAGGTAGTGTCGCCGCTGGGGGTGGAGACTTTGGTGGTGTCGTCCATGGCGACGGTGATGTGTTTTTTAGTTCTTGTGTGGGAGTGTTTCTTTTGGTTGTGGTTGAGTGGTATTGTCAATGTGAGAAGCAGAAGCTTTTCGGAGGTGAGTTTGTTTCACATGACTGCTTAGGGCTGACTTTTGCAAGTGAAGTGAAGCGAGGATTGAAGCTTATTGATTCACTCGGCTTGACTGACATATGTGAGGAGCTCAGTGTAGACTATCTCTGACTGACGTTATCGCCAGTGTCTGAAGTTCCGTTGTTCTGCAATGGCTCGCCGGCTACCTGCATATCTGGACTATTTTCGCACAGATAAGCATGAGACACGCCTTTGTTCGTTCGCTCAGGCATCTAAGATATCCGGTCAGAAGTTCTATCGATGTATCAAAGTAAGACCCATGAGCGATAAGCAAACAGCGTTTCAGCCACGCCGTCTGGTGGGCATGGTGGGCGTATAAGGGGATGCATTAGCACGCTCTAATGTCAGTCACCATCGAGCAACACACCACATCACCTCCTCGTCGACCGCCAAAATGATCACGCGCAGCAAGGCCAGAGCAATGCGACAGGCTCAAAACAATATCAAATCACGAAACGCAATGCCGACACATTCCTCACTACCACGCCCGTGCCTGCGTATCGATGGAATTGTCCCACAAGCACACCAACCGGACCAAGTCCTTGCCGGCAGTGACGACCAGATGCACCTTCAACAAGCAGAGATGGAGGCGGCCCTGATTGCTGCTATCACCCAGATGGCCGCGGAGCAAAACCAGGCCGTCATGGCTGGGGCAACAACCAACCAACGACTCATCGACGAACCACTCTTCGACGCAGCAGCGCTCGAACATCTGGCCACAGTCAGAGCTCGACTGGATCTAATGCGAACATCCGGGCAAATCGCTTGGGACTACCTCCGGATCACTACTATGACTTGTCAAGCAAGCGCATTCGTTCAGCAAAGGGTTATGCTGATATCGTCCTGCTTCGTGTCGAAGTCTCTCAGCCACTGGCTTGGAGTTTGGCCAGGTATCGTTGCGGTCGCCCTACTCGTGATGTTGTTGCATCTGTTCAATGTTCTGTGCGTGCGTCGGATCTGGAGGCCAGAGTCGCTGGCTGAAAGGGTCGCTACGAGTGCGGCACTCTTCCTTATTGTTGGAGGATTTTTGAAGGAGAAACTTGAGTGGTTGCTGATTCTCCAGTTTTGAGGATGTTGTGTTGATGTCACCATGTCGATAGACTTCCGGATACATCGTGATTGGTTGATGCGAATACCATGTGAAGGATTCGGGAATACGCTGGAGAGTTTGAGGTACAATGTATCGACTGAGATAAATATACATTGAGCGAAAAGCGCGTACACGGTGCTTCCGCGTAGATATCACAGCGGTATTAGTAGAGTATACAAGACAAGGTAAAGCATGATGTTTTAGAGTGTAGACCCCAAACCCGTCACGTGATATTTCAAAGACCTGCGTGAAGCCATCGGGTCTCCGAGACATTCACCGAAACCGACCCAGCCCTGCGACTCACCCGCCAACCACAACGTCCTCCAACGTCAGCATATGCAGAACGCGCGTAGTGGTCACTACGTCGCCAGCCCCGTGTGTGCATCGTCGCGCGTCATGCACGACTGGTTTGATGATCTTTGCGTGGTGAGAATAGCAACTGCGCAGCGCAGCCCGTAAGACACGCCAGCCCTTCTTGCATATCCAAGAGGGCTGGTGGGGTGATAGTCGGGCGGTAAGTATCTATTCTCCGATGCTGTGTTGAGTGTTCCCTATACATAGTCATTGTCCGCCCATGACAGTTTCGGTCTTTCCATCCGACTCACATACGATACATTCCATCTTCTTCAATTATCTCCTCGCAGCAAGATCTCTGCCACTGATACCCGGATTGATATCTGGCCACAGACTGGTCGTGCAAGAAACACCATCGCAGCGGTTTCCACAGAAATGTCCACCATGTCTACATCAACAATCACACTACAACGGACTACCGTTCTGTTGTCACTTGGTAAGTCGTCCGTGTGTCCATCTATCGACCGGACCAAGAGCTAACAACCGCGACAGCTACACTCATCACAGCGCAACAAGGATTCGGCTCAGACAGCTACAGCAACTTTGGCAACTGGGGCGGCGACTCCAGCTCAAGTTCAAGCTCCGGCTCCAGTTCTAGCGACTCATCTTCATTCGGTGGTGGATCAAGCAGCAACAATGGTCGAGGCGGAGGTATTCCCTCGGAATATGCAGATCGCGGCCGTGTGATAATCACCGCACACGCCGTCCTCGCCACATTAGCATTCGGTTTCTTCTTCCCAGTGGGCGGCATCATGATCCGTCTAGCCTCATTCCCAGGTCTCTGGTGGGTGCACGGCTTGTTCCAGATATTCGGCCTGATCCTCTACACCGCGGCTTTCGGTATCGGTATCTGGATGACCAGGAACTTCTACACATTGAACGATGCACACCCAATCATCGGAATCGTGCTCTTTGCGCTCCTTGCGTTCCAGCCTTTGCTTGGATTCATTCACCACGTTTTCTTCAAACGCTACAACAAGCGTACAATCTGGTCTTACGGCCACATCTGGTTCGGCCGCATCGCCATCATCCTCGGAATCGTGAATGGTGGCCTTGGTCTCGGTCTCGCTAAGAGGACAGGTTTCATGGCGCCGAGCGAAGGTGCTGTCATCGGTTACTCTGTGGTCGCCGGGTTCTTTGGGCTGGCTTACATTCTCGCTGCCATCTTTGGCGAGAGGAAGCGTACGCGCTCCAGGACTGTTTCTGCCAGAGCTGAGGTGCCAAGGAAGGGCAGTGGCACCGACAGCGACAGAGAGCGTAGCCCGAGGAGTGCTCCCAGACGGGAGTACTACAAGACTGAGAGGGGTTACGTGAGGCGTGCAAGCCACAGCCAACACAGCCGCTAATGCAAAGAAACATGAGGGAGACGTATGTTTTTGTTAGAATTCAGATTTGGGTGAGCCAGAACAAGATGAAGTATATACCCAGCACAGCGTGGTGCTTGTAAGAAACATGTGCATTTAGTGCGAACAACATGGAATAGATTGTATACGTATCATTAATATCCTCTTAATTTGCCTGCTTATCAGTCTATCTATATGATGACGTCTATATAAGTTCATGCAATGCAATGCATGCCATTATATCATTTGGTATATACACCTGTGGGAGTGGCATGGTAGCCGCGCTTCCCCATTTGCTCTGTCAAAGGACTCTTCCAGTCTTTGCTTTCCTTAACCAGCTCCAATGCTCGCTCGAACGTGTACTTGGGCTCCCACTTCAGTTCAGCAATGGCTTTGCTCGAGTCGTACACGCGGTCCAATCTAGTCGGAAGCTTCCAACCACGGTCGAGCAACATCTTCGCATGCAGAGGTCTCGCTTGCGTGATAGCAGAGGCCGCATCGGTATCTAGTGACCGCAGGAGCGTATCGCTCTTTGTGAAAGGTGGAGGAGCGCTGATAATATACTTGCCCCAGCCAATCCTCTTGGCCTCTCGCATTCCGCAAACGTGCGCGGACACTACATCGGCGACATCTACACGGCGATACAACAGCTCGCAGACTTTGAGATTGTCGTCCTCGAAGCGTGCTCTCGCCTCGTCATCATCATCTTCCTCGGGGAAGAATCTTGATGTTCGCAGCACAAGTGTGGGCATTCCGGTCTGATTTTGAATCAACTGACAGAGATCCTCAGCGGCCACCTTTGTTGTGCCGTAAATGTTCTTTGGCACAGGGACGACTTGTTCGTTGATCCAAGCTGCCGGTTGGCCAGGACGAGGAGCTAGAGCTTTTCCGAAGGTCGAAGTTGTGCTGGTGAAGATGAAGCCCTCGATCTGCCCCGGGCGGCTAGCGGCATTCTCCAGTAGGTTGAGTGTTCCATGGATGTTAGTGTCGATGAATTGTGATTTGGTGTGAGATCCAACGTGAGGCTTGTGAAGCGTTGCCGTATGCAGCACGTATTTCAGATCTGGGTATTGCTGGAAGACCTGCGCGCAGAACTCAGGGTCGGCGATCGAGCCGACATGCACTTCGTGCTCTTTCGTGGTAGACGGAAGAATGTCGATGCCAACAGGAGTGAATCCATAGCTGGGCAGTGAGCACATAAGTGCATACCCAAGGTGGCCACAGGCCCCTGTAACTAGGACGTCAGGCTTGGACATGATTCGTAATGCTTGTCGTGTATTGCAGAGATGTAGGCCTATCCTTGTGCGCTTCTTATAGTATCATTGAAGCGGTTACTGACGCTTCAGGCAAAATTTTCTCTCGTAAATAATACGATAGGGCGATGATTGCTCGTGACTCAAAATGAGAGACATGTTTAGGCTTTCGGCGAGGGCGAATCCAAGATCCACCTTGAGCTGCCAGTGTGCCAGTGTACCAGTGCTTTTAGGGCAACTCTGGAACTCTGCTTTGTGTCTTTGTAGCTCGTTCCTATACCAGACAACCATATACACGCTCATGGTCCGATCCTACTCGGTCGCAGGACTGTATTCCGATCCGAAGCCAATTGACCAGAACCCCAACCCCAACCCTAAATTTGTATGACAGGAAACTGAATACATGCACATGTGTGTTTCAACTGACTATTTACATGTATACATGTATGTGTATCTGTTTCGTATAGCTACAATGAGCATCGATGTGTATCTAGGGACTTGAAGAGATCATATGTGGCACGCACGCGTAACGGGTTGGGTCTCGCATGAAGTCGATGTAATCAATTCTGCCCATGTTTTCTAGCAGCATGACAGCACTTCTACTACTGTTGTTTTTACTGCAGGCAATCCCGACTTTGCCGAAACGCGCTCCACAAAACTTCCTCCAGGAGCAGTTTCTTTCGAAATCTTCCTTTCTGCCATGGTGACGGCAATGTCGAAAGCATTCTGCGTGCTCGTGACGTCCGCCTTATTCTTCCCTGCGATGTCGAAGGCTGTGCCGTGAGCTGGCGTAGCCACAGGCAAAGGCAGGCCGCCTTGAACGGTAACTCCACCGTCGAAAGACAGGAGCTTCATAGCAATCTGGCCCTGGTCATGGTACATTGTGATGATACCATCAAAGTGTTCGCGCTTCAAGAAGATGGTATCACAAGGATATGGTCCCTGGACATCGATACCACTCTCTCGAGCCGCCGCTACAGCCGGACGGATATGATCGATCTCTTCGCGTCCAAACGAGCCATTCTCGCCGTTGTGAGGGTTCAATGCACATACTGCCAGCCGTGGCGAGTCGATGCCAGATTCCCACCTGTGCTATGTCAGCAAGTGTCGTGTTGGAAACACATTTACAACACTTACCTCAACTTGTGTAGCAGTTCGATAGACTTCGAGACGGACTTTTGGTTGATTCTCTCGGCGACTTGACCAAGAGCAATATGGCTGGTCACACGACCAGTCCACAGAGGGCCGGCGATGTTGATCTCGCTGGTCGTTCCCTCATAACTCAACTGCTTTGCAAACCATCGCAGCTCGTCTTCTTCTGTCATGCCAGCCAGCTTGAGTGAGCTCTTGTTCAACGGAGCAAAGACAATGGCATCGATGTCACCTGATTGCACCATCTTCAGTGACCTCTTGAGTTGGTACAGACACCGGGCTCCGTTGATCTTGGAAATGTCACCCTTGATGCATAGGTATCGATAAGCAGTGTTGTCGTCAAGAATCTGAATGTTGTGAGGCCCGGGGGAATCAGGCGTCACACTGACATCCAGGCCGCCAGCGTCAGAGAGAGCTGATTGGAACTCGGAGTCGTCTGCTAAGAGCACAATGTCGGCTCTTTGACGGTTCGCGGGATTGTTGAGAAGCTTCGCAACCAATTCAGGTCCAATACCAGCCTGGTCACCGAGTGTCACCGCGATGCGTGGGCGGCGAGCTTGCCTCTGTTGTGTGACATTGATTGTGGCAGGCATCTTTCCTTTAGTTGCTGGAGACTGTACAAGTGGATATGTGATGTCTCAGTGCATACCTTTGGTCTTTTGGAAAGTCATTTATATCTAGCCCATCCAGACTGGTTGGACGACAAACAAAGCGTGCATAAAAACATGGCCATCGGAGGGCGGCCATCGGATGTACTGCCGGGCTTACTCCTCTACGGCTCTTTCGCCGTCCACTTGCATTCTGCAGTGCCTCCTCCGAATAGGGTTGGTTGCTGTTGTACCTCGGCCGGCGTTTTGGCCGATTCCCCTCAAACCGCAGAACGAGAATAACGTTACGGCGATTTCGCCGGCTTCGAGATGGTCACCTGCCAATGACTTCGAGATAACCACCTTCCAATGGCTTCGTCGAGCCACGCCAATACACAGCGGCGCTTTCACCGCATCACTGTCTTCACCGGCCGGACTGACTATTCTGCTTTCCCCACCATTGCTCCCCATGGGCCTCCGCATATTGGCAGTTCGAATACAAGTGAGCGCAGTTTGAACTGCGGAGGCTGGCGTGGGATATATATAACGAGGGATCCGCAGCTTTCTAGTTGATCTCAAAGAGACATCGCCAGGTTACACGGGCTTGGAATCTCTCACTTGGATCTCAAATCGCCAATTCGTATTGTCAATATGTCTCATACGCACGAGAAGACCATCGGCGACCAGCACGTGGAACAAGTACCTATCAATGGGTCGATTCATTCCGGTACCGACTCAGGAATTGTCAAAGATCCTTCAACCACCGAGATCTTGGCTGCTCAGGACGAAGCGGCTCGATGGGTCAATGGCACCCCAGAAGAAAAGAAGCTTGTCCGCAAGTTAGACTGGCGTATCCTCCCATGCACTTGGATTCTGTATCTGCTAGGGTTCCTGGACCGTGCGAACATCGGGTAGGTCCTGTATTCGGACATCATAGGATGCTTACTGACCCTGAAACAGTAACGCCAAAACCGGAGGTTTGGAAGAAGACTTCAACTTGACCTCGAATCAATACTCCATCATAGTTTTGGTCTTCTTCCTTTCATACCTCGTGTTCGAGGTCCCAGCAAATATGATTCTCACCCGTGTCCGCCCCAGTGTCTTCTTGCCGGGCTTAGGTCTTGTCTGGGGAACATTTGCTGCGCTCATGGGCGCTACCAACAACTGGCAGCAACTGGCGGCTATGAGGTTCTTGCTTGGATTTGCAGAGGTACCTTCACCAGTTCAAAAGCGATTCGAGATAGGAGGCGCAAGCTGACTATGTCATAGGCCGGTTTCGCTCCAGGTTGTGCTTTCTTCTTGTCGTCCTGGTACCGAAAGTATGAACTCGCAACTCGGTTTGCTCTTCTTTACACATCAGTCCCGATCGCAGGAGCTGTATCCGGCCTTCTCGCCGGTCTGATCACCGGTCACATGGATGGTGTCAGCGGTCTTGCCGGCTGGCGATGGCTCTTTGTAAGTCCGATCGATATTGTCTTGTTTGTCCGAGGATACTGATCCCGTTTGCAACAGATACTCGAAGGTCTTGGATCGGTTGTTGCTGCAATTGCCATCTTCTTCCTTATGCCCGACTACCCTTCAAGCAGGTCTCGCTTCCTCAACGAGGAAGAGAGCATCCTCGCATGTAACAGACTTTCGGCTGACGGGATCGGGCTTACTCAAGGCCGTGGTGTCGAGCATATCCCACATTGGGTTGCTTTCAAGATGACCGTCACCGACTGGAGAGTGTGGGCTCAATGCTTCATGTTCATCCTCGTCACTGGTTCCCAAACTATGCAATACTTCATCCCTACTTTGGTGGGAAGCTTCGGATGGACTGGCGTGCAGGGTCAATGTAAGCTATGCTCCCAAACCATACACCCTTTACTCTTACTGCACTTTCTGACAAAGACAGATCACACGATTCCTGCGTACATGGCAGCTCTGGTGTACGTCGTTGGGTCTTGCTATCTGGCAGACAGATTCAAGGCAAAGTGGCAATTCGTTTGCGGCCTGTCTGGTTTAGGCTGTATCTTGTTCATCGCCGTCACCACGGTCACAAACAAGACGACGCAATACGTCCTGACGATCTTCGCATTCGGTACAATTTATGGATGCTCACCTCTCGTCAAGACCTGGGTCTCAGATGTCATTCCCCAGCCGGCCGCTAAGCGAGCTATCGCCATTGCATTGATCAACTCCATCGGCAACGCCTCCTCAATCTATGCAACATGGCTTTGGCCGAAGACGGATGCTCCGCGATACATTGCTGGTTTTGCTACCACCACCTCTTGGTTGGGCATCCTGTGCGTGAGTGCGGTTGTTTTTGCTTGGTTGTTCAAGAAGTACCCCGTCGAGAAGGCCAACCACGCAGAAGCTATCGCGGCCGACTTGAGAGACCGCAGCGGTGAGGGCGAGAACAAGGCTTGAAAGATTGTCTTTCGGACTATGCACGCGCTCGAAGGTAGCCGGGGCATGGAAGATGGACCCGCTGATTAGGAAGAGATATGTCGTGTTCTGTTTAAACAAGTCGATTTAATCTCAGACAATCAGAGCGTGAAACATCCAAACAGTCCAATCTGACTTTTGGAGCGAAAAGTGTGGACTGGTTGGACTGTTTGTGATGTAGGTGCATGATGCCATACCATAAGGCGTTTTTGACGTTAAATTGCGGAGGTCTCTTGGAGATCTCCATGGTTACGCGACCACGGTGAATATACATTCTCTTGACTGTTGCACACCTCTTCAGAGATACGGCATCTCAGAATCCATTCCGTCGATGCCCAAAAGGAACCCATCATCGAACCGCCAGTCTAGATCTCCAGTGAGGTCAAACAGACCCTGCTGACACTCTGGGAAGTCCGGCAAAGTTTGCGGCTCCGAGGTGTTCATGCTTGTTTGTCCCGCCTGATCATTCGTTGAGCTGTTTGAAGCATAAGGCTCATTGTTCGGCACTGTATTGCTTTTCGCAAAGTTGGTTGCAACGGCTGACGGTGATTGGGAGTACACAATGCTGTCTGGAGTCTGCCCTACCGAGAATCTTTGCAGAAGCTCCTCGAGTCCTGTCACAACCTGTCGTGCGACGTGCCGCTGGCTCGCCTTGTCCGCAACCCGATCTAGGACGCGAGCTAGCCGTTCGACATTGGTCAGTGCCACCTTGGTTTGGAAGTTCAGACCATAGTGCGCAAGATCGTTTGGAAGAGAAAGCGTGCACTCGCCATCTGAAGCTGGTTCGCCAAACACGACGGCTAGCTTCAATAGAAATGAAGCACAAACTGCAATCATGGCGTGGGCGAATATTGGCAAACCAATCAAGGCATTCTGTAGTTCACTATCCTCGATGATCAATCTCACTGTGCTCATTGCCGCGACAGTGGCGTTGTTGGCAGCTTCTTGCCTGTCCCAGCTCATGTCCGTTTTCGAATCGTCCTTCGAGTTCAGCCGAGCGGAGATACCGCGCAGTGCAACCGAGTTAAGTTGGAAGCGTGCAAGATGGTAATACAGTGCGTTGCCCTTTGCTGGTGCAAGGCTACTTGTCGAAGGCTCTGTACTTCGTATTGACTGGTGCTCGAGACGCCATTGATCCACAGAGACATTGAAAGCATGCACCCTTTCGAAGTCCTCAGCGCCGAGCTCGAGATCTGGATCACAGCCATACATGAAGTAGCTGTCCGCTAGAATACGGAATAACTTGACTTGCGCAACAAGTCCATGGTCGCCTTTGGAAGACAGTCCACTCGTGAGTAGCTTCTCAGCATTCCTGATAGCCGCATCTTCATGCATCATCGGCGGCCGCCCATATGCGAGCGCAAATTGATGATCGCAGACATAAAGAATGTACCAGAGTCGGACGCGTTCGTACGACTCAAGAGAGCCTCGCGCAAATTGCAGGGAGGATTTGTGTAGGTTCATTTCCGTCGCGACGCGTACCGCACGGCTGCAAAGCGCCCAGCTTAGGCTGGTAAGATGAAACGCTCCAATACAAAGGGCCCGGACCACATCCAAGTTGTGACATCGAAGTAGGCATGACCCTCTCATAAGCGACACGAACGCACCGTAAGTGGCAGCTAGCAGAGGTTCGCGTTCGGGGACGTGCAAAGCGGACACGGTCAAAATGACTGCCACTAAGAACGAAGACGACTCTCTGACTTGTTGTAGAGAAGTGTGCGAACATAAAATGCCATCCCAGAGAAGTGGGTTGATATGATCTCGAAAATGACCGAACAGAAAGTCAGCATCATCTAAAGATATGATGCCTTGATCGATGAGGTCTGGTCCATTGGCATCGCCAGGATCCACGCGGATCAAATGAGAGTTCTTCGCATCCGCAAGACTATACAAGTTGTTCATCGGTAGTGGGATCAAATCGGAATTGTCTTGATTTGTGTTGAGAGGACCTTCGGCAGTGAAATCACGATCAGTCGGATTAGATGGACATGAAAACGGCGACAAAGTCTGTATTGTAACTTCTGGATTTGTTGTCGGGATTGAAGTGGCTGTGTCGCACTCTGCTAGGTTCGGCAGATTGTTGTGAAGCAGAAGCTGCTCGACAACAGACTTGAGGTGGTTGATGGTTGCCGAAGTCTGCGATTTCCATCTTCGTGAGGATATTAGAGCCATTGATCGAACGACAAATATGTGGTCGATGAAGACTTACTCTGCATCTTCATCCATGAACTTTTGTGCAAAGTTGTGCGGCACGCATTCGATTTGATTCTTAGCACATCTGTTGCAATTGAGCTGACCTGGCTGGAAATAGCATTTTGTCTTGTTCCGCTTGCACTCAGCGCCTGATTGCGATGTCAGTCATTCACGTCTCACCCATTTGCAAGCAAGATCACGGTGGCGTACAAGCTCTTGTGAGTCGCGGTCTTTCTGTCGTATCATCTGTCGGCAGCGACAACCTTGCTCTCTTGTTGCTACTCATGATACTGTAGCACTGTTGATGAGTCTCCACTCACCCTACTGTAAACGCATATCGCCCTGCATTCAAGATTGTTCGTTTGGTTGAGATATGGAGCCTTGAATGTTCCTTGGCCCAAAAGCGGGGATGAGACCGATGCGTTCGGCAAAAGCGCCGTTCGAGTTCTAGATGGCTGGCAGCAAGGAGACCTGAGCCAATGCCTTGAACCGAGCTATATTTGCACCCATGCAACAGGTCAATCATTTTACCTCTTAATGAGCTGTGTTAGTTCCGAAGATGTAGCCATAAATTGGTGAGGATGCAATTCACAATTACTCAGGTAGTGAGTCCGGCAACTGGCGAGACGTTGGGACTATGCTTTCGGTACTGTGTGCATTTTCGGTCATCGCGAGTCTTCGTGTAGCCAAATATGCATTGCGCTATCGCGTGTACAGGCATAAGCATGCGTGGCTTGCGGTGGTGATCTGTTTTCAAGATGAGGAAGGCTCAACGAGAAGGAAAAGAGTCGCCGACGGGAATTCTGGAAATCAGGATCACGTGCACACGTCATCACGTGAGTCCAGCACGGGACCGTCTGCAGTTCTTGTTATAAGTAGGCCTATAGCAACACTCGAATAGGTACAGATTGCCGATCAGAAGGTGATTCACCATGTGCTCCATCCGCTAGCTAGCTCTGTGCTACTTGCATAGGTTCAGATCACGAGAGATCGTACTGCGCAATCAACTTCTCAGCAGCCGTTGCGCCCGTCACGTATGCGACTGACTGAAGGTGACAGCTTGCAAGGACAGGCGTCACGCCGTTGTCCACAATGCGGAGACTCTCAAAGCCAAACACCTTGAAGTCGCTGTCAACAACGGCATCATCGTCTGTCGCCTTGCCCATCTTGGTTGTGCCAGTCATATGCCAGCTTGAGGAGATAGTAGCTCTCCAATAGGCAAGTAAGTCCTCGTCTGAGTCTCCCTGCGGACCCGCCAGCATTGCTACGTTGCCTTGGGTATAGCCTTCCGACTTGGCGACACGGAAAGCATCTCTCAGAGATTCGATAGCTACACGACGATCGAAGGGCGTGCCGAGAAACTTGGGATCAAATTTCAGAGGAGCATTTGGGTCGGAAGATTGCAGCGTGACCTCTCCACGTGCTTGCGCGTTGTAGTAAAAGACCAAAAGGCAAGAGTAGTTGAGGTTCGAATCGGGGAATCCAGGAATGAACCAGTGTATCGGGAAGTGCGTGAGGACCTCGTAGTGTGGCACGGTCTCCCTGTTCAGGAAATCCTGCACCTCCGTGGGAAGAGCTTTGAATTCTTCGGTCTGAGCCAGCTTGTCCAGTTTGAACCAGCCGACGCCCATTTCGCATGCGAACTTGGTCCATGGGCCGGTACCGTGTTCCTTCCACTGCTCCATCGCCTCATCCATGACTTTCTTGTCGCCGTAGAACTCTTGACGATCAGTGTCTCCGGGCTTGCGGGTGTAGACAAGAGGCGTGAACATATGATCTTTGAGACCCTGTCCAACACTTGGAATGTCCTTGACAACAGGAATGCCATATTGCTCCAATTGATCTCTCGGACCGATGCCGGAGTGCATCAGGATCTTGGTAGTGTCTAATGCGCCAGCGGAAAGAATGACTTCTTTGTTGGCCATGACTATATCCTTGTCAGCATGCGTTATTTGCTTTGGTACCTGGACAACTGCTCCGATCCTGGTGAACAATCCTTCGGGTACAGGTTTGCTGCAACGAGGTACTTACAAGTTTTGCCATTCGATTCAACACCGACCGCTTTTGTTCCTTCAAGAAGCACACGTTGGACGGCAGAGTCGGTGACAATCGTCAAGTTGTCAGGCTTTGGGGTGAGCAGATCATTGGCAGTAGAACGCAGACCCTTGTTGCTGGAATTGATCAAGACTGACATTCCCAATGGGTTTCCGGAGTTGTGATCCGGATTGAGCGGGAAGCCGGCCTTGTCAAAGAGATCCAGAACAGGAGGAAGATCTCTCTCCCACTCGCTCGCATAGCCAACACGAAGACTTCCAGATTTGCCATGGTCTGCTTCCTTTGGTGCGGCGTATTTAGGGTCAACACCTGGAGGAAGCTCGCCGTGGAATGTTTCCAATTGCTTAAAGCGAGGCTGTATTTTATCCCAGCGGAAGGCATCGTCGCCAACGATCCGTGCCCACTCTTCGTAGTCGTCACGAGCACCGACCGTGTATACTCCGAAGTTGATGGCGCTCGAGCCGCCCAAACCCTTTCCTCTTGAGTAGTCGCATTCACGGCTGTCGGCATGTTCCTGAGGAGAAGTCTTGTAGCCCCAGTTCATGTCCTTATTCATGAAAGTGATCCATCTTTGGCCATCGACTCTGAGATTGCGGTCCTCGTTTGGTCCTCCGGCTTCGAGTAGCAAAACGCTGGGCTTCTTATTGGACTTTGCGAGGCCGGATGCAACAGCACAGCCAGCTGGGCCGCCTGAAATATCAGTCTGAGGTCAGTTTCGCGCCATAAAGTGATACATGATGTAGAGTCAATGAAGCTCGACCTACCACCAACAACTATAAAATCGTATTCAGAAGAAGTCATTTGGTTCTGCTTTCGGACCTTTTGTGTGTAGACTTCCGGCTGTGAGCAGGTAATAGGGATTTTCTGGATAAGTGAAGCTATGGTGGGAATTTGCTGGAGCGATGGCAGCTTTTATGGATTGAGCGAATGGGCAACGTTGGAGAGAGCGCCACATCCCAAGCTTATGTGAGGAGTGAGAACGACTTGCTCATAGTTTCTGCAGCTAGCGAGCATTAGTTGGCGATGGTTATTATTGCTTGCGCCACCCAAGAGCCACGGTGCAGAGTAGCTAAGAGGCCGCGTCGGCGAGGTCGGCTATAATAATTCGACCCACGCTATAGATGTGGATTGGAAGCGGCCCATCTTTTTGTTTCGGAAGGGAATACTCCAATGCGTGGTCGCAGATCACTCGCGAGCCATATCGCTTGATACCACCACCTCCACCGCCACTTCAGTACAGCATTCTGATTTTGATGTTGTGGTAATATCGAGTTGGCTGACTAGAGCGCACAGTGTTGGCTGACACCTCAATCATTCTGGCGATACCATTGGAGAGTGTGACACGAGTAAGCCATATGCATCAAGATGGGCGACTAATGTAGGGTCATCCAGGCTCTCCACAGTCTCCAAGCCCCCGAGGCTCCATACTCGATTGTACGGAGGTACAACCTTGTAAAGAAGGGGGGGCGACTTGGTTAATGTTTTGATAATCAGCGGGGAAACCGGCAGCCAAGCCAGTGGCCGTCGTCTGCACTTGATTGGGTGACGATATTGCGACACATCCAAGGTGCCCGCGGACATCACTCCACCACGATCCTTCGCTCTGCAGCCGTCTCCACCTAGTGTATGTGGACTAAGGCTGTGCCGCAGGCCCGCAGAATCTGTGGTATGCAACCGAGACCGACAATCAAAGCTATACAAGCATGGCAGGCGTCGCTAAGAAGGCTCGGCAGGGTCGAGATGGCCCTTGAGAAGGTGTACAGCGCGTGTGTATCCAACACTGTCTGCGAAGGACGAAGACATAGCGCGTCTAGGTCCAAGCGGAGATACGAGAGAGATCTCTGAATTTCATTTGACTGGCTACCTCATGAGAAGATCGCCATTGCCCTTCTGAGATATCACGCATCGTATAAGATAAGAAGACACCCTTGGATCCGATGCCTGGCTAGCCGCTAGGCTACGGTCACCTACCCATACACGTCGCCAGCGCCTTGGATCCAAGATCTGGAATCAGAGACTACTATGCTGTCCTCGCTACGGTGGCGAGCGTGGCACGTACTGTCCATTCGGCACTATGTGTAACACATGATATCGGAAAATGCTGGTTCATTTAGCACGAGGTCGAGGTCTTGCTTCGGCGCAGAGGACGACTACGTAAGACCTCACGATTTGCATGTTGAGACTTCCGAAGCGAAATTGTCGCCATGGCTATCTTTCAATGCTCTGTCCCTCTTCTATCATGTGGCGGAACTACACACTGAGCGAACAGGAACCGCGTAGCGCTCTGCCTTGCCTCATTTCCACGTACAACTGAGGGCCCACCAATAGACGACCACAGAACAGTTTACTCTTCTTTCGATTGGATTGTCTACCATCGTAGTCCGGATCTGCATACGATGGCGGAGTGTAGGACCGGCCAATTGGCAGATAGATGATTATCTTATGCCATTCACAGGTGTAAGTCAAGGCTTTGAGTGGAATTCAACTTCACGATGATCAGAAACATTGACATATTGATGCAACAGCTGCTTTTCGTGGCAGAGGTCGTAGCGGCCTATCTTGTCGGCGCCAAGTTCGATGGCCTCACAAACAGCTATATGACGCCTGAACAGCGTGAGAAACTCGACCCAGA
>Ga0265797_10004421_pt1 | contig 21496 bp, 21 predicted proteins | sample P2T30metagenome_FD_192433 | JGI IMG/M metagenome (GOLD analysis project Ga0265797, IMG submission 192433) | Plant litter microbial communities from East Loma Ridge, Irvine, California - P2 T30 | ecosystem: Environmental > Terrestrial > Plant litter > Unclassified | place: USA: California...
TGCATATGGATCTGTTCCAGACGTTTGTCGCGCCGCTGGAGCAGGAACTGGGCGTGAAATCGACACACACGATCGGCCGCTCGCACAATATCGTCGACAGCGAGGAATATAAAAGCCGGATCGAGGCCATCAACTTCTCGCTGGCGCACGACGACGGCCAGTCGCACAAGAACCTGGCCGATGCGGACGTGATCCTCGTCGGCGTATCGCGCTCGGGCAAGACGCCGACGTCGCTGTACCTGGCGATGCAGTACGGCATCAAGGCAGCCAACTATCCGCTGATTCCGGACGACTTCGAGCGCGGCAAGCTGCCGTCGGCCCTGTACGACTACAAGTCCAAGATCTTCGGCCTGACGATCACGCCGGAGCGCCTGACGGAAATCCGCAACGAGCGCCGCGCCGGCAGCAAATATGCGTCGATCGAGAACTGCCGCTATGAAGTGAACGAGGCGGAAAAGATGATGAAGCGCGAGGGGATCCGCTGGCTGTCGTCGACCACCAAGTCGATCGAGGAGATTTCGACGACGATCCTGCAGGAGATCAAGCCGAACCGGCGCGAGTACTAGCTTGTCACTGGCCTGGGTGGACGCGCGGTGCTGTGCTTCTTGACATCGAGTGCGCGGCGGCGATGATCAGGCTCTGCACGATGGCCGGCGACGTCAGCCCCACCTGCAGCGCGAGGATGGGGCTGAGCCTGTCACCGTTCATCAGGTAAATGGCCGTCATGCTGCCGCCCAGTACGGGCAGCACGACAAACAGCGCCGTGAAACAGGCAACGTAACGTGCCAGTGGCATCTTGTCGGGCGCCGACCTCATGAAGTGTTCGGCCAGCTTCAGGCCGAACAGCACGTAGCCGCCGAAGACGGAGATCGCGATCAGGTGCGCATTGGCCGGCAAAGCGCTCCACGGTGCGGCGCCATCAGGCAACATCGGGCAACTGTTGCCGCCGCGTGGCGAAGAAGTCGATGAACTTTTCCGTCAGCGTGGCCTCGTTGGCGAAGCGGTCTTTGGTGGTCACCAGCAACTGCCCGTCCTGCGAGCGGATCGGCACCACCTTGATGGTGTTGGTCAGGATCGCATCGGCATGCATGGCCTGCACGACGACAGTTGTGCTCAGCTTCGCTTCCGCCGCGATGCCCTGCAGCGTACGCATGCGATAACGCGGATTGTTCAGGGCGGCGACGATTTTCTCGCGTACGCACTTGCCTTCGGGAGCGGGTTCGACGGTGGCGCGCAGCCGCTTCGCCCGCGCCGCTTTGTACAGCATGCTCATCGTGTACTCCTCATGGATCGGTGAGTGTGTTGAGTCCGTGTTGTTCAGTGCCATCCTGCGTCTTGAAAAGGCTATACCAAAAAGCCCCGTTTTGCCTGGATTTTCAAGCGCGTGCTTGCGACAGGTCGATCGGCCGCATGGGTCCGCCACCATCCCCCAACGCGACGATATCGGGTAAGATTTCCATCTCTGCAATTACCTGGAACGCCGTCCATGCCCTCTCCGAACCGCCTGCGCGCCGTCACGGCCGCCGTTGTCCTTTCCAGTACGTCCGCCTTTGCCCAGAATGCCCCCACCGTCTCCGAAAACGCCCTGCGCGGGCACCTCGCCTTCCTGGCCGACGACCTGCTGGAAGGCCGCGGCACGGGCCAGCGCGGCGGCGACCTGGCCGTGCGCTACCTGGAAACGCAGGCGCAGGTCGTCGGCCTGAAGCCCATGCCGACAGGGGGCTACCGCCAGTCGGTCAAGTTCGAAGGCAGCAAGCTGCTGCCGGACAGCGCCGTCACGTTCCGCGCCGGGAATTCGCGCATCATGCCGGTGCCGGGCAAGGACATCGTGTTCGGCACGGGCAGCGGCAAGGCCAGCCTGTCGTTCGACGCGCCGCTGCTGTTTGTCGGCTACGGCGTCAAGGCGGACGAGGAAAACTGGGACGACTACAAGGGCGTCGACGTCAAGGGCAAGATCCTCGTCATGATGGTCAACGACCCGCAGCCCACCAGCGAGGAGCCGAACCGCTTTGCCGGCAAGGCCTACACGTATTACGGCCGCTGGCTGTACAAGTTCGAGGAAGCGGTACGGCGCGGTGCCGCCGGCGCGCTGCTGATCCACACGACACCGTCCGCATCGTATCCCTGGAGCGTGCCGGCCAACGGCTTCTCGCACGAGCGTTTCCACCTGAAAGGCCCGGGCAACCCGATCGAGGGCTGGCTGCACGAGGACATGGCGCGCGAGCTGTTCCTGACGGCCGGCTTCGACCTGGACGTGCTGCGCGCGCAGGCCGAGCGGCGCGACTTCAAGCCGATCGACCTCAAAATCGCCACGCACGTCGAGCTGCGCTCGACGATCCGCCAGGTGGAGCAGTTCAACGTGGTCGGCATCGTGCCCGGCACGGACCCGAAGCTGAAGGCACAGGCCGTCGTCTATTCGGCGCACTGGGATCACATGGGGATCGACGAAGGCGCCAACGACGGCCGCGACCATATCTACAACGGCGCGATCGACAACGCCTCCGGTACGGCGGCGCTGCTGGCCATGGCCGCGGAAGCCGTCAAGCGCCCCGCGAAACGCACGCAGGTCTTCCTGTGGCCGGCCGCCGAGGAGCAGGGCCTGCTGGGCGCGGCGGCCTATGTTGCCAACCCCGTCGTGCCGCTGGCGCAGACGGCGGCCGACCTGAACCTGGACAGCATGAACTTCGCCGGCCGCACGAAGGACATCGGCGTGGCCGGCGCCGAGCGCAGCAGCCTGTATGAAACCTCCGCCCAGGTAGCGAAAAAGATGGGCCTGAAGCTGGCGCCATCCATCCCGGACTTGTCGGGCGCCTACTTCCGCGCCGATCACTTCGTGTTTGCCAAGGCCGGCGTGCCCGCCTTTAACGTGGGCTCGGCCGTGTTCTCGGGCGACGGCCACTTCGAGTTCGAACATCACCATGACGCGTCGAGCGCGAAGATGGTCGGCTTCAAGAAGGACTATCACCAGGTGACGGACGAGTACCACGCCGACTGGGACCTTTCCGGCATGGTGCAACAGGCGCAGTTCACCTTGAACCTGGGCTATGCGGTGGCGAATGGCGCGGCGATGCCGACGTGGAAGAAGGGTGAGGCTTTTGGGCGGGTGAAGCGATAAGTTCGGGGACCGGCGTTTAGTCGCGGTTCCTGCGATAACCCCGCGCGGCCGACAAGGTCCGATGCATTCTGCAAAAAATTGTATGGCCGAGCTTGTGTCCATGTCGGGGTGTGACCCCAGGGTGGACACGGGCTCGGCCGTGCGCAGGCGTCCTGCCGTTACGGGTTGCCGCTGCCGCCCGACGCGCCGTACACCTGGCCCGTCGTATAGCTGGAGCTGTTCTCCGCCAGGATCACGTAGACACCGGCGATCTCGGCCGGCTGGCCGGGGCGCTTCATCGGCGTGTCGGCGCCGAACTCGTCCAGCGCCTCCGGCTTCTGGCCCCCAGTCACCTGCAACGGTGTCCAATACGGGCCGGGTGCCACGGCATTGACACGGATGCCCTTGTCGGCCAGCTGCTTCGCCAGCGCCTTCGTAAAGGCGACCTGCGCTGCTTTGGTCTGTGCGTAGTCCAGCAGGTTTTCGGACGGATCGTAGGCCTGCACCGAGGCGGTGACGATGATCGCGCTGCCCGGCCGCATCTGTGCCACGGCCGCCTTGCAGATCCAGAAGTTGGCGTACAGATTGGTCTTCAGCGTCCAGTCGAACTGCGCTGTCGTCAGGTCGAGAATCGAATCGACCGACTGCTGCCTGGCGGCGTTGCTGACGAGGATGTCGATTCCGCCCAGCTGGCTTACGGCGTCGTCGACGAGCTTGGTACAGAACGCCTCGTCGCGGATATCGCCCGGCAGCAGTACCGCCTTGCGGCCCGCTGCGCGGATCAGTTCGGCGACTTCCCGTGCGTCCGGTTCCTCCGCCGGCAAGTAGCTCAGCGCAACGTCCGTCCCTTCGCGGGCGTAGGCGATGGCGGCGGCGCGGCCGATGCCAGAGTCGCCTCCGGTGATCAGTGCCTTGCGCCCGAACAGGCGGCCGCTGCCCCGGTAGCTGGTTTCGCCATGGTCGGGGCGCGGCGTCATTTTCGACGCCAGGCCCGGCCAGGGCTGCTGCTGTCGCGGGAACGGTGGTTTCGGATAGTTCGGCACCTTGCGGGCGCCGGTGCTAGCGCTACCTTGTTGAGCCAGCGCGGCGGTGGCCACGGTGCCGGCTGCGATGCCTGTGGCTACCGCGCCAACGAAGCGACGGCGCGACGGTACCACCGGGTCTTCCGGTGCGAGATCCTTCGAATCCATGGATTAACTCCTGAGTAGGTGATTGTTGGTATGCTGCGAGTGCAGCGAAAATGTAGCCAACAACGCAAGGCGCCGCCAACACCTTTGCGGCAGGAAAGCTGTCACAACGACGCAGGCTGCCGCGTCTTAGCTGCATCGACCACTTGCCCGACCACCATGACCGACGACACCTTCAACCCGCTGCGCCCGCGCCTGTTCGCCATCGCCTACCGCATGCTCGGCACCCGTGCCGATGCGGAGGATGTCGTGCAGGACGCCTGGCTGCGCTGGCACGGCAGCGACCAGGGCGCCATCCAGTCCGCCGAAGCGTGGCTCGTGACGACGACAACGCGGCTGGCCATCGACCGGCTGCGTTCGCGCCAGACGGAGCGCGAAGCGTACGTCGGCTGGTGGCTGCCCGAGCCGCTGGTGGAACTGGACGAGCACACGCCGGAACGCGCCGTGGAGCTGGCCAGCGACGTCTCGGTGGCGATGCTGTGGGTGCTGGAGCGCCTCGCCCCGGAAGAGCGCGCGGCGTTCCTGATGCGCCAGGTCTTCGACCAGGACTATGCCGACCTGGCCGCCACGCTGGGCAAGAGCGAGGCCGCCTGCCGCCAGCTGGTACACCGCGCCCAGGAGCGCGTGCGGCAGGAGCGTCCCCGCTTCGTCGTCTCGCAGGACACGCACCGCGACGTCCTGGCCGGTTTCATGCAGGCGGCCGCCAGCGGCGACCGTGCGGCGATGAAGACGTTCCTCGCCGGCGACGTGCAGTTCGTCTCCGACGGCGGCGGCAAGGTACCGTCGTTCGGCCGCATCCTGCGCGGCGCGGCCCGCATCGCGGGGCTGTACTGGTGGGTGCTGGACCAGTTCCCGGGCGCCGTCACGTACCGGCTCGTGCGCATCAACGGCGAGCCGGGGCTGCTGCGTCATGTGAACGGGGCCATCGAGTCGGCGCAGTCCTTTATCGTCGATGACGGCAAGATCGTCGCGGTGTACGTCGTGCGCAATCCCGACAAGCTGGCGCATATCGCGGCTCTCGGCTGAATTTTTTTGCGCATGCTGTCACAGGCTTCATGGCGGTTGCGTCTAATGAGCATGGCAGGCGCGCGGTGCGCCGGCCGCTTTCAGACAAAGAGGACCATCATGACGCAAGCTTCCCGCATGAATTTCTACCATTACGCTCCGCAGGCCTTCAAGGCCATGCTGAACCTGTCGAACGCCGTCAAGGAAGGCGCCATCGGCGCCCAGCTCGCCGAGCTGGTGTTCCTGCGCGTCTCGCAGATCAACGGCTGCGGCGTCTGCATCGACATGCACTGGCGCGCACTCGTCAAGGACGGCGCCGATCCGCGCCACCTGAACACGCTGACGGCATGGCGTGAGTCGCCGTTCTTCAGCGACCGCGAACGGGCCGCGCTGAACTGGGTCGAAGCCGTCAACGCCATTCCCCACCGCGAGCCGACCGACGCCGATTTCGCGCAGCTGCAGGCGCACTTTACGGAAAACGAGATCGCGGAGCTGGGCTACGCCGTGAGCGTGATCCGCGGTTGGAACATGTTCAATGTCAGCCTGCGCAATCCGATTCCGGTGACGCCGCCGCCGGGGATGTGATCGGTTGAACGGCGGCCCAGGCACTACAGGGCTGTACACTGGGGACTGGCACCGTTCTGTGGTGCCTGTCCCCGACTTGCTGCCTCTCGAGTCATGTGAGAGGCGCGTTTGCAACGCATCGGGCTTCACGTCGGGGACAGGCACCAAACGACGGTGCCAGTCCCCAGGCGCTACCACCCCTAGAAAAACTGCCGCCAGTCCGCCAGCCACGCCGGCACCGCATCGACGGGCATCGGGCTGGCGATGTAGTAGCCCTGCGCGTAGGTGCAGCCGAGGCCCTGCAGGAAATCCCAGTCCCCTTTTGTCTCGACGCCGACGGCGCACGAGTGCCGGTCCAGGCTGCGCGCCAGGCCCAGGTACGATTTCAGCACGGTGCCGATGGCGCGCTTCCTCGAGGCGCCGTCGACGAAACTGCGGTCGATCTTCAGCTCCGAGAACGGGATGCTGGCGAGAAGCTGCAGATTCGACCTGCCCGTGCCGTAATCGTCGATCGCCAGGCCGAAGCCCATCATGCGCAGGCGCAGCAGGCGCTCCAGGAAGTGCGGGTCGGTGGACAGCACCGAGGACTCGGTGATCTCGAACGTGATGTAGCCGGGCAGGATGCGGTGCCGCTCCACGCAGGCCGCGATCTGGCCGATGAACTGGCTGTGCGCCAGGGTGGTGGGATCGACGTTGACGGAAAACGAGATCGGGATGCCCTGGTCGTGCAAGGTGCGGCAGGCGGCCACCGATTTTTCGATCATGCTCCAGTCGAGGAAATCGATGCGGCCGTTCGCTTCAAGCACGGGCACGAAGGCCGATGGCCCGAGTATGCCGTGCTGCGGGTGGCGCCAGCGCGCGAACATCTCCAGGCCCTTGACCTGCCCCGTCTCCAGCTCGATCTTCGGCTGGAAGAACGGGTCGAACTCGCGCGCCTGCAGGCCGCGACCCACTTCGGCAAAGGTGAATGCGGGATGCGCCGGCGTCGCGCGTGGCGCGCCGGGCGGCGTGTAGTGGCCGATCAGCTTTTCCAGGCCGCCGACCGTGGCCGGCTTCGCGGTCGTGCCCAGCACGTCCACCCCATAGGCCAGCGCCATCGTCTCGACGGAAAAAAGGATGTCGCCGCTCTGCGCACCGACGACGATCACGCCGGCACGGCAGCCCGCCTCGGCCAGGCGGCGGATCAGCTCCAGGCCGTCCATGCCGGGCAGCGCCAGGTCGATGACGGCGATATCGATGGGCGGTGTGGCGCCGTTGACCGCCAGCAGTGCGGCGTGACCGTCCGGCACCGTGTGGACGTGCTGCGCACCGAGGCTGCGCAACAGCCCGGCGAGCAGCTCACGCTGTACCGGCTCGGCTTCGGCGACGAGAAACTGCAGCGTTGCGATCTCCATCGGCGCTCCTGGCTTGGACTAGTGGACTAGTCCAGATTCTGCCTGACCTGCTCGAAAAAGCAAACCGCCGCACAGGCGGCCACGTTGAGCGACTCCACTTCGCCCAGGTGCGGGATGACGACCTGGTGGCGCGCGAGGCCCAGCAGCTCGTCCGAGACGCCCTGCCCTTCGTGGCCGAACACCCATGCCACGGGCCGTTTCAGGTCGACGTCGTACAGCCGCTGGCGCGCATAGCCGCTGGTGGCCAGGGTGGCGATCGGCGCATCCGCCAGCAGCGGCGCCAGTTCCACGTTCTCGAAGATGTCCAGCACGAAGTGGGCGCCCATCGCCGCGCGCAGCACCTTGGGCGACCAGCAGAACGCCGTGCCGGGGCTGCAATACACTTCGCGAATGCCGGCCGCCGCCGCGCTGCGCAGGATCGAGCCGACATTGCCCGGGTCCTGCACGTTATCCAGCAGCACGGCGTTGACGGACAGCGCGGCGGGCGTGTCCCGTTGCGGCGTCGCGACAAGGAACATGATGCCGACGCCATGCTCGACCTGGCTCAGCGCCGCGTACAGCGCGTCGGGGAAGCACAGCACGTGGGCGTGCTCGCCTTCCAGGCGCGCGACGATGGCGGCCACTTCGCCGTTCTCCATCGCGCCTTCGCTGACGATGCATTGTTCCGGGTGGCCGCGCAACTGCAGCCACGTCTCGCACAGGTGCACGCCATCGAGCAGGGTGCGGCCGGCCTTGCGGCGCGCCTGCGAGCTGGTGGCAAGGTGCTTCAGGTCCTTGTATTGTGCGTTGTCGCGCGAGGTGATGATTTTCAAAATCTGCTTTTCTTCAGAACGCCAGTTCGATCAATTCGCGCACGGGCGCGAACGAGCGGCGGTGCACGGGCGAGACGCCGTGCGTCTTCAGGGCAGCGAGGTGCTGCGCCGTGCCGTAGCCCTTGTGCTGGTCGAAGCCGTACTGCGGGTATTTTTTATGCAGCTTGCGCAGCGCGTCGTCGCGCGCCGTCTTGGCCAGGATCGAAGCAGCGGAGATCGATTCGATCTTGTCGTCGCCGTCGACGATGGCGATCGTCTGGATGCGCATGACCGGGCACTTGTTCCCGTCGATCAGGGCCAGCGTCGGGATGGTCTCCAGCGCGTGCACGGCCCGCTTCATCGCCAGCAGCGAGGCCTGCAGGATATTCAGTTTGTCGATCTCCGCCTCGGACGCCTTGGCGATGGCCCAGGCGATGCAGTCGCGCTTGATCAGCGGCGCGAGTTCTTCGCGGCGCGCCTCCGTCAGCTTCTTCGAATCGCGCAGGCCGTCGATGGGCCGCTCGCGGTGCAGGATGACGGCGGCCGCGTACACGGGCCCGGCCAGCGGGCCGCGCCCGGCTTCATCCACGCCGCAGATGATTTCGTCGAGGGAGTACGGCAAGTCGTCGAACAGGCCGGTCTGCATGGTAGTCATCGTTTTGCTTCAATTATCTTCATTACCGCCGCCGCGCTTTCCTGCGCGCTGTTGCGCAGCAGGCTGTGGTGCATGTCGGTGAAGCGCTGCACCAGCGCCAGGCGGTGCGGCACGTCCGTCAGCTGCCGCCACATCGCATCGGCCAGCGCCTGGGGGCTCGCGTGATGCTGCAGCAGCTCGGGCACCAGGAATTCACGCGCCAGGATGTTCGGCAGGCCGATCCACGGCTGGTAGCCCATGTGGCGCATGATTTCCCACGATGCCCGCATCATTCTATACGCAATCACCATCGGCTTCTTGAACAGCGCCACTTCCAGCGATGCCGTGCCGGAGGCAACCAGCACCGCGTCGGCCGCGCAGATCGCCGTGTGACTTTGCCCGTCGAGCAGTCGCAGCGGCACGTCCTGCAGCCCGGCCTGCGCCACCAGCTGGCGGAAATAGGCCTTCTGCTTTTCGCCGGCCATCGGCACGACGACCTGCAACGAGCGGTCGCGTGCCTGCAGCAGCTTGACCGCTGCGACAAAGGCGACCGTGTTGTACTTCAGTTCCCCCATGCGGCTGCCCGGCATCATCGTGACGACGTTGGCATCCTCCGGCAGGCCCAGCTCGCGGCGGGCGGCGGCCGTATCGGGCGCCAGCGGGATCACTTCCGCCAGCGGATGGCCGACATAGGTCACCGGCACGCCGGCTTTTTCGTAGATCTCCGCCTCGAACGGGAAGACGACCAGCATGTGCGACACGGAGCGCACGATCTTCTTGATACGCCCTCCCCGCCAGGCCCAGATCTGCGGCCCGATGTAGTGCATCGTCGGAATGCCGGCATCCTTCAATTGCGCTTCCAGGCCCAGGTTGAAGCCGGGGTAATCGGCGCCGATGAAGACCGCTGGCCGCTCGGCGAGCAATTGGTCGCGCAGCGTGTTCTGGATGCGTTTCAGTTCGCGGTAGCGCGGGATGACTTCGAACAGCCCGCGCACCGTCATCGTCTCGATGGGCCAGTGCGACTCGAAGCCTTGCGCGATCATCTGCGGCCCGCCGATGCCGTGGAAACGGGCATGCGGCAGGTGTGTGCGCAAGCCGGACAGCAGGCGGCTTGCGAGCATGTCGCCGGACGGCTCGCCGGCAACGACGGCAATCGACGGCGACGAATCAGCGGACGATGCCACGGCTCGCGGTATCGAGGAAGGTGCGGAACGCGCGCAGGTGTTCTGCCGCATCCGGCGTGGCGTTTTCCTGCTCCAGCAAGGCGGCTTTGGCCTCCTCCAAGGTCAGGCCGGAGCGGTACAGCGTCTTGTATGCGGCACGCAGGGCGTTGATCTGCTCGCGCGTGAAGCCGCGCCGTTTCAGGCCTTCGATATTGATGCCGTGCGCTTGCGCCGGATTGCCGTTCAGCAGAACGAACGGCGGCACGTCCTGCGTCAGGCTGGTGCTCATGCCGACAAACGCGTGCGCGCCGATCTTGCAGAACTGGTGCACGTTGGCGTAGCCGCTCATGATGACCCAGTCGCCGATCTCCACGTGCCCCGCCATCTGCGCGTTGTTCGAGAAGATGGTGTTGTTGCCGACCACGCAGTCATGCGCCAGGTGGACGTAGGCCGAGATCCAGTTGTCGTTGCCCAGTCTTGTCACGCCCTTGTCCTGCACCGTGCCCAGGTTGAACGTGCAGAACTCGCGGATCGTATTGCGGTCGCCCACTTCCAGCCGCGTCGGTTCGCCGTTCCACTTCTTGTCTTGCGGCGGTGCGCCGATGGACGAGAACTGGAAGAACTTGTTGTCGGCGCCGATCGTCGTGTGACCTTCGATGACGACATGCGGACCGACCCAGGTCCGGTCGCCGATGACGACGTTTGGACCCACGATCGAGTAGGCGCCGATGTCGACGCCCTCGCCCAGCTGCGCATTCGGATCGACGATCGCGGTTGGATGAATGGTAGCCATGGTGTCTCCCGGCGCGTTACGCTTCGGCCGTGTTACGGATGGTGCACATCAGCTCACCCTCGAGGGCCAGCTGGCCGTCGACGGTGCCCACGGCCTTGTACTTCCAGATGCCGCGCGACACGCGCAGGATCTCGACGTCCATCTTCAGCTGGTCGCCCGGCACGACGGGACGCTTGAAGCGGGCATTGTCGATGCCGACGAAGTAGACGACCGAGTTCTCGTCCGGTTTCACGTCCATCGTCAGGAACGACAGGATCGCGGCGGTTTGCGCCAGCGCTTCGATCATCAGCACGCCCGGCATAACCGGCTTGTGCGGGAAGTGACCGTTGAAGAATTCCTCGTTGGCGGTCACGTTCTTGATGGCGGTGATCGTCTTGTGCGCTTCCCAGGTCAGAACCCGGTCCACCAGCAGCAGCGGATAGCGGTGCGGCAGGAGTTCCTTGATCTGGTTGATGTCCAGCGTCTTGTTTTCGGTAGTAGTCATGATTGCTCGTGTTTCTCGTCTTGTTTTGTTATGGTTTTAAGCGTCTTCTCCAGCGCCCGGATCTTCTCGCGCATCGTGGAAAGGTTGCGCACAATCGCCGCCGACTTCTCCCAGTCGGCGTTTTTCGCCAATGGATAGAAGCCCGTGTACTGGCCCGGCTCGAGGATCGAGCGGGACACCATGCTGCCCGACGACACGTGTACCTTGTCGACGATCGTCAGGTGCCCCAGCACCATCGCGGCGCCGCCGAACGTGCAGTACTTGCCGATTTTCGCGCTGCCCGCCACGCCGACGCAGCCGGCCATGGCCGTGTGCGCGCCGATATGGCAGTTGTGGCCGATCTGGATCTGGTTGTCCAGCTTGACGCCATCCTCGATGATCGTGTCGGCCAGTGCGCCGCGGTCGATCGTGGTGGAAGCGCCGATATCGACGTCGTCGCCGATGACGACGCGGCCCGTCTGGGGGATGCGCACGTAGACGCCGCCCTCGTTGGCAAAGCCGAAACCGTCCGTGCCGATGACGGCGCCGGAGTGGATGATGCCGCGCGCGCCGATGACGCAACGGGCGTGGAACGTGACGTTGGCGAAGAAGTGGGTCTGCTCGCCGATGACCGCCGCGCGGCCGATATAGCAGCCGGCGTCGATGCGCACGCCGGCCTTGACGACGGCTTCCGCTTCGACCGTCACGTTGGCGCCGATGTGCGCCGTCGGGTCGATGCTTGCCGTCGGGTCGACAACGGCGCTCGGGTGAACGCCCGGCGCCGGCACGTGCGCCGTCAGCGCCTCGAACCACTGGGCCGCATGCGCGAAATACGCGTACGGGTTGGGCGTGACGATGCGCGCGCCAGTGTAGGTCTGGGCGACCAGCGCGTCGTCGTTGGGGGATACGATCAGCGCGGCGGCGCGGCTTTGCCCGGCCTGTGCGCGGAACTTGCTATTGGTGAGAAAGCTGATATGTGAAACGCCGGCGTCCGTCAATGGCGCAATCCCGGACACCTGCGTGTTCGGGTCGCCGATCAACTGCCCGCCCAAACGCTCGACCAGTTCTCCTAGTCGAAGGCCCATCGGGTGATCCAATCTGGTTGCAATCTGATTTATTTATCCTTGTCCAGCTCGTCCAGCACCTTCTTGGTGATGTCGATGCGGGGGCTGGCCCAGACGGCATCCTGCAACACGATGTCGTAGCCTTCCGTTTCGGCCAGCTTCTTGATGATCCGCGTCGCCCGTTCGGCGATCGCGGCGCGCTCTTCGTTGCTGCGCTGGTTGACGTCCTCGCGGAACTCGCGCTGGCGACGCTGGAACTCCTTGTCCAGCTCCACCAGCTCGCGCTGGCGCTTGCTGCGGTCAAGCTCGTTCAGCGACGGCAGATCCTTGTCCAGCTTGTCGGAAGCGTCCTTCAGGCGTTGCGCCAGGTCCTTGACGGCCTGCTCGCGCTTGGAAAACTCTTCCTGCAGTTTTTTCGTGGCCAGCATGGCCAGCTTCGATTCATTGTAGATGCGCTCGGGGCTCAGCCACGCAATGCGGGAGGACTGCGCGTGCGCGGGCGCCAGCATGAGCCAGCCCAGCGCCGATGCTGCAACGAACGTGCCCAGCTTCGCGGATGCAGTCTTCAACATGATTCTCCTATAACTAGTGCCGTCACGCCCGGCGGCTATCAGAAGCCGGTACCCATCTGGAACTGAAAGCGTTCCAGGCGATCGCCGGGTTTGGCGTTCAGGGGCTTAGCATAACTCAACTTCAGCGGACCCACGGGGGAAATCCAGCTGATGCCCAGGCCCGTCGAGAAGCGCAGCTCGGACAGGCGCATCTTCTGGCCTTCCTGGTAGACCTGGCCGCCGTCGAGGAAGCCGAACCAGCGCAGGCTGCGGTCCTTGCCCTGCCCTGGGAACGGCATCTGCAGTTCCGCATTGCCGATCAGGCGCGAGGCGCCGCCCAGCGCGTCGAAGTTGACCGGGTCGACATAACCCAGCGACGAGCTGTAATAGCCGCGCACGGAGCCGATACCGCCCGCATAGAAGTTCTTGAAGACGGGGTAAGGCTTGCTGCCGATGCCGTGGCCGTAATCGAACTCGCCTTTCAGGGCCAGCGTCATCGACTGCGTCAGCGGACGATACCACTGGTGTTCGTAGACGGCGCGGTAGTACTTCGTGTCGCCGATCAGGTCGATCTCCAGGTTGGCGCGCTGGTAGCGGCCCACCGTTGGCGTCACGGCGCTGTCGCGGCTGTCGCGGCCCCACGCCACCGTCAGCGGCACGGAGTTCGACGAGACGGAACCTTCGCCGCTTTCCGGGCCACCCAGATCGCGCACGTACTTCTTGAAGTAGCTCGGGCTGGTCGGGTCGGTTTCGATATTGGCGTGTTCCAGGCCGATGCCGAAGAAGACCGTGTCGACTTCGGAGAACGGCACACCCCAGCTGACGCGGCCACCGGTCTGCTTGATCGAATACGCGCCGATATTGACCGCTGGCGGGCGGAACGTGCGCAGGTAGATCTCGTAGCTCTGCGAGACGCCGTCGTCCGTGAAGTACGGGTTCGTTTCGGAGAACGCGATCGTGCGGCTGTATTTACTGGTGTTCAGGTCGATGCCGACGGTATTGCCCGAACCGGCGAAGTTGGCCTGCTGGATCGAGGCGTTCAGGCTGAATTTCTCCGCCTGCGAGAACGCGCCGCCGATCTGGAACGAGCCGGTCGGCTTCTCGACCACCGTCAGGTTGACGTCCACCTGGTCCGACGTGCCCTGCGCTTCCGGCGTGTCGATCGTCACGTCCTTGAAATAGCCCAGGCGGTCGACGCGGTCGCGCGACAGCTTGATTTTATTTGCGTCGTACCAGCTCGATTCGAACTGGCGGAATTCGCGGCGGATGACCTCATCGCGCGTGGTCGTGTTGCCGGCGATGTTCATGTGGCGCACGTAGGCGCGCTTGCCCGGATCGATCATGAACGTGAACGCCACTTCGCGCTTCTCGCGATTCACTTCCGGATTGGCGTTGACGTTGGCGAACGCGTAGCCGAAGTTGCCCAGGCGGTCCGTGATCAGTTTATTCGTCGCCGTCAGGCGCGCGCCCGAGTAGGTCTGGCCCGTCTTCAGCAGCACCAGCGAGCGCAGCTCGTCCTCACGGCCGAACATCTCGCCTTCGAACTTGATGTCCGAGACGGTGTACTTCTCGCCTTCGGTGATGTTGATGGTGAGGTAGATGTCCTTCTTGTCCGGCGTGATCGAGACCTGCGTCGAATCGACGTTCATCTCGATGTAGCCGCGGTCCAGGTAGAACGACTTCAGCGACTCGATGTCGCCCGTCAGCTTCGTCTTCGAATACTGGTCGGCCTTCGTGTACCAGCTGAACCAGGTGCTGGTGTTCAGCGACAGTTCCTTGCGCAGCTCCTTGTCGGAGAAGACCTTGTTGCCGACGATGTTGATCTGCTTGATGCGGGCGATCTCGCCTTCGTCCACGCCGAAGTTGATGCCGACGCGGTTGCGCTCCATCGGCGTGACGGTCGTCGTGATCTTCACGCCGTACAGGCCGCGCGACAGATACTGCCGCTTCAGTTCCTGTTCGGCGCGGTCGACGGTCGCCTTGTCGAAGGTCTTCGCTTCGCCGACGCCGATGTCCTTCAGCGCCTTGACCAGCATGTCCTTCTCGAATTCATGGGTGCCGGTGAAATCGACCTTGGCGATCGCGGGACGTTCCTCGACGATCACCACCAGCACGTTGCCGTCCGCCTCCAGGCGCACGTCCTTGAAGATGCCCGTCGCGTACAGGGCCTTGATCGCGGCGATGCTCTTGTCGTCGCTGAAGGTCTCGCCCACGCGTACGGGCAGGTAGCTGAACACGGTGCCCGCTTCGGTACGCTGGATGCCTTCGACGCGGATGTCCTTGACGACAAAGGGGGCGACGGCGAAAGCGCTGCCGGAGCAGAAGGCCAGTACGGCGGCACCGATCAGGCTGCGGCGAAAGGAAGGCAAGGCAAAGCGATCAGAATTGAATTTCATTGGCAAATATAATGGTACGAAAAGCCGTTTCGCGATAAGCGCTGCTTGCACCCATTCCGAACCGGCTTCTCCAACACGAGACTGCACGCGCGGCGGACGGCTTACAGCAACCGCGCTACATCGTTGAACACAGCGAGCGCCATCAAGGTCACCAGCAACCCCACGCCCAGACGCTGTGCAATCTCCCCAAAACGCTCCGGTACCGGGCGCCCAGTCAAAACTTCCAGCGAATAATACAGCAAATGGCCACCATCCAGAACGGGAATCGGTAGCAAATTCATTACTCCAAGGCTAACGCTGACGAGCGCCATGAACGTCAGGTAGCTCGCCAGGCCGATGCGCGAACTCTGTCCCGCGTAGTCGGCGATCGTGATCGGACCCGTGACGTTCTTCCACGAGACGTCGCCCGTCAGCATGCGCCCGATCATCCGCACCGTCAGCACGCTGGTGTCCCACACCTTGCGCACCGCCTTGGTCGTGGCCCGCACTGGACCGTCGCTGACGACGATCATATCCGGGCGGCCCAGCAGCTCCACCTTGATCTTACCGACTGTTACAGCTCCCTTGCCTGCCTTGTCATGCGCGCTTTCCGGCGTGATGGGCAGGCGCAGCGAACGGCCGGCACGCAGCACGTCCAGCTCGATCGTGCGCCCCGGCGCGGCGCGGATCATGTTCGTGAACGCGCCGATGTCCTCGACCGGTTTGCCGTCCATGGCAACGATCGTGTCGCCCGTGCGCAGGCCGGCGCGGGCACCGGCACCAAGCGGATCGACCTTGCCCAGCACGGGCGGCGGCAGCGCGATCGACAGGCCCAGCGCAGTCGTCACGTCGCCATCGAGATCGAGTTTCGTCAGCGCGTCCGCCGGCAGCGTAAAGGTGAAACGGCCGCGCCCGGGGCGCCGCACTTCGATGCGGGCGCCCTGCCCGTCCTGCGCCTCCACGGCGGCGCGGATCACCTGCCAGCGCAGGTCCGACCAGCCGGCAACCGCGTTGCCGTTGACGGCGACAACGGTGTCGTCCCGTTTGATGCCCGCGGCTTGCGCGGCAGTGCCTTGTGCGGGCTGCGCCAGGCGGCTGGCCGTTTCCTCGATGCCGTGCATGTACAGGCCCGCGTACAGCAGGATCGCCAGCAGGAAGTTGGCGATCGGGCCGGCGGCCACGATGGCGATGCGTTTCCAGACGTTCTGGCGCGTGAACTCGCGGCGCAGGTCCGCTTCCGGCAGGCTGGCGACGTCCTGCTCGCGCGCGTCCAGCATCTTGACGTAGCCGCCCAGCGGCAGCGCCGACACGGCCCACTCGGTCTGGTCCGGGCCGAAGCGGCGCGACCAGACGATGCGGCCCATGCCGACGGAGAAGCGCAGCACCTTGACGCCGCACCAGCGTGCGACGAGGTAGTGCCCCAGCTCGTGGATGATCACGAGCGTGCCCAGCGCAACGATGAACGCGACGAGGGTCTGCAGCAGATTCATGATGCGCGGGCGACGCTGCTTATGCCGCGCCGGCCACCGCCAGCGGCGGCAGCGCCGCGATGACGCGGTGCGCGCAGGCGCGGGCCAGCGCGTCCTGCGCCATCACCGCTTCGATCGACGACGCGGCGCCATGCGGCAGCTCGTCCATCACGGCGGCAATCACGCGGTCGATCTGGCGGAAGCCGATGCGCTCGTCGAGGAACGCCTGCACGGCCACCTCGTTCGCCGCGTTCAGCAGCGCCGGCGCGGTGCCGCCGGCACGCAGCGCGTCGAACGCCAGCGCCAGGCACGGGAAGCGGGCAAAGTCCGGCTTTTCGAACTGCAGCGTGCCGACCTGCGTCAGGTCCAGCTGCGCCACGCCGGAAGCGATGCGCTCCGGGTAGGCCAGCGCGTGGGCGATGGGCGTGCGCATGTCCGGATTGCCCAGTTCGGCCAGCACGGAGCCGTCGTTGTACGACACCATCGAGTGGATCACCGACTGCGGGTGGATGACGACCTCGATGCGGTCGGCCGGCGCGCCGAACAGCCAGTGCGCCTCGATCACTTCCAGGCCCTTGTTCATCATCGTGGCGGAGTCCACGGAGATCTTGCGGCCCATGACCCATTTCGGGTGCTTGCACGCTTCATCCGGCGTCACGGCGTCGAGCGATTCGACGGCGCGTTTCAGGAACGGGCCGCCGGACGCCGTCAGCAGGATTTTCGTCACGCCGGCCGCATCGGGCACGCGGCGGTAGCTCGTCGGCAGGCACTGGAAGATCGCATTGTGTTCGCTGTCGATCGGCAGCAGCGTGGCGCCGCTTTCCTGCACGGCATCCATGAACAGCTGGCCGGACATGACCAGCGCTTCCTTGTTGGCCAGCAGGACCTTCTTGCCCGCCTGCGCGGCGGCCAGCGTCGGCGCCAGGCCGGCGGCGCCGACAATGGCGGCCATCACGCTGTCCACTTCCGGTGCGGAGGCGATGGCGCACAGCGCCGCTTCGCCCCACTCCACCTGCGTGTCGACGTGCATCGCGCGCAGCAGCGCGGCCAGCTGGTCGGCCGCGGCGGCGCTGCCGACGACGGCGCGCCGCGGGCGGAACTGCTGGCACTGGGCCGCCAGCTCCTGCACGCGGCCATGCGCGGACAGGGCATAGACGGAATAGCGGTCGGGATGGCGGGCGATGACGTCCAGCGTGGAGACGCCGATCGAACCGGTGGCGCCGAGAATGGTGATACGTTGCATACTGTTTCCTCTGCCGGGACCATGCCGAGGCCCCGGCGTTGTTCCGTTACAGCCAGCCGCCGATCAGCGCCACGATGGGCAGCACGGGCACCAGGGCGTCCACGCGATCGAGCACGCCGCCGTGGCCGGGCAGCAGGTTGCTGCTGTCCTTGAAGCCGGCGCGGCGTTTCAGCTGGGATTCAAACAGGTCGCCCACGACGGAGGCGATGACGATGACGGTCAGTGCGACCAGGGCGATGCCCCAGCCCAGTTGCGCCTGCATGCGCACGACAAACGTGTCCTGCAGCAGCGGCACGCTTGGGGCGGCCAGGAGCGTCACGGCGGACAGCACCAGAACGGCGATCCAGCCGCCGATGGCGCCTTCCCACGATTTGCCGGGGGAGATCGACGGCGCCAGCTTGCGCTTGCCGAACGCCTTGCCGGAGAAATAGGCGCCGATGTCGGCCACCCAGACGATGGCCATGGCCGAGATCAGGTAAACGGCGGAGCGCCCCAGCAGCACGAGAATGGCGACAAAGCACGCCACCAGCGTGACGGCGTACACCATGCTCAGCAGCGTATTGCCGAAGCCTTCCAATGGCGGCAGGCCCAGCTTCAGCGACGGCAGGAAGCGCAGCAGCCAGATAGCGGCCGCCAGCGCGCACCAGAAGCGCGCCTGCGCCAAGCCGTCATGCACGTAGAACGTGTAGGCAAACGCGGCGGTCCAGACCAGCGCGATGCCGATGGCGACCGGGCTGCGGTATTTGAACAGGCGGAAGGCTTCCCACACGGTGGCGCCGAACGCCAGCGCCACCAGCGCCTGGATGGCGATCTGCGAGCCGGAGAACAGCACGGCCAGCAACACGACGAGCAGGACGACGGCGGTAATGATCCGGGTTTTCAGCATGGGTCTTTTTCTTGGTTATTTGGTCTTGGCAAGCTGCTCGCCGGTGCGCCCGAAGCGCCGTTCCCGGTGCTGATACGACGCGATGGCCTCGTCCAGCTTCTCGGCGGTGAAATCGGGCCAGTACGTGTCGGTGAAGTACAGCTCGGTGTACGCCAGCTGCCACAACAGGAAATTCGAAATCCGTTCCTCGCCGCCGGTGCGGATGAACAGGTCCGGCTCCGGCGCGTACGCCATCGCCAGGTGCGGCGCCAGCTGCTCTTCGGAAAAGTCGGACGCGCCCGGGTGAGCGGCCACCATCTTGCCGACGGCCTGCATGATATCCCAGCGGCCGCCATAGTTGGCGCACACGGTGACGGTCAGGCGGGTATTGTTGGCGGTCTTGCGCTCGGCATTGGCGATCATCTCGCGCAGCTTGGCGTCAAAGCGGGACAGGTCGCCCACGACCTTCAGGCGGATATTATTGGCGTGCATTTTCGCCACTTCGCGCTCCAGCGCCGTGACGAACAGACGCATCAGCAGCGACACTTCCTCTTCCGGGCGACGCCAGTTTTCCGAACTGAACGCAAACACCGTCAGGTACTCGATGCCGCGCAGCGCGCACGCCTCGACCACGGTGCGCACGGCTTCCACGCCCTTGACGTGACCGGCGACCCGGGGCAGGAAGCGCCGGGTTGCCCAGCGGCCGTTACCGTCCATGATGATCGCCACATGGCGCGGTACGTTGGGCACTTCCGGCACCGCCGTCGTCGAACTCGAATATTTCATGTAAACGCTTCAGACCAAAAGCTGAACTTTATTATAAAAATGAGCAAAAAACCCGGGACAGTCCCCTGTTTCAGGAAAATATTTCCAGAAAACAGGTGAAAGGGACCCCGAAAACGGCTCGCGGCGCTGGCCACGACCCGTTTCGCGGGGTCCCCCGGTCAGACGCGGCAGGACCGCGGCTTAGGGAAGCGCTGATTAATTCATGGCGGCGATCTTAGCCCTGAGAAAACGCGCCCAGCTGCGCCACAAATTCCCCGCCATACCCCGGTATGACGGGAAATTTGCGTCTTGCTGGACACGTTTTTCAGTACTAATTTCATCCACCAGCAATAAATCAGCGCTTCCTTAGGGCAGCACTGATGGCGTTACACCGTCAGCACTTCCTTTTCCTTCTCGGCGACGATCTTGTCGATGTCGACGATGGCCTTGTCGGTCAGCTTCTGCACTTCGTCCGAACCGCGGCGCTCGTCGTCTTCCGAGATCGCCTTGTCCTTGACCAGGCGCTTGAGTTGCTCGTTGGCGTCGCGGCGGATGTTACGGACGGCGATCTTCGCGTCTTCCGCTTCGCTCTTGCACAGCTTGACCATTTCCTTGCGGCGCTCTTCCGTCAGGGCCGGCGTCGGCACGCGGATCTGTTCGCCCTGCGACGACGGGTTCAGGCCCAGGTCGGCTTCACGGATGGCCTTCTCGATGGCGGCGGCCATCTTCTTCTCGAACGGCTGCACGCCGATCGTGCGGGCATCGACCAGCGTCAGGCTGGCGACCTGGTTGATCGGCGTCGGGTTGCCGTAGTAGTCGACCATGACGTGGTCCAGGATACCCGTGTGGGCACGGCCGGTACGCACCTTGGCCAGATCGGCCTTCAGCGTTTCCAGCGACTTGGCCATCTTGTCCTGGGCATTCTTCTTGATGTCGGCTGTAGACATATGTTTTTCTCCTGTAGCTTTTGAGTCTTGAACTTTTAAACGTGGACCAGCGTGCCTTCGTCCTCGCCCATGATAACGCGCATCATCGCGCCGGGCTTGGTGATCGAGAACACCTTGATCGGCAGCTTCTGGTCGCGGCACAGCGCGAACGCGGTGGCGTCCATCACCTGCAGGTGCTTGGCGATGGCTTCGTCGAAGCTGATGGTGCTGTACAGCGTGGCGTCCGGGTCCTTCTTCGGATCGGCGCTGTAGACGCCGTCCACCTTGGTAGCCTTCAGCACGATCTCGGCCGAGATTTCCGAACCGCGCAGCGCGGCGGCCGTGTCAGTCGTGAAGAACGGGTTGCCGGTGCCGGCGGCGAAGATGACGACCTTGCCTTCTTCCAGGTACTGCAGCGCTTTCGGACGCACGTACGGCTCGACAACCTGCTCGATGCCGATTGCCGACATCACGCGGGCGGTGACGCCCACGTGGCGCATCGCGTCGGCCAGCGCCAGCGCGTTCATGACGGTGGCCAGCATGCCCATATAGTCGGCCGTGGCGCGGTCCATGCCTTGGGCGCCTGGCGCCACACCGCGGAAGATGTTGCCGCCGCCGATGACGACCGCCAGTTCCACGCCCAGTTTCGCGACCTCGGCCACGTCGGCCACCATGCGCTCGATCGTGCCGCGGTTGATGCCGTATGGGTCATCGCCCATCAGGGCCTCGCCGGACAGTTTGAGGAGGACGCGCTTGTAGGCTGGTTTTGACATGAGCTGGGGCTCCTATAAAAATGAATTCGGTGGCGGCCGCGCACCCTGCCAGGGGTCACGCGCGGCAGCCGATAACGCTCCGGCGGCAATCATAGCGGAAAGCCGTTCCCCGCCGGGGGGATTTCAGCCGCAGCTGATCAAAGGTGGTGGTAGATGCATTGGGGGCGCGGCGGGGGTTTCAAGGAGCATCGCTCCTTGCCCGCCAAGCGGTGATGGCATGCATGCCATCACTCCTTCCTGTCCCTCAGGGACTGACCCCGGGGTTCACCACGGACTCCACCAACAACCACCACCCTTAAAAAAACGGGCCTCGCGGCCCGTTTTTCGAATTACGCTCCCTTGGAAGCAGCCATCTGGGCTGCCACTTCTGCGGCGAA